>Ga0194137_10001726_pt1 | contig 13184 bp, 11 predicted proteins | sample TARM_MetaG_T3_14_FD_134025 | JGI IMG/M metagenome (GOLD analysis project Ga0194137, IMG submission 134025) | Freshwater microbial communities from Pennsylvania, USA, analyzing microbe dynamics in response to fracking - TARM_MetaG_T3_14 (version 2) | ecosystem: Environmental > Aquatic >... | reverse complement strand
TCCTATATATGAAAAGCATGGATGAACGACTTCAGCAGGCGGAGAGCAAGCCGGCCTACACGATCGAGAAGCTGGAATACAACTTCGATCAGCTGAAGGTCGAACAGCTGGACGGAACGCTGAATATCGGCATGACGACGCCTTCAGAGTCGCAAATGCAGGAGTTCGGGCAGCTGTCGGTTCCGCAAAAGGTCGTCAATGGCGGCGCCTCCGTCTACCCGCTTCCCATTCCGGAGTCATCCCTCAAAGGTACGAATGCGCCGGGACCTCCAAGTCCCGGTGCTGCTGCGATCGTCCCGCCCTCTGCCCCCACGCCCTCGCAGTCCTTCGCAGCCACTGTCGTCCAGCCTTCTGTTGGAGCCAATGGCAATAATACGGTTACGATGCAAGGCTCCACCGTCCTTCCGGAGGTCGGCGCCGTTCCCGGACATGGCCCGGTTCCTGTCTCTCCGCCGGGATTCCCAAGTGCGTCTATGCTTGGAGCGCCTTCGGGAGCGGCATTTCCTCCCGGTTTTTCGGGTCCGGGCTTCAATGGCCCTGCAGCCGCCATGCCGCCGGGTTTCGGTTCATTTGGCGGCGCCAATCCGTTCCCCGGCTCCCAAGTTCCCGGCTTCTCGGCAGTCCCGCCTGCAGCCGACGGGATTCCGCCTGTCCCTCCGGGACAAACCGCGCCTTCTCCGGTTGCGGTCCCTTCAGCCGCAACCGGCAGCCTGCCCGGCTTCGGCGATGTGAGGGCATCGGTGGATGCTTACTTGAATACGCTGGCGCAGGATGCGATGAGCCGGGAAGCCAATTCCTTGAAGCTGCAAATGGATCCTTATCACCAAAAAATGGTCATCGAAGATGTGCGCCGGCAAATCCCGGAAAGAATCCGCCACTACATGGCCGACGAGCAATCCAAGCAGCAATCGCTCCCTCCAGCCGAAAGATTGGAAGTCCGCCAGCTTCTCCGCAAGGCTTCCGAGCGGACGATAAGGGATGCGGAGCTGGCCTTGACCGCTTACGTGCAAAACTTGGCTAAGCACCCGAAAGGATGATGGCAATGTCCATGAATGTGAACATTACGAATCATATGCTTTGCGTGGGAAGCTTGGAGCTTGTCGGGGTCGCCGCAGCTTCATTGCTTCAAATCGGCGATACCGACAGCATTACGCTCTATTCCATCTTCGATACCCCTCCGGAATCCGTCATCATCGGCCCCTTCGCCCCGCTTCCGGCTCCAGCCGAAGGCTCGACGCAAGCCGGCGCCATCCAGAACGAGGGAGGCCAGACCGTCGTTCCTCTGACAGGAACCGGAGGTTCGGGGCAGGCCGAATCCGCCTCGGGTTCAACGATTCCATTTGGGAACGGCTCCAGCTTCGTCAGCCCGAACGGCTCCATCACGATAAGTCCATGATCGAAAACGACGCATCGATTCGCACTTCGTACGTCGGGTCGTTTCAACTGATCAATACCGGGCTTTCCTCCGTCATCCAGTTCGGAGATTCGGCGTCGATCAGCGCCAAATCTTCCGGCCTTGCCGTCCAGCGCCAGCTGGACAACCGAGCCGGAGGAGAAGTGGATTTCGCCAGCTACGACTTGTTCAGCACGCCATTCAGCCTTCCGCAAGAGGAAAGCGCCGACGCTGCCGACATCCGAACGCGGACCGTCAACCCGAATCCAAGCATCATGGTAGGCACGGTCAACATCATTACCTGCAGCAGCGCTTCCGTCGTCCTTACTGGCAACGCCATGGATACGCTGATGGAATCCAGGCTCAAGCACTTCCGCCAGTATGCCTACAGTCTCGGCTCCACCTCCGTTCCCAATCCGGCTCTGTCGCAGGCGATCGAGACGGCCCACAACGAAAACGATGGAGCCTCCGCAGGCCCGTCCGGCAGCGAAAGTCCTTCTTCGAGCGGCGAGGCCGTTACGACGACCCGGGACAATTGACTATGTCCATAAGCCCGCTTCCCGCATACATTGTCATTGTGAAGCTTAAGCTGCTGCGCTAGGCGCAGGGCTGTCAGCTTCAAATGAATCCATGTTACAGGAGGTATGCTTGATGGGTTATCCTGTTGCAGGAGCAGCCGCCGGCTGCGGACCTTATTGGGGATCGAGCATAGGGGTCATTCTCGTTCTATTCATCCTGCTCGTCATCATCTCCCGAGCTTTCTTCATCTAGCATAGAGATGGAGCCGAAAAAGCAGCTCCCGGAAGGTTCCGGGAGCTGCTTGCTGCGCTTTCCGTACAGCCTCGTTACATGGATAAGCTTGGCGGAACGCTTGCGGGTTCGGCTTGGCGCTGCATGGCTTTTCCGGGTGCCTTTGCAGAGCGGCGGAGCGTCATGCGCTTGCGGACAAGCCCGGCGCAAGGCGCCGGCGGGCATCGGCACCGTTCTCCTTGGAACATGCTGCGCTCACCATAAGCCGATCCAATCTTCACTCCAGCTTGCGATGCCACACGCCGGCGAATTCCGGCACGATGCTCCAGCCGTTCCGCCTGACCTTCTCCGCCGTCTCCGGCCCGAAAAAGGCGCCTGTCCTCGCCGCTGCCTCCCGAACGTCCGCAAAGCGGTAATCGACTCTGACGACGGTCCTCTTGAATTCATACCGCTCTTCAAGGCTTCGGAAATACGCCAGCAAATGCTCCGGCGGAGCAGGCTCTTCGGCAGCCGTTCCATAATTTTCGAACAGCACGACGTCGCCTCCGGGAATCCCGATCCGGTTCATCTCCGACTCTATCGCCGCCAGCCTCTGCTCCCACCCCGGCTGTGACGGGGCTACGCCGTAGCAGATCGACCAGCCGCCCAGAATGAGATCGTAAGCACAGCTGTCCAGCCCCGTGCCGGCATGATCGGCCACGGCCAGCTTCAGCTTGCCCTCAGGCTGCAAGCCCGCTTTTTCCCGGAGCCTGTCCAGCATTTGCTCCGATGTGTCCACCGCCGCGACGGAAGCCGCCACAGGCAGAACCTGCAGCGTCAGCCGGCCGGTTCCTGCGCCTAAATCCGCGATCCGCTTGCCGCTCGGATCGGCCAGCTTCCGCAAAACCGGAAGCAGGCTTCGCTGAGCGCCGATCAGCGCGTCGTAATTGGCTGCTTCTCCCCTGCTGTAGTACTGTGCATCTCTGGTCATGTCATCGCCTCCGAAACCATCATGCGCCTTGACGCGGCGTCAAGGTCAAGAGCGCATCTCCATGCAAGTGGAGGCGCAGGACGTTCAGGAGGAATGCGCTCCCGGAGGAAGGAACCGGCAAGGCATTGAGCTGTCCGTTTCGAAATGATAGGATGAGTCCATGACGCCATCCGTCCCGGCAGCAGCCTGTCCAAAGAAAAACGAGGCCCTGACCGGAGAGGCGGCCTTGAGCGATGTTCCATAAGGAGGTAATCGTGCATGGATAAAACAAGCTGCGCTCCGTCCGGCATCCAGATAAAGGACACCGGCTTCGACTACACCTTGTCCGTCATCTGCGGCAAATATAAAATGACTCTGTTGTACTGGCTCTCCCAATATAAGGTCATGCGCTTCAACGAGCTGCAGCGGGGAATCGGCACCATATCCTTTAAAACCTTATCCGTCATGCTGAAGGAGCTGGAGACGGACGGTCTCGTCCGTCGCGAGGAATTTCCGCAGATTCCTCCCAAGGTGGAGTATTCCTTGACCGAGAAAGGGCAGTCGCTCATTCCCGTGATGGATATGATGTGCGACTGGGGAGAGAAGAACGTCAAGCCGGCCGAGCAGGCGGAGACGGCCCATCTTCCGACATAGCGGCATCCAGGCCAAAAAAGCAGTCCCTCCATGGGCAGGAGGACTGCTTTTTTGGTTGCTGCCGGTTAAAGCCGGCTGAGAAATTCAATATAGCCCTGCGCGCTTCGGTCCAGCCGCTTCAGGTAGTCCGCATTCTCCACCGTCTCGTATTCGGTGCCGTAGAAGGCATAGAAGTCCTGATAATCGGAACCGCAGTAACGGAACGTCGTTTCGAATGGGGACAGAATCCGGTCAAGCCCGTAGCGGAGCTTTCCTTCTTCGCTGAAATCCAGCTTCGTTCCTCCTGCGGTTACAGCCAAGGCTGTTTTTCGATTTCTTAGCTTGTCTCCCTTCGACCCGTACGCCCATCCGTAAGTGAACACATCGTCCAGCCACTTTTTAAGGAGCGGAGGAGAACTGAACCAGTAGATCGGGAACTGCAGGACAAGATGGCCATGCGCTTCAATCAGCTCCTGCTCCTTCTCTGCCTGGATATTTCCATCCGGATAGGCTTTATGCAGTTCATGGACCGTGTAGCGGTCGGGGTATTTGCGGAGCTCTTCCAGCCAGCGCCGATTGACGACGGATGTATCGATGCCGGGATGCGTGACGACGACAAGTGTTTTCATAGGGTCGGCCCTCCTCGAGCGTTCGGTTTTGTACGCTTTTGAGTATAGCCGGCGTTGCGCCGTCGCATAAGTACGCACTTTCCGTTCACATACTTACCCCGAGGTGAGCATCGGTGCCGGACCCCGACGCTTCATCCGCTCACCGGACGAGGCGGACGGAATCGGAAGCCGCCCGTGAACCGGGGGGTTGCCGCATAGAGGCCCGCAACAACCGCGGTCCAATTCCGCAACCGCTCTTCCCCGCGGCTGCTTCCTATCGGCCCGAGCGGCCGGCCGCCTGCTCCTCTTCCGCTTCGAGAGCTTCGTTGAGCAGCACCATATGATAATGGTCCTCCCATTTTCCGTTGATCTTCAAATATTTGCGGGCCAGCCCTTCCTCCTGGAACCCCAGCTTGCGCACGACCGAGAGAGAGGCTTCGTTGCGCGGAATGATATTGGCCTCGATCCGATGCAGCTTCAGGACGCCGAAGCCGTAGTCGACAATCGCCTTGACGGCTTCCGGCATATACCCTCTGCCAAGCAGTCCGCTGTCCAGCCGGTAGCCCAATGTGCTGTTCTGAAACACGCCGCGGATGATATTGCTGAGAGCGACCGAGCCGATGACGGTGTCGGGAGCTTCCTTCAAAAAAATCCACAGCTTGCACATTCGGCCCGCTTCCATTTCGGCCCGGTCCGCCTCCAGCATTTTCCGCTGTGCGGTCAACGAATAGAAGGATTCGTCGCGCAGCGGCTCCCACGGCTCCAGAAACTCGCGGTTGCGGCGCGCATACGAAGCTACGGCAGCCGCATCCCCCGGCTCCGCCGTCCGCAAAATCAATCGATCCGTCTCCATGCTTTTCATGTTCATCATCCTTCCTCTGTTCAGGGCGAAAACAAGTCCCGGCTCCAAAAAGGAACCGGGACTGAAACCATCCTATCCAGTTTATACAGGGCCCGCGCTTCCCGCAAGCTCCTTGTACTTGGCCGCGTACTTGCTCACGCTCTGCACGAAGGTCGCATGCGACCAGGTGAGCGGAGCGACGGACAGCGGCGAGCCGTCATAGGGATTGAGCTGCTCCGGCAGGACGCCGCTCTCCAGCGACTGGCGGACGACCCACTCCAGCGTGCGCCTGGGAGCTTCCAGTTCGGCCAGGCTCGTCGCCGACTCGATCTCGAAGTTGGCCACCCACAGCGTGCAGATAATCCATGGGTTCCCAGGAACCCGGTCGATCTCCCCGGATTGCTGGAAGTAATAGTCGTTCGTATAACGGGCGATGCCGCCGACTTCGGTACGCACCGCCAGCCCTTCCCGGATCGCCTGCATCGTGCCGATGACACGGTGATCGGTCGCCGGCAGCACGCCGAACTCCAGAACGGCGAACAAGCTGCTCTCCAGCGTCATGTCCTTCACCCAGCGCCCGTCCTTCTGCACGAGTCCGCGGGCGAACCGGCCGCTGTCCTCATCCCATAGATGGGTCAGCATGCCCTGCTTGATCTCCTCGGCGGTGCGGCGGTAATGGTCGCTGCGCTCGTAATCGCCGAACAGCTCCGTGAAGAAGCTTGCCGCCATGAGGCCTCCATATACGGAAGCGGTCGTATACGTCCAGATGCCGTAGCGTTCCTCCCACAGGTCGTAGCTCGGCTTCGGCAGCGACATCGAATGCTCCATGTAGCTGCTCAGGAAGGCGGCCGACTTGCGGATGAGGCTGCTGTATAGCGACTGGGGCAGCTCGATGACCTGATGGCGCTTGTAGTCTCTCCAGAGCGCGAACAGGACAAGCGCCGTCTCGTCTTCCTGGATCGGGAGCCGCTTGGTTCCCTGAACCATGTAAGGATGCCAGCTGGAGCCTACGGTTCCGTCCGGATTGAATTTATGGTACAGATATCCTTCCGGAGTAAGCGCCTGCGAGCAGAAGTGGAAAAACGGCGCGATCACGCTCTGATAGCCTGCCAGCGACATCGCATCGGCGACCAGCGCTCCATCCCGCGGCCACATGTAGCTGTAATGGTCCCGGTTGTACTGAAGGATATCGGTATCGTTGGCCGCGATGATGGCGCCCCGCTCGTCGGTCTGCGTCCTCACCATGAGCAGGCTGAGGCGGAACATCCGCGCCACTTCCGGAGGCAGGTCGCCCAGATCCCTCTCCGCCCTGCCCAGCCAGTGGTTCCAGTAGATGACGATGCGGCTGAGCAGCTTCTCGGGATGGTTCTCCTGGACGTACTGGTTCAGCTCCTTGACCTCTTCCAGGCTCTTGCCGATCGACATCCAGTAATAGACCGTCTTCTCGCCGCCCGCCGGAACGACAGTGCGGAAGCTGATCGTGCTGTCGACGGAGCCCTGTGCGATCGCATTGCCCATGAGGGTGCCGTCCTCGGCGTCCCTCCATGTTCCTTCCGCCGAATGGAACCGCTTGATTCCGGTCGAATACTGGGTCATGCCGCCTTCGTCGGAAAATCCGTTGAACATGAAATACGACGAGCGCTTGTAGTGGAACAGCGTATGGTTGTCGGGATAGTAGGCGGCCGTATCGCCAACCTCGGATCCGTCGATCATGAGATCCTGGTGGAAGAACAGCCGGTATTCCCTCTCCCTGTCCGACAGGTTGCGGATGACGACTCGCTTGAGGTAGATGCATTCGCGCTGATGGATGCCGTCGTTCATCTGCAGCTCCGTCTGGAGCCCGCCATGGCGGGCGTTGACGTTGGTGACGAGAGAATCCTCGATATAGTCCAGCTTGGACTCCCAGGCCGAATCCTCCAGCCAGCTGAATTGTCCCTCGGTCCAGATGCCGAGGCGGCAGTATTGGCCGCCGACATGGTTGAGCTGTCCGACGTACGGATAATAGATGTCCCGGATGTAGCTGTTATGGTCAAGGTTGAGAAGCATTTTTCCGTTGCCGATTACAAGGTGACGGGCCATGATTCCTTCTCCTTCCGCTCAGGTGCTAGTTGTTCGTAGAGGCCGATGTAGGACTTGGCGGAACGGCTCCAGCTGTAATCGTCCTTCTCGCCGTTGCTGACGATCACCTTCCAAGCTTGTTCGTTGCGGTAATAATGCAGCGCCCTGCGGATGGTATACAGCATGTCATGGGCGTTGTAATGCGCGAAGCTGAAACCGTTGCCTTCCCCAGTGTATTCGTTGAAAGGCTGGACGGTGTCCTTCAGCCCTCCCGTCTCTCTCACGATCGGCACCGTTCCGTAGCGCAGCGCCAGCAGCTGGCTGAGGCCGCAAGGCTCGAACTGGGACGGCATGAGATACAGGTCGGAGCCGGCGTAGATGCGGCGCGCGAGCCCGTCATCGAAGCCGGTGCGGATGCTGCATTTGTCATACCGGGAATGCGAGGCCTGGCGGAACATCTCCTCGTATTTCCATTCCCCGGAACCGAGGATCGCGAACTGCACGTCTTCTTCGAGCAGCTCGCCGAAGACGGCGTCGATCAGGTCGAAGCCCTTTTGCTCCACCAGCCGGGACACGATGCCGATGACCGGAACGTCCGCCCTCTCGGGCAGGCCCATCTCCCGCTGCAGGGCGAGCTTGTTGGCCAGCTTGTACGGAGCGGAGCCGCCCAGCTTGGCGTGGAGCGCCTCATCCGCAGCCGGATCGAAGTCGGCCGTGTCGATGCCGTTGACGATGCCCGCCAGATCGGCCGCTCTCCAGCGCAGAAGGCCGTCCAGCCCTTCCCCGTAATAAGCGGTCTTGATCTCCTCGGCATAACTCGGGCTTACGGTCGTAAGCTTGTCCGCGTAGAGAAGTCCGCCCTTCATGCAGCTCGCCGCACCGTGGAATTCCAGGCCGCCTTCGCTGAAGATCTCCGGCCCCATCCCGATCATATCCATCATTTCCTGCTGGCCGAATATGCCCTGATACCGCAGGTTATGGATCGTGAATACGGTACGGATGCCGCCCAAAACCTCATCCTGGAAGTAACGGCGCTTGAGCAGGAAAGGCACGAGCCCCGCCTGCCAATCGTGGCAGTGCAGCACATCGAAGCGGGTGTCCATCCTGCGGACCGCTTCGAGCACGGCGATGCTGAAGAACACGAAGCGCTCCGGATCGTCGCCGTAGCCGTACAGTCCGCCCCGGCGGAAGTAATGCTCGTTGTCGATGAGATAATAGACGACTCCGCCGACCTCTCCCCGGAGAAGTCCGCAGTATTGCATCCGCCATCCCATCTGGACCGAGAACGTGTCGATCGTCTCGAAATGCTGCAGATGCTTCCAAGGGATGCTTTCATATTTGGGCAGGATTACGCTGGCTCCCACCCCGTTTTCCAGCAAAGCTTTGGGCAATGCGCCGGCCACGTCGGCAAGGCCGCCCGTCTTGGCCAGGGGCACAGCCTCCGATGTCACGAACAATACATTCACGGCAGGTTCCCTCCTGGACAGCGCAAGCGGCGGCAGCTGTTCCTGCCTGCCGGCCGCCCGCCTGTCTTTCTATCATCTAGTATCGGTTTGGAAGAGTCATTCTATTCGCTTTTAGAGAAAAAAGCTGCAATTGCTAGATAAGATGGACCTCGGCTGGAAGGAGGCGACCTCCCTCTAGAGAGAAAAAGGTCCCGATAAGAGAAAAGACCATTAAATGGTCTTTCTCTTGCCGGATACGAAAGGCATGCTTTCCGCGCCGCGGATGTCGCGGTCGGCTTCAACGCTGCTTTCCTTATCCAATATGACCCGGTCAAGCCGGGTGCCCGCTCCGATCGTTCCGTTCTGCATGACGATGCTGTTGCGGATGACGGCGCCTTTGCCGACGTGGACGCCGCGGAACAGCACGCTGTTGATGACGGTCCCTTCGATCCTGCAGCCATTGGCGATCAGGGAATTGCCCGTCATCGCTCCTTCGAGATAACGGGTAGGAGGCTCATCCTTGGTCTTGGTGTAGACCGACCCCGGCTGGAAGAACAGCTCCCTCCACACCTCGGGGCGAAGCAGCTCCATGCTCGTGCGGTAGTAGGATTCCACCGTATTGACGACGCCGAGGAAGCCCTCATAGAGATAGCCGTATATTCGCAGGCTGTCCAGGCGCGAGAGGATCGCGTGGCGGACCAGATGGTCCTGCCCCTGCGCCAGCGAGGTCTGCACGAGATCCATGAGAAGATCCTTCTTCATGACATAGATCTCCATGGAATGAAGCGAGCTGTCCATATTGCCGAAATGGTCCTGCATCTGAACGACGCGGCCGTCGGAGGCAAGCTCGACCTTGCGCGTCTTGCCGCCGAGCATGTCGGCCTGCTGCTTGCAGACGACGGTAACGTCGGCGTTCATCTGCTCATGGTAATCGAGCACCGCGTCGAGATCGATGTTGCACACCATCTGGCTGCGGGTCACGACGACGTACTCCAGCTTGCAGCGCTGGAAATAGTCGCGATGCTGGTAGAAGTGGAACAGGTCTCCCCGGCTGAGCTCCTGGATGCTGTCCGAAGCCGGCGGAAGAATGAAGAGGCCGCTCTGCCTCGTATGCAGATCCCAAGGACGGCCGGATCCCAGATGGTCCATGAGGGAGCGGTACTTCGTATGGGCGAACACGGCTACCTTGTGGATGCCGGAGTTGACCATGCTGGAGAGCGTGAAGTCGATCAGCCTGTATCTGGCCCCGAACGGGACGGTAGCCGGGCAGCGGTATGACGTGAGGCCTTCCAGCTCATCCGTCTCGTGGATAAGGTTCACGACGCCCATCGCTTTGTTGATCATGGCTGCTCCACCTCCTGAAGTTTTGGACTTCTGCTGATCTTCTCGTCGCTGCCGACGACGGCGATGTCCGGACTGTCGGGGGATCCCATGACGACGCCAGGCTCGATGACCGCTCCCTCGCCGACGATGGCGCGGTAGAGCTTCACTCCCTCGCCGATGATTGCTCCCGGCATGATGACCGATTCGCGGATGAAGCTGCCGGCGCCGACTTCAACGCCATGGAACAGGACCGAACGCTCGACGACGCCTTCGACGACGCATCCCTCGGTGACGAGAGAGTCGGAGATGGATGCCTCCGGAGAGACATAATGGGCCGGGCGGTTGTGGCGGGCGGAATAGATTCTCCACTCGTCGCCGCCGAGATCGAGCTGAGGCTCGGCGCCGAGCAGGTCCATATGCGCCTCCCAAAGGCTGTCGATCGTGCCGACGTCTTTCCAATAGCCCTTGAACGGGTACATATGGAGCCTGATGTCATCCTCCAGCATGCGCGGAATGATATCCTTGCCGAAGTCGTGGCTCGACTTTCGGTCTCCTTCGTCGAGGATGAGGTACTTCTGCAGCACTTTCCAGGAGAAGATATAGACTCCCATGGAGACCACGTTGCTGACGGGATGCTTGGGCTTCTCCTCGAAATCCGTCACGCGGCAGTTCTCGCCGATATGCATCGTGCCGAACCGGCTGGCTTCCTTCAGCTCGACCTCCAGACCGGCGATCGTCACATCCGCTCCGAGCTCCTTGTGATGCTCCAGCATCTTCTCGTAGTCCATCTTGTAGATATGATCGCCGGAGATGACCAGCACGTATTCCGGCTCATAGCGGTCGATGAATCCCATATTCTGATAGATGGCATTGGCGGTTCCTTTGTACCAATCGCCGCCTTTTGATTTGACGTACGGGGGGAGCACGGCCATTCCGCCGTCGCTGCGGTCGAGCCCCCATGGGCTTCCGATGCCTAAATACCGGTTCAGCTCAAGCGGCTGGTACTGAGTCAGGACACCGACCGTGTCGATGCCGGAATGCATGCAATTGCTCAAGGTAAAATCGATAATCCGGTATTTGCCGCCGAAGTGGACGGCCGGCTTGGCCAGATCCTTCGTCAGGACTCCCAGCCGTTTGCCTTCTCCGCCGGCAAGCAGCATGGCGATCATCTCTTTTGGCCCATGGTACCCATCTCCTCGTCAATGTGTTCCCCGCGGCCGGAATTCTAGGAGCTGGAAGCTGAGCGGGGGCAATTCCACGGTAAGGCTGTAATCTCGTCCGTGCATGGGTTCAGGCTTGCTGAGATAGTGGGTCGGCAGCCCGTCAAGGCTGCCTCCATATATGGAATCGCCGCTGTGCAGAAGAAGGGAGTAGCGCCCCTTCTCCGGCACGCCGACTAGGAATTCCCCATAGTTGCTGCGCGAGAAGTTCGCGACGGCCACGACGAACCTGCCGCCCTCGCCCCTGCGGATGAAGGAGACGACGCTCTGGGAAGCGTTGTTCGCGTCGATCCACTCGAAGCCTTCGGGATCGTAGTCCTTTTGCCATAGAGACGACAGCTTGCGGTAGAGATGGTTCAGCTTGCGTGAATAGTGCTGCATCTGCCGGTGGGAGTCGTACTCCAGCACCATCCAGTCCAGCGATTCGCTATCCTTCCATTCGTCGAATTGCCCGAATTCTCCTCCCATGAACAGAAGCTTTTTGCCGGGATGGGTCATCCAGAATCCGTAAAACAGGCGGAGGCCGTCGAACTTCTCCCCGTAGCTGCCGGGCATCTTGTTCAGCAGCGAGCGCTTGCCGTGCACGACCTCGTCATGGGACAAGGGCAGCACGAAATTTTCGGTATAAGCATACATAATGGCGAAGGTAAGAAGATTATGCCGCTTCGGCCGCTCGGAAGGATCAAGCTGCATATAACGGAGCATGTCGTTCATCCAGCCCATATTCCATTTGAAGTTGAAGCCAAGCCCCCCTTCGTGGACGGGAGCCGTCACGCCGGGCTCGGACGAGCTGTCTTCGGCGATCATGAGGGCGTTCGGGAAATAACGGAACACGGTTTTGTTGAGATTCCGCAGGAACTCCACCGCCTCCAGATTGCGCGTCCCCCCGTACCGGTTGAGGCTGTGCATCTCAGGCGGCTTATCCATCGTCAGATCCGTCATGCTGGCCACGGCATCCACGCGAAGGCCGTCCACGTGGAAGATGTCCATCCAGTAGATGGCGTTGGAGATGAGGAAGCTTTGGACCTCGGTCCGGCCGTAGTCGAAAGCGTTGGTTCCCCACAGCGGCTTTTCCGCCAGCTTGGGATCGGCCCCCTCATAGATCGGGGTGCCGTCGAACTGCCTGAGCCCCTGCTCATCCTTGCAAAAGTGGGCGGGCACCCAGTCGAGGATGACTCCGATTCCCTTGCGGTGGCAGCGGTCGATGAACTTCATCAGGCTCTTGGGACTGCCGTAACGGCTCGTCGGAGCGAAATAGCCGGTGATCTGGTACCCCCAGGACTTGTCGAAGGGATGCTCGGCAAGCGGCATCAGCTCGATGTGGGTGTAGCCCATCTTGACGACGTAATCCAGCAGCTCGCCGCCGATCTCGTCGTAGGAGTAAAAGATTTCCTTGCCTTTGATCTTCCAGGTTCCCATATGGATCTCGTAGGTGAGCATCGGCTCCTCGTAAGGAGATGCGTTTTGCTTGCGGGCCTGCCATTCCTCGTCCTTCCACTTGTAGCTGCCGAGATCGGCGACGACGGATGCCGTGCCAGGCCTCAGCTCCGAGGCGAAGGCGAACGGATCCGCCTTCATCAGCCTGCGCCCGTCGGCAGCGATGATCTCGTACTTGTACATCGTCCCGGCCTTCAGGCCCGGAATGAACAAGGACCAGCAGCCGGTACTTCCTGCCGGCTCCATCGGATGGGAGGATCCGTCCCATCCGTTGAAGTCGCCTGCGACCCGGACTTCGCGGGCGTTGGGCGCCCAGACCGTGAAGCGGATACCGCGTCTTCGGTTCTCGAGCGCGCTGTGCGCGCCGAAGGTGCGGTAGGCGTGATGGGCCTCTCCGCGATTGAACAAATAGAGATCTTTCATGAAAGCTTTATCCGGCAAATCTTGTACGATTGGCATGGGGCACCTCCGGAGGAATGGGCTGTTCGGGGCGGTCGTCATGTTCGGCATGCCTAGTCCTTCAAGTA
>Ga0194137_10001724_pt1 | contig 13194 bp, 12 predicted proteins | sample TARM_MetaG_T3_14_FD_134025 | JGI IMG/M metagenome (GOLD analysis project Ga0194137, IMG submission 134025) | Freshwater microbial communities from Pennsylvania, USA, analyzing microbe dynamics in response to fracking - TARM_MetaG_T3_14 (version 2) | ecosystem: Environmental > Aquatic >... | reverse complement strand
CGTGAGAACAATGGAAGTCAACAGGGTGGCTTTTCTCATCGCACACCTCCCTCAAGCCGTGTTGTCATCATGCCTGCTATGTCAGAGAGTTCGGGGAAAGGGAAGGTTCCGAAGGTCAAGGCGGCGGAGTGCCAAGGCTAAAAACCTAATGACATTCGGATGAAATGACAAATCGAAGCATGTTCAAGCGAACGATTCCGGCTGAGCCCGTTGCCTTCATTCGCTATTCGCCCTGATCGAAATACGCAAACTCCGCATCAACGCTTGTATCTGATCGCCTCGATCACCAGTTCCAGCGCGCGCGAGGAATGCCGGCGGTTCGGGTAATAGGCATGCAGGCCGGGAAACGCGGGACACCAGTCAGGCATCACGCTCAGCAGGCGCCCTTCCCGGACATGGGTTTCCGTCATGTCCTGCGGAACGAAGGCCAGGCCGCAGCCGCTGAGCGCGGCATGCAGCATCTGGTAGGCGCTGTTGAATGTGGCCTGGCCGCTGACGCGGACTTCCAGTTGCTCGTCGCCGCTACTTAATTCCCAGGCGTAAATGCCGCCGCTGCCGGACAGCCGGAGGCAGATGCAGTTGTGCCTCAACAAGTCCTGAGGCGTTGCCGGCATCCGGCGCGTTTCGAAGTAGGATGGCGATCCGACGATCGCCATGCGGACATCTGGCGTCAGCCGCACGGCGACCATGTCCTTGTCGACCTGGTCGCCGTAGCGCACGCCGATATCGAAGCGCTCCGCCGCGACGTCAACCATCCGGTAGTCTGAACTGATCTCTATCTTCAGGTCCGGGTACTGCGGAAGTATCGGTGCCAGGCGCGGCCAGAGCACGCTGTCGATGACATGATCGATCGCCGTGATGCGCACGGTTCCCGCGGGTTTGTCGCTGAGCTCGCTGATGGCGGTGATTTCGGCTTCGATTTCCTCCAGCCTCGGACCCACCGTCAGCATCAGCCTCTCGCCCGCCTCGGTCGGCGCGACGCTGCGTGTCGTCCGGGTCAGCAGGCGTACGCCCAGCCGTGTTTCGAGGCCCCGCATGATATGGCTGAGTGCGGACTGGGTAATGCCCAGCTTTGCAGCGGCCCTCGTGAAATTCCGTTCCCGGGCAAGCACCAGAAAGGCAAGGATGTCATTGATGTTGTCGCGTGCCATCTGGCGGGATAGGAGAAAGTTGTAGGACGGGAAGCCTGTTTCATTTTAACAGCGGCGAGCGGAATGCCACGATGCAGGCCGGTTGAGGGCAGGGCGCGTTCGAACTTCCGTCATGGACGTTTCCTCAGCATCTGGCTGATGGCGAAGCTATTTTAATGACGATTGATTCATGATTTCCATTCATAAGGTCTAGCAATTCCAGGCGATCTTTCCGGCCTGATTAGCGGCTACCATTTTTCGGGCCTGCCATGGCACATCCTGTGCCGGCGCTGCGGCATAACTTATGGAAATTCATGACGACATCGACCTTGCCTCTCAACCTGTCCAAGCGCCAGACATCGAGTGCGGTGGGCGCCATGGCCATGTGCGTGGCGATGCTGATCGCGTCGGAGTTCATGCCTGTGAGCCTGCTGACGCCGATTGCCGCCGACCTTGGCGCGAGCCAAGGAATGGCCGGACAGGCCATTTCGGTTTCCGGCTTCTTCGCCGTGGCCACCAGCCTGCTGATCGCGAGCGTTGCCGGCCGTTTCGACCGGCGCCATATGCTCATGGCGCTCACCGGAACGATGCTGGCATCGCTGCTCCTGATGGCCAGTGCGACCAACTTCACCGTTTTCATGGCGGCCCGCGCGCTTCTCGGCATCACCATCGGCGGCTTCTGGGCGCTGTCCACCGCCACGATCATGCGCCTGGTTCCGGAGGAGTCGGTGCCGAAGGCGCTGGGGGCGCTGTACATGGGAAATACAGTGGCCACAGCGTTTGCCGCTCCCATCGGCAGCTGCAATCATCGGCTGGCGCGGCGTGTTCTGGGGCCTCGTGCCCGTCGTCGCGCTGAACGTGCTTTGGCAATGGAGCAGCCTGCCGTCGATGCCGCCGCGCGCAGCCGGTTCCGCCGGCAAGGCCGCAGGCCCTTTGACGCTTTTGAAGCGGCGCAACGTGGCGTTTGCCATGGCGGGCGTCATGCTGACGTTCGCCGGTGCCTTTGCCGTCTTCACCTATCTGCGGCCGTTTCTCGAAACCTGCACGCAGGTCAGCGTGCCGCAGCTATCGCTGTTGCTGCTGGGACTGGGCAGGGCCGGATTTGCAGGGACCTACGGCGCCAGCGCGCTGGTAAGCGGCCACCTTTATCGCTTGCTTCGCTGGCTTGCGCTTGCGCTGGGCGCGATGACGATCGCCATGTTCGCCGCCGGGCGCATCCTGTGGGCGGAAGGCATCGTGCCGATCGCATGGGGCATGCTGAATTCGGCGGTGCCCGTGGCATGGTCCGCATGGCTTGCGAAAGGAATCGGCGACGAACCGGAAAGCGGAGGCGGCCTGCTGGTTGCCGCCATCCAGCTATCGATCATGCTGGGCGCCTCGTTCGGCGGCTTGCTCTTCGATCATGTTTCCATCGCGGCAACGCTGGTGGGCGGCGCAATGCACATGGTGTTTGCCTCGCTCGCCATCGGCAACGGCGGGCGGCTCGGAGCCCGCAAACGATAGCGCAGGCAATAGTGCAGCCATTCAATGCTGCAGGCAAACAAAGCGCTGGCAGTTGACTTGCAATCTGCCGTTGTTGTGAGGCTCGCTAAAGTCGCCGGCCGTCAATACGGTTACGGTTTGCATCTCGGCGATTCACAGCGCCTTCCTTCGACGAACCCAGGAGCACACAATGACCGAATTCGATCCGTCCCGGCGGAAGTTACTCAAAGCCACCGCGCTGGCGACCAGCGGCACGGTGATCACGGCACGGCTGGCGCCCGAGGCACAAGCCGTGCAAGCTGCGCAGCCGGGACCGCCGCAGACGGCCACGCCGGCGACCATGAGCGTGCTGCTGCGTGTCAACGGCACCGAACACCAGCTGATGATCGATCCGCGCACCACGCTGCTCGATGCGCTGCGCGAGCGCCTGCACCTGACCGGCAGCAAGAAAGGCTGCGACCAGGGCCAGTGCGGCGCCTGCACTGTCATTGTCGACGGCCGCCGCATCACATCCTGCCTCACGCTGGCGGTGATGCAGGAAGGGCACGACATCACCACCATCGAGGGCCTCGGCACGCCGGCCAACCTGCATCCCATGCAGGCGGCCTTCATCAAGCACGACGGATATCAATGCGGCTTCTGTACCCCCGGCCAGATCTGTTCGGCCGTGGCGATGCTCGAGGAAGTCAAGGCCGGCATCCCCAGCCATGTCACCGCCGACCTGACGCAGCGACCTGCCGCAACGAACGAAGAATTCCGCGAGCGCATGAGCGGCAACATCTGCCGCTGCGGCGCCTATTCCAACATCCAGGAGGCGATCGCCGAGGTTGCGGGGGTGAAAGCATGAAGCCGTTTACGTATGAAAGGGCTGCCTCGCCCGCCGAAGCGGCGGCCGCTGCCGCCAGGACCAAGGGCGCCAGATTCATCGCCGGCGGCACGAATCTGCTTGACCTGATGAAGCTGCAGATCGAAACGCCGCCGCATCTGATCGATGTGAACAACCTCGGACTGGACAGGATCGAGCAGACCACGGAAGGCGGACTGCGGATCGGCGCGCTGGTGCGCAATACCGATCTGGCTGCGGATGAGCGGGTGAGACGCGATTACGGCGTGCTGTCGCGCGCGCTGCTGGCCGGCGCATCGGGCCAGCTGCGCAACCAGGCCACCACGGCCGGCAACCTGCTGCAGCGTACCCGCTGCCCTTATTTCTACGACACCAACCAGCCGTGCAACAAGCGCCAGCCGGGAAGCGGCTGCAGCGCCATCGGCGGCTACAACCGGCACCATGCCATCGTCGGCGCTAGCAATGCCTGCATCGCCACGCATCCAAGCGACATGGCGGTCGCCATGCGCGTGCTCGATGCGGGCGTCGAGACGATACGCCCCGACGGCTCGACGCGCATCATTCCGATTGCCGATTTCCACCGCCTGCCGCGCGATACGCCGCACATAGAGACTTCGCTCGAACCTGGCGAGCTGATCACGGCCGTCACACTGCCGCGGCCGGCGGGAGGAACGCAGGTGTATCGCAAGGTGCGCGACCGCGCTTCCTATGCCTTCGCGCTGGTGTCGGTGGCTGCGATCGTGCAGCGCGACGGTACCGGCAGGGTGGCGCTCGGCGGCGTTGCGCACAAGCCCTGGCGCGTCGAAGCCGCCGAGAGCGACATGCCGCGCGGGGCGAAGGCGGTGACAGGCCGGCTTCTCGCCGATGCGCGCACGACGCACCACAATGAGTTCAAGGTGCTCCTCGTGGAACGCACGCTTGCCTCCATCCTCAACAAAGCATAGGGCCGATCCATGAAATTCGACACTCCTGCCGGAAACAATCCGATCGACCAGCTCAAGGTTGTCGGTCAGCCCGTCGACCGCATCGACGGCCCGCTCAAGACCACGGGGACGGCTCCCTATGCCTACGACCGCTACGACGTCGTGCCGAACCAGGCCTACGGCTATGTGCTGGGCTCGGCCATCGCAAAGGGCCGCATCCTGTCCATGGATCTGTCTGCGGCAAAGGCAGCACCGGGCGTGATCACCATCGTGAACGCGCAGAACGCCGGCAAGCTTGCAAAGGGCGACCTGAACACGGCGAAGCTGCTGGGCGGACCTGAAATCCAGCACTATCATCAGGCCATTGCCGTGGTCGTCGCCGAAACCTTCGAGCAGGCGCGCGCCGCGGCCCAACTGATTCGCGTCGACTATGCGCGTGCGAAGGGCTCGTACGATCTCGCCGCGGTGAAGAACAAGGCAAGCCCGGCGGACGTTTTCAACTCCGCCGGGGAAACGTCGGTCGGCAACTTCAGCGGCGCCTTCGCCTCGGCGCCCGTGCAGCTCGACGCCAGCTATGCGACCGCGCACGAATCCCATTCCATGCTGGAGCCGCACGCATCGGTTGCCGCCTGGGACGGCGACAGGCTGAGCCTGTGGACGTCCAACCAGATGATCGCCTGGGCGGTGAGCGACATGGCCAAGACGCTGGGCATCTCCAAGGAAAAGATCCGCGTCATGTCGCCCTACATCGGCGGCGGCTTCGGCGCCAAGCTCTTCCTGCGATCCGATGCCCTGATGGCGGCGCTCGCGGCGCGCGCGGCCAGGCGCCCTGTCAAGGTGGCATTGCAGCGCGCGCTCATTCCCAACAATACGGTGCACCGCTCGGCGACGATTCAGCGCGTGCGGATCGGCGCCACCAAGGATGGCCGGATCACTGCCATCGGGCATGAGAGCTGGTCCGGCAACCTGGCCGGCGGCGGCGTTGAGGCAGGCGCCGTGCAGACGCGCGCGCTTTATGCCGGCGCCAACCGCTTGACGTCGAACCGGCTTGCGCAGCTCGACCTGCCCGAGGCGAATGCGATGCGGGCACCGAACGAAGCTCCCGGTCTTGCGGTGCTGGAAATCGCCATGGACGAGATGGCGGAAAAACTCGGAATGGATCCCATCGAATTCCGCATCAGGAACGATACCCAGGTGGTTCCCGACTTTCCGGCCAAGCCCGGATCCAGCGATCCGCAATCCAAGAAGGGCGAGCAGAAGGAGAAGGAAGCAGAAAGATCGAATCCGCATCCGCCGTTCTCGAAACGGCAGCTGGTGCAGTGCTTCCAGATCGGCGCGCAGCGCTTCGGCTGGGACAAGCGCAGCTCCAGTCCCGGGCAGGTGCGCGACGGACGCTGGCTGATCGGCATGGGCGTGGCATCGGCCTTCCGCGACAACCTCGTGACCAAATCGGCGGCAAGGGTGCGTCTGGACGGGCGCGGTGGCGTGACCGTGGAAACCGACATGACCGATATCGGCACCGGCAGCTATACCATCATCGCGCAGACGGCGGCCGAAATGCTGGGCGTGCCGCTGAACAAGGTGAAGGTGCGGCTGGGCGATTCCAGCTTTCCGGTGTCTTGCGGCTCGGGCGGCCAATGGGGCGGCAACAGCTCGACCTCCGGCGTCTATGCCGCCTGCATGAAACTGCGCGAGGCGATAGCGCGGAAGGCCGGGTTCAATGCGAATGATGCTGTCTTCTCCGATGGACAGATCCGCTCCGGGACGCAGAGCCTTGCACTGGCCGAGCTGGCCGGCTCCCGGGGCATCGTTGCCGAGGATGCGATCGAATTCGACAAGCTCAACGAGCAGTACCAGCAATCGACCTTCGGTGCCCACTTCGTCGAAGTGGGCGTCGATGCAGTCACCGGGGAAACCCGCGTGCGGCGCATGCTGGCGGTTTGCGCGGCGGGCCGCATTCTCAATCCCAAGACGGCGCGCAGCCAGGTGATCGGCGCCATGACCATGGGCGTGGGAGCGGCGCTGATGGAAGAGCTGGCAGTGGATACCCGCATCGGATTCTTCGTCAACCATGATCTCGCCGGATATGAGGTACCGGTGCATGCCGACATTCCGCACCAGGAAGTCATTTTCCTGGACGAGACCGATCCCATTTCCTCCCCCATGAAGGCAAAAGGCGTCGGCGAGCTCGGCATCTGCGGCATTGCCGCGGCCGTCGCGAATGCGGTCTACAACGCCACCGGCGTGCGGGTAAGGGACTATCCCATCACGCTCGACAAGCTGATCGGAAAGATGCCATCGGCGGTCTGACCTGTGCTTGAACCCGGCAGCGCTTCGCCCGCTGCCGGGCATTTCACTAAAGCTTTGCCCATTGGACACGGAAGGCGCCGTTGGCGCCTTGCGCAGGCACGTCTTTTTCATTGCAATCATCGATCAGGAGAACAACATGAAGCGTCTCAGCAGCCGGATATTGCCGTTTGCTCTGCTTGCCTCGGCAAGCCTGTCGGCCGCTGAGGCCGGTCCCGCCGGCGAATCAGCCAGGCCGGAAACGGCCAGGCAGCCGCAGGTCGTTACCCGTGCGGGCGCGCAGCCTTCCGCCAAAGGGCCGGCCGAATACTTCACCGGCAGCGTGCGCGTCGATCCGATGTTCGCGGCTAAGGAGTCTGTCCCGTACTCCGGCGCGGTGGTGAGCTTCGAACCGGGCGCCCGGTCCGCGTGGCATACGCATCCCGCAGGCCAGCATCTGGTCGTGACTTACGGCGTGGGCTGGACGCAGGAATGGGGCGGACCGGTGACGGAGATACGCGCGGGCGACGTGGTCTGGTGCCCGCCGGGCGTAAAACACTGGCATGGAGCGTCCCCTGCCTCGCCCATGTCGCATATCGCACTGACAAACACGCTGAACGGAAAGAATGTTGAATGGCTGGAGAAGGTCAGCGACGAGCAATACCGCAAATAATGTTTGCGGCTACGAATTCTTCAAGACACCAAGGAGCCGGAAATGAAAAAGCTTGTTGCAGCCATCGCGCCGCTCATGCTGTTCGCGTCAGCATGCGCCCAGGGACAATCTGCAAATGCACGGAAAGCGGCGGAGACCGTGCAATCGATGGACGGTCTCCGCTCAGTCTCGCCGGCACTGGAAAAGTATGCGCAGGATCGCCTCTTCGGCGAAGTATGGAAGCGTCCCGATCTGTCTTTGCGCGACCGCAGCGTCGTCACGCTGGCAGCACTGATCGCACGCAGCCAGGCGAGCGGCATGCAGCGGCATATCGATCTGGCGCTCGATCACGGCCTCAAGCCGGCGGAAGTCTCCGAGATCATCACACACCTTGCCTTCTACTCCGGCTGGGAAAACGCAATGGCAGCCGCCGATGCAGCGAAAGCGGTCTTCACCAGACGCAATATCAGGCCGGAACAGCTGCCGCCGGCCATCGACAAACCGCTACCGCTTGACGAGGCCGCCGAATCGCGACGCGCGACGCGGGTGGAGCAGGACTTTGGAAAGACCGCGCCGGGCGTCGTCAAGTACACGACCGAGATCCTGTTTCGCGACCTTTGGCTGCGCCCGGGCCTTGCGCCGCGAGATCGCAGCCTGGTCACGGTCAGCGCACTTGTTGCAGCCGGACAGGTGGCGCAGATTCCGTATCATCTCAACCGGGCCATGGACAATGGCCTGACGCAGGCACAGGCATCGGAGGTGCTTACGCATCTGGCGTTCTATGCCGGCTGGCCGAATGTCTTCTCCGCGCTTCCGGTTGCCAAGGGTGTGTTTGAAAAACGCTAGCGCGAGGTTCATGCATTCGCAGATATCTTTTATCGGCGACCGAACTTGAATGGTGATTGAGCTCGAAAACGGAAAAGGCACCCGAAGGTGCCTTTTCCGTTTCGCATTGCTGCTACTGATGACTGCGATGATTTTTCAGATCATCGGAATCAGAACAGGTGACGGACGCCTGCGTTGAAGATGTTTGCCTTCACGTCAGCTGCGCCGGCGCGCTCTGTCTTCTGCCATGCTGCCGATGTGTACAGGTTGGTACGCTTGGACAGCGGGTGGGTATAACCCAGAGCGATCTGGTCGGACTTGGCGTCGATGTTCTGCACATCTGCGCGGATCCAGGACGCCAGGATGTTGCCCGGACCGACAGGAACGGTTGTGCCGAGCAGGAAGGTGCGGCTTTCAAACGTAGTTGCGCCTGCATCGATCTCGTTGTCCTGGAAACCAGCATGCAACTTCGCTACGTTGAAGTTGTATGTGCCGCCCAGCAGGTACGATTTCTGGTCGACGCCGCCAGCCACTGCACGACCGGTGTTGTAAGTCGCTACTGCAGCGATAGGACCGTTTGCATAGGTAGCGGATGCGCTGATCTGGCGACCGTTCGGGAAGGCTGTCGATTGCTCGCCGAAGCCGTACTGCAGCGCGCCGGTGAAGCCGGCGATGTTGTTGGTCTGGTAGACGACGGAGTTGTCTACGCGGATATCAGCCGGTGTGGCGCCGATCGGCAGTGCAGCACCGGTAGGAGCTGCTGCGAGAGGCAGCACGTTGCCGGCGAAGAAGTAGGGGAGGCCGGGAAGACCGAGGCCGGCGGAACCGGGAATTGCGTTCTCGGTATTGCCTGCGAGGTTGGTCGCGAACGGATCAAAGACGTTGAGTGCATCGTGGTTCAGAGTGTACTGGCGGCCGAGCTTGACAGTACCGAAGCCCTTGCTCGACAGACCGACGAATGCCTGACGGCCGAACAGACGACCACCCTGACCCAGCGCGCCTGTATCGACGTTGAAGCCGTTTTCCAAAGTGAAGATTGCGGACAGGCCGCCACCCAGATCTTCGGTGCCGCGGAAGCCGATGCGGCTGCCGTTCTGCTGGCCGCTGGTCAGACCCCAGATCGGTTCAGTCACATTAGTGTCGGTACGGGAAACGCCGACATCGACGACGCCGTAGATTGTCACACTGGTCTGTGCGGACGCGGCGCCTGCGAATGCGCCGAGAACTGCGAGAGCGAAAAGCGATTTTTTCATGGTTGCACCCCAAGTAGGTTGTTTTTGTACTGGAAATCTCCCATTGCGAAACTGATGGGAATCTGAACTCGCGTTGCTTTCGTTGCGAACGGCCAGTAAAACAGCCTCGCAAGAACTCTGTGCAAATAGATCAATTTCCAGACGCCAGTTTACATGACTTGCAAATCGCAAGCGACATTTTCGTTGTCTTTTTTCGCATTTTTACAACGCTATCCGTTAATTTTCTTCGCATATACGTAGTACTACTGGGGTTCGCATCATGTTGAAGCAGGAATCTTGACGCAGACATGATGAATGATATGCCCCTCTGCATTGATGGTTAGGGCGTGCAATTCAGCATTCATGTTTCTCCGTTGCAAAAGAACGATGTGCTTCACATGCCGTTCATCTTTTTCGGAACCAAGGGTGCCGGAAAAGGAGAAGAGGCTAGTGTGCTCGACCAGATCTTTGAAAGGGCTGCATGGCTTCTCAAGCACTTGCCCATCGGGCGCCACGATGTCACGCTTGTTTACAGACTGACTCGATATAGCCGGTAGACAAATACATGTCATCTATGCAGCCGACCGGTTGCGTGTATCGATGCTTGAGTTGGCGATGATGGAATCTTCAAGCTGCATTCTTGTTAATACCGATGATCTGCCCGGTCGATAACAGCATGATTCTTCGTGATTTGCTTCGCGGTACCTGAACCATTTGCTCCGTTCACGAACTAATGGGTCTGATTAAGGCAGGGACCATGGAACTGAGCAAAACCGACATTAAGAAATTAACATCCGCATTGGACATCCGGCGCATCCGCCGCAACCGGCAGCGAAAATTCCCGAATACAGAGTACGTAAAGACAGTCGATAAATTTTATGCCAGCAAGCCTGTCACGCTGGCCGAAATGAACGACATCTGCGCATCCGAGGCTTCCCGCTGGGCGTATGTCGAATCTCTTCTGCAAATCTTTCCCGCCCATGCCGCGCTGGCGCTCGAAGGCGCATGGAATGGTGAAACCATAGCCAACGGCATGATCCTGGCGCACATGGTCACCAAGGCGACGGTGTTTCTGCCGATGGACGACTTCGTTTATGTATTCGCCAACCTGATGCGGCATGCCGACGACGGCGGCATATCTTTTCTGGAAGTGGCCCAGTCGCCGCAAAAAGCAAAGAATCTCGATGACAGGTGCTACGAGATTTTCACCGGCTGGATCGATGATGTGATCAGTTCGAGGGAAGCTACGCTGGACCTCGCCATGCACACCGCGGGCGAAAGGTTTTTCGCGCTGGGAACCGTGCTGGGCGAGCATGGCGCCAAAGCCAATCTGCCTGATGATGTTCGCAACTGCGTCGATGCCGTCAGGGAGGCTTTGCTCGGCGACGGGGAGATCCGGATGACCCGGACAAGGACGCGCAGTGCCGCCGCTGCCGGTGTCAGCGCGTAAGCACCGGAGACATGCATTAAAGCGCCTGCGCATGGAGTTCGTCACAGGTTTTGGCTGTGAACGCCGAACGGCTTAAGCCGACACGGCTGCGATGGAAGGTCTCTAATGCGAGACCGACCTGGAAAACACGTTCAATACAATGACCCCCGCGATGATCAATCCGATGCCGAACAGCGCCGGCGCGTCCAGCTTTTGTCCGTACAAGAGCCAGGCAATCAGGGTAATCAGAACGATACCGACACCCGACCATACCGCATAAACAATGCCTACCGGGATGGCGCGGAGCGTCAGCGACAGACAGTAGAAGGCAATGCCATATCCGGCGACAACCAGTGCCGAAGGTCCCGGTCTGCTGAAGCCGTCGCTGGCCTTGAGCGCGGTCGTTGCAATCACTTCCGCAACGATCGCGATGCAGAGATAAATCCAGTTCATTTGCAGCCGCCTGTCGTTTTGTCTAGTTGAGAATATGGCCGGGACTTTACAGGAATTCACCTGAGGTGATCCGGAGCAGGCCGCCAGGCCGGGCGACCTTCTCCTTGGATGCGCCGCGTTCTTCATTTGCGGTTTCAGGCGGTCGAAGGTGAATCTGAGAAGATGTTTTTTCTGATCGCGAAAAAAATTTAATGCCGGCCTTGAGCGAATTTCTTGATGAAAATTCGACGAGTAGCTCGTATGAAGGCGGGCAACCGTTGAATGTTCTGTCGAAGCATGCAGTATTACCAATCGTCATATCAGACAAAAAACATGTTATTTGATATATGGCGAAGTCTTAACTACAGTGCTGCCTTTTTAATCGGTCTTGACCGAGGGCGCTGTGGTACTGCTAGAACACGTTTCAAAGACATTCCAATCGAACAAGAAAGAGATCAGCGCGCTTCGCGACGTCAATCTGCATGTGCGTGCCGGCGAGATCTACGGCATCATCGGCCGTTCCGGCGCGGGCAAGAGCACGCTGCTGCGAACGATCAATCTGCTCGAGCGGCCAACGGGCGGCACGGTCCGCATCGACGGCCTTGATATCACCACGCTGGACGGCAGCAAGCTGGCTGACCTGCGCCAGAGTATCGGCATGGTGTTCCAGAGCTTCAATCTGCTCAACGCGAAGACCGTCGCGCAGAACATCGAGTTTCCGCTGAAGCTGGCAGGTCGGCTCAGTCGCGCCGAGCGCGAAGCGCGCGTCGCCGAACTGCTGGACCTGGTCGGCCTGCAGGATCAGCGCGACAAGCATCCGGCGCAGCTCTCCGGAGGCCAGAAGCAGCGCGTCGGCATTGCCCGCGCGATTGCCCGTCATCCCAAGCTGCTGCTGTGCGATGAAGCGACGTCGGCGCTCGATCCCGAAACGACGCAATCCATCCTCGACCTGCTTGCCGACATCAACCGCCGTCTCGGCCTGACCATCGTGCTGATCACGCATGAGATGAGCGTCATACGCCGGCTCTGCGACCGGGTCGCGGTAATCGACAAGGGAGAGATCGTGGAGCAGGGCGATGTTGCGGATGTCTTTCTCCATCCCGCCCATCCGGTGACTCAGGGCCTGGTCAACGAAAGCAACGAAAGCCTTGCCGCGGAAAGCGGCGTGCATGCCGCGCAGCGCAAGGCCGCCGGTGCGACGCGAGCCCGCATCACGTATCGCGGCGATGCGGTGTATCAGCCGCTGATCGGCGAGATCGAAGCCCGCAGCGGCAAGCGGCTGGCGATTCTGCAGGGCGTGGTGTCGAGCATGAAGGACACGCCCTATGCCCAGCTGCTGGTGGAGCTGTCAGACAAGGAGGCTACCGGCGAACCGGCGGCCGGCGAACCGGTGGCCGGCGAACCGGTGGCCGACGTGATGCAGGCGCTCGGCATCCGCTATGAGGTTCTCCATGATTGAACTATTGAACGACATCGACTGGGCCGATATCGGCCAGGCCACGATAGAGACGCTCGTAATGACCGGCGTCTCGCTGAGTTTCACCATCCTGCTCGGGCTGCCGCTCGGCGTGCTGCTGTTCCTGACCGGACGCCGGCAGCTGCTGGAGCAGCCGCAGGTGTATGCCTTGCTCTCATTCGTCGTGAACCTGCTGCGCTCTGTACCCTTTCTCATCCTGCTGATCGTCATGATCCCGGTGACCCTGGTGCTGATGGGCACTTCGCTGGGCATAGAAGGCACCATCCCTCCGCTGGTCGCCGGCGCCACGCCCTTCTACGCAAGGCTGGTGGAAAACACGCTGCGCGAAGTCGACCGCGGCATCATCGAAGCCTGTCAGGCGATGGGCGCGCGTACCTGGCAGATCGTGCTGCAGGCATTGCTGCCCGAAGCGCTGCCCGGCCTGATCGCAGGGGCAACGGTAACCACCATCGCGCTGGTGTCCTATGCGGCGATGTCGGGCG
>Ga0194137_10001723_pt1 | contig 13205 bp, 9 predicted proteins | sample TARM_MetaG_T3_14_FD_134025 | JGI IMG/M metagenome (GOLD analysis project Ga0194137, IMG submission 134025) | Freshwater microbial communities from Pennsylvania, USA, analyzing microbe dynamics in response to fracking - TARM_MetaG_T3_14 (version 2) | ecosystem: Environmental > Aquatic >... | reverse complement strand
CCGGACTGGATGAAGCCCGACTTCGAGATCACCGATGTGGCACTGGTTCCGACGCCCTCCGTGGCGGGAGAGGCCTTCACGGCCAAGGTGACGGTGGCCAACCTTGGAGACGAGGATGCCGACGCGGGCGTATTGCGACTCTGGATCGCCCGGGCCGACAAACCTTCGATCGGCGATGCCGGTGACGTCTCCATTCCGGTGGGTATGCTGGCCGTGGGCGACGACCGGGTGGTGACCTTCAACGGACTGACCGCGCCCGCCTCGGCCGGCACTTTCAAGGTGCGGGTGTTGGCGGACGCGCTGGGCGCCGAGGAGGAATACTCCGAGGTGAACAACCACGGCCAGGCGACCTACACGCTCGCGGATCCGACCTCCGGTTCCACACCGGCGTGGATGAAGCCCGATTTCGTGGTGCAGTCGGTGGAACTTCTGCCGAGCCCGACGATGACCTCGGCGCGTTTCGACGTGCGGGTGCGGGTGAAAAACCAGGGCGACATCGCGGGCGACGCGGGCACGCTCTCCTTCTGGGGGGCCAGTCCCTCCTACGTCAACCTCCCCGCCTCCGCGGACGAGAATGTGGCGGTGGGGAGTCTGAACCCGGGCGAGACCGCCGAGTTCACCTTCACGAATCTCTCGGCTCCGGCCGGACAGGGCACCTATCACGCCCGGGTCCGGATCGACGCCTCCGGCGCGACGGACGAGAAGAGCGAGGGGAACAACGACGGCGGCGCGACCTACACGGTGTTCCCGCTGTCGCTGACCATCGAGGCGACGGCCGCGGGCAACCGGATCAGCTGGAACAGCGCCGTGGGCTTCGAGTACACGGTGGAACGCGCCACGAGCCTCGGCGGACCCTACACGCCGATCGCCACGGGACTGCCGGCCACGCCGCCGGAGAACGGCTTCGAAGACACGTCGGTTCCGTCGGGCACGGTGTTCTACCGGGTCTGGGGCACGCGCTGATCCCCCGATCGGTTCTGAATAAAAACGGCAAGGTTCCGTTCGATTCGAACGGAACCTTGCTGTAGGGTGGAAGGGCGACTGTAATCTCAATCTGGAGCTGATTTTATGAAAGTCCTTGTCATCGGAGCGAATGGAAACACGGGGTACCAGCTGACGCGCATTCTGGCGAAGGGGGCGCACGACCCGGTGGCGATGATCCGGGACCCGGGACAGCGTCCGCGGTTCGACGCTCTGGGTGTCCCCACAGTGCTGGGGGATTTGGAGTATCCGATCGACCACGCGGTCAATGGGTGTGACGCGGTGATTTTCGCGGCGGGGTCGGGCCCGAAAACGGGGAAAGACAAGACGGTGTTGATCGACCACATCGGGGCGATTCGGTCGGCGGTGACGGCGCAGGTACAGGGATGTTCCCGTTTCATTATGCTGAGTTCGATCAACGCGGATCCGGAAAGCGAGTCGCCGATCGCGCATTATCATCGAGCGAAGGGATTGGCGGACGATTTTCTGCGCGGAACCGATTTGGACTGGACGATCGTGCGTCCCGGTCGGTTGCACGACGCGGAGTTTCCCGGCACCGCCGACTTTCGTCTGGAGACGCACGGAAAATACCAGACGTCCCGCGAAACACTGGCGCACACTCTGGCGGCCTGCCTGGACGAGCCGGACACCGTTCGTTTGCAATTCGCCGTGGTGGACGGAGAGGGCCCGTTTCCGGAGGGTATGCGGGGATTGGGGTGATCCGGTTTGGATCCGGACTCTCCGGACGACGGGATTTTTTTTTGCCTTCCATCTTTTTGCCGTTTGAACGCCGGCAGAAAGATTTAAGGCAAAAAAATGATGTTGCGGGGCCCTTTCATTGGGATTGCCGTTGTTCGAGTCGGCTTCGCCGCGTGTCGGACTGGAAAGTCCAACCTCCGTTGTTCGCAAATTGGCTTCGGGTGTCCAGGAGGCGGGGATTGATTCGGAGTCGGAATATCGATACACTTTGATCGGTATGGGTGGGGATGAACGACGACGATGGAAACATTTCGATATGTGTGGTCGGCGGGGCCCGGAGTGGACTCGGCCTTGATTGTCTCCCCCATTCCCGCGGGGAGATTCATTCATGTGAACACGGCCAACCCCCGACTGATTGTGCTTCTGGACGGCACGATGGACGTGCGCGCGAGATGGGGGCGGCGGATGAAAGAGGTACGAGCCCGTCCCGGCGACGCGCTGATTTTCCCGCCGAAAACAAAGTACGATTACACCCCTCCCGAGCCCGAGTGCCCGGCGGGTCTATCCGCCTTTCGAATCCGTTTTTTCCGAAATTCGGCTCCGGTAAGTCCAAGGGAAAACAGCATTTTCACGCGGTTGGAGGAGGTGCTGGGCACCTTCCATCATCTGGAGGGCGTCGCGACGCCGAGGGTTCGGTTTCTCATCGATCAGTTCAGGGCGGAATCGGAGAAAGGGGAGCCCGGGAGTCCCGAGATGCTGGAGGCGGTCTCCTCCGCGATTTTGGTGTCGGTGATCCGGAGGCTGTGGCCGGAGCGGGAGGTGGGGGAAGAGGGACCGAAAGGGAGGAACCACCGGATTGTGCGGGGTGTCTATCGGTATTTGAATGAGAATTTCAAGCGGTCGTTTTCATTGGACGACGTGGGTTGGGATCTGAAGTTGAGCGGAGAACATGTGGCGCGGGTGTTCAAGCGGGAGACCGGGACGACGGTGTTCCAGTATTTAAAACACCTTCGGTTGGAAACCGCTTCCTATTTGTTGGCGGAAACGGATCGCAAGGTGCGTGACATCGCCCGGGAGGCGGGGTTCAGCTCCCATGCCTTGTTTTCCAGGGAATTCAGAAAAAGCACGGGGGCGAGTCCGGAGGAATATCGGGAGCAGCGGAAAGAGTCGATCACGCTGTTGGAACTTCCGGATCGGACTCCATAAAAAAGCTCCCGGAGATGCGCGGGGCCTCTCCGGGAGCGTGGGGGGTGTTACGGCTGGAGGGTTATTCGCTCCAGACCAGTTTGACCGCGTCGGCGATGACGTAGCCGTTCGTGCCGGTGGTGGAGAGCACGATGTGGTCTCCCGTGCCCGACGCGAAGGCAAAGGTGCCGATGTGGTTCCATTGTCCTCCGCCCGAGGTCTGGTCGAGCGTGGTGGTGTGCGTCTGGCCTCCGTCGTGGGTGATTTCGAGAGGCACATTGGTGGCGCGGTTGGAGCCGCTGGTCCAGCGCACGTAGACGTCGTAGTCCCCCACGTAGAGGATATCGGGGGTATAGGTCACGGATTTGGAGCCTTTTCCACTGTTCTGGTCGTGGAGGTAGTTGTCTCCGTTGTAGCCGAACTGGGTGGTGCTGGAGCCCCAGGTTCCGGTGAGCTCGATTCCGGCGGCGTTCTCGCTGTCGAGTACGATGTCGGGGATCGTGCCCGACCTGCGGATGAAGCGGACGGCGTCGGCGATGACGTAGCCGTTGGTTCCGTCGTTGGCGATGCGCACGTCGCCGCCGGTGCCGGCGTCGAACAGGAAGGCTCCGAGGGAGTTCCACTGTCCGCCGCCGGAAGTTTGGTCGACGGAGGCGTAGTACGCGCCGTTCATGTGGTTCACGTCGACGGGGACGTTCGAGGCGCGGTTGGAGGAGGAGGTCCATTTCAGGAGCACCTCGTAATATCCGGCGGCGCCGATTCCGGGGGTGTAGGTCACGGACTTGGCGCCTTTGCCGCTATCTCCGTCGTGCTTGTATCCGGAGCCGTTGTAGCCGCTTTGATAGGTGCTGTCTCCCCAGGAGCCCGCGAGGGAAATACCGGTTCCGTCCTCGCTGTCCATCACGAAGTCCTCGACCAAGCCGTGCAGGATTCCGTAGTTTTCCAGGGCGGCCATTTGCGGGCGGTCCACGGTGTAATTGGACAGGGGGTGAATGTCCAATTCGTAATTGTTCCAACTGGTGCCGCCGGCCCAATAGGCGACGCTGAGGCCGTTGACATAGAGGTAGGAGAGGGTGCGGTCCAGATCGTCCACCCAGCGGGAGTCGTCGTCGGGTATGCCGATTTCACCGATAAAGCCGGGCACGTCGTTGGCCTGCAGCCAGCCGACGAAGTTGGCGATGTGGATGAGGCCGCGGTCGGGGCTGCCGCCCTCGCCGTCGTAGCTTCCGTACGAGCCGTTGCTGTCGGAATCGAAGTAGAAATGCGCCTCGTACATGAGCCGGTCGTCGCCGGAGCGGGGATCGGAAATGATCAGGTCGTCGTTCCACTGCTGCCAGTTTTTGGCGGAGCTGTAGCCATGGCCGCCAATGATGATCCAGGTGTCGGCGTCGGTTTGGCGAATGCCGTTCACGGCGGCCTGCGCGGCGCCGGGCCAGTGGTCGTCGGTGCTGAAGGGCTCGTTCATGATGCCGTAGGCGTAAATGCCGGGATCGCCCTCGAAGTGATCCGCCAGGCGATACCACAGGTCCGCGAAGTCGGCGTTGGTGACGCCGGTGCCGGCTCCGATGACGTTGCCGTTGTAGCGGGCGTAATTGTGGACATCGAGCACGACCTTCATGCCGCGCGCGGCCGCGAGATCCACGCAGGCTTCGATGTATCCGAGATAGGTGGAATCGAGGGATCCGCTCAGGGACGGTTGCAGGCGTTCCCATTTGAAGGGAAGCCGCACGAGGTCCAGCCCCTTGTCGTGGTAGTAGTCCCATTGGTCGGGATCGGTGTCCTGCCGGTAGGTACCGGAGGAGAACTCCATGCCGGCGAGGTTGACGCCGACCATCTGTTCGATGTCGAACAGGCTGTCCTGGCTGTAGGTGACCGGAGAGGGGAACACCAGTTGGACGGTCATGTAGCGGAATCCGAGGCGACCCGAGTTGGGGGAGCTCGTGTCGCTGACATTGGTGAAGACCACAGGGGTGTTGGCGTCGGCCACGATGTCCGTGGGCGGCACCACCAGTTCCTGGGTGATGTCGAGCACGAGTTCCTCGGCGTTTCCGTCGGCGGTCCAGCTTATGTGGACTTTTTCATCGCCGTCGACGCTTTTCCAGTACATCTGTTCGATCAGGAAGTCACGGCTGCTTTCGAAGGTAAAGCTTTCCCCCCGTTCGAGGCGACCCACGCCGCCGTCGCCGACGCCGAGGTTCATTCCCGAGTCCCCGTAACCGAAATCGGAGGCGGTGGCGCTGGAGAAATCCGGGTTGTCGGGATCGGAGACATCCACGTTCTCCAAGGGATCGGAGAAGCTGTAGGTGGTGTCGAGGCCCCCGTTTTCGGTGGTGGTGTAGGTGGCGCTGGCCGAGGTGTCCAACGGCTCGAGTCCCCAGGGGAGCATGCCCCAGTTGATCAGCATCTGGGGGTAGCTGGCGTAGAGGGGGCCTCCTCCGCCTCCTCCCGTACCGGCGCCGGACGCCGCCAGGGCGCAGACGTCGCCGCCAGAGGTGGTGATATTGAATCCGGCGAAAGAGGAGAGGCTACCGCTTCCTGAAAAATCGGAAAGCGTAAAGGCGACGCCGTGCACCTGAAAATGGGAGGAGGCGTCGGAGCCGCCGCTGCCGCGGTGGGGCGTGTCGAGGGTGAGCAGCACGCCGCCGAAATCCCCGCTTTGGAGGGTCAGGCTGTAGGTGCCGAGGGTGTTGCCGGAGGCGTCGATGGGTTTGAGGGTAAACGCGTCGTTGCCGCCGATTTCAAAGAGGAAAAAGGTGTCGCCGGTATCGGGCGAGCTGAAGGCGTAGTCGCCATTGCCGTTCGATCCGCCCGCCGCGGTCGCGTTCATGAGCAGTCCTTCGGTGGCTGCGGTGACGCTTCCGGGATCGGTACCGATGTAGTAGTAGTCCCCGACGTCCACCGGGTTTCCGTTGACCACGTTTGCGCCCGCGGGGGAGGTGTAGGTGGTTCCGTCGACGGTGAGATCCGCGAGGGTGAAGGCCGAGCCGTCCGCGTCGTCGATGGGAAGGGTGGCGGAGGTGGAGGGACTCGTGGTGATCGAGTCGACGGCCGCGGGGGCCGACATTGCGAGAAGCGGGAACGCCAGTAGCGCGGCGGTCCCGAGAAGACGTTGGGTACGTTTCTTCATTCTGTCTCCTGGGTTGGGTTGGGGAAGGACGCGACGCGGGTCGCCGGGTCCTCCTTTTCCAAAGCGTACCGCGCGGGCTCCCCGCTTGTCTTTGACCAGGAAACGTAATCCTTGACTCTGGCTGATCTTTTCCCGGGAGCCGGTTCCCGCCGTTTTCGGGCACAAAAAAACGCGGACGGGGGTGCCGTCCGCGTGGAGGGTTCGAGAGGAAGTGGGATTAGTCGCTCGACCCGAACAGGGCCGAGACTTCTTTCTCCAGCTCGGGTCCTCGGGGATTCATGGCCACGATTTTCCCCTCGCGATCGAGAAGGAACATGGTGGGAATGGCGGTCACGCCAAACCGGTCCGCGAGGGAGGTTTCCTGGGCCGAATCCAGCAGGTTGGGCCAGGGGATGTCCTCTTCGGCAATGAAATCGGTCAGCGTGTCCCTGGAGCGGTCGAGGGAGATGCCGACGATTTCGAACCCTTTGTCGTGATAGGTTTCGTACACGCCTTTGACGTTGGGGAGTTCCTCGACGCAGGGGCCGCACCAGGTGGCCCAGAAGTCGAGTAGCACCACCTTGCCGCGATAGTCTTTCAACGCGATCTCGTTCCCGTCGAGGGTGGTTCCTTTCAATTCCGGCGTGTCTCCGACCTCGGGGCGGTTGACCATGCCTTCGAGCATGGAGGCCACTTGTTTCAGCACCGGGTCGTCATGCGTTTCCATGAGGGTGTTGAATTCGGAGTAGACCTCTTTGGCGACGCCGGGAGTGCCCTGTTGTTGGGCGAACTGGACGCGCATCATGCCGACCTGGGCGAGTTCCTGGGCGGGCAGGGGGTCTTCGGTCTTGAGGCCGTCGAAGCGTTTCTTCAGCAGGGCGTGCACCCGCTCGTTCTGTCCGGCGACGAAGGCGGCCTGAATGGCGCTTTCGTAGGCGTTGTCGATGTCCTCCGCGTTGGGATGGGCGTCGATATAGGCCTCCAGCTCTTCGAGGAGGGCGGTGTAATGGGTGGTGGTGATGTCCTCCACGGAGGTATCCGCGGCCCGAAGGCCTTGGAGGGACAGGGCCGCGGTTATGGCGGCGCACAAGCATATCTTTCGCATGAAGTCTCCTTCGTTGGGGTTGTTGAACTAAAAGGGATGGTGGAGGGTATGGTACCCCGCATTCGCCAAAGCGAAAGGGAAAAAGAGGATTGCCATTCCGTTGGGCGATGCGCATACTTCGCCCATGGTTGCGAAAGGCAAGGCAAAGGTATACAATGAAGCGGGCATTCATTGCAGACCCTCCACCCACATCATCAAAACCGTGCAGGACTACCCGGGGCGGATGCGGTTGATCCATCCGGGCGAGGGGGAGTGCGAATTGCGTTCGATGCTGGATTTAATGATGCTGGGGCTGGTGTGCGGCACGGAGGTGGAGATCGAGGTGGAGGGTCCGGACGAGGAGGCCCAGTTGCGAAAGCTGATCGAGTTGGTGGAGACCCAATACGATTTTCCGGATGCCGGAACGGGCGGTTGAGTCCATCGGGCCGGGTTTCCGACGGGATTGAACCAGTTCCTGCTTGCCAAAGCGCGCATTTTTCCTCATAGCACACCGCTCCCGCCCGATTGGACCGGGATCCCTCCCCATTTTACAACAGCCACGAAAAGCCCAAGAGGATTTCGACTATGAGTACTGACCTGACCAAGACCCGGAATATCGGGATTTCCGCCCATATCGACAGTGGAAAAACCACCTTGACCGAGCGCATTTTGTTTTACACCGGCCGCATCCACAAGATTGAGGAAGTGCGGGGCGGGGGCGACGGCGCGACCATGGACCATATGGAGTTGGAGAAGGAGAAGGGGATCACGATCACCTCCGCCGCCACCTCCGTGGCCTGGAAAGACCACAAGATCAACATCATCGACACGCCCGGACACGTGGACTTCACCGTGGAGGTGGAGCGTTCCCTGCGGGTGCTCGACGGGGCGATTCTGGTGCTCTGCGGCGTGGCGGGCGTACAATCCCAGTCCATCACGGTGGACCGTCAGATGAAACGGTACGAAGTGCCGCGCCTGGCGTTCATCAACAAGCTGGACCGGACCGGCGCCAACCCGGACAAGGTGGTCAAGGATCTGCGGGACAAGTTGAGCCTGAACGCCGTGGCGTTCCAGATTCCGATCGGCATTGAAGCCGATCTGCAGGGCTCCATCGACCTGTTCACCCGCAAGGCGTACTTCAACAAGGGCCAGAACGGGGAGACGGTGGAAGAAGGCGAAATGCCCGCCGAGTACGTCGATCACGTTGAGGAAAAACGCACCGAGATGCTGGAGGCGGTGTCTATGTTCGACGACGAGATCATGGAAGCCTTGCTGGAAGGCGAGGAGCCTTCCGCCGAGAAATTCCACAGCACCGTGCGCAAGGCCGTGATCGCGAACGAGCTGGTGCCCGTGTACATGGGCTCCGCCTTTAAAAACCGCGGGGTACAACTGATGCTGGACGCCGTGACCCGGTACTTGCCGAGTCCGCTGGACGTGACGAACAAAGCCAAGAAAGTGGGCGCCGAGGACGAGACCGTGCTGCTGAAGCCGGACGCTTCGCTGCCTCTGGTATCCATGGCGTTTAAAATCACGGACGAGAGCTTTGGTCAGCTGACCTACACCCGGATTTACCAGGGGACGCTCCGCAAGGGCATGACCATGGTCAACACCCGGACGGGCAAGCGAATCCGCTTGGGCCGTCTCATTCGTATGCACTCCGACGACCGTGAAAACATCGACGAGGCGGGCGCCGGAGACATCGTGGCCATGGTGGGTATCGATTGCGCGTCGGGCGACACCTTCTGCGACGAGGGCGTGGATCTGACCTGCGAATCGATGTACGTGCCGGAGCCGGTGATTTCTTTCTCCGTGACCTGCCCCGACAGCGCGGACTACGAAAAGATGTCCAAGGCGCTGCAGCGTTTCATGAAGGAAGACCCGACGTTCCGCGTCCACACCGACGAGGAATCCGGCGAGACCATCATCAGCGGCATGGGCGAGTTGCACCTCGAGATTTACATTGAGCGCATCAAGCGCGAATACAAGGCGCTGGTGGAGGTCGGACCTCCGCAGGTGAACTACCGCGAGGCCATCACGAGCACCACCGAGTTCAACTACACTCACAAGAAGCAGACCGGCGGTTCCGGCCAGTTCGCCGTGGTGCAGGGGGATATCGAGCCGATGGAGGCCAACTCGGAGGAAACTTACGAGTTCGTTGATCTGATCAAGGGCGGCAACATCCCGAGCGAATACATCCCGGCGGTCGACAAGGGCTGTCAGGACGTGATGGGCGAGGGCCCGCTGGCGGCCTTCCCGGTGGTCGGGGTTCGCGTGAATCTGCGGGACGGGAAATACCACGATGTGGACTCCAGTGACATGGCGTTCCGCATCGCGGCCCGCAACGCCATGCGCGAAGCGATCCGCAAGGCCAACCCGAAGATTCTGGAACCGATGATGAAGGTCGAAGTGGAAACTCCGGAGGAATACCAGGGTTCCGTGATCGGCGACCTGAGTTCCCGCCGCGGGATCATCGGCGCCATGGACAGCCGGGGCGACGTAAACGTGGTGAACGCCTCCGTGCCATTGGCCGAGATGTTCGGGTATTCCACCGCGCTGCGATCACTCACGGCGGGGAAAGCGACGTATTCCATGGAATTCGAAAGCTACGAGCCCGCGCCGAACAACATCGCCAAAGAGGTGATGGACGCCCGCGCGGAACGGCTGAAGAACGACTAAGCCGGCGTCCGTTTCGGACGACCCGACCCCCGGTGCGCGCATCGGGGGTTTTTCTTTTTTTGGCGCGGGGGAGTGGATGGGGTGGTCCTTCAGACCATGTGGAGGGGGAGATGTGGGGGACGGGTGTTTTCGGTGCGGTCCGGACCCGGCCATACATACCCGGCCCTGCGCTTCGCTTCGGACCGGGCTAAAGATGTGTGCGACCCTTTGGGCCGCAGGAAGTGTTGGTTGCGGATGGGATTTGGACTCCGGCGGGATGCCGGAGCCACAATGAAAGTAGATGCTGTGGGAGGGGAAGGGTGTGGGCTCAGATCAGCGCCACTTGGAGCCCAGAAGCTTTCGGATGCGGCGGCGCTGATATTTGTCGGGGCGGCCGCCGAAATCGGGTTCGGCCGCGGCGGCGGCGCGGCGTTCCTTGGCGTCCTTTTCGCGGCGGATTTTGCTTTCCTCCGTCTCTTCGTAGAGGGTGCGGGCTACGGAGGCGGGGCCGCGTTTCTCGGCGAGGTCGAGCACGGTGATCTCGAAGGAGTTCAGGCCGGCGCGGATGTCCATGCGTTGGCCGATCTGCACAGTTTTTCCCGGTTTGGCGCGGGAGCCCTCGACCTTGACCTTGCCGCCTTCGATGGCCTTGCGAGCGAGGGGGCGGGTTTTGTAAAAGCGGGCCGCCCAGAGCCATTTGTCGAGACGGACATCGTCGGACATCAGGCGTCCTCCTCATAGATACTGCCGCCGATGAATTCCCGCAACAGGGAATGGGGGGGGACCTGGTGGGAGTCGGCGCCGACAATCATGGAGAGGAAATCCTGGAGCCGGCGGGCCTCTCCGTAGACGCGTTCGGTGGGTTTGACGGTATGGAGCAGGGGCTCGGCATAGGGTTTGAGCACCGCGAGTTCGTAGTCCAGGCTGCTGTTAAAGGTGGCGTCGGCCTCTTGTTGGAAGGGAAAGATCCAGCGTTTCTCGCCCGTCCGAACACTGGGCCACATTTCCAGGGTTTGAACCGCGTTGTGTCCGCGATGGTTGAAATCGCGCACCATGCGGCGGATCAGACGCAGGTCGGTGGTGGAGAGACGGTTGTTGTTGTCGAGTTTAAGCTGGGTGAGGGCGTTGACGTACACGCGGAATTTGTGGGCCGCGGGGATGTGGGAGGTAAGGCGGGGGTTGAGGGCGTGGATGCCCTCGATGACCACCACCTGGTCCTCCTCCAGCCGCAGGCTGTTTCCGAGAAACTCCGGTTTTCCCTCCAGGAAGTTGAAGGTGGGGAGTTCGATGCGTTCGCCGCGGTCGAGTCTTTCCAGATGCTCGTTCAGCAGATCGAGGTTGATGGTGTCGAGGTGTTCGAAGTCGTAGGATCCGTCGGGATGGCGGGGGGTGTGCTCGCGTCCCCGGAAGTAGTTGTCGAGTTCGAGTCGGACAGGCCGGAGGCCGTTGACGCGCAGATGGACCATCAGCCGTTTGGAGGAGGTGGTTTTGCCGGCGGAGCTGGGTCCGGCCACCAGAATCCACTTCACGGTGTCGTGATGACGGGCAATGCGGTCGGCAAGGTCGCCGAGATGTTTTTCGTGGCGGGTTTCGGAAATCCGGATGAGGTCTTTTTCACGGTTGTTGGCCGTCAGGGCGTTGAGATCGCCCACGGTGGTGACGCCGATGACACGTCCCCATTTTTTATGTTCCCGGAACACCTCGAACAAGTGGGGTTGTCGTTCGAACGTGGAGAGGACGAGTTCTTTTTTATCGGCGTGCCATTCGGGGAATTGAAGGACGAAGCCCGGCTCGTAGTCCAACAGTCGAAACGCGGGCACGGCGCCAGTTCGGTCGGCGAGCACGCCCAGTCCGGCGTCGGCGAACCCGTCGCATTCGTACATGGTGATCACGGGCGGATTCCGGTACTGGAGCAGGTTGAGCTTGTCGGTGAGTCCCTGTTCCACCAACCGGGCCTCGGCCTCGGCGTAGGAGATGGCCCGACGGGTGACCGGAAGGTCGCCGTTCACGATGGCCTCCAGTCGGTCTCGGATCCGGTTCAACTCGTGGGTGCGGATTCCGGCGTCGCCGTTCATTTGAAAGGAGCAGTAGTAGCCGTTGCCGAGGCTGTGTTCCACCGCGAATTTCGCTTCGGGAAAACACTCGTGCACGGCTTTGGCGAGGAGGAAGGCGAGGGTTCGGCGGTAGACCCGCGATCCGTGGCGGTCGAGAAAGGTGACAGGCTCCAGGACACAGTTCATGGGCAGCGGGTAGTCGAGGGAACATACGTCGTTGTTGACGAGGCAGGCCAGCCATGGGAGACCGGTGTCGGCGTCCTCTCCCCGTTCCAACAGCTCGCGCACCGGAGTGTGTACCGGGCAGGTGACGGGGGGATGGTTGGCGGTTTGGACGTCGATGGAGGGGGAAGAGGGTTCGCTCATGGTGAATCGGGTTTTCGGGGTTCCGCGCCGCTTGGACTTGAAAGAACGGAGAAAAACCATCATAAAGTGTTTCATCTCCCGCTGCAAGCGGGGGCACACACGTTTCGGAACCCGACCCTTATGCATGAATCGTTCGACCCCGACAGCGCCGCCGCCTGGCAGGTGCGTCTCTTCAAGAAATCCCTGACCAAACAGGCCAAGCTCCGCAACCTGCAGCGTTTGCTTTCGCCCACGGAGGGGAAGGTGTGCCTGGACGTGGGCGGGGACAACGGCGTGATTCCGTACATGCTGCGACGGAACGGCGGGTCCTGGGTCAGCGTGGACTCCAGCGACAAGGCGGTGGCCTCCATGCGCGAGTTATTCGGCGAGGACAACGTGCATCCGATCCAGGGGGCGGAACTGCCGTTTGACGACGACACGTTCGACACCATTGTGGTCATCGACTATCTGGAGCATATCCGTGAGGACGCGTCTTTTCTGAAAGAGTGCCATCGCTGCCTCAAGAAGGGCGGGGAGTTGCTGGTGAACGTGCCGCGGGTGAAGTCGTTTTCGGTGATCCGGGGGCTGCGCAAGCTGTTGAAATTGACCGATGAATTGCATGGGCACGTGCGTCCGGGATACCGGTTGCACGATCTTTACGAGATTTCAAAGGATGGGTTCGATATCGTGGAAAGCCAGCAGTACGGCGGGTTTTTCGTGGAATTCATCGACACCTGGATTCAGTTCGCGGGGGGCGGTCTGACGAATCAGGCGGAGCAGGCCGACCGGAAGGGGCTGGTGCTGGACCAGCAGGATCTGAGGCGTTTCGCCAAAATTTTCCGCATTTACAGCGTGTTGTATCCTTTTCTCAAACTGGCGGAGGGTCTGGACAAAATCTTCGCCTTTACCCGGAATCATTATCTGGTGATCAAGGCGAGACCGCGTCCGTGGATTCAACGCAGAGGAGTGCGCATGCGCGACGGGCGCTCCATCGCGGACGCGACGATCAACACCAAGATCGGCAGCGCGGCCGATATGACGGATCCGAAAAACACCCGAAGCTCCTCTTCCTGAGGAGGGATGGCGAGGGATGCGG
>Ga0194137_10001721_pt1 | contig 13216 bp, 9 predicted proteins | sample TARM_MetaG_T3_14_FD_134025 | JGI IMG/M metagenome (GOLD analysis project Ga0194137, IMG submission 134025) | Freshwater microbial communities from Pennsylvania, USA, analyzing microbe dynamics in response to fracking - TARM_MetaG_T3_14 (version 2) | ecosystem: Environmental > Aquatic >... | reverse complement strand
TCGACCGGCTGGGCCTTCCCCGGCTCTCATGACCTCAAGCCCTCGAACCGCCCGGTGCGGACCCGCATGCCGGGTGGTGTGGGAGGGGCTCGGCCGACAATGGTCGCCCCTATCCCGATTGGGGCGCCAGAACGTACCGCCCGCGTCGCCCGCGGGTCCTGCCGGCAAACCGCCAGCGCTCCGGACATCCCTAGGCCGCGAGGCTTGAAACGCCATCCTCCATCCCTATAATGCGTGACTGCTAGCACTCGGCACACACGAGTGCTAACGAATCCGGGCCGTTTCCATGGCCCCGTTCTTTCAGCGCGGCGCGCCATCGCGGCCGCCCTGGTTCCAACTCTCAAGGAGATTTCATGAAGCTGCGCCCCCTGCACGATCGCGTGATCGTTCGCCGTCTGGAGCAAGAGACGAAGACCGCCTCGGGCATCGTCATTCCCGACAACGCCGCCGAAAAGCCCGACCAGGGCGAAGTACTGGCCGTCGGCCCGGGCAAGCGCAACGACAAGGGTGATTTCGTGGCCCTGAACGTTGCCGTCGGCGACCGCGTCCTGTTCGGCAAGTACTCCGGCCAGACCGTCAAGGTCGATGGCGAGGAACTGCTGGTCATGCGTGAAGAGGATCTGTTTGCCGTCGTTCAGAAGTGAACTGACGATTTTGCAAATAAATCGACTCTGATCCCAATTTAAGTATCCGGAGAATCAAATGGCAGCAAAAGACGTGATCTTTGGCGGCGAGGCACGTGCCCGCATGGTTGAAGGCGTGAACATCCTGGCCAATGCGGTCAAGGTGACCCTGGGCCCCAAGGGCCGCAACGTGGTGCTCGAGCGCTCCTTCGGCGCCCCCACCGTGACCAAGGACGGCGTGTCCGTGGCCAAGGAAATCGAGCTCAAGGACAAGCTCCAGAACATGGGCGCCCAGATGGTCAAGGAAGTCGCCTCCAAGACCAGCGACAACGCCGGTGACGGCACCACCACCGCCACGGTGCTGGCCCAGGCCATCGTCCGCGAAGGCATGAAGTACGTGGCCGCAGGCATGAACCCCATGGACCTGAAGCGCGGCATCGACAAGGCTGTCACGGCCCTGGTCGAGCAGCTCAAGGCCGCCTCCAAGGCCACCACGACCTCCAAGGAAATCGCCCAGGTCGGCACCATCTCGGCCAACAGCGACGCCGACGTCGGCCAGATCATCGCCAACGCGATGGACAAAGTGGGCAAGGAAGGCGTCATCACCGTTGAAGACGGCAAGAGCCTGAACAATGAGCTGGACGTTGTCGAAGGCATGCAGTTCGACCGCGGCTATCTGTCGCCCTACTTCATCAACAACCCGGAAAAGCAGTCCGCCATCCTGGACAACCCCTTCGTGCTGCTGTACGACAAGAAGGTGTCCAACATCCGCGACCTGCTGCCCACGCTGGAAGCCGTCGCCAAGGCTGGCCGTCCGCTGCTAATCATTGCAGAGGAAGTCGAAGGCGAAGCCCTCGCGACCCTGGTGGTCAACACCATCCGCGGCATCTTGAAGGTCGTCGCCGTCAAGGCTCCTGGCTTCGGTGACCGCCGCAAGGCCATGCTGGAAGACATCGCCATCCTCACCGGTGGCAAGGTCATCGCCGAGGAAGTCGGCCTGTCGCTCGAGAAGGTCACGCTGGCTGACCTGGGCCAGGCCAAGCGCGTCGAAGTGGGCAAGGAAAACACCACCATCATCGATGGCGCCGGTGCCGCTGCCGACATCGAAGCCCGCGTCAAGCAAGTGCGCATCCAGATCGAGGAAGCCACCAGCGACTACGACCGCGAGAAGCTGCAAGAGCGCGTGGCTAAGCTGGCCGGTGGCGTGGCCGTCATCAAGGTCGGCGCCGCCACCGAAGTCGAGATGAAGGAAAAGAAGGCCCGCGTGGAAGACGCACTGCACGCCACCCGTGCCGCCGTTGAAGAAGGCATCGTCGCCGGCGGCGGCGTGGCCCTGCTGCGCGCCAAGCAATCCGCTGGCGAGATCAAGGGCGACAACGCCGACCAGGACGCCGGCATCAAGCTGGTCCTGAAGGCCATCGAAGCCCCGCTGCGCGAGATCGTCTACAACGCCGGTGGCGAAGCCTCCGTCGTCGTCAACGCCGTGCTGGCCGGCAAGGGCAACTACGGCTTCAATGCCGCCAACGACACCTATGGCGACATGATCGAGATGGGCATCCTGGATCCGACCAAGGTGACCCGCACCGCGCTGCAGAACGCCGCCTCCGTCGCGTCGCTGATGCTGACGACCGAGTGCATGGTTGCTGAGGCCCCCAAGGAAGAAGCCACCGGCGGCGGCATGCCTGGTGGCATGGGCGGCATGGGTGGCATGGGCGGCATGGACATGTAAGTCTTCGCCCGGCGATCCATTCGCTGGACTGACGAAGGGGCTGCGCGAGCAGCCCCTTTTTTCTTGTCAGTCGCTCGTGGCCCGTGCCGTCGAGCGGGTCAGCGTGTAGGTCAGGCCGATGCCGACGGTGGCACCGGTGGTCTGGCGCACCAGCGGGCTGGCGCGATTGGCCCCGCCAGCCACGCTGTCGACGCGGCCGATGGCGAACAGCCGCGCATCGGGCGTCAGCTGGTAGGAAGTCCCACCCTTGAGCCGCCACGCGACCAGGCCGGAACGGGCCGCATAGGCCGGCCGGTCCGGCAGCACCTCGCTGGGATCGACGGCGTAATAGGCCGCCCCCAGGCGGCGATCGCCGAACAGCAGGCCAGCACTGGCGCCATAGCTCCAGCCGGTCTTCTCAAGCCGCTCCAGCGACAACTCCGGCTCCAGGCTCATGCCGCGGTGGTGGCGCAGGTCGCTGGCCTCGAACACGCCACGAACCGGCACCTCAAAGCTCAACCGGCGAGCCGCGTTGCGACCATTCAAATACCAACGCGCCACCGGCCCGAACTCCACCAGGGACGGCAGTTTGGGCATACCCTCGCGCGCCCGCAACGCCTTGCCGCCAGCGCTCAGGGAGCCGGCGAAGGACACATCCAGCTCGAAGTTCTCGGTGCGAATCGCGCGCAGCCCCGCGCCCTCGTTGTCGGCACGCAGTACCTTGCCGCGATAGACCACCAAGGGCAGCACCAACGTGCGGCCGACCTGCTGGTCGGCGCCGGGATAGGCCTGCTGCGACAGCGTGCCCGCAGCCACGCCCAGTTCCCAAAGCGGCAGATCAGGTTTGGCAGGAGCAGCGTCTTCCGCCTGCACCAGAGTGGCTGCACAGGCAAGGCCGAATCCGAGGAAGCGCTTCATGGACAAGAGGCGGGTTGGAACCGGGCGCATCATGCCTGCACCAGGGCCAGCCAGTCGGCGGCGAAGGCCTCGGCATCGCACAGCGGGCTGGCCGCCATGCGCACGCGCAGGCCGGCGCGCAGCGCGGCGAGGCTGACCCGGTCCGTCGCCAGCCCCGCCGCACGCTGCACGAAGTCGCCCCCGTCCGCCGCCACCCAGGCTTCGGCCAGGCCCAGGGTCTGCAGAAAACTCAGGCCCTGCCGCGAGATCGGCGCGGCGCCCGGCAGGGTCAGCACCGGCACGCCCATCCACAACCCGTCCAGCGTCGTCATGCCGCCGCCGTAGGGCGAGGGATCCAGGGCGATGTCGACGCGACCGAAAGCGGCGAGGTAGTCGGCCAGCGGACCGGGGCCTTCCAGTTCCAGCCGGCCCGCATCGCCGGGCCAGCGCGCCAGCAGCGCCAGGCGCACGGCCTCGTGCTGAAGGCCCGGTGCCTTGATCAGCAAGCGGCTGCCCGGCGTCGCCTCCAGCACCCGCGCCCACAGCGCCAGTACCGCATCGCCTAGCTTGTGCAGCGCATTGAAGCTGCCGAAGCGGGGCATGCTGCCCAGCGGCTGGACCCCGGGGGCATCAGCGGGCGGCGCATAGACCGTGAAGCTGTGCGGCAGCCGTCGCAGCGGCTCGACAAAGCCAGCCTCGCTGCCGGCCGGCAGCAGCCAGCGGTCGCCGATGAAGCCGTCCATTTCGGCCAGGCCTGTGCTGCCGGCATAGCCCAGCCAGCTGAACTGGCGCGGCGCGGCGCGGCGCGCGAACACCCCCAGGCGATGCCCGCCGGTATGCCCGTTGAGGTCGACGAGCACATCGATGCCGTCGGCCGCGATGCGCTGCGCCAGCGCTTCATCGGCCCAATCGCCCACCTGCAGCCAGCGCGGGGCCGCAATGCGCAGGCGCTGGGTGAGGGCATCGTCGGCGCCATGGCTGGCGTAGACGAAGAGCTCGCAGCGTCGCTCCAGGGCCGGCAGCCAGGCCTCGGCCAAGCGCCCGACGGGGTGTCCACGCAGGTCGGCCGACACCAGGCCGACACGCAGGGGACCAGCCGCCCGCGCGGGCCGCATCACGGCGGGCGCTGCCGCGGCCCGGGCGAAGGCCTGGGCCTCCGCTCGCAGCGCCGCCGCCTCATCGCCATGGCGCTGGCGGTAGGCGCGCAGCAGCAGCCTGTCGCTACGCGCGCTCAGCCACGCCGGCTCCAGCTCGATCAGTTGCCCCAGCGTCGCCTCGGCCTCCTCGGGACGACCCGCGTGCTTCAGTGCATGGGCGAGATTGCCCAGCACACGCGGCGACGCGGGCGTGGCTTGCAGCGCCTGGCGGTGGGTCGCGACAGCCTCGGCATGCCGCCCTTGCTGCACCAGCAGGCCGCCCAGATTGGCCAGCACCGCCGCCCGGCGCTCGCCGACCAGGCCGGTGTCCAAGGCCGCCGCTAATACCGTTTCGCCACGCTGCGGCCTCAACAGGGCCAGATTGCAGGCCGCCTCGGCATGGCCCGCATCCAGCGCCAGCAGGGCTTCGAAGGCATCCGCGGCACCCGCCGGGTCGCCGCTTTCCTGAAGCAGATGGCCGAGCGCGAAACGATGGTCGACATCCTGGGGCGCCAGGGCCACGGCCTCGCGCAGCTTCTCCACCGCCGCAGCGGGCTGGCCGGCGGCGGCCCAGGCGGTTGCCGCATCGGCGCGCAGGCCCGCATCCGCAGGTCGCGCCGCGCCCGCCTGCTCGAAGGCCCGCGCCGCTTCCGCATGCCGCCCCAAGGCCAGCAGGGCCCGCCCACGGTTCCCCAGCGCGGCGACCAGGCCGGGCTGCTGGGCGAGGGCCGTCTCGAAGGCGGCCAAGGCTTGGGCCGGCTGGCCCAGGGCCAGCAAGGCATTGCCGAGGTTGTTGTGGGCACCCGACAGCCGGGGCTGCAGCTTCAGCGCCCGCTCATAGGCCGACTTCGCTTGCACCCAGCGCCCGCGCGACGCCAGCGCGGCACCGAGATTGGCCGCCAGTTCGGCGTCCTGCGGCAACAGGGCCAAGGCCCGCTCCAGGGCTGGCAGCGCATCTTCGCCCAGCATCTGCTGGGCCACTGACAACGCTTTCCACAACTGGCCATCCTGGGGCTGGGTGGCCAGCAGGGCCCGCGCCTGGGCCGCCATCTCGGCATGGCGACCGGTCTGGAAAAGCGTGAAAAGGTTCTGAAGTGCAGCGTTTGCCATGTGATTGGGGGGGCAGTAAGAAGGGGCAACACGTCAGGTGGCACCAGCTTGGCGCCAGATAATCTCATCACGCCTTGCGATAGCGTCCATGTCCTTCAGTCCGCACTCCCACGATCTGCTCGACCATGCGTTGACCGAAGCCGGCCCGCTGGCCCGCGAACTGCTCAACAGCGTGCAGGACGAACTTGACGCCCAGCCCCAGCACTTTCCGCTGCGCGAGGCCTGGCGCAGGGTGCGCGCGCATTTCGCGACGGATTTCGAAGGCAAGCTCATCGAGTTGCTGCAGGCCGGCCGGCGTGGTGATGATCCCCTGCACCGCACGCCCTCGCAGCTTGGCGGCCTGGAAGGCCTCAGCCTCGTCGACGAACAGCAGGCCCTGCAAGACGTGGCCATCGCCCACGTCGCGCATGCGGCCGAGGATTTGAGCCGGGCCGAGCTGCACCAGATCGGCAACTTCTTCGCGGCCCTGCGCGGCATCGCCCGGGCCCGCGAGCGCGACAACCCCCTGCGCCCGGCCCTGTTCGCCCACGCGCTGCACCACGCCCTGGCCTCCAGCCCCCTGGGCGCCCAGGCCCAGTATGAGCTGATGCGCGTGGCCGCCCAGCCGCTGGCCCGTGCCCTGAACCGCCTCTATGTGCAGGCCTGCGCCACGCTGCACGCCGCCGACATCAGCGCCATGGTGTCCTCGCATGGCCGCACCCAGCCCGACCCGCTGGCCCACCAGCGCCTGGCCGCCGCCCGCGGCGTCAGCACGCGGGCCAGCCCGCATGGAACCTTCGACGGCCTGTCGCGCCGCGTCGAGGCCGTGAACTCCCGGCCCCAGGGCCTGAGTTCCCAAGGCCCACTCACGCAGCGCGACCCGCTCGCCCCGGCACCCTTCGTGCGCCCGACCGGGCCGGACATGCTGAGCCGGCTCTACGACCAGATCCTGGCCGACCCGCGCCTGCTGCCGCCCCTCAAGGCCCTGCTGGCGCGCCTGCAGATCGCCGTCGTGCGCCTGGCGCGCACCGACTCCATGCTGCTGCGCCGCCAGGACCACCCCACCTGGGCGCTGCTGAACCGCGTCGCCGCCCACGGCATGGCCTTCGGGCGCGCCGACGACCCGCGCCTGGTCGATTTCCTGCGCTTCATGGAAGGCGAGGCCCAGTTGCTGGTCGACGCGCCGACGCCGACCGCCCTGCTCTTCCAGCAGGTGCTGGCCCGCGTGGACGCCCATATCGACCAGCAGGCCCGCCAGAGCAGCGAACGCAATGCCGTCGCCCTGGCCGCCCTGGAGCGCGAACAGCAGCGCAGCGAATGGCGCGAACTGATCCGCGAGCAGATCGACCACCAGATCATCGGGGCCCCGCTGGGCCCGCGCATGCTGCGCTTCCTGCAAACCGCCTGGGTTGACGTCATCGTCGCGGCCATGGTCCGCCACGGCCGCGACTCTCGGGAGGCGCACAGCCAGATGGAGATGGTCGACGCCGTGCTCGACAGCCTCACCACGCCACGCGACCTCGCCGACCGCGAAGCCCTGCGCATGCGCCTGCCCGTCCTCATCGAAAGCCTGATTGCCGGCTGCGAAAGCATCCAGCTCGCTCAGACCAAGCGCGAACCGGCCCTGTCCGAGCTGATGGCCCAGCACGGCCGGCTGCTGCGAGGTCTGCCGGCCCTGGACCCGTCCGAACGCCGCCCCGTCACGCCGGTGCCGGCCGTATCGGCAGCCAGCAGCGCGCCGGCCTCGGCCGACGAGATCGTCAGGCGGCTGATGGAGGAGCGCGACTCCCAGATTCCTTCGCACTGGCTCAGCACCGACGTCGACCGCGGCGAACTGCCGACCGTGCCGGTGCAGCTCTACAACGAGAACGACTCGCCCGACGCGCGAGCGGCCCTGCAGCGCTGGATCGATGGCATCCAGATCGGCCGCTGGTTCCACCTCTTCATCCAGGGTGACTGGCATACCGCCCAAATCGCCTGGATCAGCGAAGGCCGTCAGTTCCTGCTCTTCGTCGGCCGCGATGCCGACGTGCGCCTGCCGCTGACCCGCCGCGCGCTGGAAGCCCTGCTAGCCAACGGCCTCCTCACCGCGCTGGAAGACGACAACGTCGTCCAGCGGGCCGTCGACACGCTGATCAGCGATCTCGACGGCGGCTGAAGCTCAGTCCTGCGGCGCGGCGAGGGGCGCTGCCGCCCGCACGGAGTCAGGCACCTCACCGGCGCTCTGGTGCGATTGCACCCATTCGCGCAGCGCCAGCGCCACGTCGCCGACGCCACTCTTCTTCAGCGCCGAGAACAGCGTCACCGCCACGTCGGAGTTCTCCGTCGTCATGCCGGCCAGGAATTCCGTCGTCGCGCGCAGGGCCGCGTCGGCCTCCTTGCGGTTGAGCTTGTCGGACTTGGTCAGCAGCACCAGCAGCCGGATCTCGCCGGTGGCGACGCGGGCCGCGACGAATTCCAGCAACTGCTTGTCGAGGTCGGTCAGGCCCAGGCGGGAATCGACCATCAGCACCACGCCGGACAGGCTGCGCCTGACCGCCAGATAGTCGGCCATCACCTTCTGCCAGCGCAGCTTGGCCGACTTGTTGACCGCCGCATAGCCATAGCCCGGCAGGTCGGCGAGCAGGGCATTGGCCGCGTCCTTGGGGCCGAGCTCGAAAAGGTTGATGTGCTGGGTGCGGCCCGGCGTCTTGGAGGCGAAGGCCAGGCGCTTCTGCTGGGCCAGAGTGTTGATGGCCGTGGATTTGCCGGCGTTGGAGCGGCCGACGAAGGCGATCTCGGGCAGCTCCGTGGCGGGCAGATGCACCAGCTGGCTGGCCGTCGTCAGGAAGCGCGCGGTATGCGTCCAGGCCAGTGCCTGCTTCTCGGTGAAGGCTTGCGCGGCATCAGTCTCAGGGATTTCGTTGGTCATGGCAGGGTCGGACGCTGTGATTGGGCATTGTAAAATTCGAAAGTTGCGCCCAACGAAGCCCCATAAATCCATGAAGACTGTCGCTCTCCTCCTGTCGAGTCTGCTGCTGGCCGCCACGGCTCACGCGAACGAGCCCGCCGCTGAAGCTCACGGTACAGCGGCCAAGCCCGATCTCGGCAAGGGCGGCGCCATTTCCTCCCAGGTCTGCGCTGCCTGCCACACGGCGGACGGCTCGCGCGGCAGCCCGGCCAACCCCATCCTGCAGGGCCAGCACCCCGAATACCTGGCCAAGCAACTGGCCGAGTTCAAAAGCGGCAAGCGCAAGAATGCCGTCATGAGCGGCATGGCCGCCCCGCTGTCGGAAGAAGACATCCGCAACGTCGCCGCCTTCTACGCGTCCAAGACGGCCAAGCCCGGCTTCGCCAAGAACAAGGACACCGTCGCCCTGGGCGAGAAGATCTACCGCGGCGGCATCGCCGAGCGCAATGTGCCGGCCTGCGCCGGCTGCCACGGCCCGACCGGTTCCGGCCTGCCGGCCCAGTACCCGCGCCTGGGCGGCCAGCATGGCGACTATGTCGAAGCCCAGATGACGGCCTTCCGCAGCGGCACCCGCGCCAATGGCCCGATGATGGTGGCCATCGCCGCCAAGATGAACGACAAGGAAATCAAGGCAGTGTCCGACTACATCGCCGGCCTGCGCTGAACCTTGGCGCTTGCCTCGAGGAACGAAGGCCGGTGACTTCCACCGGCCTTTTTCATTTGATGCCCTGATGTCCGCCACTGCCCACCGCTCCTCGCCCGGCCGCGAACTGCTGGACCTGCTGTCGTCCATGCGTTTTGCGATCACCGTGTTCGTAGTCATCTGCGATGCCGCAGTCATTGGCACAGTGCTGCGCCAGAACGAATCCTTAGGCAACTACGTCAACCAACTGGGCCCTTTCTGGGCCGAGGTGTTCGAGAAGATCGGGCTCTACAACGTCTACAGCACGCCATGGTTCCTCGCCATGATGATGTTCCTCGTCGTTTCGACGAGCCTTTGTATCGCACGTAACGCGCCAAAAATCCTGGCGGATGTGAGGAGCTACAAGGAGGGCGTGCGTGAGCAGTCCCTGCAGGCCCACCACCACAAGGCCATCGGCGAATTGCACAGCAACCCAGCCATGGCCCTGGCCGAGATCGGCAAGGTGCTGACCCAGCTGGGCTGGAAGGCCCGCGCGCAGCAGCGCGAGAACGGCACCATGATCGCGGCACGCCGTGGCGCGGCCAACAAGATCGGCTATCTCTGCGCCCATTCGGCCATCGTGCTCATATGTCTCGGTGGCATGCTGGACGGCAGTGCCATGGTCAAGCTGGCCATGTGGGTGCAGGGCAAGCAGCTCTACACCGGCTCGGGATTCGTGTCCGACATCAGGCCGGAACACCGCCTGTCTACGGCCAACCCGAGCTTTCGCGGCAATGTCTCCGTGCCCGAGGGCCAGCGCCAGGGCATCGCCGTGCTCAGCCTGCCCAGCGGCGTCGTGCTGCAGGACCTGCCCTTCGACATCGAGCTGAAGAAGTTCAGCGTCGACTACTACCCCACCGGCATGCCCAAGAGCTTCGCCAGCGACATCGTCATCCACGACGGCGCGACGCGGCGCGAGGCCACCGTCAAGGTCAACGAGCCCGTCATCCACCAGGGCCTGGCCATCTACCAGAGCAGCTTCGAGGACGGCGGTAGCAAGCTGCAGCTCAAGGGCTTCCCGCTGAACGGCGGCGGCACGCCCATCTCGATCACCGGCCGCGTCGGTACCAAGCTGGCCTTTGGCGACCAGTCGCTGGAGCTGGACGGCCTGCGCGTCATCAATGTCGAGAACCTCGGCGGTGGCGACGCCAATGCCAGCGGCGCCGACGTCCGCAAGGTCGACCTCGGCGAACGCTTCAGCAAGCACCTCGGCAGCGGCGCCAAGGGCAGCGGCGACAAGGCCCTGCACAACGTCGGCCCGAGCTTCAGCTACAAGCTGCGCGACGCCGCCGGCCAGGCCCGCGAGTACAACAACTACATGCTGCCGGTCGAGCTGGAAGGCCAGAAGGTCTTCCTCGCCGGCGTGCGCGACACGCCGGCCGAGAGCTTCCGCTATCTGCGCATGCCGGCCGACGAGAACGCCAGCCTGGACGGCTGGCTGCGGCTGCGCCAGGCCCTGGCCACGCCGGCCCTGCGCGACGCGGCCGCCCAGCGCTACGCCGTGTCGGCCACGCCACCCAACCAGCCCCAGCTGACGCCCCAGCTCAAGCTGACGGCACAGCGCGCGCTGACCCTGTTCTCCGGCGCTGCCGCCCAGCCCGGCGACGAGGTCAGGGGCGGCCTGCCGGCCCTGTCGCAATTCATCGAGCGCGACGTGCCCGAGCCCGACCGCCAGCGCGTCTCCGAAGTGCTGCTGCGCATCCTCAACGGCAGCCTGTTCGAGCTGCACCAGCTCGCCCGCGAGCGCGCCGGCCTCAAGCCGGCCGGCACCGATGCCGCCACCCAGGGCTTCATGACCCAGGCCGTGCTGTCGCTGTCCGACAGCCTCTACTACCCCTCGCCCATGCTGCTGCAGCTGGAAAGCTTCGACCAGGTCCAGGCCAGCGTCTTCCAGGTGGCACGTGCCCCTGGCCAGAAGCTGGTCTATCTGGGCGCCATCTTGCTCATCGTCGGCGTCTTCGCCATGCTCTACATCAAGGAGAGGCGTCTGTGGGTCTGGATCACCCCCAGCGCCGACATGGGCGGCTCCCAGGTGCGCATGGCCATGTCCAGCACCCGCGAGTCGCCCGACAACGGCGCCCTGTTTGCCCAGCTCAAGGCCGCAGTGCTCAAGGATCACGCATGAACACCACCACCTTCGACCTGCCGCGCCGCCACCCCCTGCAGCGTCGCGACGTCTTCGACTGGCTGTTCGCCGCCCTCGTGCTGCTCGGCGGCGGCTATGCCTTCAGCCGCTACCACGCCAGCATGGACGTCTACGAGACGGGCATCCTGCTGTGCGCCATGCCGGCCCTGGTCTCCCTGGGCTGGTTCTGGAAGCCGCTTCGCACGCTGAGCATCACGGTCGGCGCGGCCACGCTGCTGGCCATCGCCCTCTACGGCCAGCACACCGACGACTTCGGCGCCGACCTCGCCGCCGGCGAGAAGGTCTTCTGGCTCAAGTACATGCTGTCCAGCCAGAGCGCCATCCTGTGGATGAGCCTGCTGTTCGTCATGAGCATGCTGTTCTATTGGGGCGGCTTCTTCACCCGCGCCGGCCGCAACAGCGTGGCCGAGGTGGTCGGCTCCAAGCTGGCCTGGGGCGGCGTGATGATGGCCCTGATCGGCACCCTGGTGCGCTGGTACGAGAGCCACCAGATCGGCCCCGACATCGGCCATATCCCGGTCAGCAACCTCTACGAGGTCTTCGTGCTGTTCTGCTGGCTGACGACGCTGTTCCACCTCTACTACGAGCAGCGCTTCGCGACGCGTTCGCTGGGCGCCTATGTGATGCTGGTCGTCAGCGGCGCGGTCGGCTTCCTGCTCTGGTACACCCTGGCCCGCGAGGCCCAGGAGATCCAGCCCCTGGTGCCGGCCCTGCAGAGCTGGTGGATGAAGATCCATGTGCCCGCCAACTTCGTCGGCTACGGCAGCTTCGCGCTGGCGGCCATGGTGGCCCTGGCCTATCTGCTGAAGACGGCCACCACGCGCGCCCTCGTCATCGGCCTGATCGCCATGCCCCTGGGCATCGTCGCCCTGATCCTGGCGGTGCGCTTCGGCGCCACGCTGGAGGCCGCCACCGTCGCCGGCCTGCAGAGCTGGGCCTACAAGATCACCAGCGTCGCCGTCGTCCTGGCCATCGCGGTGGCCCTGCGCAGCCGCCTGACGGCGCGCCTGCCCGAGCTGCCCCAGCTCGACGACCTCATGTACAAGGCCATCGCCCTGGGCTTTGCCTTCTTCACCATCGCCACCATCCTGGGCGCCTTCTGGGCCGCCGAGGCCTGGGGCGGCTACTGGAGCTGGGACCCCAAGGAGACCTGGGCGCTGATCGTCTGGCTGAACTACGCGGCCTGGCTGCACATGCGGCTGATGAAGGGCCTGCGCGGCATGGCCTCGGCCTGGTGGGCCTTGGTCGGCCTGCTGGTGACCACCTTCGCCTTCCTCGGCGTCAACATGTTCCTTTCCGGCCTGCACAGCTACGGAACGCTGTAGCCCCCCGATTCCGCCGGACCGCGAGCCTCGAAACCCGGTCAGTGCGCTGCCTGGCGGCGCCGCGCCAACTTGACGCGGTACATCGCCGCATCGGACTCACGCAGCACCTCCTCGACGCTGCACTGCTGCGGGTCCAGGCTGGCCACGCCGACGCTGGCACCGCTGTAGTCGATGGTGGCCGTGCCGGCCGGGTAGGCCGCAATGGTGGCGTCGGCCAGTCGCTGCTGCAGCAGGGCGGCCGCGGCAGCGCCATCCTCGGCCTGCTTGGGGCCCATGCCGATGACGACGAACTCGTCGCCGCCCATGCGGGCCAGCACGTCGCCACCGCGCAGAGCCACCTGCAGGCGGTGGGCGACGCCGCGGAGGAACTCGTCGCCGGCATCGTGGCCATGGGCGTCATTGATCTGCTTGAAGCCGTCCAGGTCGATGGCGCCGGCCAGCAGCCAGCTGCCGCTGCGCTGGGCCAGGGCGCGCAGCCGGGCCAGTTCCAGCATCAACGCGCGGCGGTTCAGCAGGCCGGTCAGCGCGTCGGTCAGGGCCTGGGTGCGGAGCTCGCCGTTGGCCTTCTGCAGCTTCTCGACCAGGCGCTCGCGCTCCACATGCTGCTCGATGAGGCGGGCGAACAGGCGCAGCACATGCTGGGCCGATGGCGCCATCGGC
>Ga0194137_10001719_pt1 | contig 13235 bp, 12 predicted proteins | sample TARM_MetaG_T3_14_FD_134025 | JGI IMG/M metagenome (GOLD analysis project Ga0194137, IMG submission 134025) | Freshwater microbial communities from Pennsylvania, USA, analyzing microbe dynamics in response to fracking - TARM_MetaG_T3_14 (version 2) | ecosystem: Environmental > Aquatic >... | reverse complement strand
GTCGGCGTGCTGCCCGACCCGGTGCCGCAGAACGGCGAAGGCGTGTGGGCCCGCTTCTTCTGCCGCCCCGCCTATACCATGACGCTGCCCGGCAAGCTGCACCAGATGTCCGGCGCGCCCATCATCCTGACCTATGCCGAGCGCCTGCCGCGCGGCGCCGGCTTCGTGATGCGCTTCGTGCCCTTCGACCAGGTACTAGGCGAGACGCCGGAGCAGCATGCGCGCGCAATCAATGCCGCGATGGAGCAATTGATCGCGCGCTGCCCCTCCCAATATTTCTGGAGCTACAACCGGTACAAGATACCGCCCGGCGTTCCAGCGCCAGACCTGCAGGAAACCGCCTGATGAAACTTTTGCTTGGATTGATGTGGCTGCTGCACTGGCTGCCGCTGCCCGTGCTCGGCCGCCTCGGAGAAGCGGTTGGCAGCCTGCTGTTTTTGATCATGAAGCCGCGCCGCGACATCACGCTGACCAACCTGCGCCTGTGCATGCCGCAACTCTCCGAAGCAGAGCGGCGTTCGATCGCGCGCCGGCATTTCCAGAACTATGCGCGCAGCGTGCTCGAGCGCGCGCTGCTGTGGTGGGCGCCGCGGCAGCGCCTGGAGCGCCTGATCGTGGTTGAACCGTCCATGCCGGTGGCGGAAATGACATCGGGTCCGACCATCCTGCTCTGCCCGCATTTCGTCTGCCTCGACGTGGCCGGCCTGTCCGTGATGCTGGAAGGCCCGACCGCCTGCTCGATCTATACGCGGCAGCAGAATGAAGTGTTCGACCAGGCATTGCGCAAGGGCCGCACCCGCTTCAATGCCGACATCAAGCTGTTCTCCCGCGGCGAAGGCGTCAAGCCCATCATCCGCGCGCTGCGCCAGGGCATGCCCTTCTTCATGCTGCCGGACATGGATTTCGGCGAAAAGGATGCGGAATTCGTGCCCTTCTTCGGCATTCCCGCCGCCACCCTGACCGCGCCGGCGCGCATTGCGGCGGCCACCGGCGCCAAGGTGATTCCGGTGATCGCCACCTACCTGCCGAATTACCGGGGCTGGAAAGTGAAGTTCTATCCGGCCTGGGAAGACTATCCCGGCGGCGACATGGTCGAGGCGACGCGGCGCATGAATGCCTTCATCGAAGAGCGCATCCTGGAAGCGCCGTCCGAGTACTTCTGGGCGCACAAGCGCTTCAAGACCCGGCCGCCGGGCGTGCCGAGCGTGTATGCCAAGGGCAGTCCGGATGAAATGCCGCTGGAATCATGAGCATGTGAACTCATGACCGCCTGTTTATAATCGAAGCCATGAAACTCAAATTCACCAAAATGCACGGCGCCGGCAACGACTTCGTCGTGATCGACGCCATCAGCCAGAAGATTGACTTCACCCCCGAGCAATGGAAGGCGCTGGCCGACCGCCGCTTCGGCGTCGGCGCGGACCAGATGCTCGTGGTTGAAAGAACGCAGACGCCCGGCGTGGATTTCCGTTACCGGATCTACAACGCCGACGGCGGAGAGGTGGAACAATGCGGCAACGGCGCGCGCGCCTTCGTCCGCTTCGTCACCGAAAAGGGGTTGACGGAAAAGCAGGCGATCAAGGTGGAAACCATGTCCGGCATCATCGAGCCGACGCTGGAAGCCGACGGCGGCATCACGGTCGACATGGGCGCGCCCATCCTCGAACCGGAACGCGTGCCCTTCGATGCCAACGGCCTGCAGGGCACGCAGATGCACCAGGACTTGATGTGGCCGCTGGATGTCAACGGCGAGACCCGCTGGATATCGGTCGCTTCCATGGGCAATCCGCACGCGGTGCAGGTGGTCGGGGACGTCGAGACCGCACCGGTGCACCTGGAAGGTCCGGTGATCGAGCGCCACGCCCGCTTCCCGAAACGCGTCAACGCCGGCTTCATGCAGATTCTCGACCGCCATTCAGTCAAGCTGCGCGTCTTTGAACGCGGCGCCGGCGAAACCCTGGCCTGCGGCACCGGCGCCTGCGCGGCCGTCGTCTCCGGCATCCGGCGCGGCCTGCTCGACTCGCCGGTCAAGGTGGCAACCCGGGGCGGAGACCTGTCGATCGCCTGGCAGGGCGAAGGCAAGCCGGTGATGATGACCGGCCCGGCCGTCACCGTATTCGAAGGCGAAATAGAAATCTGACACCGCAGGCCGCCGGGTTGCCTGGCCGCTTCCGTTGCGGCCCTGCAATGCGGCGGCGCATTTTCCGGCGGGTTGTCGGGTAAAATCACGGCTCGATCTTTGGCCGGCATGCAGCTGTTGCAACAATTTCCGGCTGTTGAATGCTGCGACCATCACAGAACTTCCCTCCTATGACTTACGAACTGGATTCCAACGCCGTTGCCAATTTCCTGTCCGACAATCCGCATTTCTTCGAAGAGCACAGCGAGCTTCTGTCCCGCGTCAAGCTGACCAGTCCGCTGGCCGGCCGCGCGGTGTCGCTGCAGGAGCGGCAGATGGAAGTGCTGCGCGAAAAGATCAAGGTGCATGAATTGCGCCTGTCGGAATTGCTGCGCATCGCCGAGGAAAACGATGCGATCACGCAGAAATTCCTGCAATGGACCCGCTCGCTGCTGCTGGCGCGCAACGACGTCGACATGCCGCATACCCTGGTGACCGGTCTGCAGAGCATCTTCTCGGTGCCGCAGGCGACCTTGCGCATCTGGGGCGTGGCCGAGGAATACGCCCACACCTGGTTCGCGGCCGAGGTCTCGGAAGATGCCAAGATTTTCTGCAACGGCCTGACCGCGCCCTATTGCGGCGCCAACCAGGACTTCGAGGCGGCTTCCTGGCTGGAAGACGCCGCTTCGGTGCAGTCGATCGCGATGCTGCCGCTGCGCGTCGGCGGCGCGCCGGAAGCCTTCGGCCTGCTGGTGCTCGGTTCGGCCGATCCGCAGCGCTTCAGCCCGGAGATGGCGACCGATTACCTGTCCAAGATCGGTGAAATCGCCAGTGCCGCGATGACCTGCCTGCTCGACTGAAAAGTCCAATACGACTCGCCACCGACGCCACGAACGACAACGGACCGTGAATTCCGAGACCAACCGGGCTCGCCTCGCCGCCTATCTCGATCACCTGGAAAAGCAGCGCAAGCTGGCGCTGCACACCGTGACCAGCTACCGGCATGACCTGCTGGTGCTGGCCGACATGGTCGACAAGCTGCCCGGCGCGCCGCCGATGCTGGAAGTCGGGCATTTCCATATCCGCAAGTTCGCCTCCCAGCTGCATGCCCAGGGGCTGAACCCGCGCACCATTGCGCGCAAGCTCTCCGCATGGCGAGGCTTCTTCGAATGGCTGTCGGACCATGAGCCGCTGCCGGCCAATCCGGTCGACGGCGTCAAGGCGCCCAAGCGCAGCAAGCCGCTGCCCAAAGCCCTGTCGGCCGACGATGCGATCCGCGTGGTGGCCGAAAGCACGCCTGGGCGGGATGCCCGATCGCCCGGCCAGCTGTGCAACCGCGCGATGTTCGAACTGCTGTATTCCAGCGGCCTGCGGGTATCGGAACTGACTTCCCTTGACCTGCGCTACGTGCGCGAAGGCGATTACCAGTCCGCCGGCTGGATCGACTTTGCCGAAGCCGAGGTCAACGTGACCGGCAAGGGCAGCAAGCAGCGCAAGGTGCCGATCGGCAAGCCGGCGCTGGAAGCCTTGCGCGCCTGGGTCGCCGTCCGCGAAACCCTCGTGAAGCTCGACCCGCATCCGCTGTTCCTGACCGAGCGCGGCAAGCGGGTAACACCGAGCATCGTGCATGCCCGGCTGAAGAAGCATGCGCAGGCGCTGGGCATTCCCGCCAACGTCCATCCGCATGTGCTGCGCCATTCGTTCGCGTCGCATGTGCTGCAATCGTCCGGCGACCTGCGGGCGGTGCAGGAAATGCTCGGCCACGCATCGATCGCCGCCACCCAGGTCTATACTTCGCTCGACTTCCAGCGTCTTGCCGCGGTCTATGATGCAGCCCATCCCCGCGCCAGGAAAAAGACCGAATCGGAGGGCTGATCCGCCCTCGCCGCCGTTGCCATCCTCGTCTTCGTCCTTGTTCTCAAGGAAAGGCGCAAACGACATTCCTTTTGAACCGAATTTCCTATGTTGACCATCACTCTCAAACCCGGCAAGGAAAAAAGCCTGCTGCGCCGCCATCCCTGGATCTTCCCCACCGCCATCGACCGCATCGAGGGCAGGCCCGACGAGAAGAACAAGCCCGGCGCCACCGCCGTCGTGCACTCGGCTTCCGGCCAGTTCCTGGCGCGTGCCGCCTACAGCCCGAAGTCGCAGATCCGCGCCCGCGTCTGGACCTTCAATGAAAGCGAGCCGGTCGACCATGCGATGATCAAGCGCCGCGTGAAAAAGGCGCTCGCCCACCGCATGAGCATGGTCAGGGACACCGATGCGATCCGTCTCATCTTCGGCGAGGCCGACGGCTTTCCGGGCCTGGTCGTGGACTGGTATGCCGGCATGCAGGGCCATCTGGTCTGCCAGTTCCAGTCGGCCGGCGTGGAAGCCTGGAAGGTGCCGATCGTGCAGGCGCTGATGGCCGAGACCGGCTGCCCCAACGTCTACGAGCGCTCCGACGCCTCGGTGCGCGAACGCGAAGGCATGCCGCTCGTCACCGGCACGCTGGCCGGCGCGGAGCCAGGTCCTGAAACCCTGGTGACCGAAAACGGCGTGCGCTATGCGGTCGACATCAAGACCGGGCACAAGACCGGCTTCTATGTCGACCAGCGCGACAACCGCCGCCTCGTGATGGAGCACGCAGCGGGGCGCGAGGTGCTCAACTGCTTCTGCTACACCGGCGGCTTTTCGCTGGCCGCGCTCAAGGGCGGCGCGGCAAGCGTGACCTCGATCGACTCATCCGGCGAAGCGCTGGCGATCGGCCGGCGCAATGTGGAATTGAACGGCTTCGACGCCGGCCGCGCCGAGTGGCAGGATGCCGATGTCTTCAAGGCCCTGCGCACCTTCCGCGAACAGAACCGCAGCTTCGACCTGATCGTGCTCGATCCGCCGAAATTCGCAGCCTCGCCCGACCATGTGGACCGCGCCGCGCGTGCCTACAAGGACATCAACCTGCTCGGCTTCCAGCTGCTGCGCGAGGGCGGCCTGCTGTTTACCTACTCCTGCTCGGGAGCGATCAGCGCCGACCTGTTCCAGAAGATCGTCGCCGGCGCCGCCAATGACGCGAAGGTGGATGCGCGCATCCTGAAGCGGCTGTCGGCCGGCGTCGACCATCCGATGACCACGAGTTTCCCGGAAGGGGAATATCTGAAGGGCTTGCTGCTGCAGAAGGCGTAGCGGCGTGCAGCGCGGCGCCATGCCGGCATGGCATGGCTTGCCGCCCGGATTTCGGCAATCTTTGCAACTCGATTGCAAACTGCGTCATAATTTCCCTTTTCCGGCACCGGTGCCGATCCCGCTCCGGCAATCCGCATGCCCAGGCATGCCGTCCCAATCAGACTTGTTTTGCAGCATGGCAAAGAGCACGAAAGCGATAACCCCCGCCGGCCCGCCCGCCGATACGGTCACAAGAGCCCAAGCGCAGCTGCGCGAGGCTTCGGTACGCATCACCGCCGCGCGCGTCAATGTCCTGGCGGCACTCCTGGATGCGCCGCGCGCCTTTTCCCACCAGGACATGCAGGATGCGTTCACCGACATGGACCGGGTGACGCTCTACCGCGCGCTCGACTGCCTGATCGAGGCCGGCCTGGCGCACAAGATCGCCGGCGACGACCGCGTGTTCCGCTACAGCGCCGGCACCGAGCATGCCGCCTCGCCCGATCCCGGGGTCAGGCACCATCAGCATGGCCACTTCAAATGCACCCGCTGCGCCAAGGTGTTCTGCCTCGACAGCATCGGCGAGGCCGGCCTGCTGCGCGACGCGCTTGAGGAAAGCCTGGGCAAGGGCTTCCAGAGCCATGACATCGAATTCACCATCAAGGGCTGGTGCGCCGACTGCGCCCAATGACGCAAGAAAGAGAACTGACGATGAAACTGATCCCCGCCACGATACTCACCGGCTTTCTCGGCGCCGGCAAGACCACCCTGCTCAACCGCATCCTGCGCGAGCCGCACGGCCTCAAGATCGCCGTCATCGAAAACGAATTCGGCGAAGAGAACATCGACAATGAAATCCTGGTGCAGGAACGCCGCGAGCAGATCGTCGAGATGAGCAACGGCTGCATCTGCTGCACCGTGCGCGGCGACCTCATCGTGGCGCTGGGCACGCTGGCGCAGAAACGCGACGCCGGCGAACTCGACTTCGATCATGTCGTCATCGAAACCACCGGCCTGGCCAATCCCGGACCGGTGGCGCAGACCTTCTTCATGGACGATGAAGTGGCCGGCCATTACCTGCTGGATGCGGTCGTCACCGTGGTCGACGCGCGCCATGCGATGGCCCAGCTCGATGAACACGAGGAAGCGCAGCGCCAGGTGGGCTTCGCCGACAAGCTGCTGCTGTCGAAGACCGACCTCGTCGATGACGACGCGGTGGCGGCGCTCGCCGCTCGCCTGAAACGCATCAATCCGCGGGCGCCGATATCGAAGACGGATTTCGGCAAGGTGCCGATCTCGGAAGTGCTCGACCTGCGCGGATTCAACCTCAACGACAAGCTGGAAATCGATCCCGACTTCCTGTCCGAGGAAGAGCATGCCCACCATGACCACAATCATGACCATGACCATGACCATGACCATGACTGCGGCGCGCATTGCGCTCACGACCATACGCATCATGACCATCATCATGCGCACCACTCCGACGATATCGCGGCCTTCGTGTTCCGCAGCGAGCGGCCGTTCAACACCGCCCGCCTCGATGAATTCCTCGGCGGCGTGGTTCAGGTCTACGGACCGCGCATGCTGCGCTACAAGGGCGTACTGTGGATGGAGGATGCCGACCGCAAGGTACTGTTCCAGGGCGTGCACCAGATGATGGGCACCGATATCGGCGCGAAATGGGCCGAAGGCGAAGTGCGCGGCAGCAAGATGGTCTTCATCGGGAAAAACCTGCCGAAGGAATCCATTATCCAGGGACTGGAACAGTGTTTGGGTTAAACTGTTGTCGTTTTTGATTTTTCTTCATGCAATGGAGATAGTGGTTTGGCAAGATGGCAAGCACGTCGTATACCGCTTGACGAAGCCTGAAATGCCGCAAGAGCAGGCAAGAGATGATTTCAGGCCGGGGAGCTGACGGTCGGGCGGTTCATTCAGCGAGGGCAACATGAACGCAACGGTCACCAAGTCCGCCTCCAGGCGCGGCGTCAAGAGCGCCGGCAACACCGCAGCGCCGGCCCGAACGGCCGCCGCCAAGGCCGCAAGTCCGGCCCAGGTCCGGAAAAAGACTGCGTCCGGCGCCGCGTCCGAGTCCGCCACCGCGCCCAAATCTGCCGCCGCGGCAACAAAATCGATTGCCAAACCTACCCAAAGCACGGTAAAAAGCAACTTAAAACCCGCAGCGAAGACAGCGGGCATGACGAATGCCAAGGGGACGATTTCGAAAGCGGCAGCGCCAAGCAAGGCGCATGGAAAGTCCGTGACCGACGCGCCCCCGAAAGCGAGCAAGGCAGCAGCAACGGATTTGAAACGGTCGTCCAGTACTTCCGCTTCAAAGGTCGGTTCCAAAGAGACGTCCATCCCTTCCATGAGCGGCAACAACGCAAGGGACGGATTAATGGATACAATGGAAAAACCCGTAGTTTCGAAAGTAAGCGAAGTGGCTACCAAAACAACTAAACCCACCCCGGCCGTCCAGGATGGCACCCTGTTGACCGAAGAGCAGATCCTTCAGATGAACGAGAAGGATTACATGAACGAGGCGCAGCTGGCCTTCTTCAAGGCGCGCTTGCAGCAGCTGGAGCGCGATCTGCTGAAAAACGCAGGCGAAACCACCGAACATCTGCGCGAAACTGTGCTGGTACCCGATCCCGCCGACCGGGCGACCATCGAGGAAGAGCACGCACTCGAACTGCGCACCCGCGACCGCGAACGCAAGCTGCTCAAGAAGGTGCAGCAGGCCATCGCCAGCATCGACGCCGGCGACTACGGCTGGTGCGAGGAGACCGGCGAGCCGATCGGCATCCCGCGTCTGCTGGCCCGTCCGACCGCGACACTGTCGCTCGAAGCGCAGCAGCGCCGCGAGCTGAAGCAAAAGCTCTACGGCGACTGATTTTCGGGCCGCGAGTTTCCGGCCCCGTCTTAGCTCCTACTGCAAGCGTACGATGCCCCGGCTCGTACGCTTGTTTGCTTTTGGGGATGCAGATGCGATGCAAATCGCCCCGGGAAGCTTGACGGATCTGCCATATAATGCAACTCTGTTGCGTCCATTTACTGCGCCATTTACCGTGTCATTGACTGCGTGCGCATGATCCCGCGCCGCGCAGACATGCTTCTCCGACCGTAGACATCATGTCCTTCCGCCCCAGCCGCCGCCGAACATGCAGCGCCGTCGCCCTCCTGCTGGCCACGGCGCTGCTGTTTGCACAATGGTCGGGCCTGGTCCACCGGGTCGAGCATGCCCGCCTGCCGAGCGAAATCGTGCATGGGACGGCGTCGTTCTCAGAGCCCTCCGCCAAGTTTCATCATTCCTGCCTCGCGTTCGATGCCGCCGCCATGGCCGACGGCATTCACGCGCCTCCCTTCGCCGCCCTTCCTGCGGCGGCGGTGCCGGCGCCGGCATTGTCGGCCGCATTCCTTTCCTGGGATGCGCCGCCGGTCTGTCATTTCTCCTCGCGCGCGCCGCCCATGGCCTGAACGGAACTGTCCCGGCACCGTGGCGGCAAGACCGCCTCGCAATGCCGCCGATGGCACCCATGCCGCTCATGCCGCATCCGCCTGATGTGCGGACGCGGCCAACTCATGCATTCCAATTTCAAAGCCCATGGCCATTCAACGCACATTGATGGCAGGCGCCGTATTGTCGGCGCTCGCCTCCCCCATCCTCTGCGCCGCCCAGAGCGCCGAACCCACGCTGCCGGCGGTCACCGTGACCGCGGCGCCTTTCAACAACGATGAAAATGCGCAGATCCTCGCGCCCGCCAAGGTATTGACCGGCAGCGAACTGCGCAACAAGCTCGGTTCCTCGCTGGGCGAAACGCTGTCGCAGGAACTCGGCGTCAGCGCTTCCGGCTTCGGCGCCGGCGCTTCGCGTCCCATCATCCGCGGGCTGGAAGGCCCTCGCGTGAAGATCCTGCAGAACGGCATGGCCGTCTCCGACCTGTCGACCCTGTCCAATGACCATGCGGTCGCCGCAGATGCCGCCACCGCGCGCCAGATCGAAATCCTGCGCGGTCCCGCCGCGCTCCTGTACGGCTCGGGCGCCATCGGCGGACTGGTCAACGTGGTCAACGACCGCATTCCCACCGAACTGCTGCCCCGGCCTTCCGGCGAAGCCGAACTGCGCTTCGGTTCGGCGGACAGAGAGCGGATGCTGTCCTTTTCGGGGGACGGCGCCGCCGGCAGCATCGGCCTGCATCTCGACGGCAGCGCGCGCAATACCGGCGACTACCGCATTCCCGGCTTCGCCGTCGCCGACGATCCGGCTTCGGCTTCCGGCCACCTGCCCTCGTCCTTCACCCGCGCGCGCAGCCTCGGCTTCGGCCTCTCGCATGTCGCCGACTGGGGCTATATCGGCGCGTCGGTCGATACCCGCGATGACCGTTACGGCATTCCGACCGGCGAACGTTCCTTCATCGATCTGTCGCAGACGCGCGGCGATGTCGCCGCCCACATCAAGAATCCCTTCGCGGGCATCGAGTCGGCCACCGTCAAGCTGAGCAGCAGCGATTACAAGCACACGGAAAAGGAAGAGGACGGCACGCCCGCCACCGATTTCGCCAACCGCTCGCATGAGACGCGCTGGGAACTCGTGCACCGGCCGATCGCCGGCTGGCGCGGCACTTTCGGCCTGCAAAGCGAACATGGCAGGCTGTCGGCCCTGTCGGCCGACACCGGACGCCCCGACACGATACCCGTTACCAAATCCTCCTCGCTGGCCGCCTTCCTGGTCGAGGAGCGCGATTTCGGACCGCTGCGTGCGAGCGCGGGCCTGCGCACCGAAACCGTGAAGCGCCGTCCGGAAGACGAGGCATTCGGAGACCGCCGCTTCAGGCTGAATTCCTATTCGCTCGGCGGGCTGTGGCGTTTCGGCCGGGGATACGGCGCCGGCGTGACCTACACCCTCGCGCAGCGCGCGCCGGCCGCCGAAGAGCTGTATTCGAACGGTCCGCATGAATCGACAGCCACCTTCGATGTCGGCGACCCCGGCCTTGGCAAGGAAAAATCGCGCAACCTCGAGCTGACGCTGCAGAAGACCGAAGGCCTGGTGCAGTGGAAAGCCAACCTGTTCGAAAACCGCATCCGCAACTACATCTTCGGCAGCATCGGCGGCGACACCGTCGATGAAGACGGCGCGGCCGATCCGGCGGGCGAACTGCGGCAGCGCTTCTGGGCGCAGGGCAATGCGACGATCCGCGGCGCGGAAGCGGAGATCAGCTACAACCAGCGCGGCAGCGGACTGTCGCTGCGGGCCTTTGCCGACACCTCGCGCGGCAAGCTGGATGGCCAAGGCAATCTGCCGCTGCAGCCTGCGACGCGCTTCGGCGCCGAGGCCGGCTACCGGCAGGCGGCCTGGCGCGGCGGCGTGTCGCTGCTGAGGGCGCTGCGGCAGGACCGGCTGGCGTCGTTCGAATCCGCGGCGACGCCTTCCTACACCCTGCTCAATGCCGACCTGTCCTACACGGTGCGCGGCGGCGGCGTGCAATGGACATGGTTTGCGCTCGTGCGCAACCTGCTCGACAAGGAGATCCGCTACTCCACTTCGATCCTGAAGGACGTCGCGCCGCAGCCGGGACGCAACCTGATCGTCGGCGTGCGCAGCCGCTTCTGATGCAAGCAGACGACGGCCATATTGCAACCGCCCGAAGCGGCAGAAATGTGACAAAAAGTCATCACTTGCCGCTTCCCCGTGACAACTCGGCTTGGGGATGTGTTACCTTTACACACTTGTAATTTTCCTCCAGCCGCCTCGACGGTTCGACTGTACCGGAGGCGGAAGATTTGAAAGCGCCATTTTCCAGCCAGGGACAACGTGGGTATTTTTTCGCTTTTCGGGAAGAAGGACCGTCAGCCGGCCAAGCCGGCTGACAAGGATGCTTCCCGCACAAAGCGCTCGCCCGGGCCCTCTTCCTTATCCTCATCGTCTTCCTCATCGTCTTCCGCCGCTTCCCGCAGCACTGGCAGGAGCGCGGCGACGAAGCGCGATGCGAACACCGCGATCCAGACCGCATTGAAAATCGATGCGATCGAATCGGAAATGTCCATCGAGTACGTCAACCTGCCCCTGAAGCAGCGGTCCCGTTCGAAATCCGCCCCGCCGGATGGGGCGCCGGCCAGGTCTCCAGGCGAGGCCCCTGCAGTGAAAAAGCCGCAGGCCCAGGAGAGGCCGTCCGCTCCGGCGGCACCGGCGACGCTGCAGCCGCTCGGGCCGGAAGCGGGAAGCACCACGGAATTCCTGCTCGACGGCCAGACCGCCATCAGCAAGATCGCGGCGCCCTCGTCCGAGGTGGCCGCCGTGGTCGAGGAAGCGGCCATCATGTATGCCAACGGCCAGGCTGCGCTCACGGCCCAGATGCTGCAGGCCGCGATCGCCTCCGACGAATTCGGCGAATTGCCGCAGACGGCCTGGCTGATGCTGCTGGACCTGCACCAGATCGGCGGCAGGCAGGCGGAGTTCGAGGAGCTCGCGATCGAATATGCGAGCCGGTTCGAGACTTCGCCGCCCGCATGGACGTCGAGGCAGCCGCGCAGCCGGACGCCGGCGCCCGCATCGGCCACGCCGGCGGTGACCTTCGCCGGCAAGCTCAACAGCAGCTGCGAGAAGCAGATGGAACGCATCCGTAACCTGGCGGAGCACCACCGTACCCTGCGCCTGGAATTCGCGAAAGTCACGGAGGTCGATCCCGCCGGCTGCCGGCTGCTGCTTGCCGCCCTGCGCAAGCTGCAGAAGAGCGGCCATGAACTCGTCCTTGCAGGCGCATCGGAACTGGCAGAGCGGATTCGCGGCATCATCGAAGTCGGCCGCCGCGACGACACCGAGGAGTGCTGGCTGCTGCTGCTCGAAATGCTGCAGCTGCTCAACCGCGAAGCCGAATTCGAAGAACTGAGCATCGACTACTGCGTGACGTTCGAGGTATCGCCGCCAGCCTTCGCCGCGCCGCCGAAAAGCATCGTGACGGCACCGACCGAAACGCCGGCGCCGGCGCGCTCCGACACCGCCGAAGCGTCGGAGCACTTCATGATGCCGGCCGTCGTTTCCGGCCAGGTCGACGAACTCGTACTCGCCATCGCCGCCTACTCCGACGAACACGATCCCGCCGTCATCGACTGTTCATGCTTGGAACGCATGGATTTCAATGCCGCAAGCCGCCTCCTTACCGGCCTCAGTCCTTTCTGCGGCAGCGGCAAGGCAGTCGAATTCCATCACGTCAACCATCTCGTCAGCGTATTGCTGATGGTGATCGGCCTGAACGAAATCATCCGCATCATTCCCCGCAAAAACTGATCCACACTTGCGTCCGGCGCAGACGGCATCTCCCGCCATGGCGTTTACACTTGTATTCTGCCGTCCTGCCCTCATCTGCGGACAATTATCAGCATCCGAGGCATTCTCCATGGAACAATTTCACGGCACCACCATCCTTTCCGTACGCCGCGGCAGCACCGTCGCGCTGGGCGGAGACGGTCAGGTAACGCTCGGCAATGTCGTCATGAAAGGCACCGCACGCAAGGTGCGCAAGCTCTACCAGGGCAAGGTCCTGGCCGGATTCGCCGGCGGCACCGCCGATGCCTTCACGCTGATCGAGCGCTTCGAAGCCAAGCTGGAAAAGCACCAGGGCAACCTGATGCGCGCCTCGGTCGAACTGGCCAAGGACTGGCGCACCGACCGCATCCTGCGCCGCCTGGAGGCGATGCTGCTGGTGGCGGACCGCGAAGCGACCCTGATCATCACCGGCAACGGCGATGTGCTGGAACCCGAGGCCGGCGTCGGCGCCATCGGCTCCGGCGGCGTCTATGCGCAGTCGGCCGCCAAGGCGCTGCAGGAAAACACCGACCTGCCGCCCGCGGAGATCGTCAAGAAGGCGCTCACCATCGCCGGCGAGCTCTGCATCTACACCAACCTGTCGCACACCATCGAAACCCTGGATTAACGCGTCCGCCGCGTCCCGCACACCATCATGAACATGACACC
>Ga0194137_10001717_pt1 | contig 13241 bp, 10 predicted proteins | sample TARM_MetaG_T3_14_FD_134025 | JGI IMG/M metagenome (GOLD analysis project Ga0194137, IMG submission 134025) | Freshwater microbial communities from Pennsylvania, USA, analyzing microbe dynamics in response to fracking - TARM_MetaG_T3_14 (version 2) | ecosystem: Environmental > Aquatic >... | reverse complement strand
TGAGGCGAGACCCGGTTCAGCGGCACCCATTCGCGGTTGATGCGATTGAATACCGCGATGCGCTTGCCGTCGGCGGACATCAGCACGCTGGGCTGCTCATGTCTTGCCTTGCGCAGGTCGGCGATGCTGGGCGTGAAGGGAATCAGAAGCAGCGCGTAGGCCAGCAGCAGGACGAAGGCCGCGCCGCCCAGCAGAAACAGCGCCTTGACGGCGGCGAGCAAGCGCGCGCGCAGCGGCAGCGCGGAATCGATCGTCTGCCGCAGCAGCGACATGAAGTAGGCCCGCAGTCGGGAAAACCGGGACGGCTTGACGGTATGGGTTTGCAAATGCTTTTCCGACTCGTTGGTTAGGGATTCAGGAGCGGTGCGCGGGTCGAGCGCGGCGCTTCCGAATCATTGCACCGGAAGCGCCGCCGCATCCTGAGCCGGCGCATGACATCAGACGCGGCCCCGGTCGGCTCTGCGTCGGCGCAAGGCTGCACATTGCCGCTCATTGCCGTTCATCGTCGCCAGAACCGGTCCATCAGCGGCTTGACGCTGATGCCGTGCACATAGATCGACAGCATGACCACGGTCAGCGTGATCTGGGTCAGTTCGCGCGCCAGTTCCTCCGGCAGGCCGTGCTGTATCGCATACATCAGATAATAAATGGAGCCGATGCCCCTGACGCCGAACCAGCCGGAAATCTGCCGCAGGCGGTGCGAGGTGCTCGAACCCAGCAGGCCGATCCAGACGCTGACCGGCCGCGCAATGCAGAAAACGAACAATGCCACGCCGGCGGCGCGCCAGCTCCACGCGCCGAGCACGATCATGCCGCCGAGCAGCAGCACCAGCATCAGTTCGGACAGACGCTCCAGGTGTTCCTTGAACACCAGCGCCTCGGCGCTGACGATGAGCGGCGGTTCCTTGTCCGGATTGGCGTTCGCCGCTTCGGTGCGCTTCGTGTCCGGCTCCAGCAGGCCCTGCCTGTCGCGCGGCGCGCCGGCCAGCACCAGCTCGGTGTGGCGCAGGGCCACTCCGGCGAAGAACACCGCGAGGAACCCCCAGGCCTTGAGCCACACGCTCAGGCCGTACACCACCGCGATCAGGCCAAGGCCCACCAGATCGTCAAGCACCTCATGCTTGGCGCTGCCGCCGCGCAGCTTCCAGCCCAGCCGCGCCAGCAGGGAACCGCCGCCGGCGCCGATCAGGATGGCGCCGATGGTTGCCCACAGCACATCGCGCAGGACCCATTCCAGGCCGAATTCGCCGATCTCGTGCAGCCCGAGCAGGCCGAGGCCGAGCATGACGAAGGGAAAGGCGCAGCCGTCGTTCATGCCGGCTTCGCAGGTGAGCACGAAGCGCAGCTGGTCCTTGTCTCCCGGATGCCGCACCTGCACATCGGTCGCCAGCACCGGATCGGTCGGCGCAAGGATGGCGCCCAGCAGGATGCCGGCGCCCAGCGGCAGTTCGAGAATGAAGTAACAGAAGGCGGCAATCAGCCCGACCGTGATCGTCATGGAAACCCATGCCAGCCGGATCGGCGCCGCCCAGCGTTTCAGCGTCAGCGGCACCGGCATCTTGACGCCCGCGGAAAAGAGCGAGATCAGCACCGCGATTTCGGTGACCACTTCCAGCACGCCCGCCTGCTCGACGGGATTGAACTGGAACAGGTTCAGGAAAGTCGGACCCAGCAGCAGGCCCGCGCTCAGGTAGACGATGGCCGAGGTGATCGGCAGCCGCATGATGGTGGTCGCGGCAAGCCCTCGCGCAAGCATCAGCAAGCCGATCAGCAGGAACCATTGAGCGTTGGTCATGAGCATCCGTTATGAGGTGAAGCCAGCTTGTATGACCGCAACCATGATGTTTTATTCAATTCTCGAGGCGCATAGTTGCATGGTCTTCTGACAGGGATCACGCCGGCCAAGCGCATCACGATTGCGCAGTTCGTACAAGGCAGCGAACGTTCCATGAGGCAACACAAAGAAGTGTGCCGGAGCTGTTGTCCGGCGGGAACCTGAACAAGGCAAGGCCGTCCTACAAGAAAACCGACAATTCCATGGACTACTTCCCCTCTTTCTCCCCGGACCGTTATTCAAGATATGCCCAGTTCCTCTGCCTGAGCGTGCTGGCGATTTGCGCACTGGCTTTTGCCGGCTGGGCCTGGTATGGACCGATACTCACGGCAGCGGGGGCCGGCTTTTATCAGATGAAGGTCAATACCATCATCGGCCTGGCCTGCGGCGCCGTGTCGCTGTGGCTATATATCGGAAAGCACCGCCGGCCCGCTGTCAGGCGGACATCGCAGGCCCTGGCGGCAGTCATGACGGCGCTCGGTGTGCTTAACCTGGCGCAATACCTGTTCGGCATCGATATCGGCATCGACGAACTGCTGCTGTCCGATCCTTTCGCCGATGGCGCTCAGCTTCCCGGCCGCCCGTCGGCGCCGACATCCTGCGGCTTCATTGCCGCCGGCGCCGCGCTGATGATGCTGCAGCAGAAGCGATGGAATGCGCGGGCTGCCAAGCTGGCGGCAATTTCGGCCTGCGCATGGCTGGGGCTGGCCATTGCCTATCTCTACGGCCTGGCGTCCATTTACCGGTTCAACGCCTACGGCGGCGTGGCCATTCCCACCATTGCCTGTTTCCTCCTGCTCAATGCCGGCATCCTGCTTGCGCAGGCGCAGCAGGGCTTCATGTTCTACTTCACCAACCGCAGCTATGCGGGCCTGGCGGCGCGGCGCCTCTTGCCTACGGCGGTCATCGCGCCGGTGCTGCTGAACTGGCTGGTGCTGCTCGGCCATGAAGTGGAAATGCTCGATATCCGCACCGCGCTCGCCATCGAGACCATCATCATTGCGCTGGTGCTGACCGTGGTGGTCGGCTGGTGCGCGCGTTCCCTGCTGGCGTTCGAGCGCCTGGTATCGATCAAGCAATCCGAAAAGCTGCAGGCGCTGGAAAAGGCGGCGCGGCTGGCACATTATGATGCGCTCACCGGCCTGCCCAACCGGGTGCTGCTCAATGAAAGGCTGGGCGAAGCGATCAAGGCTTGCGGCCGCAAGGCCGGCAGCGTGTCGCTGCTGTTCATCGACCTCGACCGTTTCAAGCCGATCAACGACACCCACGGGCACCAGGCGGGCGACAGCGTGCTGATCCAGATCAGCCAGCGGCTCAAGGAGGTGGTGCGGGAAACCGATACCGTCGCCCGCCTCGGCGGCGACGAATTCGTGGTGCTGCTGGCAGAGACCCGCGCCGCCGAGGATGCCGGCCTCATCGCCGGCAAGCTCATCAGCGCCATCGAGCAGCCGTACAAGGTGGGTGAGGAAGAGATGTACCTGTCGGCCAGCATCGGCATCAGCGTGTTCCCGAAGGACGGCATGGAACCGCAGGCGCTGATGGAGCATGCGGATGCGGCGATGTATTACGCCAAGTCGCTGGGCAAGCGCAATTACCAGTTCTATGCGCCGCACATGACGCATGAGGCGGTGCGCCGCGCCAGCATCGAGCGGCAGATCCGCATGGCGCTCGACGACAGCGGCTTCGTGGTCGAATACCAGCCCAAGGTGTCGGTCAGCAACGGCCGCCTGATCGGCGTCGAGGCGCTGGTCCGCTTCAAGCCGGTCGACGGACGGCCGCCGGTGTCGCCGGTGGAATTCATTCCGATCGCCGAGGAAAGCGGCCTGATCGTGCCGCTCGGACGATGGGTGCTGATGGAAGCCTGCCGCCAGAACAAGGCATGGCAGGATGCCGGCTACCTGCCGCTGCCGGTCTCGGTCAATGTCTCCGCCGCCCAGTTCCGCAGCGGCAATTTCGCCGACATCGTGCACACCGCCCTGAAGACCACGGGATTGAGCCCGGCCTATCTCGACCTGGAGATCACCGAGACCACCGTGATGCAGAACTTCGACTATGCGATCGGACTGATGCGCCAGCTCCAGGGCCTCGGCGTGAGCGTGTCCATCGACGATTTCGGCACCGGTTCGTCGAGTCTCAGCAAGCTCAAGCTGTTCTCGGCCGATACGCTCAAGATCGACCGTTCATTCATCCGCGACCTGCCGCACGACCGCGATGACGCCGCCATCACCTGCGCCATCATCGACCTGGCGCGGAACCTGAACCAGCGGGTCATCGCCGAAGGCGTGGAGACGCAGGAACAGTTCGCGTTCCTGCAGGAGCATGGCTGCGATGAAGTGCAGGGCTTCTACTTCAGCGCGCCGCTGCCGGCGGAGAAATTCGAGAGCATGTATGCGCGGCAGTGGTAGTTGCCGGCAAGGCATCTACCGCTGCGTTGATAGTCAGCCGCCAGGCTGTGTTTGATAAGTGCTGCGCGGTCCGGATTGGCGGCTGCGGTGCTCGGCCTACCCTGCGTACGCGTGCGATCCTCGGCGCCAATCCGGACCGCTCGCAACGCTTATTCATCACAGCCTAGTCGTTGTTCTTGCCCGGCTGCCTGCGCCGCGCAAAGGCAGCGCCCCAGGCAAGCACCGCAGCCAGCGTCCAGAACACCGGAATGGTGCCCACCACCGCACCGAGCGCGCCGAACGCCGTCGGCAATATCGTCTGGCTGGTATTGATCAGCGTCGAGCGCACGCCCACCGCTTCCCCGGTCCTGCCGGCCGGCGCGGTGTCATGGATCAGGCTCATGATGGTCGGCAGCGCGGAGCCGAGGCCGAGGCCGAGTATGAAGGCGAGAATCAGCAGCACCGGCACCGAGGTAAACAGCGGAAAGAGCAGATAGATGGTGCTGGTAAGGCCGAGCGCGCCCACCAGCACGCCCCAGCGGGATACCAGCTGCATCAGCCTCGGAATCGCAAGCCGGACCACGAAGGTGCCGACGCCGAAGGTGCCCATGATCAGCCCGATGGTGGAGGCGGACAGGCCGATGCGCGCACCCTGGATCGGCACCATGAAAGTGAAGAGGTCCCAGGCCATCGACAGCAGGCCGCTGGCCACGAAGACCGCGCGCAGCGGCGCATGGCCGAGTAGGTCCATGACGCGCGGCTTGCTGCGCCCCGCTTCGGGCTGCGCTGCGGGTTCTTCATGGCGGCCGGTGCGGTACAGCACCAGCAGACCGGCGACGGGAAACAGCGCAAGCAGCAGGAAGGCCATGCGGTGGCCGACCGCATCAATGAGCAATCCGGAAATGACGGGGCCCAGCACGGTGGATACCGAGAAGCCCAGCGCCAGCATCGAGAATGCGTGCGTGCGGTTCTGCGGCGTACTGCTGCGGCCGACCGCATTGTTGATCGCGAGATGCGCAATCATGAACCCCGAACCCAGCAGCACGCTCGCGCCGCACAGCATCGCCAGCGAAGGCAGAAGGGCCGCCATGACCGAACCCGCGCACAGCATCAGCATGGCCATCAGCGTGGGACGCGCTGCGCCGGCCCTGTCGGTCCAGCGCCCGGCATGCACCGAGAACAGCATCGGTATGACCGCCAGCAGGCTGATGATGAGTCCGACCTGGAACGGCGTGGCTTGCAAGTTGATGGCGAGGAGGGTGAGTGCGACGCGCCCGCCGGTAAAGGCGATGTGGGCGAGCACCATCATCAGGATCAGTGCGATCAGATTCAAGGCAGCGATGCGGAAGGCATGTCGTTGGAAGTCGGTCCAGTATACGGCATGCGGCAACAATGGGTTTGACGCGGTCGCAGAGGAAGCCGGCGGCGGAGCATGGGCCGATCCGGCGCACGATCATCTCCCGCTTCAGGCGCGGCTGTTCGGGGTGACGGGATTGCACCATCGTCTGATCCCCGACAAGAGAGCCGCGCCTCGTTTGCATATCATCGAGCCGTGCCGCGTGAAGATTGACATCAGGCGGCGCAGGGGCTGCATTTATTCGCCTGGGTGCAGCCCCTTTTCCTTGAGGCGGGTCGGATCATTCAGCATTGCCTCCATCAGCCGGACCAATGCATAGGCATTGCCTGGCTTTCCGGCCACCCTGGTAAATGGACCCGCAGCGCCAATATCACGCGGGAGAGCGGAAACTATGATGCTGGGCAGGGTCGGGTGTTCTTCCCGGAGCTTGGACAGCAACTGCAGCCCGTTCATGCCCGGCATGACATAGTCGGTGATGATTCCATCGACGGGGTCGAGCCGGTTCACTTCCAGTGCAACGTCGCCGCAATTGGCTTCGGTAACGCGATAGCCATGCAGACGGAAGATCCGTGCAAACAGGTAGGTGATACTCAGTTCATCATCAACAATGAGAATGTGCGGCATATGGCCCTCGGGTTGGAGACGCTAATGCATTCCCGAGTGATGCGCCCGGTCGCGAAAAAACCATGCTGGCCGAACGGCGGAGCATATCGTTTGCGTAGAAGGCATCACGGCGGGTCTCATCATTGCGCTTGTGAAGGTCGATGCGGTTGATGAAGGCTACGCGATGGAAACAATATTATCTGTACGGTATCGGTCACAAGGATGAAAAAAAGCCCGGGGCGGGAGCAACCGCGGCGGGCTGGATACGGCAGAAGGGCAGGGGAGGCTGTCCTTGTACGGCCAGATGTTTCCCGGTCTACATAGTCTGCCAGCGATCGTTTGCGCTTACTTTTTCTTCGGCTTGTCCTTTGCCAGCACCTTCTTGACGGCGGCATTCCATGCGGCAGAACTGGATTCGGGCGAGGGCATTGCTCCCTTCAACTGGACTCTGGGTCTCTTGGCAGATGCCGGAGACGGCCCAGGCGCAGGAGCCGCCGACGCGGAGGCGTCACGCCTGGCCTTCTTCTTGAATGACTCCCAGGCCATGTCGAGATCGCGCACTTCGTAGACCAGGCAAGTGCCGACGGCGATGCCCTTGCCATCCAGTTCGGGTTCGATATAGGTTTCGAATGCCCCGGGGTCGATGCCGAAATATTGGCTAGCTTCCTTCTTGTTGTAGCAGCGTTTTCCTGTCATTAGAACCTTTCCTTTAAAGCACGTGCGGCGCACCCGCACCCTTGATTCCCGCGACTCCGATGTGGCCGGCCTTCGATACGCCGTAGCCTCTCGGCAGCGCGCTGTTCTTGCATTCGTTGGCGCCGGCTTCGTTGGAAGCATCCCTTGCGGACAGGGCGGGCAGCATTGAGATGTAACCTATATCCGGCCCGAAAAATGGTTCATTTTTCGGGCCGCTGATCCCACCCTCTTCCTCTGGGAGAGGGACGGGGTGAGGGGATCCGGCTCAACCTATTTTCGGGCCGGATCTATAAATGTACCTCAATATGCATGAATGCCAATACACGTCAGCGGACCTTGCCAAGACGAAGGCCCGCACATTCACTGGAAACGTGCGGGCCTTCAGATGCCGTTGGAGATCTCCGAACAAGGAGATGATGCCAGCTGAAGGACTCGAACCCCCTCCCTGCTCATTACAGTTGAGCTGCTCTACCCGATGAGCTAAACCGGCATGCAACAAGAATATCAAGCCGGACACCTGCCGGGTTGAGATGACACAAAAGGGCCGGCTATGTATGGCAGCCTACGGACGCCGCGGCCGGCATCCGGGGGCAGGCGTCTTGACCAGTCCTGACGAGCCGAACGGGCCGGCCGCGCTTGCCTGCGCCGAGGCTGCACGGCGGCAATGAGCTCGAACAACTTTATCGTGCCCGCATTGTCCATTGGGGACAGTCACCATGAAACCGCTCCATGCCTTCGCATGTCCACCGCATCATCGAACGTCTGAAGTCCGCGCGCGGCGCGTACGGCCACTTGTGGCCGCTGCTGCTCTGGCTGGCAGTCGGAAGCTCGGCCATTTATCTTCTGTGGCTGTTCACCCTGTCACTGATCGGGATGGAGAAAAGCAATGCGGAAGCCGCGGCGTTGCGCTTGTCCGCAAGCCTGTCGCGCGCCTATGCGGCGCAGCTGGAAAGAACCATTCAGGAAATCGACCAGTTTACCTTGCTGCTGCGCTATTCCTGGGAACAGCCGGGCACGAGCATCGACCTTGAACGCCAGCGGGACCGCGGCCTGTTTCCCGCCAGCGCGCAGCTGTACGCAACGGTGCTCGACAGCCATGGCAACATCATCAGCACCACGATGGAATCGCGCGACATGCCCAACTTCGCCGACATGTCCTTTTTCCAGCGGCATCGCGACAGCCCCGATGGCGGCTTGCAGATCAGCCATGTCAGTACCGGCAAGCGGCTCAACCGCGACGTCATCCGCTTCACGCGGCGCCTCAGCGGGGACGACGGCTCCTTCGGCGGCGTGGCTCTCGTCAGCGTGGAGCCGCCTTACCTGACCACCTTCCACGACGCGCGGATGCTCGGCAGCGGCGATTTCATCTCGGTCAGGTTCATCAACGGCTCCCTGATCGCCACCAAGACCGGCACCTATCCCAGCGAAACGTATTACCGCAAGGACCCTGTCTTTCTTTCCGATACGGGAACGGAAATCGAGCCGCATGAAAAATTCGTCGACGGACAGGCGCGCTTTCTTTCATGGACCAGGCTCAACCGGTATCCGGTGGTGGCGCTCGCCGCCATTGCGGAAAGCAATGCGCTGGCGGCCTACGAAAAGACTGCGTTCGCATATCGCCGCTTTGCCTATGCGCTCAGCCTGCTGATCGCCACCTTCACCCTCGCCGGCATGTTCTTCACATCGCGCCTGGCATGGCGCAAGCGCCGCGAGGAAGCCATTCAGGCCACCATGCGGCTTGCCACCGATGCGGCGAATGAAGGCTTCTATACGCTGCGGCCGATACGCGGCCAGGACGCCTTCATCGCCGATTTCCTTTTTGAAGACTGCAATGAACGCGGCGCCGAATTGCTCGGCCTGCCGAAAGCCGAGGTCAGGGGGCACCGGTTTTCCGAGTTCGTGCCCCAGGAATATCGCGAGGAACTGTTCGGGCTGTTCCGGCGCGCACTCGCCAGCGGCTTCCATGAGGACGAGTTCCGGGTGCCCAAGAACAGCCGCCTGCGGGCCGCCTGGGTGTACCGGCGCATGGTGCGTTCCGGCGACGGACTGGCGCTGACCATGCGCGACATCTCAGAGGCGAAGGAAAACGAATTCGCGCTGTCGCGCCTGGCCAATACCGATGCGCTGACGATGCTGCCGAACCGGCACTGGCTGTCGGCCTTCCTGCCGGAAGCGATCCGGCGCAGCGGCCGGCGCGAAAGCTCGCTGGCGCTGCTCTTCATCGACCTCGACAACTTCAAGAACATCAACGACACCCTCGGGCATGACGCCGGCGACGAGTTGCTGCGCGCAGCCGCTTGCCGCCTCAAGAGCGTGCTGCGCGCCAGCGACCATGTCGTGCGGCTGGGAGGCGACGAGTTCATCGTGGTGCTGGACAATGTCGAACTCATCGACGATGTCTCCCGGGTGGCGTCGCATGTGGTCAAGGTCATCGGCGAACCGTTCACGCTGGGCGCGACCACCGGCCATCAGGTCAACGCATCCATCGGCATCAGCCTGTTTCCGCAGGACGGCGAAGACAGCGACACCCTGCTCAAGCATGCCGACATCGCCATGTATGCGGCCAAGGCGGCGGGCAAGGGGCGTTACCACTTTTACCATTCCCACCTGTCCGACACCCTGCTGCTCAAGCTGGACAAGGAAAAGGCGCTGCGAGACGCGGTCGCCTCCGACCAGTTCGTGATGCATTATCAGCCCCGCGTCAAGGCCGCCAGCGGCAGGCTGAGCAGCATGGAAGCGCTGGTGCGCTGGATGCATCCGGAGCGGGGGCTGATCTATCCGAACGAATTCATCGGCCTGGCGGAAGACACCGGATTGATTTCGGCGCTGGGCGAACTGGTGATCGAGAAGGTATGCGCGCAGCTGGCCGACTGGAAGGCCGGCGGCATGGCCATCGTTCCAGTGTCGCTGAACGTCTCGGCGCACCAGTTGCGCAATGAACGGCTGGCCGGATTCATCAGCGATTGCCTGCGCCGCCATCGCATCGAGCCGGCGCTGATCGAAGTGGAGCTGACCGAGTCAGCCATGCTCGACAACAGCGCAACCGCCCGCCGGCAGCTTGCCGAATTGCGCGATGTCGGCGTCAAGCTCCTGATCGACGATTTCGGCACCGGCTATTCATCGCTCGCCCAGCTGCATCAGCTCGATGTGGATGTGCTCAAGGTCGATCGGGCTTTCACGACCGCCCTCGCGGGCGGCAACGGTGAAGTCATGTTCCGCGCCGTGACCTCCATGGCCGAGGCGCTGGACATTCGCGTGGTTGCGGAAGGTGTGGAAACTGCCGAGCAGCTGCGCAGCCTGCAGCGGCTGCATTGCGATGAAGTCCAGGGCTACCTGATTGCCAGGGCCTTGCCGGCGGCCGAAATTCCTTCGCTGGTGGCGCAGCGCTTTCTGTTCGCCGCGGCATGATCAAGGTAACCGGCATGGAAGTCCGTTGCATGCCGGAACTGCGGAAATGGACGGGCGGGAAGGAGCAGGACAGCGGAATTACTGATCACGCGGCAGCGACCACAGCATCGCGCCGACGGCGCAAGCAATGTAAAAGAGGATGACCCATTGCTCGTAGACGCTTAGCAGAAGAGTTGACATGTTGCCTCCATGGTGAAGACACAGCATGCCGGATTGCTACAACAGGATATTGAGGGGCCGCAAAGTTTCCGGATGGCTCTATAGCGGCGGAAAGCGGCAAGAATGAAAAGCGAATGAAAAACCGAGCCGGAGGACCGTCCTGGAAGACGCGCCTCCGGCAGTACCGTCAGGTCTTAGCTGCCGAGGTAGCTTGCAAACAGAACTGCAACAGCAGTAACGGAAACGGCAGCAATGGTAGTACGGACAAGAATGGAAGTCAGATCACGAATCAGCATGGCAGTGCGGGCGAAAACAGAAAGGGTTGGAATTGCCCAGCAACAATATCACCGCGATGTAGCCCGGTAAATGGAGGAAGATAAATTGTCTGTGCTCTGCAACATAAATTTTTCGATTGCGTGTTCGAAGCTGTGACAAGCCTGCAATTCCCTTGCATGGCAGCCAAGCCGCGCCGCCTTGCAGGGATGGAAACAAGGCATGCCATTCTATTGATCCGGCCTGGAAAACCGTTTGCTTTTCGGGCCGGATTCATCACCAGCCTACCGCGGCGTGCCGAACACCTGGGTCCAGTAGATCTGCAAGTCGCTGCGCGGCTCGATAGCGAACCAGGCACCCATTTCCCGGAAATCCCTGTTCATGATGTTGGCGCAATGCCCCGGGCTGGCAAGCCAGCCGGCGACTGCATCTTCCGGCGAGCCTTGCCCGGCCGCGATGTTCTCGCCGACCTGGCGCCAGCGGTAGCCGCTTCGGCTGGTCCGCTCGCCGGCCTGGGCGCCGCTCCTGTCGCTGTGCCGGAAATAGTTGTGACGGGCCATGTCGGCGCTGTGCGCCTGCGCCGCGCGTGCCAGCGCGGCATTCCAGGCCAGCGCCGGCGCCGCCTGGAAGCGCTGGCTGCCGCAGCTGCGCGGCCGGGCCCGGGCGGCATTGACCAGCGCGAGAATCTTGCGGCCGGCGGCTTCGGGATCGCCGAGGTCGGGCGCCAGCAGCGGTTTGGCCAGAATCACCTGCCAGACGTTTCCGCTGCGCGCCACGCCGATGCGCGTGAACTCGCGCTTGGACAGCGGCTGGCAGTACCGTTCGGCGATCAGCGCCATCGCCGCGGCATCGCTCTGCGGACCGGTAACGACGATGGCTTCGGCCAGCGCGGCCTGATAGCCGGCATTCTTGAAAACCTGCTGCAGATCCGAACCCGAAGACAGGCGCATGCGGTTCAGCGCCGGGTCGGCAGACAGCGGACCTGCGGCGTTGCGCGGCTCGCCGTCGCAGCGCCCGGGCGACTGGCGGTAGGCATTGATGAGCTCCGCAAGCCGTCCGGCATCGGCGGCATAGGCTTCCCTGCCGGCTGCCAGCAGCGTCATCGACAGCGCAAGCGCGGGCAGCACCGATCGCCGAAAGCCGCGGCGCATCCGGCTTCCTGAGGCAAGACAATCTTCTTCGGGGCCGGGTTTCATCGTGAAAGGCGTCATGGTCTTCAATGGTGGTATAAATCCGGTGCACACATTGTCTGCAAAACCCGTTCCAAGCCTAAAGCCATTCCACGCAAATCCATATCACGCCACCATGCCAGCCAACACCAGCCGCAGCAGGACCACGCCTGCCTATGTCGTCAAGCCGTCGAAGGTGCACGGCACCGGCGTCTTTGCGCGCCGCCGCATCGCGCCCGGTGAATGCATCATTGAATATCAGGGTGAACATATTGCATGGGAAGAGGCCCAGCGCCGCGCCCAAGCCAAGGGCGGGCCGCTGAACCACACGTTTTTCTTCACCCTGTCCAGCGGACTGGTCATCGACGGCGGCAGCCAGGGCAATGACGCGCGCTTCATCAATCATTGCTGCGAGCCGAACTGCGAGGCGATGGAGCATGAGGACGGCCGCGTCTTCATCTATTCGCTGCAGGAAATCGCGCGCGGCGAGGAGCTGCATTACAACTACGCCCTCATTTACGAGGGCCGCCATACCGCCGCGGTGAAGCGCGCCTTCGCCTGCCATTGCGGAGCGCCGGGCTGTACCGGCGTGATGCTGGCGCCGAAGCGCCGTTCGCGGCGCGGCTGATTGTTCAAGCAAGTCTTGCGGCGCGTTCCAGCAGCAGCTCGCGTTCGCGGGCATTGCGCGCCAGCGCTGCTGCTCTTTCGAATTCCGCGCGGGCTTCCTCGTTGCGGCCCAGCCTGGCCAGCAGGTCGCCGCGCACGCTCGGCAGCCACTGGTAGTTCTGCAGCGAACGCTCTTCCCGCAGCGCATCGATGAGTTCCAGGCCGGCCGCCGGACCGCAGGCCATCGACACCGCCACCGCGCGGTTGAGTTCGACCACCGGCGAAGGGTTGGCCTGCGCCAGCGCGCCGTACAAATCGGCGATGCGGTTCCAGTCGGTGTCGGCCGCCGCATGCGCGCGGGCATGGCAGGCGGCGATGGCGGCCTGCAGCACATACGACCCTTGCGGCGCGCCGAGCGCCTCCGCCCTTTGCAGCGCCGCCAGCCCGCGGCGGATCAGCAGGCGGTCCCAGCGGGAACGGTCCTGCTCCATCAGCAGCACCGGACGTCCCTCGCCGTCGGTGCGCGCCTTGGCGCGCGACGCCTGCAGTTCCATCAGCGCCACCAGGCCGTGCACTTCCGGCTCCAGCGGCGCCAGTTCGGCCAGCATGCGTCCGAGCCGAAGCGCTTCGTCGATCAGCGCCGGGCGCATCCAGTCCTCGCCGCCGGTCGCGGTATAGCCTTCGTTGAACACCAGGTAGACCACCTCCAGCACCGACGCCAGGCGCTCGGCCAGCGCGTCGCCGCGCGGCAC
>Ga0194137_10001716_pt1 | contig 13243 bp, 9 predicted proteins | sample TARM_MetaG_T3_14_FD_134025 | JGI IMG/M metagenome (GOLD analysis project Ga0194137, IMG submission 134025) | Freshwater microbial communities from Pennsylvania, USA, analyzing microbe dynamics in response to fracking - TARM_MetaG_T3_14 (version 2) | ecosystem: Environmental > Aquatic >... | reverse complement strand
GTGGTACCAGGCGTCGGGATGGTCCTCGCGGATCTGTCCCCATCGCCGCATCTGGGTGAGGAACCAGACCGCGTCGCTGTAGAAGGGGTAGGAGGCGTGGTAGCGGTAGAACACGTTGAAGTCGGGCATGGGCCGCTTGTAACCCGGGTTGAATTCGAAGGTGCCGGTCATGCTGTTGGCGATGACCTCCTCGTCCGCGCCCACGTATTCGGGGCGGGAGAGAATTTCAGCGGCCTTCACCCGGTTTTCGGGGGAGGCGTCCAGCCATTTTCCGGCCCGGATCAGCGCCTTGGTCAGCGCGGTCCAGGTATGGGGATGTGCTTCGGCCCATTCTTTGGTGACGCCGAACACCTTTTCCGGGTTGTTTTTCCAGATGTCGTAATTGGTGGTGACCGGCACGCCGATGCCCATGGCCACGGCCTGCTGGTTCCAGGGTTCGCCCACGCAGTAGCCCTGGATGGTGCCGGCGTCCATGGTGGCGGGCATTTGCGGCGGGGGCGTGACCGACAGCAAGACCTCGGCTTCGGTTTGCCCGGTGTTGTCGGTGCGGGTGTAGAAGCCGGGGTGGATGCCTCCCGCGGCCAGCCAGTAGCGCAGTTCGTAATTGTGGGTGGAGACGGGGAAGACCATGCCCATGCGCATGGGGTCGCCCTCCGACTTCATGCGGTCGACCACCGGGCGGAGCGGCTTCGCGCCGATGGGATGTTCGGGTGTTTCCGCGCGGAGGGCCGGGGCGTGTTCTTTCATTTCCTCCCACACCTTGTTGCTCACGGTGATGCCGTTGCCGTTGTAGTCGAGGCTGTAGGAGACGAGAATGTGGGCTTCGGTGCCGTAGCCGATGGTGGCGGCCAGTGGCTGGCCCGCCAGCATGTGCGCGCCGTCGAGTTCGCCGGACACCACGCGATCGAGCAGGACCTTCCAGTTGGACTGGGCCTCCAGTTTCACGGAGATGCCCTCGTCCTCGAAGTAGCGCAGTTCTTTGGCGATCACCAGCGGGGCGCAATCCGTGAGTTTGATGAAGCCCAGGGTGACGGACTGTTTCTCCACGGGAAGCAAATCCGCCCGAAGCGGAGCGAAGAGGGAGGCGGCCATGGCCGTCAGCGAAAGAACAAGATGTCGGACTGTGGTTGAGTTCATGTGGTTTCTCATTTGGGGTTGTCAGGGTCGGAAAATAAAAAAAGCCGACAGCGACTTCCCCGATGGGAAGTGGTGCTGTCGGCTTAAGTCTGTACTTCGTGCCGAGGTTAAAATGGCTGGCCCCGCAGGGTTGCCCCGGAAAGTAGCAATGCCTGTGCCAAGGGCGTGTTTGCATCGGAATCCCCTCTAAAAAAACCGGAATTCCAAAACATGGGTTAATTCAATCCGTACTCGAAACCTACCAAATTGAATTGTTTGCTACAAAAAAGTATTATATTCGTATAATGCATTCAGTATTGTAGTTTTGTGTTGGAGGTGGAGTGGGGTGGTTTGTACAAAGGAGGCATGAAATCACCGAACACCTTTCATGGACCGCCCGGCGGGTCGTCGGGTCCTCGTGAAATCCGTGACCTGACGCAGCGTCAGAAGGGCCTGCTTGCGATGATTCAGTCTCTGGATCCCCGCCATACCCATCGGTTGCGGATTCAGTGTCGGGGAGACAATCCGTGGAAGGTGGCGTTATTGCAGTCTCAGCTCGAACTCGGCGGAGAGGCGGCCGCGGCTGAGCCGACCCGGAGTCTGGATCATTGGGACATCATCATCCGTTGCGCCGAGGAGGGGAAGTTGCCGGAGGGCGAGGAGGCGAAACGGTTGAAGGCGCACGGATTGTTCGCCCGTCCCGACGAGGGCGGGTTCATGCTGCGCACCCGGGTGCCCGGTTGTGTGATCCGCGCCGACCAGTGTCGGGGACTGGCGGCCATCGCCGAAACCTACGGCGACGGCCGCACGACGCTGACCATGCGCGGAAATTTCCAGCTCCGCGGCATCCGGCCCGAGCACGCGGTCGATACGCTGATCGCGTTGCAGGAACTCGGCATGACCAGTATCGGGTCGGGCGCGAACAACGTGCGCAACATCACCGCGTCGCCGACCTCGGGTCTGGACGCCGACGAGGTGTGCGACGTGCGTCCGCTGGCCAAAAAGCTCCAGCATTTTATTTTGCACCATCCGGAGTTGCACGACCTTCCGCACAAATTCAATCTCGCCTTCGACAACGGATCCAACAACGGGGTGTTTGCGGACAAGAACGACCTCAGCTTTGTCGCCACCCGATTGCCGGAGGGGCTTTCCGCTCCGGCGGGCGTGTACTTTCGGGTATTCGCCGGGGCGAAGGTCACCTACGGACGCCGCTCCAAAGACGCGGGGATACTGGTCACGGAGCGGGACGTCATCAAATTCGCCTCCGGGATTATCCTGTTATACAAGTACCGGGGCGTGGGGGAGAGCGGACGCCGCATGCGGTTGGGGGATTTGATTCAAAAAGAGGGGCTGGACAAACTGGTGAACCACGCCGCCGTGTTAAGCGACGTGCTGTTGCGGAGGTTGACGGCCGAGGAGCACGCCGATCTGCCGCCGCTTGGATCCTCCGACGGGTTTTCGGGGGTGCATCCCGAGAAAACGGATGGGCTGTTTACGCTCGGCATCGGCATCCCGGTGGGGAAAATCCCGTCGGCCTCCCTTCGTCGATTGGGTGAATTGGCCGACGATTTCGGCATGGGGGAAATCCGCCTCACCGCCTGGCAGAATTGTTTGATCCCGCACGTGCCTGAAGAGAGGTTACCCCGCATGCGGGAGGAAATTGAAGCGCTTGGATTCTCCTGTCGGGCGGGCGACCCGGCCGGAAGTTTGGTCGCCTGTACCGGTATCGGACATTGTCCGTATGCGGCCACCGACGCGAAAGGCATGGGACAGTCGCTCATTCACGCGCTGCGCGGGGACTACGCCGGAGATATTCCGATCAATATCAACATCAACGCCTGTTCCAACGCCTGCGCCCATCACACCTTTGGCGAGATCGGGTTGCTCGGGGTGAAGACGGGTGGCCCCGACAAAAAGGCCTACCATTTGTTTATCGGATCGGACCGTCCGGACGAGGAAGTCAACAAACCGCTCCTGCGCCGGATTCCCGAAGCCCGGGTGTCCGAGGTGGTGCAAACCCTGGTGGGGCGCTACCGGAAAACCGCGTTTCCCGGCGAGACGTTTACGGACTACGCCAATCGCGAGGGGTTGGAGACGCTTCTCGCCACCGCACAAGACGTGCTGGGAGAGTAGGGGCAGTCTCGCGGAGCACGGGAATCCGGCCCGGGTGCTTGAGCCTCCGAGGGGTCTCGCACAGAGGCGCAGAGACACGGAGAGTTTTTGGGCAAGGTTATAAAAATGATGATCCCCGTGTGTCGATGACTCCGTAAGAGAACGGTGCGTCAATCTGTTTGTGTGGGGTGTTACCTGGGGGATACAGGTTTGGCGGAGGGTTGAGAGGTCGAGGAGATTGCGTTTTTGTAGCCTGCTGTGGCGGACGCTTTCAAAATTTCCACCGGAAGGGTTTGGATGAATTGCACCCGATGTTCGTGTTGGAACGCGGCTCCGGTCATGGGCGGCGTATTTTTAAGTTCTTCGATCATCTTGTTGAAAATCGCTTCTCCCGCACCTTCCGGAATCGTGCTGGCGATGAAAGCCATGTATTCCCCAACCTCGATGTCGTAGTAGCCGAACCCTCCGGCGGGGTGGACCTTCCGGGCGTGGAGTTTGTTTTCACCGGAGGCACCTTTCCGTACTCGATCGATCAGGTTCTCCAGAGACGCGTCGCCCATGGTCCAGAGCACCCGGTTGTCGAGCACGGTGAGTTCGGAGTCCATTTTGGACATGCCGACTCGTTTCATTTGCTCGGCTATCACGGGGTCCATCTGATCCAGCTCGTAACGGAAACCGTATCGATGGATGTCCGCGTCCCGGTAGGTGCGTGCATTCATGGTAACCTCGAACCGGATCGGCATCCCCAACTCCTCGTAAAAATCCGTAAAGGGTTTCATGGTCTCGGGCATGGACTTGATCAGGTTCAGGTACGCGTCTTTGTCCTGAATGGAGGCGATAAAGTCCATGGAAAATCCGGTTTCCGGATTCATGCACATGGTTTCGGCCATGCTGCTTGAAAGAAACGGCCTCCAAAGCTTCATCATCTCTTTTGCGTTGGCGACGGTATCGGGTTCCAGAGTCATTTCGGCAAAGAGGTGGTCGGCTTCCGCTTGCAGAAAGGTCCATACCGTGTTGGGGTTGCCCATACGCATTTCGAATTCGATGGCTCCCGGTTGCAGCAGGTCCGTGGATACCAGTGGGTCCGGTTCGGCGACGGTCGGCGCCGTGACCAGGGCATGGAGGTTTGTGTCTTCTTTGACGGAGAAGGTGGTGGTCGTGGTCAGGGATTCTTTTGACGGGAGCAGAACCACTTCCATGCTTTCAATTTGGGAGGCCAGGGAGGTAAGCACCCGCAGTTCGCCCTCCACGAATGTGGCCATGCCGCGCAGGGTGTTGGCTTGGTTTTCGGGCATGCCCGGGCTGGTTTGCGCCGCCATCATGTTCGGCATCATCATGGTCATCATGTTGATCTGGGGCATGAACCGTTGGGTCAGATCGGCGAGCCGCGACTGGAGCACCACGCCCGCCATATTCTTTTGCAGCAGGGTTTCGGAAACGGCCTTGGCGTTCCGGATTCCCTGTTCAAGTCCGGTCGGGGTGTTGGACAGCAGGAAGAAATCGCCTTCGGCCGCGGTGGAAACCTGGGGGGCTTTTGCGAGTTCAACCAGCTTTTGGGCCGTCTCCGGCGTGCATTCCAGAAAAGCGAAGCCGTGGGTGCCATCCCAGACCAGGGCCGCTCCCGCGCCGGAGGGAATGCCTTTGAGCCCGGGGTCTTCGATCGCCTTCCCGATTTCGGTTTTCAGTTGCACCCGTGCCTCCTCGGGAAGTATCCGGTCCGTGATTTCCTGAAAGGCGTCGATTGTGCGATGGACATCGGGAATGGAAACGGTGACCAGCGCGTCCGGCGGCAAGACGGGTTCGGGAATCTTCGCTTCGGCGGATCCACAGCCGGTGAGTGGCAGCGAAAGCAGAAGGGGGGTCACAATATAGGTTTTCCAATCAATGCGGGTTTTCATGGTCCTCGTTCCCGGGTTCAGGGTGTGAATGTGTTCAGGGTCGCAAACTTAACATGCGTGGTGACGGTCTGACGATTATAATGATTTCCGATTAATGGAATCGAAGAGTGGCTCGCGCAGAGCTCGCTAAGCCGCAAAGAGATTTTTGAGTTGGCTCAGTCTTTGCGCCTTGGCGCGCAAACGAATTCGGAGGGTCGAAGGAAGAGGATCAAAGTATTAAGACCGTGCCTCTGTGGCTCGGTGAGAGATAAAAGGCGGACGTCTTAGCCTTGTGAGATCAGGTCGCAGGCGTTTTGGAGGACGTGGGGTTGTTTGGCGAAACAGAAACGGGCGAGAGATTCGCCGCCACCGTTCAGGTAGAAGGCGCGGCCCGGGACGGCGGCGATGCCGGTTCGCTGGAGCAGCCCCCGGACTTTTTCGAGGTCGTCCGCGCCGGGAAGGGCGGAGATGTCGGCCATCACGTAGTAGGCGCCCTCGGGGACGACGGGGGGAAGGCCAGCCTCGCGGAGGGCGTCACAGAATTGGTCCCGTTTGTGTTGATGTTCCCGCGCCACGTTCTGGTAAAAGTCCGGAGGCAATTCGGCCAGGCCGCGGGCGACGCCGTGTTGGAGAGGCGTGGGCGGGCAGACGTAAATCAGATCGTTGAAGGCCGCCGCGGCGGCGGCGACCTCGGGGGGCGCGACCGCGTATCCGATCCGCCATCCGGTGATCGCGAAAATTTTGGAGAATCCGCCGAGGGTCACCGTGCGTTCCCGCAGACCGGGGTGCGTGCGGGGAGGGCGGTGGACCTTTCCGTCGTAGACAAAGTGATCGTAAATCTCATCGGAAAACAGAATCAGATCGTGCCGTTCCGCGACATCGGCCAGCAGATCGAGATCGGATTCGCCGAGGATTTTCCCGCTCGGGTTGGAGGGGGTGCTGAGCACAATCGCCCGGGTACGCTCGGTGATCGCCTCCTCCAGCGCGGCGCGGTCGATGGTCCATTCGGGCGGATCCATGCGCACCGCGTGAAGCACGCAGCCCAGATCCTCCAGGGTGGCCCGGTGGTACCCGTACATGGGTTCGAACAGCACCACCTCGTCTCCGGGATTCAGTAAAGCGCGGGCGGTGACGGTGAGCGCGCCCGTCGCGCCCGGGCTCACCACGATTTCCTGCTCGGGGCAGGGCGCGTCGCCGTGGCGGCGTTCGAGATCCCGCGCGATTTCCTCCCGCAAGGCCTTCAGGCCTTTGGCGGAACCGTATTGGTTGTGGCCGGCCGCCATGGCCTCGCGCACGCCCTCCAGCACCGACGGGGGAATCGGCAGATCGCACAGCCCCTGGGCCATGTTGATGCCATTCACCCGATTGCATTCGTCGGTCATGGCGCGGATAAAGGATTTGGAGACGTTCTGGGATCTCCCGCTCAATTGAAAAGCAGTCATGCGCCGACCCTGAAGCATACGGGCGGGGATTGCAAAGGGGAAGTCGACCTCCCCGCCGTTCTTGATCCGTTTACAATAAATGTCTCACCTGAGACATGTATTGTTTGGAGATGGCGGGGATGGGGATGGGAATGGGAGTCGTAGCGGAGCGGGGTCAGGAGTTCGTGTGGACTTGCAGTTGAGGGAACGGGATGGACCATCCCTCGCGGTGCGCGAGGTCCACGATGGCGGCCTGGGTCCACATGGGGATGAAGGGCCAGTGGGAGGCCGCGCCGCCTTTGCAGTCGATGACGACCGCGACGCGCAGACTGGAGGCGGCCGCCTCGGCGAGTTGGGCGCTGACGTGGCGGAGGTCGTCTCCGAGGTGTTGGGCGAGCGCGGTGTTCACGGCGTCGCGGATTTTTTCCGGGATGGAGGTGGTGATTTCCGGCAGGTGCCGGTAGTCCAGATCGAAGGTCACTTCCCTGCGAAACCCTGTGCTGAGCACGGTGGGGGAGAGGGCGAGGTAGTCCTGGGTGGGATAGACGGTCTGGGCGCCGCCGAGGCCGACCACTTGAACACCGGTGGGCGTCTGGTAGCTGACGCGTCCGAAGGTGCCATCCTTCAGCACGACCCAGTCCCGGTCCCGCGAGGGGAACCACTCCTCGTTTTCGCCGGCGGGGCGGGACACCATCCCCACCAGCAGCCGGGTTGGCAGGGTCAGGACGCCGCCGTCCAGCGAGGGGTTCACCAGTTCCGTGCGGAAGCTGATGTGGTTCACTTTCCACGACAGGCCCTCGTAGATCAGCACCTCGTCTTCGCGGACCGCGCCCATGTTGAGCATCATGCGGATCTGTTCCATGAAGGCGGGGAGGGCTTTCGCTCCGGCCCAGCCGACGCCGATGAGGAAGATCATGGTCAGGCTAAGGAGGAAAATGTCGCCGGTGGCGTTGAAGGCCGCCAGGAGAGCCCCGACCGACAGTACGACGGTCAGCAGGGTCCACACCAGCGTGGTGAGGCGGGAGGAGAAAGAGCGGCCCTTCTTTTTGGAGGGACGGAATTTCGACCAAGCCACCTGCAGGTAGCGCATGCCGAAGAAGACGGCGGCGAAGGAGAGCACCCCGATCAGGAGGTTCATTCCACGGGTGCGGACGAAGGATTTCGCGAACTGGCCGGACTGCTCCACGAGCGACTGTTTGTCTTTCTCCCGCTGCTTCAGCTGAAGCTGATAGAAGGTGACCTGGTTTTCCGCGTCCTGGAGATGTCCGGTCCAGACCTCTTGCAGGCGGGTCAGCCGCTCCCGGAGTTTGGGGTCGGGCTCGGCCTGCAGCAAGTCTTCCAGGCTTTTCACGGCCTCGCGGGCGGTGGCGCGTTTCTCCTGGTTCAATTGGAGGCCGTCTTTCAGGTCCGACAATTCCCGGGACTCCCGGGTGGCCTCCTCCAACATATCGAACAAGGGCTCGGCGATTTCGAGCAGCTTTTTCTGGGGATCGAACTCCTCTTTCGGTTCATCGACGAACAGACCGATGTCGGTTTTCAGGGCGATGGTCTGGAACCGCCGGTGGAGTTCCTTGATTTCCTCGTTCAGCTTCTCGAGTTTCGGCAGCAAGGCCTCCCGCTGCATTGGGTCTTTCGCCGCCTGCATTTGTTGGTAGAGTTTGTCCCGGGCCCGCTCCCGACGGTCGATGGATTCGTTCAAGGCGTCCAGGGAGGTGAGTTCCTCGGAGATGGAGTCGAAGTTCGGCACCGCGACCGGAGTCGCGATAGGCGTCGGCGCGGGGGCAGTGACGGGCTCTTGAGCGAAGACCGGCGCGAGGACAAGGGAAAGGAGCCAAAAGAGTTTCATGTTCTCCTCCTACCTTTGGGCTCGGGGGTGTCAAGGGTGTGGTCGATCGGCGCCGGAACCAGGTGCATGCCCAACATCGTTCCACCGTCCTCCATCCCGCGCGCATCTCCTCCGGGCCGCGTTTTTTTGATCTCACCCTCCAGACGATCTTGGTCTCCGGGCAAGCCCGAAGATCGCCAGTGCGCTCTCGGAGCTGGGGCGCAAAAAATGACGTTCTTCGCTGGACAGGGGCTTCGGGGAGCGATTGGTTGGAAATGGAAATTTCACTCAAAGAAGGAGGGTTGTCGTATGAAAGATATGTTGGCGGGGGTATGGGGCAGGTGTGGATTCTTGTTGAAAGAGAGAGGCGGTTTCGAGACCTCGCGTGCGCGAAGGCGTCTCCGCGCGGCGGCGGAGACCCGGTTTTGCGTATTCAGCCTGCAAGCGGGCAGTGAGTGGCATGGGTAGAAAGAGTCCAACGAAAAAACCGAGGTGTGACGAACCCCGTCCGGTTCGCCGAAATGTGATCGTGGTGTTGATGGTGACGGCGGGCTTTCTTCTGCATGACCAAGGCGTGTTTGCCAGGTTGGTTCCCCGACCGAGGCCCCCCGTGCTCTCTAAACAGCAGTTGGAGGATCGGTTGCGAAAGTTGGAGCGGACCGTTTTTTACATCGAGTGTGCGAAGCGGCAACTCGAGGCGCCCCTTACCGACACGTGCGGACAAGTGCGCGTCTTTCACGTGACCCGGGATGAAATCGCCCGGGAGAGCGAATTCCGCCGGCGAATACGGGAGTTGAAAAGAAAAATTGCCCGGATGTGAGTCGCACAGTCCTTTCCCGACGGCGGAAGGCGACGACCTTCGGTCACCAGAAGACTTTGACTCCACTGCTGTAGAGATAGCCGAATTCCACCTGTTGGACGTGTATCGTGTGCACGCTCCCGTCTCCCAGCAAGCGGTGGGAGACCTTTGGGTCGTTTTTCCCATCGTGGGGGAAAATGCGCCATTCCTCGACGTCTTTTCCGATCGTCGCCTCGGTGTCGGCGGCATTGAAGTCGGCGGCCAGGACCTGGTTGGGCATGATTCTCGCGCTGCCTTCGTAAGGGGGATTTTGCACGAACTTTCCGTAGCTGGCCTTGTCCTGGGTGGGATTGCCCAGGTACACGTAGCCGATGTTGATTTCGTAGGTGTTTTCCTCCCAGCTTTTTCTCGAAAAATCCGGTCGTTCGATCCCGATGGCCGGGCAGTACCAGATCTCCGGGATAAGCCCCTCCTCCTCCATGTACACCTTGAGGGCGTCCCGGTGTTTGCGTTTGAGACTGGAGGGCTGGGTGGTGTTGGAGGGGGGGACGCGGCCCTCGTGTTCCAGGGCGTAGGTCATGCAGAGGGTATGGAGCCCCTTCAGGTTGGCCATGCACTGGGTGCGGCGGGCACGTTTGTGCGCGCCAAACACCGCGGAGAGAATCAGGCCGAGAAGGATCAGGAGAATAACCAGCACGACCAACAGTTCCGTGATTGTGAAGCCGGGAGAGGCTTTCCGGGCGATGGAAGGAGAGGAGGGCTCGGGGAGGGGCATGGGATTTGTCCGAGTTTATCGCCCGTCGGCGGCGTGGGCGAGGAGAGGATTCTGCCGCGTCGCCTTCCGGGTTTGATGGTTCAGTTCGCCGTAGATCCGACGCATGCGGCGTTCCGCGGGTTTTCCGAGCACGGTGAATCCCTTGTCGCCAGCCGGGTCGGTCTTGAATTGCGGACGGTCGTTTTGTTCGTCCCATTTCCACCAGTAGAGTCCGTTCCACCAGGGTTCCGGCGCGAAACTGCGGAGGACGGCCTCGAGGTAGTTGGCCTGTTCGTCGCCGTCGTATGCGGATTCGTGGGTCCATCCCGACGGGCTGGTGGCGCCGCCGGCGGAACTGGTGCAGCCGCATTCGCCGAAGGCGATGGGTTTTCCGTAGGCTTCGGCCAGTCGACGGAACCGGGAGACCTGGGGCGCGAGCATCGCCATCATTTCCTCCACACCGGTGCCGGGCCCCTCGGCCCCCTGTTCGTAGCAACTGAGCTGGAGCATGTCCAGATCCCGCCACCAATGGTCGGCTTTGGCGAGTTCTCGGTCGAAATCGATGAGGCCGGTGTGGGTGGTGTGGCAACTCGTGACCGGACCGTCGTAGACGCCCCGCACCGCTTCTATGACGCGTTTCCATTGATCGTTCATGTGAATGGTGCAATCCAGTTCGCTGTCCAGGCCATACAGTTCGCATCCCGTGTCCCGCGCGATCCGGGCGTAGTGCACGCTGCGAAGGGTCATGCTTTCAAACCATCGGGCCCAATGATCCGATACCCGGCCGGGAATCCGTTCGCGATCGGGTTGGAACCAGACCTGGAGGCGTCCGTTGCCGTCCTGGGTTTCGAGCATGGGGCGCAGATTGACCCGGAGGCCCCGCTCATGCATATACGCGATGAGGGTGTGGAGTTCGTGGTCGTTGGGCGTGACTTCGAAATCGCGGTATTGCCGGGTGGTGTGTGCGGTGTCCTGCATCACGGTCGGCGTGAGCACGACCCAGCGCACATTTGCGTCGACCATTCGGTCCACTTGTTCGCGCGCCCAGGCGCTTCCAAGCACGCCGTTGCGGGCATAGAACCCGAAGGTGACTCCGGTGTGAATTTCGGTGAAGGCGGGGGAGGAGAAGTCGGTCATGGTTGGGAAGAGGGTATAGGGATCGTGTTGGATGTCCGCGTGGAGCGCACATCGTGTGTGGAGACGGGAAAAATGGGCGGGGCGCTCAGGAGCGCCAACGGCGGCCCACCACGAGAAGGGCCATGCCGGTGAACAGCATGAGAACGGTCGCGGGTTCGGGAATGGCGGCGACATCGCCGAGGGTGGTGCCGTACCGTATTTCGTCCGTATACGCCGAAGAGCTGGTGCTGCCCGCGGAGTAGAAGGCGGATTGCAGGGACTGGTTGAAGTCGAAAGTTCCGGAGGTCGCGATCGCGGTGGCCGTGGCGTCGGCGAAGGTGTCCAGCCCGGCCTCCGTTCCCCCGTCCGCCGCCCAATCCTCATAGTTGGATTGGCTGAAGAGCCAGAGAGAGGCCTCGCCGGGCGTGCCGGCGGAAAGGGACGCGCCCACGTTGGTGTACTTGGAGAGCAGAAGGTAGGTGGTGCCCGCGGTGTAGGTGGCGGAGGCCTGTTCGGTGGTCGATCCGTCGTAGGTGATGGCGGGTCGCCGCGTCGTGGTGGTGATGTCGGAGGACACGCCAAACCAGTCGGTGCTGGAGTTGGCGGTCGCGCTCTCGTTCAGGCGGACTTGCCCCGTGGTTTGGGAGCTGGTGACCGCGTCGTAGTTGAAAAGGTAGCTTCCCCACAGATCCCCGCTCACGGAGGCGGTGTTCAGGGTGGCCCCCGCATAGGAGGTTCCTCCATTGTTCGCTCGCTGATTCAACGCGCCTCCAGAAGAGGCGAAGAAGCTGGAGCCGAAGCTCAGGCCGGAGGTTCGGTAGTTGGAGACCGCCGCGCCGGAATTGCTGACCGCGTAGTTTCCGGACAGGCCGGTCGCGTTGGTGGCCGTGCCGTCGATGGAGGTGTTGTCGGCCTGGGCGTAGTTAAAGCCCTCGTACACCAGCAAGGCGCCCTGTGCCGGGAGAAGGCTGATCAGGAACGCCGCGAAACCAATAGGGAAGGAACGGTGGGGTGCTTTCATAGTTGAATCTTACCACTTGGGTGTCCCCCAGTGCAACCCATGTTCCAGTCAACCGTTGACTTAAAGGTTGTGAATCGGTATGAAATCTTTATGTCCGTCACCTTGGCCTCCATCGCCCGCGCCTGCGGGGTGTCCCCCTCCACCGTGTCGCTCGCGTTGCGGGACCACCCCCGTATTTCCGCGGCGACGAAAGGGCGTATCCGGGCCACCGCCGCCCGACTCGGCTACGAACCCAACCGCAGCGTCGCCCGGGTGATGTCGGAAATCCGCGCGGGAGGGCGGGTTGCGGCATTCAAAGAGTCGTTGGCGTATTTTACGGCCGACGTCGCCCCCGCCTCGCACACCTATGAATCGCGATTGTACGCGGGCGTGAAGGCGCGGGCGGCGGAAATGGGATACGGAATCAACCGCTTTGAACTGGGGGTGAACGGGTTGACCCTGGACAACCTCGGGAACGTGTTGGCCTCTCGGGGAATTCGAGGGCTGATTCTCGCCCCCTGGCCGACCGCGAGGTCGGAGATGAGGCTGGACTGGGACCGCTTCGCGTCCGTCGCCATCGGATATTCCTTGGAGCGGCCGGAGATCCACCGAGTGGCGCGCGATGTGATGCATACGCTTCGGGGCGAGTTTGAACGGCTCGCCACGCGGGGGTACCGGCGGATTGGATTCGTCATGGAGCGTAGCCATGAGGAACGAATGGATTTTCTGACGCTCGCGGCCCATCGGTTGAACGCGTTTCTGACCCACGCCGGGGATCGCGTGCCGCCGCTGGTGGAGGAGGAGTTGCGGGAGGAGGCGTTTCTAAAATGGGTCGAAGCGTATGCGCCGGATGTGATTTTCACCATGTATCGGCCGGTATACGACTGGCTGCGCGCGATGAAGCGCCGGGTGCCGGAGGACATCGGACTGTTCATCTTCAATTGCCAGTCTCCGGATTCGATCTTCAGTGGAATCTACCCCGACTATGAAGCTCTCGGCGCCGCCGCGGTGGAACAGGTCGCGGGCCTGGTGGAGCGGGGGGATTTCGGGGTGCCCGCCCGCCCGACCACCACGCTCGTTCCGGGGGTCAGATGTGCGGGAAGCACGTTGCGGGACGAAATTTAGGAGGGAGCGGTTCCGAAGGTCGGAAGAGGGGTGGGGCGTGGGTTCCGAGGTTCGGAAAAAGTACAAAAATGTGGGTTAAATGATGAATGGACACATAT
>Ga0194137_10001715_pt1 | contig 13244 bp, 9 predicted proteins | sample TARM_MetaG_T3_14_FD_134025 | JGI IMG/M metagenome (GOLD analysis project Ga0194137, IMG submission 134025) | Freshwater microbial communities from Pennsylvania, USA, analyzing microbe dynamics in response to fracking - TARM_MetaG_T3_14 (version 2) | ecosystem: Environmental > Aquatic >... | reverse complement strand
GTCTTTAAACTATTCACATGGATTGGTCGCTTCTTCAAAGTAGAATGACTCTCAATCACTGCATAAAAAAAAGCCGCAGACTGTGCGACTTTTTTGGTTGCTAGTTATCGATGAAGTCTTCGCCTGGATTCCATCCGCATGGAACAAGCTTGCCTTCGGCTTCGTTTTTGAGTACTTCAAGCGTTCTCAATACTTCATCAACGTTTCTGCCGGCTTCACCATGGTTCACATGAGCGGCTTTGAGCGTACCATCCGGAGCGATGAAGAAGGTGCCTCGCCATGCGACGCCCTGATCTTCGTCAAGGATGCCGTAGGCTTCACTCACGGTGTGGGTGTTGTCACTGGCATGGACATGGTTGAGTTTTCCAAGGTCGCCTTGTTCCTGCCACGCGAGGTGGGAGAATTTGCTGTCGGTTGAAGCAGCAATCAGTTTCGCACCAAGGGCTTCAAACTTCTCATTTAGTTTGTTGAACTCCTGAATTTCAGTGGGGCATACGAATGTGAAATCAAGCGGATAGAAATAAAGAACCACCCATTTGTCTTCACTGAGGTATTCATCAAGTGTAATCTTGCCAAAGCGTTCTGTCGCCTGGCCTTCAGGCATAACGGCTTCCATTTCGAAGCGTGGTGCCTGTTTTCCGACTTTTGCGCCGGTTACATAAAATTCATTTTCATATTTCATAAAAGCATAGCCTCCTAATAATGTCTATATGTAGTCTACCCATTCTTTGAATAATTTACAAATTTCATACGTTATTTTCTAATCTATTCCAAATAAGCGATGGTCGCTCTTCGTATGATGTGATAGACACTCAAAACAATGGTGCCCTTGATGATGTTGAAAGGGACATAGACGATGAGTATAGTCGTCAGGTATCCGCCTGAGATGCCATCAATCCCAAAGGTGTCTGGGGTGATGTCAAATCCAAGGTGCCACACCGTCGGCGCACTGAACCAAAGGGGGGTGATGAAGAAATAGTTCGCGACCGTCATAAGCACGGTCACCATGGCTATGGTGAGGATGGACTGAAGGCTTCGTCTGTGTACGCCAAGCCATATGGTAAGGCTAAGGCCCGCCACATAGGAAATCGAGGCCAAAAAGGCGGTAATCTGACCAACGGCCATCGGTCCGACCGCCCCTTTGAAAAGGAGGTGGACCAGGGCTTTCATCACGCCTACGAAGGCGGCTTCCTTCCATGAAAAGAGAAAGAAGGCGATGAGCACGACGACGTCTGAGACATCGATGGCCATGATGAGATAGGGGATTTCAAAAAGCATGAGTACAGCCCCAAGGGCTGATAGGATGGCGAGGGTGGTGAGTCTTCTGGTTTCAGCCATGAGACTGGCCTCCTGTCAAAGGTTACTTGATGGGTTTGATCTTCCAGATGTCGTTTGCATAGTTTTCAATCGTACGATCACTAGAGAAGTAGCCGCTTTTGGCGATGTTGACAAGGGCGCTTGTTCTCCACTTGGTCTGGTCCTTGTAGTACTCGTTTAGATTTTCATGCGCCTGCTGGTAGGCTTTCAAGTCTTTTAAGACGAAGAAACGGTCTTCGTATAAAAGATTGTTTTTGATGTCTTCAAAGAGGCCTTTGTCATCGCCGAAGAAGCCGTTTGTGAGCTGATCGATGGCTTCTTTGATGTCATCATGTGCGTCGTAGTAGTCTTTTGGCGTGTAGCCGCCTTCAGCGTATAGACGGTTGACTTCTTCACTGTCCATACCAAATATTTCTATGTTGTCCCTGCCGACAAGTTCAGCGATTTCAACGTTTGCGCCATCCATCGTACCGATGGTGATCGATCCGTTCATCATGAGTTTCATATTACCCGTTCCGCTCGCTTCTTTTGAAGCGGTTGAAATCTGTTCTGAGATGTCGCTTGCGGGAATGATCTGCTCGGCGTAGGTGACGTTGTAGTTTTCCACGAACACGACTTTGAGGTAGTCTTTAGTATCCGGATCTTCATTGATGCGCATGCCGATGGTGTTGATGAGTTTGATGACTTTTTTCGCGAAGTGATACCCCGCGGCCGCTTTCGCACCGAAGATGAAGGTGTGTGGCACATAGTTCTTGCGGTACTCGGGGTCGCGTTTCAGACGGTTGTAGACCATCATGATGTGAAGCGCGTTCATGAGCTGACGCTTGTATTCGTGCATGCGTTTGATTTGTACATCGAAGATGGAATCTGGGTCGATATCAATGCCTTGTTCTTCTTTTATACGCGCACGAAGGGTTTCCTTGTGCGCTTTTTTCATTTTGTGGAAGGCCTCATGCGTTTTCTTGTCATCCACTTTATCCATGAGGGTTTCAAGTTCGGTTGGTTTTTTGACCCAGGTGTCACTGACTTCATCAAGCATGGAAGAAAGCTCAGGGTTGATGTGTTTGAGCCAGCGGCGGTGGGTGATGCCGTTGGTTTTGTTGTTGAATTTCTTAGGGTAAAGCGCATAGAAATCTTTCATTTCATAGTTTTTGAGAATTTCGGTGTGAAGCGCGGCGACACCGTTTACCGAGAATGAACCGACGATGGAAAGATGCGCCATGCGGACTTCGCCGCCACTGATGATCGCAAGAGACTCTAACTTGCCGTGATCATCTCCATGGACGGTTTCAAGGTGGAGACGGAAACGTCTGTCGATTTCTTCTATGATCTGATAGATTCTTGGAAGCACGGGCTGAATGATGTCGATTGGCCATTTTTCAAGGGCTTCAGCCAAGATGGTGTGGTTGGTGTAGGCACAGGTCTTCTGTGTCATGGCCCATGCGTCGTCCCATGAATACTTGTGTTCATCGACAAGGAGGCGCATCATTTCAGGAATGATCAAAGCCGGGTGGGTGTCGTTGATCTGAAGGACGTGTTTTTCAGCGAAATTGTCGAGTGTTTCATACGTTTCAAGATGCTTTTTGATGATGTCTCTCACACCGGCCGCACTGAAGAAGTACTGTTGTTTGATTCTGAGTACCTTACCCTCGCGCGTGGTGTCATCAGGGTATAGGAAACCACTGATTTGTCTGATTTCACTCTCATAGTCAAATGGATGCTTGTCTTCAGGATAGATATCCGTTGGTTCGGCGCTCCAGAGTCTCAGATGGTTTACAACACCGTTGTCGTTTCCGACAATCGGAACGTCATAAGGTACGGCGAGTATCTTTTCAGATGGCGTGTGGACGGCTTCACCGTTTTCATGTCTTACATGGCCGCCAAATGGAATTTCAATCGCTTCTTCTTCCGCGCGCACTTCCCATACATAGCGGTTTTTGAGCCAGTCATCGGGTTTTTCAACCTGGAAGCCGTCTTTGAATTCCTGTTCGAAGAACCCATAACGGTAGCGAATCCCGTTTCCGTGTCCGGCGAGACCAAGTGAAGCGATGGAATCGAGGAAGCAGGCCGCAAGGCGTCCGAGCCCTCCGTTTCCTAGTCCCGCGTCAACTTCGTGGTGTTCGATTTCATAAAGGTCAAGCCCCATGTCCTCAAAGGCCTCGTCGACGAACTTTCTGAGTCCGAGGTTTTCAAGATTGTTGGTAATAAGACGCCCCATGAGAAACTCCATGGAGAAATAATGCAGAGTTCTCGGGGTGTTTTTTTCAAGATAGTTCTTATGATTCACCCATACGTCGGCGATCTGTTCAAAAACAATTTCGCCTAGTGCATGGTAACGCTGTCTTGGGCTGGATTCCTCAAGACTGACAAGGTAATGGTCGTGAAGACGGTTTTTAAACGCCTCCTGGAATGCTTTCTTTTCTTTGAATGTGTTTTTCATAAGTGTTGGACGGACGAATCCGTCACTCCTTTCTGTATTTATTCATTAAACAGCGTTTGATAGATTTCAAGCATTTTCTGTGCTTGGGTATCAAGGCTGAAGTCCACTTGCATAGCACGTTTCAACATGTTTTTCCATACGTCTTTTTCTTCCAAGTATACATGATACGCATTCTCGAGCGTATTGTCAAGGGCTTCGGCTTCAAAATTGTCAAACATGAATCCAGTGCCCTGTTTGGAGATCGGATCGTAAGCCTCCACGCTGTCTGCGAGCCCTCCTGTTTTATGCACCAGAGGCAAGGTGCCATAACGCATCGCAATCATTTGAGAAAGCCCGCATGGTTCGACCCTCGAAGGCATGAGGAATAAATCGGCGCCCGCGTAAATGTAATTGGGCACCGCGGAATCATACCCGATATTGAGGCTCACTTTGGAAGGATGGGTGTCTTTAAGAATTCTAAGGCGTTCCACAAGACTTTCATCCCCCGTACCAAGCAATACGAACTGGGCGTTATCGTGTCTTTGGAGGAAATGATCCATCGCTTCTATGACAAGATCGAACCCTTTTTGTTCGGTAATGCGGCTGACCATCGCAACGACGAACGACCTTACGCCCATGGCGAGTTTCATCTTCCTTTGAAGGAAAAGCTTGTTTTCGGTTTTGGGGAAGGTGTCGTTCACATCGTATTTGGATAGTATGAGAGGATCCTTGGTTGGTCTGTGCTTGCTTGAAATGCCGTTAAGTATGCCATAGAAATCACGGTCACGTCTTGCAAGGGGATGCGTCAGGTTCTTCGCGTAGTATTCATGGCGTAGTTCTTCGCGGTAGGTCGGTGAGACGGTGGTGATTCTTGTCGCTTCTGCGATGCCTATTTCAAGAAAATTGAGGCGTTCGTTTTCAAACGGTCTTATGCGTCCTGAGAGGACGTCGGGCGCGCATACCCCCTGGTAATCGATGTTGTGAATGGTGAGCACGGTTTTTAAAGGGCGGTCTCTTTTCACCTTCATGAGAACGGGCATGAGACTCGCCTGCCAGTCGTGAAGATGAAGCAGATCAAACGCGTCCAGTTTGTCCATGACCTCTTCAAGGACGATGTTGAAAAACGCGAACCGCTCGCAATCATCGGCGTAGCCGTAAAGCGAGGGACGTTCAAAGTATTTGAAGTTTTCAAGAAAATAGTATTTGACCTTGTTTTTGTAAAGGACGTGCACGCGCACTTCATGCCGCTCGCCTTTATATTCGGTGGTATGGCTTGTTACGAACTGATAGCTTTCGTGGTAGTTTTCCTTGACGCTTTTATAAAGCGGAATGGCGACACTGACTTCGATGCCTTTTTTGGAAAGCGCACGGGCCAGGCCTCCGGTGATGTCCGCAAGACCGCCGGTTTTGGCGTAGGGGTGAACCTCGCTTGCGACCATGAGCACCTTGAGACCGCTGTGGTCGGTGATGATCTGTTCTTTTTGCGTGACGAAGGGATTCATCTGTGAGTCTTCAAGTACGGTGTTTTTCTTGACGACGGTGCCTTTGTCGAGGATGACGTTGTTGAGCTGAACACCGTCTTCAATGACCGAGTTGTTCATGATGACGCTGTTTTTGACGACACTGCTTTTTTGAATGATGCAGTCACGTCCGATAATGGAGTTTTCAATGTTTCCATATATCGATGAGCCACTCGCAACCATGCTGTTGGACACGAGGGCGTCCTTGCCGTAAAAGGCCGGAGGCGCGGGTTTTTCTTTGGAAATAATCGGATATTCGCTTGAAAAGATGGTTTTTCCGATTTCGAACTTGAGCATGTCGAGGTTGCTTTTGAGATACACATAAGGATTGGTTATCATCGTGGTATAGCCTTCGTGCTCAATCATGTGCTTGTTGATTTTGGGATCAAGCACGAGATCCTTGAGGGTCTTATAAGGAATCACGTCGTATTCAAGGATGTAGTTGAGAAGCAACTGCTTTTCAATAATGAACGTTTTAAGTCTTTTGCCCCCATGCATGACTTCACTGATGTCAGCCCCCGAATCAACGTGGGCGTCAAGCAATGCCTTTAAATCCGCATTCCAGACAATGGAAGGGGGTGTGATCATGATGTATTTCTGCGGGCTTCTTCTGAAGTATTCTATGTGTTCGTGCATGCGCTGAAAGGAAAGCATCGCTTCACTTGGAAGAAGCATGTTTTTCGGGGGGAGTATGAAAAGCCCGTCATTTCTTCTATCGAGATTCCAGCGTTTGCCGCTTCCAACATGGTCCTGCATTGAGCGGTAGTTGCCCAGTGGAAAAATCGCAGCGTTGATGATGCCTGCGTTTTTGATGTTGGAAAGCGTGAAGTCAATCAGACGGTACTTCCCCGCAAAAGGAAGCGCTCCTGGGGTTCTGTGCAAAGTGAGTTTGTCAAATGCGTCGCGGTGCGAGGCATCGATGATGACGAGCATGTCAATCATTGTCTTCACCTCCAAGCGCCCAGAGCGTTTCGTTGTCGATGACGGTCACTTCGTCAAACACGAGGTCGGTGTTGGGCAGAATAATGGTGTCTTCAAGGACAATCGCGTTTTTGATATGGGAGTTTTCTCCCACAACCGCATTGGAAAAAATGAGAGAGTCTTCAATGCGGGCATCTTCCTTGATGGCCACTCCGTTTGAGAGAATGGAATGTTTTACCGTCCCGCTCACAAGACAGCCATCGGAGATGAGGCTTTCATGAATGAGATCGTGCCGCATGACATGGTGGGGCGGCATGTCGCTTGAGCGGGTGAAAAGGGGAAGGTGGTTGTAGTCGTTCAGTTTCAGATATTCAGGATGATCAAGCAGGTCCATGTTGGTCTTAAAAAGGTTTTCTACGGTTCCAACATCCCTGAAATACCCTTTGAAGTGGTAGCTTCTCACATCGTAATTTTCTCTCAAGGCTTTTGGGACCACGTCTTTTCCGAAATCAAACTCTTCCTGATCGGCATCGTTTAGGATTTTTTTAAGACATTTTCGGTTGAAGACATAAACCCCCATCGACGCGTACGCATTGTCATTGGGCGTTTCAGGTTTTTCATGAAAGTCCGTAACCTTGTTTTCGCTGTCTATATTGACAACCCCATAACGTGTCAAAGCGTCATTAGGCGTGAATACGCCCAGGGTCATTTCTGCACCGCTTTTTTCATGGGTGTCAATGAGCTTGTTGTAATCCATCTTGTAGATGTGATCCCCTGATAGAATCAGGACGTATTCTGGGTTGTAGTGATCGATAAAGTACTGATGCTGCCTTACTGCGTGGGCCGTGCCTTTTTGCCACTGATCGCCTTCATAGGACGTATAGGGCGTAAGAAAATGGATGCCGCCATCAGGGATGTCGAGATCCCACGTGGCGCCGTGTTGAATATAGTTCATGAGACTGTAGGGTTCATACTGTGTCACCACACCCACCGTAGTAAGATGCGCGTTCGTAAGATTGGAAAGCACGAAATCGACAAGTTTGTATTTGCCTCCGAAACTTACAGCCGGTTTCGCTTTTCTTTTCGTGATGGGGTGCAGACGTGTGCCTCTTCCGCCCACAAGCACCATTGCCAGGGCTCTAGTTTTCATTGTAGCCCTCCCACTTCAGTATGGTGACAGACAAGGGTGAGAGTTCCATGCGAATGGAGCTCTCAAACCCATGCATCCTGATGTTTTCACTTTCAAGGGGGAGACCGTTGTAGATATCAGATCCGCCAAACGTCGCGTAATCACTGTTGATGAGTTCATTGTAGTACCCTCTTGAAGGCACGCCGATTCTAAAATCGTGATGAACCTGCGGTGTCAGATTTAAAACCACGACGACATGGTCTTTTTTATTGGCCGCATACCGTATGTAGCTGAAAATGGAATAGTCCTTGTTGTCGGCGTCGATCCATTTGAAGCCTTCAGGATTGTGATCCATCTCATAAAGCGCCGGTTCATTGATGGTGAGGGCGTTCATCGCCCGGTTGAATCTTAGCGCGGAATCATGCATCGGGTACTTTAAGAGATGCCAGTCGAGTTCGGTGTAGTCCTTCCACTCGTGCATTTGTGCAAATTCACCGCCCATGAACATCAAGGGTTTTCCAGGGTGCGTATGAAGGTAGCCCACAAGGGCCCTGTAATTCGCAAACTTCTGCCAGTAGTCTCCAGGCATCTTGTCGACGAGGGATTTCTTCCCGTGTACGACTTCGTCATGGGAAAAAGGCAGAATGTAGTTTTCACTGAACGCATACATCAATGAAAACGTCATGTAGTCGTGGTGGTATTTTCTGTGTACCGGGTCGAGTTCGAAATACTTGAGCGTATCGTTCATCCAGCCCATGTTCCATTTGTAGTTAAAGCCCACGCCACCGTGTTCAAGTGGATGGGTGACTTTCGGATAGGCGCTTGAATCCTCTGCGATGAGCAACCCGTGCGGATGGTAGGCGAAAAGCGTTTTACTGAGTTTTTTAAGGAACGTGAGGCCCCCTTCGCTTTCGCCTTGAGTCGGGTCTCCGTGGTAATAGAAAATGTTGGATACGGCGTCTACTCTGAACCCGTCGATGTGAAATTCACGCATGAAATAGAGGGCTGAAGAAATGAGGAAACTCTGTGTAACCCCCTTGCCAAGATCAAGGTTTGCGGTTCCCCAACCGACATTTTCACGCATTGAACTGTCTTCATATTCATATAATGGAGAGCCGTCAAACATGTGAAGACCGTGCGCGTCCTTGCAGATGTGTGAAGGCACCCAGTCGAGAATGACGCGTATGTTGTTTTGATGGCACTGATCCACGAAATACTTGAAATCGCCGATGCTTCCGTATCTGGATGTCACTCCGTAAAACCCTGTCGCCTGGTATCCCCAGGATCCATCGAAGGGGTGTTCTATGACGGGCATGAGTTCCACGTGTGTATAATGGTTTTCATTGAGGTAGGGAATCAGATAATCAACGAGTTCACTGTAAGTATGAAAAGAGCCGTCAGGCTTTTGCATCCAGGTGCCCACATGGAGTTCATAGATGTTCATGGGCCTGTTGTATGGCGGTGTGCTTTTTCTCTTTTCCATAAACGTCTGGTCACTCCAGGTGTAGACATCTCTGTCAACCACGATGGAATTCGTATCAGGACGCATGGCGTGGTAAAAACCATATGGATCGCTTTTATATAGCCATTCACCTGATTGGGACTCAATGATGAACTTGTAAGGCATATCCTTGAGGTTCTTTTGAACCTTAAGACTCCATATGCCCGCATCATCAATCCTTTTCATCATGTCGCTGCCCGGGGTATAGTCGTTGAAACTACCGATGAGGTGCACTTTTTTCGCATTCGGCGCATACAGGGTAAAGCGTGTGGCTATCACGGCATCCTTTTCCTTGATCAGATGTGCCCCGAAGTAGTCATAGGCATTGGTTAGTTCACCATTGTGAAAGTAATACATTATGTCCGCTGGAAAATGATTCATGACAATCCCTCATTTCAGTCGTGCTTTGATGGCTTCGTATTCGAAACCCTCTCGCATTAGTTTTTGTATCAATTTGCCTTTGCTTTTGAAATCACTTAGATCGTATGTGTCTTTAAGTTTGTCTATCCGCTTTACAAGAAGTGCTTCTTCAGTGTCTTCATTTTCTATCCGGGAGAGAAAACGTTCGATAAGCGACCGTGCAACATCAAGGTCATATCCGTTGTTGATTGATTGTCTCAGCAGTTTTTCCTTGATTTTTCTTTTTGGATTGTTGCTGTAGCGTTCAAACGTTTTTTCAACGAATCTTTCAAGACGGTTCTCAATGACGATGTCTGTGTACTTAGCAAGGTGCATATCGACATCACTTTCACTAAAATGTTCGCGCAGAGCCTTGTCCTTGATGGCACCCGGGCCCTTGAGTGAAAATTCCCACATATCCTCGACAAGCCTCTTAAGCGCCTTGTCTTCGTTAAGATACCCGACTTCTTCTAAAAAAGACAACGTATCTTCAACCGCTTCCTTTTCACCGTGAGAAGCGAGTTTTCTTCTAAGTCCTTCCTTGGAGAAATCCTTTTTCGCAAGGTGATTCAGAGCCTTTTCACTCAATAACGCGGAAGCGTTTTCCTTTCTGAGCGTTTTCAATGTGTTTTCAGTGAGCGTTTTCTTAGTGAAAAGATGGTGGCGCACCAGGATGTCCTGGTGCACCTTCAACGTTTCTTTGGATCCGTTACCATCTTTAATGATCAGTTCATAAAGTTTTCCCGACGCCTTGAGGCTTTTGATTTCAATCATTTGTGAAGTAGTCCAGTGCCGCTTGGTATTGCGTGTCATTGGCCTTGTTGGTTCGGTATTGATAGAAGTATTCCGAAAGCATATTTGCTGTAGTCGCGTCGATGACCCGGGGAAGCTCCAGTCCATTGTCTCGTTGATAACTCTGAACGGCTGAACGTGTTTCTTCATCAAAGTATCCATCGGTTCTAATTGAATAGTCCATCGTATTGAGAATGCGTTGTGCATTTTCAATGCGTGGAGATACTGTATCAAAATTGAGGGTTTCGCCCTCGCTCAAATAGACATTATAGCCCTTGAAAAGGGGGTTTTGTTCTACTTCTATGGTCGGGCTGATGGCATTGATATCACCGACGTCTGGATCAACCCAGTTGCCTTCAGGTGTAAGCCAGCGGCCTCTTGAAATGTGAAGTTCATCTTCACTGTAAGGGGCAAGATCCTGTGAGGACTGCATGGTGCCCTTGCCAAATGTGTCTGTCCCGAGGACGTCGTAGCCGCCTTTTTCTTTCATGCCGGCTGCGAAGACTTCGCTTGCACTCGCTGAAAAGCCATTGACCATGGTAAGAATTGGATAGGGTTTTGCTTCACTGCCTGTTGCTTCGTAGGGTTGTGTGACCCATTCACCGTCAATGCGCTGTTCAATGGTGAACATGGGAAGACCGCCCTCTGTAAGAAACAAATCAAGCATTTTGTTGACGGTAGTAAGGTACCCTCCGCCATTGTCTCTTAGATCCACAAGAAGGCCGTCTATACCCTCGGTTTCAAACGAATCAACCGCCGTTTTGAAATGGTTGAAGGTTTCGCCTCCGAAACTGTGGACTTCAATTACACCGATGGTCTTGCCTTCGTGGTTGACGGTGCTTGATACCACGGTGGGATTCTCTATTTCTTCACGCACCATCTCGAATGTGATGGTATCCTGTACACCGACTCTTAAAACGCCCACTTCAACCGTTGTGCCCTCTTCACCCTGGACATCCGCAACGGTTTCATAGTAGCTTTTATCCTCATAGGATTCTCCGTCAATGTGCGTGATGACATCACCAGGTTGAAGCCCCGCTTCCTGAGCGGGTGAATCAGCCCAGACTTTTCGAATGATGACTGTGTCATCGACGTTTTCCACGCTCACGCCGATGCCGACGAATGATTCTGATAACCCGTCATGGAACTGTTCGTATTCTTCTTTTGAGAAATACTGAGAATAGGGATCCTCAAGGGAATCAAACATGCCTTCAATGGCGCCCTGGTAGAGTTCGTCACGGCTTGGGTCCTTGTAGTGACTCTCTTCAAGAGCGTTCATCGCTTCTTCGAATATGGCTTCCATGTCACCTTCGTCACCATTGCCCGAGAAGGCGGGCGTGTTGCATGCGGCAAGCGCAAAGATGCTTACAAACACAAGTGCAAGTATAAAAATTCGTCTTTTCATAATCGTCAGTCCTCCAGTCGTTTGGAAAAATCGCCCTGAATTTCTGTGGCCGGGCTTGCAAAAACAAACGCTTCAGGGTCCTCTTTTGCAATGATGTTCTTGATGGTATAGTACTCATCTCTTGTAATGATAGTGAGAAGCATGATTTTTTCACTCTCAAGGTAGCCGCCTTCAATAGGCACCAGGCTGACACCTCGGTCGATTCTTTCATAGACAAGCCGTTTGATTCTTCTTGGATGGTCTGTGATGATGTGAACGGCTTTGAGGGTGTTCGACCCTGCAACGACGAAATCCGCAACCTTGCCGGCGATCACTGTCGTAAGCACGGCGTAAAGCCCAAGAGAAAGTCCGCTGTCCGCATAAAAGGCAAGGACCCCTGATACGATGATGATGCCATCGACCAGGTAAATGGACATGCTGAGGGGCAAGTCGAGGTATCTGTGGAGTATCTTGATTGGAATATCGGTACCACCGCTTGTGCCGCCGTATTTGATGACGACGCCAAAGCCAAGACCCAAAAAGAACCCACCAAACGTTACATAAAGCAGAAAGTCATGGGGCATGGATAACTGTGGTGAAAATGTTTCAAACATGAAGATGAAAAACGGAAACAAAAGCGATCCGTAGATGCTTCTTATAAAGGACTTGCGACCAAGCATAAGCCAGCCAAGCCCAAGCAAAACGACATTGAGTATGAACACCACAAGGGATACCTGGATATCGAAGAGTTCGCTGAAAAGCACTCCGACCCCACTTACCCCGCCAATGACGAGTGACGCTGGCATGATGAAATAATAAAAGCCCACAACCATGAGAAGAATCCCTATGGATATGTAAATGTAGCGTTTTAAAAGCGTATGGGTATTAAGAGAGGCTTTCATGATCCGACGCCTCCTTTGCACGGAGTCTCAGATACGCTCTTATGAACGGATCGATGTCGCCGTCAAGTACTTTCTCTGCGTTCCCCATTTCTTCGTTCGTACGATGGTCCTTGACCATGGTGTAGGGATGAAGCACGTAAGAGCGAATCTGTGAACCGAAAGCGTTGGACGTATCGGTATTGCGTTCCGCACTCAGAGCTTCTTGTTGTTTTTCAAGTTCTCTTTGATAGAGTTTCCCTTTTAGGATTTTCAAAGCCTGTTCGCGGTTTTTAATCTGAGAACGTTCATTTTGACAGCTGACGACCATGTTGGTCGGCAGGTGGGTGATGCGGACGGCGGAATCAGTGGTGTTGACACTTTGTCCACCGGCACCGCTCGAACGGAAGGTGTCGATTTTGAGGTCGCCATCCTTGAGTTCAATTTCAATGGTGTCGTCGACTTCCGGAACGACGTTTACACTCGCGAAACTCGTGTGACGCCTTCCAGATGAATCAAAAGGCGAAATGCGCACAAGTCTGTGAACGCCTCTTTCGGCTTTCAAGAGCCCAAAGGCGTTTTCGCCCACAATAGACAAGGTGGCGCTTTTGATGCCGGCTTCCCCGCCGGGTTGGTAGTCATTAACCGTGACTCTAAAGCCCTGAGCCTCGCCATAACGGTAATACATGCGATAAAGCATTTCCGCCCAGTCATGAGATTCAGTGCCTCCGGCACCAGGGTGGATCTCAACGATGGCGTTGAGATCGTCGTTCTTGTCTGAGAGATACACCATGGTTTCAAAAGATTCGAGATTCTTTTCAAGAGATTTCAAATCCTCTTCAATCGATGGCGTGTCTTCTCCCATTTCAATGAGTTCAATTGCGAGATCAATATTTTCAAGGGAATCTTCCAGTGCCTTGTAGGCATTGTATTTGCTTCTGAGCTGTTTGAGTTTTCGGATAATCTTTTGCGCCTGGTCATGGT
>Ga0194137_10001713_pt1 | contig 13249 bp, 17 predicted proteins | sample TARM_MetaG_T3_14_FD_134025 | JGI IMG/M metagenome (GOLD analysis project Ga0194137, IMG submission 134025) | Freshwater microbial communities from Pennsylvania, USA, analyzing microbe dynamics in response to fracking - TARM_MetaG_T3_14 (version 2) | ecosystem: Environmental > Aquatic >... | reverse complement strand
TTGCTCAGGCTCACTCGGCACGGTTGGTTCGTACAACCTACGAGGATATTGACTTACCCGTAGTATAAGGGTAGATAAAGGGTAGTTTAAGGGGCGAACATTTCCTGTTCGCCCCTTTTTTCGACCCACTATCCACCCGCAGCAAAGGAGGGGATGTCCTCTGAAATTAGAATTACTGATTATGGCCCTTATCGGAGCCATGATTGGAGAAGGGGCGAGAAAAGAATCGAGCCTCTTGGAGATGCATGTAATCATCAACATTGCTGCCTCCGCTTTTTTAGCCTATCTGGCCGCTTTCGGCCTGATGAGCCTGGGGTCCGTCCATGACGGGATACTAATATCCCTGTCGGGACTCCTGGGCTATCTGGGAGATCAGTACTCTAAAGGATGGCTTCTTAAAGCCCTAAAACGTTATGAAAATGGAGAGACTGGGATTTCCGGGACGGAAGGTTTGAAAGAGGAGAAGGAAGAAAAAGAAGATAAAGAAGCGGTGGAGGATTGTAAGAAGCGGTAAATCGGACGATTGTTGTTTCGCTGTGATTTAAAACCCATGAAGTGTTGTTAATATTGACATATACTAAAGTAACCGCCTCAAGACATCGGCATTTCCGATCCTTCAGGCGGTTATCTTTTTCTTACTTCCTTTTTAGTTTTCCGTTGCACCGGTCCAAATACGTTTTTTTCTGTAGCAAGTAATATATTCATCTTTGTGTTTATGCTGTTTGTCCCTTTATCCGATGTAGCTACCATAACTGTAAAATTCCTTTGTTTTTTCAATATCCCGTTCAACTTCCTGTAGTAAAATGGCTTTTGCAATCTTGGACTTGGCACTTTTAAAGATGATGGTTAATGGGGTGGTTTTTTATCGGTCGGAGGATGGAGGGAAAATGAGGATGTTTATCAAAAAAAATAGAAGATCTTTTACTATCAATTATTCTACTATTGAGTTGTCTTTTTTGTTAGTATATGATAGAATATATACAAATAAGAAAGACAATGTTGTAGCTAGGAGGCGAAGGTATGGCTAAACAGGAACTCGTGATGGAACTAATTGAAAAAAATAACGGATTTATTACAGCGAGTGAAGCTGCAGCAGCAGGTATAAATAATAAAACACTACAACGCATGCACCAATCAGGTGTAATCGAAAGAGTAGAACATGGTGTTTATATGGATCCCAATCAGATGCAAGACGAGTATTTGTTAACTCAATACAGATGTAAGGAAGGAATCTTTTCACATGAGACTGCATTATATTTTCATGAATTAGCTGATCGCACGCCTTTTCAGATAATGCTTACTATTCCTTCCGGTTATAATACGAGACTATTGAAAGAAAAAGACAAGTACAAGTTTTTTTATATTGCAGAAGAACTTCATTCAATCGGTGAGGTGACGATGTTGACACCTTTTGGAAACCAAGTCCATGTATACGATAAAGAAAGAACCATATGTGACTGTCTAAGAAAGAAAGATCAACTGGATGGGAATTTAGTAACAGAAGCAGTAAAAGAATATTTTAAAACTTCCGGAGCAGATTACTCTAAACTACTTAAGTATGCCGAAGTTTTTAATATCAAAGACTTGATTCGAAAATACATGGAGGTGTTAACATGAAAATTGGTAGTCCTAAACAATTAAAGGATTGGATAAGCAATTTGTCCAAGGAGAATAATCTGATAGCGAATACCGTACTTCAGAATTTTATGATGGAAAGACTTCTTGAAAGAATTGCTGTTTCCAGGTATAAAGATAACTTTATCCTTAAAGGTGGATTCTTGATAGCGGCTATAATTGGTATAGATATGAGGAGTACGCTTGACATGGATACAACAATAAAAGGTGTTCCGGTTAATCGAGATACTGTAAAAAGTATGCTAAGTGAGATATTGTCGATAGATCTTGATGATAATGTCTCTTTTAGTCTTAAAAATATTAAAAACATTCATGATGTCACGGACTATGACGATTTCAGAATTTCTATAGAGGCTCAGTTCTTCACGATCAAAGTAAATATGAAGCTGGACATTACTACAGGAGATGTCATCATCCCTGAAGAAATTGAGTATTCCTTTAAGTTGATGTTTGAAGAACGTCATATTGCAATAAAAGCTTATAATTTGGATACAATTCTTGCAGAAAAAATCGGATCGATTTTAGCGCGAAACATAGCCAATACCAGAGCAAGGGACTATTATGACGTATATATTCTTCTGACTCTTCGAAAAAATGATATTGATTTAGAAAGTTTAAGAAATGCTATAAAAGAAAAAGCTAAAGAAAGGAATACATTGATTTATATAGAGGATAAGGATAAGTATCTCAAGGATATAGAAGAAAGTGAAGACCTACAAAAAATCTGGGATTCTTATGCAAAAAAATATCCTTATGCAGAAGGTATTCAATTTAGCGATATTACGAATATTTTGAGGGAGATCTTAAAGTAACGTAGTCGGAAACATATTAAATGGTAAAAATAAAGGGGATGTTAAGGATCCCGGGGCGGGATTCGCCATTTAAAAAAACCGCCTCAAAGCATCGGTATTTCCGATCCTTCAGGCGGTTATCTTTTTCTAATTCTCTTTGCGGTTTTCCCTTGCACCGGTCCAAGTAAGGCTTTTTCTGTAGCTTTTTCTGTAGCAAATAGTATATTCATCTTTGTGTCTATGTTGTTTGTCCGCTTATCCGATGTAGCTGCCATAGCTGTAAAATTCCTTTGTTTTTTCGATGTCCCGGTCTACTTCTTGTAGTAACAAGGTTTTTTCAATCTTGGACTTGGCACTTTTAAAGATGATTGTTAGTGGGGTGGTTTTTTATCGGTCGGAGGGTGGAGAGAGCAAATTGAATACTTGTAAAAACGAGGTATTTTAAAGGAGTTTTGCGGTAAGATGTCGAATTAATAAAGTAAGATGCAAGTATTTATATCAATAGAAAGTGAAGGATGTAAAGTGAAGGATCAAAATGATAAATCAAAAATACCAAAGGAGGATAAACAGCAATGAAAAAATCAAGGAGAAGCGAGAAAAAGCCCACAACTGAACAGTTGCGAAAATTATACGAGGAGGCAACTGAATTTAAAAAATTGCAGCCATGGAAATGGCTTTATGATATGGATCTGATTTGTGTGGAAAATCCGAAAGACGGAACGGTGGGATACTGTTCGGTAATGGGAAGAGGAGGAGACCATTATGCCTTAGGGGTATATCTCGGAGACAAAGGGCTGATGGGATTTATCGAAGTGCTTGACCAGGAGGGGATTCCCAACCACCAGGTGATGCACTATCAGGATTGTTTGATGGCTTCCTTTGAAGATCGTGTATTGCTTTCCCCTCAGGATCGAAAGGAGATCAAGAGCCTGGGACTATCTTTTCGGGGGAGGAATGCATGGCCCGTATTCCGGCGTCATGAAGAAGGCTATCATCCCTGGTATATCAATGAAGAGGAGTGTGTTTTTTTGACCCATGCCCTTGAGCAGACTCGATTTGTGGCAACCCGGGTCAAGGAAGGAAAACTCCCGATGGATATGGAACGGGGACAAACCATTCTTAGAAGAAGTAAGGGCCAGGGGGAGCATCTGGAATGGGAGAGTGTGAAAATACAACTAGACATCCCTCACAGAGAGTATCAGCCTCTGATTATTGAAGACGAAATGCTGATAAAAAAACTGAAGAATGCAAAATCCTTGGGCGGCGGGCATCTAGAAGTTGATTGCTGCTTTCTCCCCGGGATGATCCAAAAGAAAAGAACTGACCGCCCCTATTACCCGAAGGCTTTTTTGATCGCAGATCATGAAACGGGTATGATTTTAAAGTTTGAAACCTATGGAAGCAAAGAAGAAGACGTAAATATGACCATGAATACGATGATTCAGTTCTGTCTGGAAATAGGAGTTCCTAAAAAAATCATTGTAAGAAGTGCGTTCATGCAAAATGTTCTTTCGGATTTCTGTAGGATTTCCGGTATTGAAATACAGTTGTCTACAAGACTTCCTGCCATTGATGAAATGATGGAGGCGATGAGCCGGGATTTTAACGGCTAAGACGTTGAGGAAGAAGGGAAAATTTGTCTTACGTAAAAATAAAGGGAATGTTAAGGATCCCTGGGGCGGGATTCGCCATTTTTAAAATCCGCCTCAAGGCATCGGCACTTCCCATCCTCTAGGCGGTTATCTTTTTCTTATTCCCTTTTCGGTTTTCCCTTCAAGGCTTCTAAGTATGGTTATCCCTTTATCGGATATAGCTGCCACGGATGTATCGTTCCTTTGTTTTTTCCAGGTCCCGATCAACTTCTTGTAGTAAAAATGCTTTGTCATAGGTATTAAAACTTTGTTTCTATTGCATATTGTAGTACAATGTGTTACAATATATTTAAAGAAAGGAGCGGTTTTCATGAGCACAATTACAGTTAGATTGAATAGTGAAGAAGCTAGGATTTATAAAGAGTATGCTGAATTTAAAAATATTCCTCTGTCAACTTTAATGAAGGAAGCTTTAGAAGAAAAGATTGAAGATGAAATTGATTTAAAAGCAATTTTGTCCTATGAGGAAAGACTAAAGAAGGATGAAGCAGAATATATTTCTTTTGATGAAGTAAAGAAAAGGCTAGAAATTTAATATGAAATATAAAATCCTATTTGAAAAAAACGCAGATAAGCAACTTAAAAAAATAGATACTACACAACAAAGAATTATCGTTAACTGGATCGCTAAAAATTTAGAAAATACTAATGATCCAAGAATTTTTGGAAAATCTCTAAAAGGTAATCTAAAGGATTATTGGAGGTACAGGATAGGTAATTATAGAATAATTGCGAAAATAAATGATGATGAAGTTAGGATATTGATAATCGAAGTAGGCCATAGAAAAGATATTTATAAAAAGCTCTGATTTCTGGGGCTTTTTTGATTGTAGTTTTTTTGATCTTTTAGCGAAGTGCGACAGCATTGTTCATAAAGTATTTCTTGATTTCACTTATTTTTAAATGGGAAAGAAAATACTATTTTGCAGTCTGCAAAACTTATGGTATCCGTTAGAGGTCTTTTTAAACGACGAAAAGGATACGCTATATTCCGACACGATATACTAGCAATATGTAGAAGACATCATGGCCATAGAAAAGGGCATAGTGGAACTTAAGCATCAAAAGGAAGAGGCGCAAGAAGATAAGAAAAAAGAGTTTCAAAGAGAGATCAAACGGGCGGAGGAATCCGTAAAGGCCATGAAAATTGCGAAACGTAATTTGAGAAAATTTATGAGTTCTTTTGAAGAGGGGTTAGCGCAGGTAACCAAATAAAGGTTTTTATTATTTAGAAAAGGAGGTATAGAAACTATGAAAAAACTATTATATTTACTGCTTTTTCCTATTCTTGTCATTCTAGAACTGGTACGTAAAGCAGGCAAGAAAAAACCTAAAAGATAGTTTGAACACACAAAACCGCCTCAAAGCATCGGTATCTACGATCCTTCAGGCGGTTATCTTTTTCTAATTCTCTTTGCGGTTTTCCCTTGCACCGGTCCAAGTACGGTTGTTTTTCTTTCGGATTTTATTTCTTTACTAGAGATTTTTAGATTATCCGATGTAGCGACCATAGCTGTAAAATTCCTTTGTTTTTTCGATGTCCCGTTCAACTTCCTGTAGTAAAATGGCTTTTGCAATCTTGGAAATGGCACTTTTAAAGATGATGGTTAATTTGTTTGATTTTTCTTCGGGTTGTTTTTTTGTCGGCCGAAGGGGAACTTCTCGTTAGAAAGAAGGCTCAATATGGTATAATTAAAATAGGTTCAATCTATAGGATTAGGAGGTTGTTGCAGATATGTTTAATGATATCGGATTGATGGATAAGGAAAAGTTGACGGAAATATTTGAATATCTTAACGAAAGATTGAGAGAAAATCAGTTGCAACTTGAAATAACAGTCTATGGTGGTTCGATTATGACGATGGTCTATGACAACAGACCTGCAACTAAGGATATAGACTGTGTATTTAGCGAAACTAATTTAAAGTTATTAGAGAATATATTAAATCTAACCAGATCGGCATTTAGCTTACCAGAAGGATGGATAAACGAGGAAATTAAGGAACCCTTAAAGTCTATTTTAAAAGAAGATAAGGTAACTTACAAAAAATACTCAAACCTTAGAATCTTAAAGCCTAAGGCCGAGCAATTATTAGCAATGAAAGTATTAGCAGCAAGACCAGAACCTGCAAAGGATTTTATAGACGCCTATATACTATGTAGAGATTTAAATATTGAAACAAAAGAAGCGTTGCTTAAAATAATAACTGCCTATATACCAATGTCGATTTTAGGAGAAAGACAGATGAATTTTATTAAATATTTAGGGGAGGATTTAGGATATGATTGGAAATAAGTATTTGCAATCATTATTTGATTACCAAGATGAAGATACTAGCTTAAATCAATTATTAGAAATGTTGAAATATAAGGATGCTGACTTTATAGAAAGTTTAAACAATCCTGTTAAGTTAGAGTTATGTACGGATAAAGAAATAATATATTTAACAAAAGCATCGAGCTTAATAGATTACTGCTTACAATCCCACGATATAGAAGTCCCTCAGTGGCTTAGAGATGAAAAGTTGAGCTTTGATAAACCCTATTATCACCCTAAAAGAATTAGTGATTTTGAAAAGATCAAACTACAGTATACCAATCCATCACCATTTAAAAATAGGAATGTTTATTTCGACCTAGAGGGTATCCATCGAGTTTGAAAAAATTAACCTTCCCCTGGAATTTAAGGATACAATAGTCCCCTTGCTTGAGGGAATTAAATCGAAATACAACAAAACCTGGGAGGAATTCCTGAAAGAAAATGGCGAGGAGTTAATACAACTGGTTGCTGAAACATTCCGTGAAGATGAAGAAAGTGATCAGGAGATGGAAGATCCCTGGGAGGACTCGGAGATTCCCGACTTTAGGCCCGAGGATAGCAAAGTGGTGGAATCAATTCTCGAGCAGGACTGGAAGAAGGCCATCTACCGAAAAGAAGCGATTATCTACGCGATCTACGGAAAAAAAGCGTGGATCAAAACCCCGGGAGCTGTCGCCTGGCTGCACAAAAACATCAAAAGATAACCCGTTATAAAACCGCCTCAAGGCATCGGTATTTCCGATCCTTCAGGCGGTTGTTTATTGCTCCATATTCAGTACTGCTTTGCATTGGCTTGCATTGGTCCAAGCTAGTTTATTTATTTAGCTTTAATTGGTTAATAATTTCAGATCATCCCTATTTTTTGCTGTTTTCAGCAGTTCATCAGTAAATCCGGATTTAGAGAAAATCACATAGTAAACTTCCGAATTCCGACTGTTTACCTTCTTTTTGAAAGGCTCCGTTTTAGCTTGCAGTTCATTAAAAACCTTCATGCCGCACCGTTGCTTACGCCACTTGCATTCTCCAAGCAAATAGTTTCCCTTTAGGTCATATCCCACAAGATCAATTTCCAGGTCCTTTTCCCACCAACGACCGATTCTGATATAGTTCGATGGTAATTGGCCTTGCTTTCGCATAAGACCTAATTTCCATAAGGAATATCTTTCATACTCCAAAGAAACGAATTCGTTTAAATTAGGAATTACCAAATCTTTAAGCAAGATATCGGTCGCACCTTCCATTATTTCGGAAAGATATGGGTAGACGAATGCATAATAAAATCTAAAAAAGTTGTTATCTATGAAGTACAGACCGGATTTTGATTTTGCCCGTTCTTTTGTTTTCATCGTTACCGGAAACTCTCTTTTTACTATACCGATATCCATGAGGTTATTAAGATAGTAGGGGAGTTTGGACTTAGCAATACCTGTTTTTTGATAAATGCTATTCATCCGTGTATCTCCATTGGCAATAGATTCCACAATAGCGTTATATTGAGATACCTCACGGAGCTCCTGCTTTAATAAAAACTCCGGTTCATTGAAAAGAACAGAGGTGGTGGAAAAAATGCTTTTTTGAATATTTTCTTCGATGGACCCTTCCGGATCAATCATCTGGAGATAATAAGGCACTCCGCTATAGATACTGTATAGGGTCAGCTGCTCGGGAAAGCTGCGAACTCCCATGAATTTAACGGCGTCTTGAAAATCCAACTCTTGCAGTTTTAGTATCCCCGTGGTTCTTCCGTAAAGCGGATTTTTCTCGCCGAGTACTTCATTTTCCATAAAGCTCATTGCAGAACCACATAACACCAACATAATATTCTGATTCTGTAGTAACTGATCCCATTGTTTTTGGAGTATTGATGCCACACTCTTATTGCTGTATGCAATGTATGGAAATTCATCGATAATCAGCACCAGTTTTTCAGTATCCGTAGTATTTTCTGCGATAAATTCAAACAAGGCTTCCCAATCCTCAAAAGAAGAACTGTAGATTTTAGCTGAAAAATGTTCAACAATTATTTTTGACAACTTGGCTAGTTGCATACGATCCGGTATTTCCGTCGCATTATAAAAAACAGTGTTTTTATTTTTTGAGAACTCTCTTAATAATGCGGTTTTTCCAATTCTGCGCCGGCCATACAGCACCACAAATTCGGCTCGGTCACTGGCATATTTTTCTTCTAAAAAGGCTAATTCATCATCTCGACCATAAAACATCGCTCATCACCTCACAAGATCATTTTAGCATTTATAAAAATAATAGTCAAGACTATAATAGTCGTGACTATTTTAGGACAACGGGACGGACCTTTTGTCCTCTTTTGTTTACCGATATATTAAGTTAAAATTAAAAAACTTGGTTATTTGCCCTAGCAAGAGCATGATTACTCCTTAGCTTTTAGGAAAATGAAATAATAAGACCTGCAAGTGGATATTATTGCACCTTAATGGTTAAAATGAAATAATAAAAAAACAGACAACCCTTATTTCATATTAATTGACAAAAAGAAATAAAGCTGGTAATATTAAACTATTATTTCATGATGGAGATGTTAGATATGAAGAACAGAGCAGGAGAATTTCGAAAAAACTTAACAGGTGAGCTACAGTATAAATCTTTTTTGCCAAGCCCGTTGCTTCCCAAACCCCCTCTTGAGATTGATGAAGAGATCGTATCTTTACTGGCAAAAACCAATCGCATCATTGGTATTTTAGAAGGTCTCTCGCGACAAGTTCCTAATATTGAATTATTTGTTTCCATGTATGTGAGAAAAGAAGCACTTTTATCTTCACAGATAGAAGGGACTCAGGCGACTTTGGATGATATCTTGGATCCTAAAATTGAGGAAAATACAAACCGTCATGTAACAGATGTAGTAAATTATATTAAAGCGTCCCAGTATGCTGCTAGTAGGTTAAATGAATTACCCATATGTAACCGCCTTATAAAAGAGATCCACGCTATACTACTAGAAGATGTTCGTGGAGAAGAAAAAAATCCCGGAGAATTTAGTCGTAGTCAAAATTGGATTGGGCCTCAGGGAAGCACGCTAAATAATGCCCTTTATATTCCTCCAAATGTAGAGGATATGGAAACCGCGATGTCTGACCTGGAAAAATTTATTAATGAAGAAGATGAGCTCGATCCACTGATAAAAATAGCGCTGATTCATTATCAGTTTGAAACCATTCACCCTTTCTTAGATGGTAACGGTAGGATTGGACGTTTATTAGTCAATCTTTTTATGATGGAAACAGGATTGTTGAGATTTGAAACACTTTATATATCATACTTTCTCAAACGAAATAGAGTAGAGTATTATGATCGACTTATGGAAGTAAGGAATAAAGGGAATTTTGAACAGTGGGTAAAATTCTTTTTAAAAGGGATGAAAGAGTCAGCGGAAGATTCCATCCAAACAATTGAAAAATTAGTGAAGTTACACGATAAAAATTGGCAGATGATATCGAAGGCCGGAAGATCTGCAAAAACGATCAAAAAAGTTTTCTCTTATTTAGAAAGTAGCCCGATTATTGATATATCAAAAACCAATAAAGCCTTAGACCTTTCCTATAATGCAACGGCCAATGCAGTAAGGAAACTCGTGAATTTAGGAATTTTAGTTCAGACGGAAAATGTTCAAAGGAATAGAGTTTTCTCTTACGAAGAGTATTTAAACATCTTGAGACAAGGCACATAGAGAGTGTTAATATTTAAGGAGTATCTCACAAGGGGACGGTGGCTTTGTGAGGTATTTAAATACAATTTTGAAACCCTCTAAATTAATATAAATCATAAACATAAGGGTTCAAAAATATTTTGTTGTCCAAAACACTATGGATGGAGGAAGGATCATGAAAATACATCTTACTAAAAATGAGTATAAGGCGCTACTGGATATGCTTTACATTACCCATATGGTTTTACATGGATTCCATGTGGAGCAAAGGGAGGAGACGTTAAAGTATTGGGACTTGGAGCAAAAGCTCTATTCCTTTACAAAGGATTTTGATGCCGAGGATCTGGTCAGTTATGACAAAAAATATGAAGAGTATATGCTGACGAGAAAGTTTGATGACGAGACTCCGGCAACAAAATTCTTGAATGAGTATGACAATGAGGTTTTTTGGGACGAGTTGATTGAAAACCTGGCAAAGCGGGATCTTATAGATAAACACGGACCGGAAATAATGCAGAGGATATTAAAGGATGAGGCAGTATTTAACGAGCTGCGAAGTTATAAAATAAAATACAGCGAAGAGTTTGAGAAAAACGGAATCAAAAATCTTCGATTGTCCTGAGTCTAAACTATTATTAGAAAAATCGTAGCCATGGGAATTATATCAACTTTACCTGATGATGCTTCCCTTGATGACATAATGTACAATTTATACGTAGTTGATAAAGTAAGGAAAGGAAAGAATGATTTACATCAAATATATAACTATCTTTTTCTTTCTTCATTTATCATTTTTCTTTGCACCGGTCCAAGTACGGCTAATTCTTTAGTAAATAGCACTTTCATCTTTGGGTTTATGTTGTTTCTCCCCTTATCCGATGTAGCGACCATAGCTGTAGAATTCCTTTGTTTTTTCGAGATCCCGTTCAACTTCCTGTAGTAGAAGTGCTTTTTCAATCTTGGACTTGGCACTTTTAAAGATGATGGTTAATTTGTTTGATTTTTCTTCGGGTTGGTTTTTTATCTGTTGGATATAAGCCGCGGGATGGTTCCAATCAGTTTGTAAGAGGTGGGTCAGATCTTATTGTAAAATGCGGTATGGACCTTTTGTCGCCCAAAATTAGGATAGCGTAGGAGGACAAAAGATACGTCCCCCTGTCCTCTTGGTGAGAAAAACAATAAATGATATAATGAACGAAATACTTGAAAAAACCTAAATTTTATAGGAGGAAGGAAGGAACCCATGAACCAGTTAAAAGAATATATTATCGCCTTAACCAAGCTTTACGGAGCGGTTCACAAAGAGAAGGTCATGGAAATTTACAACAGTCAAAATAAGGACAGGGTCAGTCTTAAAGAGATCGAGGCGATGCTGAAAAATCCCCCGGTGGATCTGGAGGCCTTTGCTGTCTACACCGAGGGGGCGTATTTTATCCATGAAGCCATTTTTATGGTCGATAATCTGGAGGACATGCTCAGGAAAAAGAAGGGAAAGCCTCATTATGTTCCGGACAAGGAGGAACTATTGAATTATATGGATGAGGAATACTTTGAAAAAACCGGGGAGTACAAGGCCCTAGTAAAGTATGTAAAGAAAAACTTTCTGAAAAACCAGCCGGAGAGAGCCGAGGAGCTATGCGAGGAGATCCATAAAATCCTTCACGTCGGACCGGATATGCAGGAGGTTATGAATACCCTTAATTATTGGGGGATTGATTTTAAGGATATGGATCAGTTAAATGAATTGACCGGACTTTTGATGAAGTTTGCCAATAATATTCGGATATGGGAAAACAACGGTCATACTCCCGAGGAAATCTCTCGGAAATTCGAAAAGCCCAATATGAAATCCCTTCCGAAAGAACCCTTTGATTTTAAAAAATCCGGTAAAAGGGATAAAAACAATGGCAATGGGGCAAATAATAACGGAGGTCATGGCGACGGATCAGTAGGGACAAAAAAAGTCGGAAGAAACGAACCCTGTCCCTGCGGCAGCGGGAAAAAGTACAAAAAGTGCTGTGGTAAGAATGGAAATGTAATTTCCCTTTTCGGCGAGGATATTACCTCCGAGGAAGCCTTGGAGGTCCGAGGACTTTTTGAGAACTATAGTGTGGAGAAGATTACAAAAATCATGGGGAAGATGCATAAAAAATTTCACACAGACCATTTACCCTGGGCAAATCAACAAAATGCTGAATATCTTATTGCGGAATGGGTGATGATGGAGTATCCCTATAAAGGTGAAAAAAGTCTGTTTGACCTTTTCCTGACGTATATGGAAGGGAAAATGGACCGACGACTTCTTCGAAAGCTGGAATCCTGGAAAAAGACGTACTTATCCGCATATGAGGTGATCGATGAACGGGATGGGGAGGAAATACTGGTCCGGGATATCTTTACCCATGAGGAGAAAGTGATTTATGTAGCCTTGCTTGGGAATCCCCCGAAAATCGGGGAAATGAAAGTCACCCGACTGGTACCCGTGGCAGGGGTGTATGAGTATCTTTACGGTGCTTTTTACCTTCCCCTGGAATTTAAGGATACAATGGTCCCCTTGCTTGAGGGAATTAAATCGAAATACAACAAAACCTGGGAGAAATTCCTGAAAGAAAATGGAGAGGAGTTAATACAACTGGTTGTTCAAACATTCCGTGAAGATGAAGAAAGTGATCAGGAGATGGAAGATCCCTGGGAGGACTGGGAGATTCCCGACTTTAGGCTCGAGGATAGCAAAGTGGTGGAATCAATTCTCGAGCAGGACTGGAAGAAGGCCATCTACCGAAAAGAAGCGATACTCTTTATTGAAAAAAGCCGGGGGATCTACTACCCCGAAGATATTATCAACGGCCTATACAAGTGGTGGGATTATACTTCCCTGGAAACCCCTAATTTTCGGAAGTCCGGGGTCTGGGCCGCAGCGTTGAGCGAGTTCATTGACGAGGTTTATGAGTACTATTATTATGCTAATCGTTCAGAAATTGCTGATATCTACGGGGTTTCAAACTCCAGTGTGGCTAAGAATTTCTATCGAATATGGGATTTTGTCCAGCGTCATCAGCCTTCCACAAAAATCACACCGGATATTGAGCGTAATATACAAAAACTGAAAAGGATTTTGGAAAGCAGCGCTAGAAATACCATGGAAATGGATTTGAAAGATGACCCG
>Ga0194137_10001711_pt1 | contig 13271 bp, 24 predicted proteins | sample TARM_MetaG_T3_14_FD_134025 | JGI IMG/M metagenome (GOLD analysis project Ga0194137, IMG submission 134025) | Freshwater microbial communities from Pennsylvania, USA, analyzing microbe dynamics in response to fracking - TARM_MetaG_T3_14 (version 2) | ecosystem: Environmental > Aquatic >... | reverse complement strand
ATTACAGTAAACCTGCTGAACTCAACCGGAGCTGCCTTCACAGAATCAACAGATGTCTCTATTACATCCGGAGATACGATTCTTCATTCGGGGACGACTACGAACGGCACACAGGTATTCTCAGGTATTACTGCCGGAACTTATGGTGTGATGGCTCAGGCAGACGATTATGAGCAGGAATTCATCTACAAACAGATTACAGATTCAGATATTACTGTTAATTTCACAATGACAGCTACCGGCAGCGGAACAACTACCGGATCGGGTGCCGGTTTTGCTCCTCATTATACTCAGTTCATAATTGTACATGATAAAATAATTCCGGTTGTAAACGCCACCATAACTGCAACCGTCACGGAGAGTTCAAGCCCCATTGGCTGGCTGACTGAATGGATTGGCCTGTCGGATGATATCGATATTGAAGGTGAAACCCTGTTCGGTTACACTGACGACCGGGGCACCATTACGTTTCAGATGATCCAGTCACTGAGATATCATATTGTAGTGGAGTCTCCCGGTTATGATTCATACACTGCTAACATCTATCCATCTGAGGACAAATATACCTTCAATGTCGGGACTACCAATTATATCCCGGTTGATGATTCGGACGTGAACGAAGTCATAATTACATCCGTAAATTCAACCCTGTCATCTGATACCCAGGTCGATTTTGCGGTGAGCTACAACGACACACTGTCAGGCAGTGGCTATGTCAATATTACTATCTTTGACAATGACAGGAACCAGCTGGCGTTTAATTCTCATTATGGAGATAATAATTTTAATCAGTCATTTACTCTGCACGACTATGCCGGAGAGTCTTATATTATTCAGATTGAGGCTCACCATTCTGTATTTGGCGAGGTCATACGGGAATATACAAGGACATTTCCGATTAAGTTTAATTTTTTCGGGCTTGATGATGACGGGTTAATGATGGCGGCATTTGCCGTTATAATCTTCACCGGAATGTTGTTTAGTGCCGGAAATGTGGCTGTTGGTTCGGTGGTGATCTGTCTGGAAGGGTGGATATTCTACTTTATCGGGTGGCTGAATTCTTTTGGTGCAGCTGCTATTATGCCGCTGATTCTGTTTACAATGCTGGTGTTTGCGTATAATTATTATCAGCGTGAGAAGGAGGAGGGCTATTAATGCAAAATTTATTGAGCTATAGGATTGCTATGGCACTGTTTGTTTTTGGGTTCGTGTGTTCGGCTCTGGTGTCTGCCGGGATTACTGGTGAGGGGACTTTGCCGATTCAGACTGCTGCTGTGGATGAGGATTATTATCAGGAGGTTGGGAATGAGGTATCAAACCACGGGGCAATTGATATTTTTGCGATCCCGTGGCTGTTGATAAATACTGCCAAGGCTCTGGTTGCTGCACTGGTATCGGTGTTTACGGTCCTGCCGATGCTGACAACATTAGGCTTACCTGCTGAGTTTGCGATGATAATTCAGGCACCAATCTGGATTGTGTATATCAAGGACATTTATACTATCTACACGGGGAACTAAAATGCAACAGAATGGATTTATCAGGCTCCGTGAGGGCTGTGTAGTCAGGCATCCGGGGGTAAACATCCCCTGTATTTTTGTGCTGATTTTAGGGCTGTTATTTCTGCCCGGAATTGTGGGTGCATCTGAGGTTGAGCAGGTTGAGAACGGGGATTTCTCAGATGGTCTGACGGGTTGGGAGACATATGTATCAGGACCTGGCGCTGATACTCCTGTCGTCGTTAGCGGGAGGGCATATTTTGTGACCACAACCGGGGGAATAGGCAGAATTTCTCAGACTGTGTATTTAACAAACGTCAAATATCTGAATTGTTCATACCAGGCATCTTTTTCATCAGGGGGATCTGGCATTGTTAAGATTGATGATTCTAATTTAGGTTCTATAAGTTCCGGGACTGGTACTGAATCATTCGATGTAAGTTCTTACAATGGCAATTGTGTTGTTTCGTTTGAAATCAATTCGGGGCCAGGTAGTACAATGTATCTGGATAATATCTCTGCCCTTCGCAGTATGTCGTCATTATACAGACCGACTGCATCGGCTACTGTTGCCCTGATGGATGAAGGGTCATCTGATCTGATTATGTCATATCTGGGTCTGGACCAGCCCTATGTTGATGAAGATTCTACCGGCATGAATCTGTCTGCACTTGCAGGTGAGGTTTTCGGGGTGTATTCTGATTCTGGCTTAGGGCCGTTCGCGTTGTTGATTGTGTTTTGTATGCCGTTTGTTGGTCTGTGGATTATGCAGCGTGATATGATTATTCCGGGCGGGATTGGGATTTTGTTCTCCGGTTTCGTGCTTGTACGGCTTCCGGCTGATTTCCAGGGAGTGGCGGTTATGATGATCGCTGTCTGCGTTACGGCTGTGATTTATTCGATTTATGTAAGGAGGTAAAAATTATGGTAAAAAATAAAAATAACTTTTCAGTTACGCCGATTAAGATTAATTTTGAGATTATTGATACAAGTCAGTTCTCAGCTAATATTCCGTCCCGGTGCCGGGTTGCGAAACGGAAGAATGCGAGTTTTGATGATGTTGTCCGGGAGCTGAATAAGACCTGTGAGAAGTTCGGTACCGGGTTTAAGGTTGCAATTGTCCGGGAAGGGGGAAATAGATGATTACACCCGGAATTGCGGTGTTAATGGGCGCTGTGGCGTTTGGTCTGGCGGTGTATTCGTTTTATGATAATGAGAACCGTTTGTATGGTAATGCGGTTGCCTGCGGGTTTTCCTGGATTATCTGTTTTGCCCTTGCTATGATGTTTACCGGCGGTGTGGTGGTTGAGGTTGGCGATCCTGTTGTGGAGAGTTCATATATGTATAATAATTCCGGGAATATGACGACTGTTTATTCATATTCTGATGCTGTGCAGACTCCTGTTGTTGATAGTGGGTTAGGTTATGTTTTCGGCATTTTCGGGTTTATTATGCTGATTTATAATGCCCTGTTGGTGTTTGATATTGTATTTGCAGTTCAGGCAGAGCGTATGAAGGGGGCCGGGAGGTTTTAGATGAGGGGCAGTAGTATGAGGATGATAGTCCCAATATTTTTTCTGGCAGTTGGGTTTCTGGCCGTGATTATGGGCCTTCCGCTGATTTATGGATCTATTGACAATGAGGTTACACAGACGGCTTCAGAGATTGTTAATGAGACTACGAATGAGACGGCAGTGATTTATGAATCCTATGATGAGGTGTCCGGTCTTGCTGAGGATGCTACAGGTATCAGTCCTGTCCTGCTGACGATTATTGCCATTGTCGCAGTCCTGGCAGCAATGATATTGATATTCCGGGTGGTATGAATGGATGATAATATTATGATGTCATATTCTGATAGTATTGTGCAGAATTATAATGAGCGGTGTGAGAAGACTGCAAAGGAAGCCCGGTTGTTAGTATTGGGGTGGATGGTGATATTATCAATTGGAATTTTAGTGAATAGTTATCTGTTATCTCCAAGTAATTATTGGTTTTTGAAATACAGTCTGGGGGATGCAATGTTGTATATTCTGCTGTTTGTGATGGTATTTGGAATCATTTTCGTTAATATAAGGGGTACGCTTCATTTGACATCAGAGGAGATATCTGAAATTCTAAATGATGTATCAGTTTTTAAGAAATATTCTTACTATATATTATTCCTATTAGGGCTTTTGGCAGTAATGGCTGTTTTCCTCATAAAACTGGCGGATGATAAGTTAATGCCAGATGTACATTGTATATTTATTCTGATGTTAATATTGGTGTATTTATTCAATCTGATGTTTTGTAGGGCATCATATCATAACCTGTATCTCGCAATAAAAGACGAGGTGCCTATATCTGAGATTAGAGAGGCTATGGGATTGAAATTGTCAGCCCGGATACATCTATAGAAGCTGTCTCAAAGAGAACAATAAAAATAGACAGTGCCGTTAAAAAGGCCGAGAAAACAACAGAACACATCATTCAACAACATTTTGATAATATGGATGAGTGTGATCAGCGCAAAGTCCTCTATCTTGGTTCGGTATTTGGAGCAATTCGTGGAGTTGCCAATTCTGCAAGACTAATGAATAAATTTAACGAACCTAAAGAAATTCCGGATAAATTTACAATTACAATTCCTGAAAACGTGTTTTACAATAACAAATCATAAATCTCTAAAATCTTTTTTTTGTAAAATTACCAAAAGTAATAAACCTTAAGTAGAATTATGCCTTATTTGATATTGCCACTTTGCAGAATCATTGTGGCACCAGACTGACCATTCCAATTCCCCACATGAATTCCCAACACACTACGGGGATTTGGGATTTTCAGAATTACACAAAAACCTGTAAATCCTGTAAATCCTCTAACAGTAAAATCTAAATCTAAATCTCTTTTAATTACTAATGGTAATTTATTAAATCTTCAAAAATTACTTTTAGTAATAAAATTTAAATATTTTGATGCCGTATTAGTTAGCAAGGAGGTAAAATTTCTTAGAATAATATGGCTGATGAAAATAACATGATGGGGCCGCTTGTCGGAGTCGCAATTGGAGCACTTATTCTTATTGCAGTTTTCATGTTCGGACCAATGGTCGGCGGAACAATCGAAGAGGCAATGCCGGCAATGGGAGCTGATTCACAGTGGAACGAGTCAGTAAACACCGACCTTCCAAATGGTGCAGAGACCTGGACAACTATAGCCGGTCTTCTGGTTCTGTGTGCAATTATCGTGGTAATCACAATTGCATTCATGTATCTGAAAGGCATGATGTAGAGGAAACCAATCCCTTTACTATAAATTTTTCCCGTTTTGTGGGTCAAACCTCAAGACGGGCATCTCATTTTTACGGAGGCTAAAATGCACGAATATGATGATAACAATTTTGATGAAGACGATGAACAGGACAGCTATGGCCCCGGATATGTGGACCCTACACAGGTATTTGGCAATGACCCAAACTATAACCATGCTTTACAAAAAGCCAGGTATCTACAGGTTGATGCCCGGCCAGAGCTTATTGAACACATAGATAACTCACCCCTGTTTCCTGCCACAAAGCGCAAGCTGAAACTGTTTGCGCATACTCTTTTAGATTCGTCCGTTGTGCTTGCTAACCGGAGCGAGGACGAGATTGATGACATGCGCCTTGTGCATGAGATAATGTACGCTAAGGAGAAGGGAAGCTTCTATCCGTCAGATGTCCGGGGGGATGATGTTCATTTCATTCATGACATTATAATCGACCTGAATGAGAACATTGTTACACGCTCTAAGAACGGCATGGAGCGTGATTTACAGAACCGGACGGAGCAGGTAATCACTCAATATAACCACTTATCACAGGATACAGCAGAACAGCAGCAGAAGAAACGCGGGTTCGCATTCTGGAGGCGCTGATATGGTTGCAATGATACCCCAGACAGACCTGTTTTTAGTACTGATACCATGCCTGATGGTTATTGGCGGACTGGCGTTTTATATCCTCAGCCTGAGAGCAACTGCCAAAGAGGTGTTCATTTTCCGGAAGGCAAAAGCAAAGAACCTTGATATAGGAATCAATTTTGATATCGCAACCGGAAGAGGAGATTTTGAACTGCTCAAGCCTGCCGATGGAGATTCACAGTCTCCGACCCTGGAATCCTCAGGACCCGGCGTGCACATGAGGGCAGATTTCTGCACCGGCAGGATAAATCCGGTTATAATTAACAGGCAGAGGCTCTTTTTCTACGCTAAATCTTCATCTCATCCTTTAGGCGGGAATCAGATTGCTGCCCTGAATACAATGGTTAAGCACCGTTTTGATAAGGAAGAGTGGAGAAAGCTTGATTTCCTGCCAAGCAGGGATCTGTTCTCTCTTATGAGAACTCCGGAAGATGATCTCCCGGCTGCCTGTAATATATTCATTCAGGACCATAACCCGCAGGCGCTGGGTGATGGCTGTTATGATTATGAGGACTTAATGGACGATGATAATGCGGAGGACGAATATGGCCAGAATTAGACTGAAAAAACAACAGGAAGAGCTTGACCCCAGAGCCTACGAGATGGCAAATATTATCATGGATATGCGAACGGCGTTTACCTACATGCCGGTTGAAACCGGATATGTGTGTTTAACCGAGGCTTTTCAGAACAATCCATATGCAGAGACTGCTCAGGATATGGGCAGAGTAATTGCCAAGACTGAGGAGCGTGCGTGGCGGAAGTTTAAGAAGATTGAGAATGTTTCCAGATATGCTATGTGGGCTATTATCAGTATGGGAGCAATGGTTTTAGGCATTTACGTGCTTTCAGGTGTGCTGTTTAAGTGAGGAGGTTATGGTATGGATGGACAGTCAGCGTATCAGTATCAGAGCCATGACCGGATTGCGGATGAGCTTGAGTATGTTTATATTGAGTCGATAAATTCGGCAGTAATGGCAGCAGCTTATCTGCACCGGCCTGTCGGGCCAATATGGCAGTACTATGAACCGTTTCAGTCGAATTTCCGGAAGCTGTATCTGCATACCTGTAATATATCTGAGGTTGCTTCGAGGATGGACCCTTCCGGTAACACCAATTATTCATTCCTGCGTAATGCCATAGAGAGCTGGCTTGAGAATGATGTTTTTAACCGGAAGAATCTGAAGTCCGGAGTTAAGCTGCATAAGGATTATCTTGCAGTCCTTCGTGCCGGCGGAGTGTTTACGCTTAAGAGGAGTCGGTAAATGGCAGTAAAATCAGAGCAGTCATTTGAATCTGAATATGAAAACCCTCTGATGATGGCTGGCAGGTCAACAAATGAGGTTGTCCTGATAACTCTTGAGAATATCACTACAATGTGGTTTAAGCTGATTTCTAACCCCGATACCGCAGATAATCTGCCATTATTAGAGAATTTTATGCGGAGTTATGCCCAGTTAATTACCGACCCGGATATGAGGGCAAGGGTCGTTAAATTTTTTGAAGGGGCTATTTTATCAATAGATAAAGATTCTACAAAGGATGAAGAAGAGAAAAGAAAGCTCAAACATACCTTGTTTTCAATAAATCTTGGTAATGTAAATAATTTTAAAAATCAGTTCCTGGTAAAATCCACAATCAATATTGCAGTGCCGTTTGGTCAGGATTTGACAGAGAATGACTGTGCAGAGCACATAAGAGAACTGTCACTGCATTCAGATGATAAGCCGGCTGAGGAGGCTGACGATGACGACTGAGACATTAGCACCATCCCCTATGAATAAAGAGAACAATTTTGGGATTATTAAATATCATATTGATATTGATCCGGGGGATAAGCTAAAACTTAATACGAATGTTGATTTTGAGCCTGTAAATCTGGACTATTCCAGATTATATGAGGAGAATGATAAGCTATGGGAAGATCATACTTTCCAGAAGCATTCATCTTATATTCCCACTTTTGCGGAGATTTGCGCTAAAAGGATTTGCGGACCTCACAATAAGAATGTCATTATTACTATTCTTGGTAAGCAGGGACATGGGAAGAGTAATGCCGCTTTGGTGTTAGCGGTTTCGGCTGCAAAGTGGATTGCCAGGATTAAAGGTGGCCGTCCTAATGATTATTTTGACCTTGAGCGGAATTTAGCAACTATTGACCCAAATATGCTTCACGAGATTATGAAGGATCTCCGGAAATTCAATATTTATATGCTCGATGATGCTGGGCCGGGATGGGATTCCCGCAGTTCTATGTCTGACCAGAATAAGCATTTAAATTATATTTTGCAGACCGCAAGGCCGTCTAATAATATAATCATTATTACTACAATCCATAAGATGATGGTCGATATTACTGTTCGGCGTTTAACTCATTTCCTGTGCATTTCTGAAGAAGTCATGCATAATATTGGCCTGACGTTTTTCTCTGTTAAGACGGTTGAGGAGAATCAGCTGTATGATAAGACGTATTATAAATTCCTGAAGAATAACGGATTTTCATTTTCAAGGCACATTGTGAAGCAGATCCCAAAGAATCTTCAGGACCATTATGATAAAGTCCGGGCTGAGAAGCAGGAGATGGTGCAGAGGCATTATAAGGAGATGAAGAACGGCCGGAAGGCAGAGAAGGATAAAGGACCTGGTAAGCGTGAACAAAAAAGACAAGAGTATATTACTGAATATGGGGACGATGTATTAAAACTGGTTATGGAAGGTACCCCCAGGAATTCAATTGCAACAGCATTAGGCATTCCCGCAAATCAGGTGACTCAGATTGCTAAAAGTTTTGGATACTCATACCTTAACCGACAATGGAGAGGAGTTTGATGAGAAAAAAATTATGCAATTTTATTTCGCGTGCGAATGGTTCTATTAAATTAACCATGTATAGTACAAAAAGGTTTTCAGTTTTTCCCTTAGGGGATGAAGGAATGGCTTATAGTTGGGTCATGGTGGTGGCTGCCCTGGTTATCTTCGGGGTGCTGTTTGCATTACTGATGCCTATGATTAATCCGTTTCTGGATGTCGTTAACGGAATGATCACAGATGGGGATCTCTCTCAGCAGACTGCGGATCATTTTAATTTTCATTTGGTGTTACTGATTGGCTGTCCGGCTATTCTGCTGATTGGCTTTTTTGTGTATCTGGTTCAGCGGAGTATAGAGGTTGGGGGCGACAGATGAATTTTATAAGATACGCACCTATGATATGCAAAAAATCCGGAAAGGAGATCCTTCAAGGAGGTGATGAGGGATGACAGGGTTTTGGACTGTTGGCAGGGCAGCTGTATTTATGGTGATCTGTTTTGCAGTGTCGCTGATGCTGGTGTTTACTACCGGAGCGTTGCTTGACCGGATGATTCCGTTATTTATTGATGCTGGGATGGATGCAGGAGAGGGCACTGCCTGGGATACTACCGGGCCTATGACGATTATGGTTAATGTCGTCTATATGATTCCGACTGTATTGAGTATTATTGGCATTGTGGTGTTTTTCCTGTCGGTTACACGCCGGAACCGCTATGAGGATGAAGAATATGAGTATAATTCAATTTCGAGGTATTGAAGAATGAAAGTGATGACACCAATTGCATGGTCTTATATTCGGGATGGAGCTGTTCCACCTATAGACCTGAATAAATATGTTTGTGAATGTCTCAGGAGTCAGGGACGATGCAAGGAATGCAGGAAATACTCTTCCTGTAAAAAAGTGAGGTGATGATATGGCAAAACCTAAACCGTTAGTTAAGAACCCGATTCAGGCGATGAAAGCCAGAGAGGGCAGAGAGTTTCGCAAGAAGCAGGAGAAGAAACAGAAGCTGAAAGTCCGGAAGGAAAAGCAGATTGCTATGGATAAAGCTAAAGGCACTTATCAGGAGCCAGGTCTTTTGCAGAAGCTGGCCGGGAAGTTTGTGAAGAATTAGGAGACAGAAGATTATGAAAAGAACAACCCATAAACAACGACTAACAAGCATAGATATTGCAGACCTAAATGATTTATTCAATTTAAATGAAGAATTGAATAATTTTGGAGAGAAATATGACCATTATGAAAATAAATATTTTTATGAGGCCTTTAATGATGGCTATCACTACAAAACACCAACAACATTAAGTTCAGCAATTAAACGTAGAACTTTTGCAAAAAAATCTGGTTCAACAAAAAGGAAACCTTCTAAAAGAACAACCTCTGCAAAGAAAAGACCATCTACTACAAAAAAACCTGCTACGTCAACGACAAGAAAGAAAGGCAGAGTTATTAAGGCATCGAAACGCCAGACCGGAACATCATCTAAAGCAGATAAATCCAGAAAAGCTATGTCTCCAGGTAAGAGGAAATCCAGAACCGGAAGGACATATTATGAGTATCGTAAAAACCGAACAGATGTAAGAGGAAGAAAGACATGACTGAAGATGATTACATGATAAAAAACAATAAACCAGACCTTATTTCATCGTTTTTTGGTGGAGTTATCCGTTATGCTCCGGCTATTGTTATGGTGCCGATAGGTCTTTGTGCGATGTTGTCCGGAGGAGAAATCTTTAGCTCCGGAGGAATGACTGAATTTGAATATATTGCGATTATTCTCGGCTCTACGCTTCTTTGTGGGCTTGGGATGAAGTGGATGAGGTAAACTATGAACCTAAAAACAAAATACAGGAATGCAAGGAACAAATCCCTGCATTTAAAAAATCAGAAGAAGGATGAGAAGGCATACTGGAATGATGTCCGGAACACTGCCAGAATTGAGGCAGAGGCAGAGGCTTCAGATAAAGCCAGACTTGCAAAAGCTGAGAAGATAAAAGAACAAGAGCGAGAGAAGGCAGAAAGGAAGTTTTCAAGCGGAACAAAGAAGGCTGGAGGCAAGACTAAGAAAAAGGTTATCTCTGTGATGAAGAAGAAGGTCGCTCCGGCTGTGAAGAACTATGTAAAGAAGCAGCATGAGATTAATGAGAAGAAACGGAAGTCTTCTTCTAAGACATCTCAGTCCGGTTCGGGTAAGAAAGCTTCTTCTAATAAGAAGAGTTCCGGAAGTTCGGGCAGGAGTTCAGGGCCTTCGTTTAAGGCTCCGAATATTAAGCCGCCGAATATTAAGTTTTGAGGTGAAAAATGATTTCTATGCTTGAAAACTCAATTGGGATGAGTCCTGCCAGAATGAAGAATCTGCATGATATTATTTATGTCGAGATTTTCCCGGAGGTTAAATCCGGGAAGGTCGGTGAAGCTATGCAGATTATTGCTGACCGGAGGGACCTGAGTGATGTTGAGAAGGTTTATTGCGGGTATCAGCTTGCAAATGATGTAAAGAGTAAAAAAGATAAAGGATTTTTCCGGAGGAAATCCGGATAAGGAGGCGATATGTGAGTTATTCAGATTATTGTAAATAATTGGTATCGCATTCAGAATATAATTATGATTATAAGGAGATATTTAAAATGAAAATATCAGGCAAGACTTTCAATAAGAAGTCAGCTCATTATAAGAAGTCTATAGCAGATGGTAAAGCTGAAGCTGAGCGTAAAAAGGGCCGGCTGGCTCGTGTAGTGCCGCAGAAAAATGAACAGGGTAAGACTATATATGTAGTCTTTTCTGCTTCTTCCGGAGGAGCAACTACAAAGAGAAAAGGACAGTCTAAGCTTGGGGGCTATGGCCGGAAGACCTTAAAGCCATCTGGCCGGCAGACCGGAGAAGCTCCGGACCGGAAGCGGGATAAGTCCCGTAAGGCTATGACTCCCGGAAAGCGGAGAAGTGCAAGCGGTAATACATATTATGAGAACCGCAGGAACAGGTCAGATATACGGCCTGCCAGAGGTCTGTAAAGAAGAGAATATAAACCTGCTTTACATAAATGCTATAAGAGAATCAGTTGGAGTGTGAAAAAATTACTCTGAAAGGATCTCCTTGATCCTCTTCAGTTTGTACGAATCCCTGTAGGACTGCCAGCATCCTGCTGAGGGTGCCCACCGGAAACCGTTCTGTTTTAGTTTTTTCCGGATCTCCGGGTCAGGTTTGCCGGGGAAAAATACCTGTATTCTGTTGTCTTCTACGTTGTCCGCGACTGTGATCCCTTCTTCGATCTCTTCTTCGGTGGTCTCGTCCTGGACGTGTCTCTCTAGATACTCTATCCTCTGCTTTAGTCTGCGGATATTTCCGCTGTTATTGCTGAGGGAATACGCTGCTATTCCGACTTCTCCGCAGAAATTCGGCTGCATAATCTTTTCTGCGGTCTTTTGGGAGAGTCCGACAACCTCGATGAGATCCCGGATCTTATCCTCTTCAGGGTAGTTTTTTCTGCGGGACCTTGCGATCTTGTTGATCTGCTTGTACCAGTCCTGGACCTCTTGCAGCTCCTGAACTCTTGCCCGGAGCTTATCGAGTGCGTCCGGGTCGTCTGAGCTGATAGCAGTGTTTTTCTCTGCTGCTTCTGCTCTCTGCTCGTAGTATTCAGCTTTATTATGGGCCTCAAAACACTTTCTGTAAGTGTTTTCTACTTTGTTTCTGTAGTTGCGATCCCTGCTCTCAGAGTGATGACCAACCAGGATCGGCTGGCCGAATGGGATCGCACTGGCCATCTGGTGAGCTTGATTATGGAGCTGGCCGGAGGTTGTCCGGTTCTTTTCTGCAAGGTCCCGGTAGCGCTCAATCCGGGCCTGTTTTTTCTCTTCGTAGCGGTTCCGGGGTTCCTGCTGCTCTTCTACTGCGGGAATGGCTGAAAAAAGGGTTTGTTGCATGATTTAAGCCTCCTGCATCAGGGGAGCAACAACAAATCCCTGTCTCTTGAGATTCATCAGCCAAGTGCGGAGGAAGGAATTAAGCTCCTTCTTTAGCCTCGGAATAACCTTTCCGGGTGCGGGATAAACGAACTGCTCCCGGCCTACATAGTCGTTCCTGTAATAGAGCGCTTCACATGCTCCTAATGAGTGATATACTCTGACAATCATCTCAGGATCTCTCATGAGGTCCCCGCACTGTTTCCCATAGTGACAAAGGGAGAAATCTGTATATTCCTCTCCGTTCTTTTCGATGACCTCAACAGAGAGATCCATCCAAGGACCATTTTGGATTTTTGTGTGTTCTCCAAGTTCTGAGAGGGAGAATATTCCCAGCTTTTCCATTTTCTTATAGTTTGTCTCATATATCATTTCATGCACCTCCAAAGTGCATTTTAAAATTAATCTTATTACTATTTATACTTAATTGCAATAGCTTTAAATATTAATTAGATTCGAGCAAAAAAAACGGTAAAATCTGCATCAAATATGATACTCTACGCGAGGCTATGCGGTGCAGCTGCACAGGGGACCGCACAGGGGGAGGGCCTCCGGAACGGATCAACTGCTGCAATGTAATATAGTGCATGCGATGCGATGACTTCCGGAGGGGTGCGGGGACCCTGCAATATTGACCGCGTGCAGGGGTGATTTTTGTCCGGAATTTTGGGTATTTTTGGGTTAAATCTTATCTTTATTTAAAGCTTTTGTAGATAAGTATAAATAAGATTAAGATAAACTATAGTATGCACTTAGGAGGTGCACTGAAATGAACACAAAAACAATCAGAATCCAGAACGGAAACAACAGCATCGCAGCAGAATACAACGGAGAATTAGAGGGATGGACATACCAGCACCCCACCAGCGGGAACTGGATGGAGAACCCTGGCCAGCTGCTCGCAGGATGGAGCGAGCAGGACCCTGCGGAACAGGAGTCCTGGGAACTCATAGTGAAGGAGCTGAGCAACCCGGAGATCTTTGAGTGGATGGACCAGGCCGAGAGCGGGGACTCAATACAGATAGAGTCCTCCGGAAACTACTCTTTTTCAGAGGAT
>Ga0194137_10001709_pt1 | contig 13280 bp, 8 predicted proteins | sample TARM_MetaG_T3_14_FD_134025 | JGI IMG/M metagenome (GOLD analysis project Ga0194137, IMG submission 134025) | Freshwater microbial communities from Pennsylvania, USA, analyzing microbe dynamics in response to fracking - TARM_MetaG_T3_14 (version 2) | ecosystem: Environmental > Aquatic >... | reverse complement strand
GGGCCATCAGGGATGTCCCGCCATTGCTCGACGTCCTCGTGCCGTCTGCCGTGCCGCCTCCGCAAGCGGCCAGGATTGACGCTGCCAGGCAGCAGCCCACCATTGTGTAACGCATATTCCCCTTTCCGTAGGACGTGAGTTGTGTAATGAGCCTTCCAGCGTAAGAGAGTTGTGTTTCCGGTCCTTGTGGAAAGTAAATAATCCTTTCCTTCTTGCAGGCAAAGGAAGCGGCTGTTGATTTTTTCCAAACGGATTGAGATGGAATCAGGGACGGCGGTGCCTCAGGCGCTTGCGTGCTCCGCGCCGCCGAGGTTGAGCAGGGGCATTGCGGCTGGATTGTTTGGTGCCTTGATTCATGCCGCCTGTTCAGGCAGTCAACGGTCACCGCGCGTTACCGCGCCCGAGCAGCGGGTTCATGATGGAGGCGAACTGGCTTGCAAGCCGGATTGTGGGATGCGCAGCGAGAGCGGGGATGAGGGGATTAGACCGCTCTTCTGCACGACCGCCCTCACCTCAACCCTCTCCCGCCTGCGGGAGAGGGGGCGAAATGCAAATGCGCAATGCACGGGGCTTTGCCGGATGCACGGGGCTTGTCGGAGCGCTCTATGCGCCTGGCTGGGTTTTCCGGAGGGCCAGATTTCTTTTGTTAAAACATGATTTCCCGCAAATGGCGGCCAGGATAATTTTCTCGGGTTCAGGTCTTAGTTTTGGTTAATTTAACAACTAAAGCGAGAAGACTATGCGGCACAACATCGCCGGCGCCTGCGTACTTACAGCAATATTGACAGCATGCGGCGGCGACGCGCCCAGTACCCTGCAAGGTCCAGACAGTACCAGTACCCTGACGGCATCGCATTTGCATGTCGTTGCTGATTACCATGCCATCGTGCAGCAGTTGTATGTTGCCTATTTCGGCCGCCCGGCCGATCCGACCGGCCTGGCCAACTTCGGAGCAGCATTGAATCGCGCCCATGCTCCCACGACTATTCAGGCTTTCAATCAGGCTTACAGCAATGATCCGGCCATCCGCGCCTTAGTGGACTCGTTTGGCACCAGCGCGGAATCGGAGTCGCTTTACTCGGGCGATACCGTGGCATTTGTGACGGCGATTTACCGCAATGTCCTGAACAGGGCGCCCGATAGAGCAGGACTGGAGTTCTGGACGAACGCGATCGACCAGGGAGGACTTACCCGGGCCAATGCATCGTTTTCGATCATGGCGGGCGCACTCGCAAACCAGACGCCGCAGGGCCAGGTTGACGCGCGCCTGATCAACCAGCGGGTGGCGGCAGCCTTGAGCTTTACTGACGCGCTTTCCACGCCTGAGCTGGTCAGCGCGTATAGCGGCAATCGCGCCGCCGCCATTGCCCGCTACATGTTGAGCCTGGTCACCGAAAACACTGATGCAGCCGGCATTCAGCAATCAATCAGGTCGACAATTCCGTTGCTGACCGGTGGTACGTTGCCGCCTGCTCCGGCTCCGGTTCCTGTGGCTGGCGCCGAGTCGGCAAGCGGCACGACGATCCTGCCTGGATCGAGTGCAGTCATCATCGACTTCAGAGGTGTGGCCTGGGGCGTGACGGCGGACGGCAAAATCGTTGTCAACGGGGTGGTCGACCAGTCGACTGAACGCGTGGAAAGGCTGATCTACCAGAACAACAGCCAGGGCAGAACGGTCTGGCAGCAAGCGAATGCGCAGCGTTACTGGTGGCAGTGGGATTACAGCTCGCAGTCATGGACTTTCATGGGCGAAAACGGTTACGTCGCACCGGCACCAGCACCGGCACCAGCACCCGCACCGGCACCCATCTCCGTACCGTTCGAAGGCCAGATCAACGGTGCTTTCAATGGATGGACCGGCAATACCGCCGTGACTTTAACAAATGGCCAGGTTTGGCGGCAGTCAGGTTATTACTACTACTATTACTATTCCTTTATGCCAAGGGTGGTTGTCTACCCAAGCAACGGACAGTATTACATGTCAGTGGACGGGACCCAGCCCGTTCCTGTTTCAAGGATACGTTGAACGATCGTCTGGCCGATCCATGCCTTGTCCACACCGATACCGCAGTTATCGTCCCAAGGATTTGGACTTTCAAGGCAGGCTCAAGGGACGCAAGACTTCCATATGGCACTAAACTCCCATATTCATGGGATTGTTGCTCACTTTTGGTTACAGGAGACTGTAGTCAACTAGGTAGCCAAGGAGTAGCCGCCCATGTCGAGCAAGATCAAGCAGGCCATTGAGCGAAGATCTAGGCTCAGGTTGTATTACAAAGACAGCAGCATCATCGTTGAGCCCTATGCATTCGGCATCGATAGGGAGGGAGAATCATTGCTGCTGTGCTTCCAGGCCGATATCCCCAGCATGCTCAATACTCAAGAGGGCTGGAAAGTCATCCCGCTTTCCGAAGTGCTCTCCATCGAATTCCTGAACGAAACGTTCGGCCAGATTCAGTCCGGCTATATTCGCAATCATCCTGCCTTCCATACCGTCTTGATTCAAGTGTAGCTTCGCAAGCTTCCCGCTTAAGATCATGTCTTGCCGTGCCGTTGAAACAGCAAGCGCGGCGCCTGAAGAAAGGGATGTGGCCGTTTCGGGAATTGACTTCGGTAGTGGTGCGGTCTTATTGATTCGCCTTGAAAAATGTGCATTTTTTAAGGCGCTGATATGGGACTGATGCGTCAACCCTGATCGAGTCGTGCCCCGGCAATGCCAATGAGCAGAAAGAGAATGCCGAACGCCAGCCCAATCGCGCCGCCCACGGGATGGCGCAGCACGGTCGCGGCAAACAGACCTGCGCCGCCGACGATCGCGCCCAATACCTGCATCAACTTGTACCTGATTGAAAGCATAAGCGAGATTAGACCCCATCCTGGCCGGCGAGGGCATCCCATACGTATGGGGTAGTGCAAAAGCGATTTTGGCATTCCAGGCCAGGAGCGATTTACGGCAAGTGCCTGCTCCATGCTTCGGATGTATATGCGGCATCGGAGGCGGGCATCGGCGCCCTGCGATGTCACGGTGTTGTGACGCCGCTGGAAGACGCCATCTTGGCGCTGGCAGCAAAGGTCGCTCGGGCCGGTTGAAGCGATCTCCCATAAACAGGGGATATGCGCGATTCTTGCGTTGTAGTATCTTGCGGCGGTTCCGTTCTGAGGTGGAGCGCTACGCATCGGTTCGGAACGAAGGGGAAGCCTTGCGCTTCCCCTTTTTTATTGGTGCCCAACCTGAACCCGGTTGTACCGGTGCGCGGAACACTCGCGTCCACGGGCTGATGCATGCGATGCAATGCACACCACAAGAGCATGGCGCTGCACAGGAGGCGAAGAGGTATCGAGAGGTACTCGGCTATACAGGCTCAATCTTCGATGCAGCATTCGAAGGAGCCGCGGGTTGGCGAAGAAGACTTCTCACCGGCGTATGGCGAATGCGCCGCATCCATGGATAGGCCGCATGCCACAGGCTGGAGAGCATGCCGGATTGAAGACAAAGTTGTGCCTTGAAGTTGACGAATGTTGCTCCGTCATAGCAGGTCCGTGGAATGTCCTGCAGCGGCGATGTGCTCAAATAAGCTGAACGCGACACCGTGTATTGGTAAAGAAAACCTGACTTTTTCGCAATCGCGCGCGAGCCTTCATCTGAATATCCCCATGGCCATGCAAGGTGTCGGAAAGACGTTCTTGGCAGAGCCAGCTCGCTGGACAGCAGATCGAGGGAGGTCGTTAAGTCCGCCTTGAGCTGAGATTCGGTGTAGTCGGACAGTACCGCGTGCGCATGCGTATGGGAATGGATTTCCATCAAGCCGCTGGCTTGCAGCTCGCGCAGCTGCCGCCAGCTCAGGAAGGTTTCATCGCCGTTGTCGGCCTGCGCCGCATGCCCGCCGGACTGGCGCATATGCCTGGTGACGACGAAGCATGTGGAATGGAAGTTCAGACTCCTGAGGATGGGAAAGGCAGCCGAGGCCACGCTTTCATATCCATCGTCGAATGTCAGGAGAAACGATTTGGCCGGGAAGTTGCCTTTTCGATTTGCATAGAAGGCAAATTCATCCGTTGTGAGAGACCGCCATCCGGCAGCGGCCAGCCAGTTCATGTGCCGGGCGAATATGGCCGGCTCGGTGGAAAGGGAAAGGCCGTCGTTATCAATTCGGTGATAAGTGAGGATAGGAATTGCCTGCGACATGATGCCCCCCATTGAGTAATTTTTAAGTAAGTTCTTGTTCCTTCATCATAGAAACTGACTGGAGCTTAAATTTGCAGTTGGTCAAATTTTTTCTTCGGCACAATTTGCTTGCATCAAGCATGGGCCGGTGAACGACGCAAGCCATTCAAGCCGGTTCATGGTTCGAGAAGGGGCATTGGCAATGGCCTGGGGTTCCATCGCTGCGATGCAATGGCAATGGCAATGGCAATGGCAATGGCAATGGACTGATGTCGCGGCGGAAGAAGGTCAGGGCCGGTGATGAAGTAATGAGCCGTGTCGCGAGCAGTCGCGCGGCGTCTCTCTGCTTTCGACCGGGCAAAAAGAAGCCCATAGACGGCGTCGTCTATGGGTGAAGATTACCTTAAGGACCTGGAATTTCAATGTAGCCTCCCGGCAAATTTGGCATTTGCTTTATCGCAATGAGCCTTTGCATTGGCGGGTCCGCGCGATTATTTTTCGGGCCGGATCCATAAGCCTCCAAAAGCAATCAACCCGTCCTGGTTATGAATTGCTGTAACCGTCAATACGACTTTGGTTGGATACCGGCAGACATGTCGGGTTTGATCCTCCACAAGCGGTTTGCAAGGATGGCTGACATAGTTCTTTGAAAAGAAACCGACTCCGCCATAGTGATGAAGCCATTACTATCCGAGTCTCTTCATGCACACCGGCAAAAGGAGAACTACATGCGAATTCGTGGACTGTTGGCCATATTGACCGTGTCTTTTCTTGCAGCATGTGGTGGAGGCAGCGGCGGTGGCGCCGCCGTCGCGCCGTCGGGGTCGACAGATAGATTCGCCGCCTTGCTGGCCACCGATTACAACACGGTTGTGCAACAGCTTTATATCGCGTATTTCGGGCGTCCCGCGGATCCCACCGGTTTGGCCAACTTTACAGCCAGGCTTGCCGAGGAAAATGCGCCGCCCGGCATTCAGGATCTGAACACGGCCTACACGAGCAATCCAAGGATAAGAGCGGTGGTCGACAACTTCGGCACCAGCCCCGAGTCGGCTGCTTTATACAGCGGCAATACCGAGACCTTCCTCAACTCGATTTACCGGAATGTCCTGGGCCGTAATGCGGATGCGGACGGATTGAGATTCTGGGTGGATGCCATCGACAACAAAGGGCTGACAAGGGCGAATGCCTCGTTTTCGATCATGGCCGCCGGCCTGGTGAATAATTCTCCGCAAGGCCTGGCGGATGCGGCGCTGATACGCAGCCGGGTCGCTGTTGCATCGCGCTTTACTTCCTCGCTGGATACGCCGGCAGAGGTCAATGCCTATAGCGGTGACTCTGCCGCGGGAGTCGCCCGCAGCATGCTCGCCAATGTGAACCAGAACACTGATGCTGCAACGTTCCAGCCGACCATCGATGCAACCATTGCCAGCATCACGCGCGCAACGGCAGATCGCGCGGATGAGATTGCGGGCAACCAGATACACGTGATCTATGCCGTGCCGAGCGATGGTGCGGATGGAAGTCTGGATTTGAACGGGACCATTGCAAGATCGGTAGGCTCAATGAACACATGGCTGGCCGTACAGGCCGCGGGACGAAGGTTCAAGCTCGATACGTTCAATGGCGCACTGGATACCACCTTTGTCCGCCTTCCCAAGACCGATGCGGCATACGACACCTTCGGCGCCGGCAAGCGTGCAGAGATTGAAAAGGACCTTGCCAGCCTGGCTCCGCTGAACCCGGCCAAGCGATATGCGGTGTATTACGATGGCACGAATCCGAGGGCATGCGTCGAGCCTGGCCGCCCGGGTGACAGTGTCGGGCAGGCGGCCATCATGTACATAAAGGGCTGCGCCAATAATGCGTTTGCGGCCTCGGCAACGGAACCGCCCGGACCGCGGGAGTACCAGATGATGCGCGGACTGCTCAGAAGCCTGGGCGCCGTATCGCCGACCGCGCCGAACTACGTTGCCGATGGCTATGTAAACACCGATGCAACGGATGTCATGTATCAGGGACCGCTGGGCTGGAATCCGGGCATTCTGGACTCGAACAAGCAGAACTATTACAACCCGGCCGGCTTGCCGGCAGGTGTTTTCAACCTGCATACATCGCCCTTCTTGACGCAGTAGATGCGTTGCGCCGCGGATGGGCGCGCAGTCCGACGTGCCCATCCGCAATCCCCGTCTGCAGTGTCAATATTCATGACTTCCCGGCCATGCGTGGCTGCCGCGGCGAGATGGGCAGGACCGCTTGCATACGCCATCGGCCGAGGGATGTGAACGAACGAAGCGATGAGCCTGGCTCGGCGCAGCATTCCCGAATCAAAAGCATTGGCATGGCCGCTGTTGCGGATATGGAGTGGCTTGAGAGAAGGCATTCAAAGAAAATTCCGACGCGATCAAAAGCGCGTGCCTTTGCAACAAAGCATGCGCTTTTGATCGTGCCAGAACTTTAACTTTGCTTAATTAATAAGCCGAGATTGCAGGCACTTCATTCCACTCATTATTAATTTTTATAGAAATTAAACTAATTGCCTGCTAGTTGGTAACGTTTACTTTCAGTTTTGCATTGGCGCTTAAGACAAGTCGTCAGTAGAATCCCGCCGGTACATTCCTTTCGGAAAAACCTCCTTATACACATACAGCATCCGGCCTGGCCGATCGCGGAGACGATTGTTCTCTTCCTGTATTTCAGATTGGCTTTACAGACTATTCCGCACCGGCCTGGTGCTCCCATCGTTTCGATATTCCCTTAGCGCTGCAGGTATTTCATGGCAATCAACGACTACAAATCCATTGCTCAAAAGTTTTATGTCGCCTATTTCGGCAGGCCTGCGGACGCCGTCGGTTTGCAGAACATGGCAACTGCCTTGAGCAATGCCTCGGCGCCGACCAACACCCTGGATTTCGTGGCTTCGTACGAAGCCATCCCGACTGTGAAGGCAATCATCGACAGCTTCGGCCTCAGCGCGGAATCGATGGCGCTCTACACGGGCGATACGGTGTCATTCGTTACCTCGATCTACAAGAACGTGTTGGGTCGGGCGCCCGATACGGAAGGTCTGGGCTTCTGGGTGACAGCGATCGACCATGGCGGATTGGTGCGCGGAAAGGTGGCGCTCAACATCATGGGAGCGGCGGAGACCAACATGACGCCGCAAGGTCGCCTTGACGCCGCCCTGGTTGCCAGGAAGATTGAGATTGCCTCCTATTTCACGGAGTCCATCACCACGCCGGAAATGGTCGGCGGATATGCCGGCAATGCTGCCGCTGCCGCAGCGAGGAATTTGATCAGTACGGTGGGCGCTGCCACCGATCCGGTTGTCGTGCAGGCCGGCGTGAAGTCCCTGCTGTCGGATATGGCAGCAGGAACCATGCTTTCTGCAGTCGATCTGGCAACGGAAGACGATACGGGTTTGTCGAGCACGGACAACATCACGCAGCTCAGCTCCGGTCTTACCATCAGAGGCATTGCTACGACTGGAGCCTCCGTTTCGATCCATGACGAAAAGTCCGGCCTCACTTTGGGAAGTGCAATTGCAACTGACAAGGGATTCAGCATTGACATTGCGTTGCCGGAAGGATCAGCCAGCTTGTATGCGAAGGTGGTGAACGGCGGAAAGAGCAAGACTGAGTTCTTCAATATCACCGTAGACAAGACAGCGCCGGCGGCGCCGGTGCCCACGCTGGAGACTGATAGCGGGATACCAGGCGATCTCTATTCCAACAGCATCAAGATTACCTCGGCCACTTTCGAGCCGAACGCCACCATCTACTACAGCACCGACGGTTCGATCTACAAGACAGGTTTCACGCCTGTGCAAGGAAGTAATACCGTGCTGGTAAGGCAGCGCGACGTTGCAGGCAATATGTCAGCTGCCAGCCAGAAGTTCACTTTTTACTTCGACAACGTAGCGCCCAAGCTGGCTTCCAACCTGCCGGGCGTCGGCGAGACGCAGGTGGCGGTGGACAGCCGGATTGTTCTTGCATTTAATGAGGCGGTCTCCGCAGGAACGGGCAATATCGTGATCAGCGATGGTGGCTCCGATGTGCGAAGCATTTCGGTTCAGGATGCAACGCAAATCACCTTCGACGGCTCCAGATTGATCATCCATCCGCTCGCCAGCCTTGCCGAGGATAGGAAGTATCACGTCACCGTTCAACCGGGTGCGGTCAAGGATAAGGCAGCCAATGACTTTGCAGGTCTGGCGACAGCCAATGCATTGAGCTTCACCACGGGAAAATATATTCCGCCCACGGTCATTGGTTTGTCGGATCTTGACTCCGCACAAGGCGCTCAGCTGGCTGGCGCGCAGGCATCGCGGATCGTACAAGTCCCCGGGCTGGGCTCTACCACCTCGGGAGGGGAATTACTCGGGTGGGACGTCAGCTCGGCAGGTGATTTCAATGGCGACGGTTTCGATGATGTCATTTTGACTTCCTCGACCGGCAGTACCGGTGCCACTGCCTATGTTGTTTATGGCACGCCGACCGGAATGCCGCAGATCTCGAGCGTCGCACAGCTCGATGGCACAAATGGCTTCCAGATACCAAGCCACTCGATGTTCCTGACTGTGCGTGCAGCCGGCGATATCAATGGAGACGGGCTGGGAGACCTGATTACCGCGACACCGGCGAATTCGTCCTACGACTCGAGTTCAGGAACAGGGACTATCATTTTCGGCCAGCGCAGCGGCATGCCGGGCACGTTTCAGATGAATACGATCAATGGAGCCAATGGATATGGATTTTCCGGCCCCGTTTCCTTGGGAACCGGAGGTATCGTCAATTCCGCAGGCGACATTAATGGCGACGGCTTCGACGATGTCGTGATATCGGCGAGCCTGCCCGGCACTGGCGTGACGGGGACCATGTTCCCGAAACAGATTGGCGGCAGTTATGTTCTGTTCGGGAAAGGTGCCGCTCCATTCTCACCGGCTTTTCTGTCCCATGTGAACGGATCGGGCGGATTTCGATTGAGCGCCGGCGAGGACATTTATCTTTACGGTGTGGACGTCAGTTCCGTCGGTGACGTGAACGCAGACGGCTATGACGACTTCGCAATCGGTATTTCCGGTTCCGCCATCCTTGGAAACAGTTCCGGTTCGAGCTATGTCGTGTTCGGCAAGGCGGGAGCATGGACGGATCTGAATTTGCGCGAACTGAACGGAGTGACCGGATTCCGCTTGAATGCAGAATCAGCCTCCGACTCCATGAGCAAGGTCAGTGCCGCGGGAGACATCAATGGAGACGGATATGCGGATCTTCTGGTTGCCGATGCCAAGTCTTCAACATATGGAACCGGATCGGGTTCTACCTATGTTGTGTTCGGAAAAGCACACGGTTTTCCTGCGCAGAGCAATCTTTCTGCACTGGACGGAAGCAATGGATTCCGCTTGGACGGCAACCAGATCGGAGACGGTGCAGGCGGCTCGATCGCTGCCGCGGGTGATGTCAATGGCGACGGCTATGACGATCTGATCATCGGCGTAAAGGGGGCAGACTTGCACGGCAAGGATTCCGGAAGCGCGTACATCGTGTTTGGCAAGGGGACGCCATTCAACGCGGCTATCGCCCTGTCTTCTCTGAACGCCACGAATAGCGTGCGCATCGACGGCGCCGGGGCGGGCAACACTGCCGGCATGTCGGTAAGTTCGGCAGGCGACGTCAACGGTGACGGTTTTGCAGATGTGGTCGTTGGCGCTCCTTATGCGAGCAACAATGCCGGATCCGCTTACGTTGTCTATGGGCGTGACTTTACCGGTGCTGTTGAGTTTGCCGGATCGAATGCCGCCGATTCCCTGGCCGGGTCAAGCGCAGCGGAAAGCTTTGTGGCCGGTCAGGGTGACGACCTCATGATGGGGGGCGGCGGTGCCGATGTCTTTTACGGCGGTGCCGGAAACGACATTGCCGTGCTCGCGGACCTGGGCTTCCGGCGAATCGACGGCGGCAGCGGAAACGACGTTGTCAGGCTTGACGGGGCGGGGTTCTTTTTCAACCTTTACGATTACAGGAATCGGATTGAAGGCATCGAAACGATTGATCTGACCGGCAGCGGAAACAACGCCTTGATGCTTGCCGCGATGGATGTCCTTAATCTGTCGAATACCACCAACACCTTGCATGTTGACGGCAACTTTGGTGACAGCATTCAGGTTGACAGCGGATGGACCGATCTGGGAGTCGCCGGCGGAAAGCATTCCTACTCCCAAGGCGCAGCGATACTGATTGTGGGAACCGCGGTCCAGGTTCTCGGACTTGGTTAGTCAACCTCGTTCATCGGACTGAACCCGTGCGGCTGCACCGGTTCAGTCATCTTGCAATCGTCTTGCAATGGTTTGGCGGCTGCCAAGGGAGGCAGCGCCGCCATAGACCGGGCTGCTCTCGCCTAGGTCACATAGATATGGGATTGCCGCTATTTCTTGATTACCTGAAACTTATTGCCATCAGGCAGCCAAGGAACAGCCACCCATGTCAAGCATCATCGAACAAGCCATTGCGCAAAAGCGCAGGCTCAAGCTTTATTACGCCGGCTACAGCCGTATCGTCGAACCCTATGCATTCGGCCTTGACGCCAACGGGCAGTCACTGCTTTTGTGCTTTCAGTTTGGCATCCAGGGTAACGATATGCGCGCGCCGAACAACTGGGGCTTCGTACATCCCGAGCAACTGGTCTCCATGAAACTTCTGGAAGAGTCTTTCGACCGGTTTCAGTCCGGCTACATTCGAAACCACCCGGCCTTTCATACGGTCCTGATTCAGGTGTAAGCGCCTGCTTCGCGTCTATGCCGCATCCTTTTCTTAAAAAATATATTCCGGCGCGGCGGACTGATTGCGGTGATGCTATAAAGCTATACTGATTTCCGCAAAATAAATATTGCAAAACGGTTGTTCTCAGGGAGAGAGGAACAATGACGGATGCATGGCATGAAACCCAGCAGGCAATACGGGCATTGCGCAAGGGCGGCGACATCCGCCCCAGGCTGATTGAAGCTTACCGGTCGCTGGTCAGGATAAGGGGAAAGGATCTGCCCAATGAAGTGCGGCATGATCATGAATGGCTGATCGGTGCCATCAATACCCGCTCGACCGAACGCGTCTGTGCCGAGATTCGGGCCAGAATCACAGCCATGACGCCGGATCAGCTGAGCGAGTCGGTACATCGGATCGTGGCGCTGCACGAAGCCTTGGGATCGTATCAGCCGGCCATGCCGCCTACCCGTCAAAAGCAGGCGGCCTGCCGCGCGTTGCGGGAAAAGGAAGGGCAAGCAGCATCGGATTCGAACACCGGCGTGGACTATTCCCAATGCAGGCTGTTCTGATCAGTCCTGGCAAGAAAGCCTTCTTATGGGGTACGGAGATCTCATGCGGAAAGTGATGACCGGCATTGAAGGCATTGAAGGCGCCGGCTATTTCCCATTCGGTAAAGAGCAGCCAAAAAAATAACCCATGGACCGCAAGGCCGATGGGTTGAGGACATGCCGATGACCGCTTGCCGATGGCTCATGCCTGCGCATGGCCATCGGTGACTGCCAGGCTCCTACTGCTTTCTTCCGATGAAGCCGCCGATGGTGGTGATGCCGCCGGACGCATTGGTCAGTGTCAGGGTGCCTGCAATTTCCGCGGGCCCGCTTCCGCCGGTGCCGGTATTGACAACCGGACCGAAGAAGCGGCCGCTCAGACCGCCGGTAAAGGATGACGTCGCCAGATTGCCGGTGAAGTAGTTCGCCACGTTCGTTCCGGATGCACCGGCTGCCGCACCCGCATAACTCGGAATGGAGATTGGTGTGGCTGCGGCGTCGTAGGTTGCCACGTTGGTGAACGACAGGCTTACCTGGCGAGTTGCGAAGTTGACCGAAATCGTCGCATTGCCCCGGAATACCGGCGGATCGATGGCAGCGGCGCTGCCTTGCCAGCCGTAGACAATACCCGAATAGGTTGCGGTGCCTGATGTCGGTACGCTGGCCTGATCCGTGACGGCGCCGAAGGCGACGAGTCCGCGCCGGTTCTTGTTGTGCTCTTCCTGCGGAGCGCTCCACTCGGCAATCTGTACCGTATCCTGCGTCGCCCAGGTGGTCAGGTTCGCATACTGGTAACCCCAGTTGGAGAATTGACGATAACCCTTGGAACCGGGGAATGGAACGCCGACACCGGTGCCGCCGGCTACGCCGTTGCCGGCATGAACATCGCCGTCTTCATGCAGGCGCAGCGCGCTTGCCACGTCAGGCGAATTGCCGTTCGTTCTCCAGTCGCCCGGCGACGATTGAAGCCCGGTTGTTTCGATGGTCGGGCAGGATGGCGTTCCGGCATCGCAACGAGGCGGTTCTGCGCGAGGGAAATAGTAGTTGTTGGCGTAGTTTGCCTGGGTGGCGGCTGTGCCGAGCGTTGCGAGATTGTAGAACGAGGTATCGGCACTCGGAGGCAGCGCACCGAATGTGACTGCACCGGTGGAGGTCAGCGTATTGCGGCCTGACACGGTACTGAACGTCTCGATGATCTGGGGGCGTTCTGTTCGGCCGTCCCATGTCAGTCCGAGGTTCTGCAGCAGCAGCGCCACCGAAGTGACGGAGCCTGTGCCCGACTTCGCCAGGCGGACATCGGCGCTGCCTTCGGACGAGGCGGCAAGACCGTATGCCGTTGTCTTGCTGACGTTCGGTACGGCGAGATCGCTGGTTGAGCGGCCATGCACCTGGACGCCCGAGCTTGTCAGGCCGACTCCGTTCTCGACCCTGACGATGCTGCTTCCGCTGCACTGGAAGGCAGGGCCGTCGACGCATGACATCGTCATCGACGTGCCGCTAACGGGTGCGGGAATATCGGCCGCGGTCGGTGGTGCCGCAGCCTCCGTCAATACCGGCAGGGTGGCATTGATGGCTGCCTGGATGGCCGCCGCGTCGCTGGAAGCGGTGATGCCGCCGAGCATGTCGCGGGCGATCGCGGCGGCGGCGTTACCGCTGTACGCACCCACCAGTGAGGGGGTATTGAGGGCGGCTGTGAAGCTGCTGCCCGCCGCGACGCGGCGGTTGATCAGTGCGGCATCGGCCTGCCCCTGCGGTGTGGTATTGACCAGGGCGCCCGCCATGATGGAAAACGAGGCGTTGGCACGCGTC
>Ga0194137_10001707_pt1 | contig 13292 bp, 7 predicted proteins | sample TARM_MetaG_T3_14_FD_134025 | JGI IMG/M metagenome (GOLD analysis project Ga0194137, IMG submission 134025) | Freshwater microbial communities from Pennsylvania, USA, analyzing microbe dynamics in response to fracking - TARM_MetaG_T3_14 (version 2) | ecosystem: Environmental > Aquatic >... | reverse complement strand
GGATATGGTGCATCCCGACGATCGCGGCGAGGCGCTGCGGCAGTGGGAGGATGCGGTCGGCACGGGGCGCCTGCTCAATGCGCGGTTCCGCCTGCGCTCGGCCGACGGCGGCTGGCGCATGAACGACGTCCTCGCCACGCCGCTGGTCGATGCCGACGGTGGAGTGCGCAAGTGGATTGGCGTCAGTATCGATGCACAGGACAGGGGCGGAAAATAACCGCCGCCGGCGGCTCGAACATCGAACGGCAGCTCAGCCGAGCATCTTGATGCTGCTGCTCGACACCATATCGGTTTTCCCTGCGTAGAGGCCGAAGCGCATCCCAGCCGTAGCCTCCCTGCGGGTAGTGCGCTGCGTCCACAGGAGGTGAGGCATCCAGGCCTCATCGCTGGCGAGCAGCGCATCCAGCTTTTTCGAGTACACCGCCGCTTTCTCCTTGTCGCCCGACCGTTCGAACAGCGCGATCGCGGAGCGCAGGGCATTGGCAGTCTCCAGTGCGTCGTCGTTGAGTTCGAAGACCTCGATATAACGGGTCTGCAGGTTTCCATTCGTCCGTGCGTCCTCGAGCTGCGCGCTCAGCGTGGCATATGCCCTGTCGTAGGCTTCCTGGCGATAAACATCGACATCGCCGGCGCCCGGGTTCAGCTTGTCCTTCTGGAAGCGTTGCGCCATGCAAATCGCCCAGCGGTCGAGCTTGGGCGCGACGCTGGCGATGAAAGACGCGGCGTCGCGGTGCGTCACCGTTGCCCGGCTTCCATTGACGATCTCGCCGTTCTCGATCACCAGCGTATAGTTTCCGGCCTTGCCCCAGCTGCCGATCTCCTCGGAGGTGACGCACATCGCCTTCATCAGGCCGCCTGCGGTCTGCTCCAGACGCGCCGGCAAGGTCCCCGGACCGCTTAAAGTCCTTGCCGCCTCCGGCATCTGCCGCAACGCATGCATCTGCCCTGTCAGCGCGGCGGTGCGCTTGACCCCGCGGCCCGATTTCATGACATTGAGCCCCGCCTGCGGCTCCGCCCACTTCAATGTCTTGGTACGCTCTTGCTCATAGCTGATGCCGACCGAAGGCCCGACGCAAAGCGGGCCGGCGTTGACGGATGCGCCGGCGGACGCCGAGATCCCCGTGCGAACGAGGCTTTCGGTGGTCTTGAGCAGGCAGACATTGAGCTGCGGGCAGGCTTGCAGCAGGTTCTTGAGCGTAGAGTCTCCATCCTTGCCGGGTGCCCTGACATGGCCGGGGTTCTGTTTCAACGCCGGGGAATTGCGCTCGATGACATACGTGCGGAAGAGCCGGCCGAGCAGGAGGTTGTTGTCCCGGTCGCCGGCCATGCCGGATTGCGAGCGCGACAGACGCAGCTGCACGCCGCGCGTCGCCGGCTGCTCCTTGCTGACGAAGGCATCAAACGACGCGCCGGCCTTCACTCCGGCAACGCCCTTGAGCTTCATGCCCGGTTCCACGCCGATGCCGCCGCCGCCTTGCGCCTTCAGCGAGCGGCGCGTGCCGACGAAAATCCCGTTGCCGCCGGCCGAGGTCTCCATTTCCAGCACCGCCTCCCTCTTGCGCACCGCGCTCGCGTCGGCGCGGGGCCGAAGCAGGCCCAGGCTGAAGACGCTGCCCAGAAACTGGGTGACTTCCCTGGCTCCCGCGCCGACAAAGCCGCCGCTCGTGAAGGAAATCCTGGACCCCAGTTCCATGCGTGCCGCCACCCCCTCGACGACTTCGCCTATCCTGTCAAGCTTGGCGGAGGCATCGCCGAGTCTGCGGAAATGCGGCGCAGGTACCGGCTTGCCGGCGCCATTGCGCACCTGTTCCGCCGCGCTCGCAAAGGCGTCCCAGTCGGGGCGATCCGTTCCTGTTTTCATGGAATGCGCGGCCTCTTCGATGGCCGCCCTGGCAGGCGCTTTCGGCAGCGCATCGGCCCATGCCTGCAGGCGATCCATCGTCAACGGCCGCGCCGCCGCCGACAGGGCGGCCTCGACGGCGGCGCGGCTCGCATCGGCCGGCATGCCGTCGCCCTCGGCGAGCCATGAGTGGAGGCGCCGGCGGGCCTGGTCGATGGTATGGGTATCCGGAGCGTCGCCGTGCAAATGCGCCGTGAAGGGCGCCTTGCTGTTCACCGTCTCCATCAGGACAGCCAGCCTGGCGAGGTTGTTCATCGTCTCCCGAGCGAGATCGCGGGGATGGCTGCCTGGCAGCGTGCCGAGCGGGCCGCCGTCGATGCCGCCGCATGACTTGAGCCCCTTGATGAGGTTGCCGAGGATATGTTCCTTGAATGCGCGGGCATCATGAATGACGCCTTGCGCCGAATTCTCCAGGCCGACGCCGCATTGTCTGAGCCCCTGTTCCGCCTCAAGCGCATTGTAGGCATTGAGCGGCGATTTCCGGTAACCGGGCATGAGATAGGGCGCCGCAGCGCGCCATGCCGTGGACGCCGCATCCTTGCCCGACGTTGCGCGCTCGCACCAGACGGCAACCTTGTTGAGCCGTCCTTCGATCTGCGCATAGGCGGTGGGTTTGCCGTCGACGCTTGTCTCATCGGTGTACAGGCCGTTGCGTATGAAACCGAGCGCCCATTCATGTTCATGCGGCTGTGCTTGGTAGGCGAACGGCATGTTCGGCTTTTCCCGGCAATGTTCATGCGACGCGGCGAGATGCCGGCGGATCTGGACGATGGCCTTGTCGAGCACGTTCGGCGATTCGCCGCCGGGCGCGGCAATCCGGTGAGGCGCAGCGGATACGGGTTGGTTCCTGCCGCCCTTCTTTCCTGCCCCGTGTTCCGGGTCCGCATTCCCGCACTTCACCCGGCTTGCCTGCAGATAGGCATGCAGCATCGCATCGTCATGACGCTCGATGCTTGGATGCGTGCCAGCCGCGGCGCGGGAATGTTGCGTCAGGGCCTTCAGCGCAGCGAAGCCGGCGGGCGTCGCCTCCAGTTCCTGGGCAATTTTCCACGCGAGGGACAGGTCATCTTCGTCGAAATGGAACAGCCTGTCCTCGCCCTGCGCGCCAATTTCCGGGCAGGGAATCTTCGGCTTGGCCACGCTGTCGGGCATGGCCTCGACATGGCGGATGCTTGCCAGCAGATCGATGTTGCGCAGGCAGCATAAGGCACGGGCCGCCGCCGCCGGCTCGTCCGCGCACGCCCGCAGCGCCGCTTCCGCGACCCACGCCATGCCGATGCCCTGCAGGGTCCCGGCCTTGGTTCCCGACATTCCCGGCACGTTGCCGATCTCGTCCAGCACTTGCAGCAAGACCTTGCGTGCCTTGTCGTTCCGTGCCGGGACGGCGGGTACCCTGGCATTGACGATATCGCGATAGACCTTCACGTTGCGCAGCCGCTGCAGCGCCGGGTCGGCCTTGAAGGTTCCGCCCAAGCTTGCCCGGGTCGCCTGCTCATGCTGCCCGACCGAGGGCCGCGGCGCCATGCGCGCGTCTTCGATGGGCTTGCGAGGGCTGTCGCTGTTGTGCAGTTGCGGTGAAGGCTGCAGTTTCGCAGACGTGGTGCGCGATGTGAAGGGCGTATAGGAACGCGTGCGGGCTCCCGCTCCGCCATTGGCCTGCATCTTGAGCGCATGCATGAACCTGTCCGACGCGGCGCGGACGCCGCCGGCTACGGACCGGTTCTGCGCCGCGGAAACCGATGCCGCAGGCGCTGCAGCAGAGACAGGCGGCAGGATGTCGCCGGTCTGCTGCGCGGGTTTCGGTTTTGCGAACAAGGATGGCATCCAGCTTATCGGCACGGTGATCTCCTCCGGTGCGCTTTGCACGAGCCTCCCTTCCGGCTGCATACATGATGCCCGCCGGCAGAGGCTGTGGCTGTTTGTGTTGTCGATCTGGCGTATAGATGAGTAGCGGTTGGGCGGGAAAATATCCGTCGAATGGAAGATATTTTGACGACCCCTGATGCGGCAGTCCTTGAAGTTACGGCAGCGACGTCAGCGATGCGCAGGGCCTCGGCCATGCTGTGCTGTTTTCTTGCCCCAACCCGATTTCGCCATGTCTGCCTTTGGAAAAATTCGGTTCCCCCCGCCTGGAAGAAAGCATGGATAGCTGCCTCTTGCCGAGGCGAGTCTCCCGAAGCTTCGTTGACGTGTTATCTGATGTCGATATGAATGGAACTTCTGGAAGGTTCATGCAACCCATGTGTGATTTTTTTGGCGGTGAATCGCCGTTGCTGCCTAGCCCAGCCAACTCCACTCATTATTCCGAGAATCATGCAGATTGCTTCCAGCTCATACATCAACCCGGCTGCCGGCACGTCTTCAGTACCGGCAGGTTCATCGGGCAGAACGGGAAACGAGCCGCTTTCCCAATTCACTCTGCTGTACCAGAGAAATGAACTTGCAGGGCCAAGAGTCTCCCTAAGCAGATGTGCCCATTTGTTTGCGATGAGCCGATTGACCGGCACACCTGCCACGGCATCAAAGAATGGCTATCAGCTGCTCGCCGAGGTGCAGCGATCAACCAATGCGGTCTTGAGCCAGATACTTGATCTGGCCAAGCAACCCAAGGAACCCGGGCCTCGTCCTGATACGCAGGGCATCCAAAGGATTGTGGACCAGGCAAGCAATACGATTCGGCAAAGAATATCCGATACACGCATCGCTCCGGCAGGAAGGCTTGAGGAATCCCTGTACCAGGCGGATACGGCGTGCAATAAGTACCTGGCGCGGCATTCGCAGACTGCTGAAAATTTTCTCGCGCTTCATGCGGCGATAAATGCATGCATTGCCGAGTTTGAAGCGGCTGCCGTCCAGCAGCCGTCCGGCAGCCGAAACGATGCCGCTCTTGAACATCTCTATGCGCAGACCCGTGCGGCATTGAGAGCACCCATGCCGATGCCGACGGGCGGGACACAGCAACGACACCTGTACGCCCAAATCGCCGATATGAATGCGGCATCCGCGGTACCTGCCGGCAACCGCATACAGGAGACGGATGTTCCCCAGGTTCAGTCCCGGCCCACGCTCCCTGCGACCGGTACAGAAAATATTCGGCAAGTTCCCGCCGCGACTGATCCCTTGATCCGGGAGCAGCGATTTCCGGAGGTGGATCGGATTCTCGAAGAGATGAGGCAAGGCAGCATGAAGTGGAATTCCGGCACGCGTTTTACAGCGCCGACAAGGCAACTGCGGCAATTGAAAGAAATGCTGGGCAGGGAAACGGAAACGACGGCAGAGCAACGCCGGTTGAGAGAATACATACTGACCAGGCTGGTGCAAGCCATAGACGCCTTGCCGGCGGAAGCTGCATTCACCCATGAACACCGGCAGATGGTCGTCAGGTTGTATCAGCGTGTACTGCATCATGAAAACCTCCCGCAACATGATCAGCTCTTCCGATTGAAGACATACCGGCAACTGCGGGTGGTAGAGCGGCTCGACCGTCTGGCGGAAACTCCGGCCGATTTCAAGCAGGATCTGCTGGTCTCGGACGCTTCCATCGGCACCATCCTGACCGGCCTTCTGAGAAGCGAAAAACTGTCCGAATTCCGCGGGGCATGGATCGATATGGCTGGACATCAGTTGGAGCGTTTGCGTCGGAATGTTCCCGCATATGCAGCGTTATTGAACACCCTCTATGAGGTCCGGTCCACCGCATGGCTGCGCCGGGAACAAGAAAAGTGCCAACGCCTCCTCGGTAGTCATTCAGAGTGGTTGAGGGCGCAGCGAAGCCCGCTTGCGCAAACGCTCCGACCTGGAACGGATACCGCAACGAATCATTCCCCTCATCTTTATCAGCATATCAATAACCTAGTCGAATATATTGAAACATACATGCGGAATGGGAATGTTCCAGATATTCTCGCCATTAGCCCCGATTTCACGGCGTCATTGGGCGAAGTTCTTAATGATCTCCTCGTAGCCAATCCAACTGCATATGCAAATCTTGTGGGGAGAGTAGTCAATCTAACTTATGCCAGGCTGAACGCATGGATGCCGGAACACCAGCAAGCTTTCCTCGATGCTGTTTTTTCCTCCATCAATTGGCATCGCGATGCTCAGCTATTCAATGATGATGGCGAGAGAATGCAGTTCAACAGTGCAATCAACAATCATTTGCGAAAGCTCATGCGGCGCGTTATGTCGGAAGTCGAGGTTCCGCCGGAGCAGGAAGATGCACGGCAGCGTCAAAGGCAATCCCTTCTCGCGCAACTGCGAGAAAAATTCGGCGCTCTGAGAACCGCAAATCTGGAAGCCCATGCCCAACTTCTGGCTTCACTCATGCGAGGCTGGGGTAACTGGCCAAATTGGAATGCCGATGCCCGCGATACCCTTACCAACATGGTGTCTGAAGAGCTTCTTTGGATAGATGAGAACAGGCGTGGAAATGCCGAGGCCAACCCGGGTCTCGACTTTGCTCATTTTTCGGAATTGGCGGCGGAATATACGTTAAGCCTGGCTGGCCAAGGCCCGATTGCGCAAATTATCACGCCGCCTGACTATGTCGCGGCGGCCAGCGAAGTCCGTCCGCTCGACTATGAAGCGGTAGACGCCCGGGTTCGGGCAGACGGATAACAAGCAGGCCGCGTCCTGCCTTCACCCTGCACCGATGAGTGAAATTTCAATTTCAACGTAAACAGTTTCCCTTTCACTGGCATTGATGCCGCGTCGGCCTTGCAAGACACTCCCGGTGAAGGCAGCGGCCCGAGCGCCATCTTGCGGGTTCAGACCGAACAGGTGATCGAGATTAGTTGCGCCGCGTCCGGAGCGCGCTGCGTTAAGTGCCGCAACGGGTACCGCATGGAGTACCCGGCGTTCCTCCGCGCGGCACAGGCGGGCCGGGCTTCCCGCCCCATCAAAGCTCAAGCGTCAGCTTCGCGCCGCAGGCGCGCGAGCAGCATGCCATCATCTTGTTGTTCGCTTCCCGCTCGGAGCGCGTCAGGACCACGTCGCGGTGATCGATTTTCCCGGCGAGCACCCGCACCTCGCACGACCCGCACAAGCCCTCGCCGCAGTCGCTCTGCACATCGATGTTGGCGCCGCGCAGCGCATCGAGCAGGGTCTGGTCGGCCGGCACGGTGATGGTGATGCCGGAGTCCTTGAGTTCGACTTCGAACGCATGCTCCCTGGACGGATCCAGGGTGCCGCGCCTGGATTCGAAATGCTCGATGCGCAGGGCATCCTCCGGCCACGAGGCGCAGCATTGTTCGAGCGCTTCGAGCATGCGCAGCGGGCCGCAGGCATAGACATGCGTGCCGGCTTCGGGAGCGGCGAGCAGGGCGGTGAAATCGTTGCGCCGTCCCTCATCTTTTGCATGGACATGCAGGCGCTCGCCATGCAGCGATGCCAGTTCGTCGAGATACGCCATCGTGGCGCGCGAGCGGCCGCTGTAATGCAGCGCGTAGTCGATGCCGAGCTCCTTGGCCCGGCGCGCCATCGCGATGATGGGCGTGATGCCGATGCCGCCTGCGATGAAGATCGCTTTCTTCGCGGTCTCGTCGAAACGGAAATGATTGCGCGGGCCGCGGATCTTGAGGCGGTCGCCCGGCCTGATCGCTTCATGCACCCAGCGCGAGCCTCCACGGCTTTCTTCTTCGCGCAGCACGGCAATTTCCAGCGTTCCCGCATCGGCCGGATCGCCGCAGAGCGAGTACTGGCGCGAGAGTTCCGGCGAGCCGCATTCGACATCGATGTGGGAGCCGGGCAGCCAGCGCGGCATCGGCCTGCCGTCCGGCGCCTTCAGCCGCAGGCGCATGATTTCAGGCGTGAGCGGCGTGATGCTCTCGACCACGACGGTGCGGCTGATCGCATGGCCCGACGGTTCGCCGATGCGCACCGGCGACACCGAGTCCAGCAGGCGCGGATTGGCGCGTTCGGGATTCTGCGCCGGGTCCCATTCCACCAGCAGATGTTCCGGTCCCCTGAAGGACGTGTTGGGGACGTAGGTAAAGGCCTGTTCCGACAGGCGCATGTGCGGCAGCCGCCTGGTCAGCTCTTCCAGGAAGACCTGCATCTCCATGCGCGCCAGGTTCTTGCCCATGCACTGGTGGGCGCCGTAGCCGAAGGTAAGATGGTCGCTCGAATTGGCGCGGCGGATATCGAGCATGTCGGCGTCGTCGAAGTGGCGCTGGTCGTGGTTGGCCGACGCCATCACGATCAGCAGCTTGGAACCGGCGGGAATGTCGATGCCGCCGATCTTCACATCCTTCGTTGCCAGCCGGCGCCAGGCCGGCACCGATCCGTTGTGGCGCAGGCATTCCTCCACCGCATTCGGAATCAGGCTCGGGTCTTCGCAGATCTCGCGCCAGGCGGTGGGATGCTGCAGCAGCAGCTTGAGCGCATTGGCGGTGGCGTTGGCGGTGGTTTCATGGGCGGCGACGATGCCGGCCATCATCATCGAATGCAGGTAGGAATCGGTGACCACGTCCGGGTATTCCGCCTGCTTGCGGATGCCGTATTTCATCCAGCCCGGGCCGGACGGGTCCTGGCGCATCTTGTCCAGGATCTTGCCGGCCAGCTGCCAGAAGTTGCCGACCGCATGCGCGACCTTGAGCTGCTCCTCCGGCTTCGGGCGGCCCCAGGTGTTGACCGTGTGGGCGATCGAATACTGGCGCAGCATGTCCATGTCTTCCTCGGGCACGCCGAGGAAATGCAGCGCCACCGTGAGCGGGACTTCCCACAGCATCTGGTCCACCAGGTCGGCCTTGCCGTCGTCGATGAAGCGGTCCACGTAGGCGCGGGCCAGTTCGCGCACCATGGGCTCATGGTGCTTGAGCGCTTCGGGCGTGAACGGCTCCATGAGTACCCGGCGGCGCGCCATGTGGGCGGGTTCGTCCTCGTTGACCAGGGTGCGGTTCATTGCATAGTTGTAGGAGGCCAGCACGGCGTTGGCTTCCTCGCTGGTCGGCGTGATCTTTTCCAGCGCGATCGACGGGCTGAAGGTCAGGTTGTCACGGAAGACGGCCTTGATGTCGTCGTAGCGGGTGATCACCCAGTAGCCCAGCTTCGGGCTGAAGAAGACCGGTTCCTCCTCCCGCGACCAGCGCACGTATTCCGGCGGGTCCTGCTGGTAGGCGTCTTCAAACGGATCGAATGCCGCCGCGCGGTGGCTGACCGGGCACCCGGTCGGAGTTCGCGCATCGGACAGCGCATGGTGGGCGACAGGGCATGCCGAGGCAGCGGCGGGGGCGGCAGAAGTAGCGGGAGTGTTCATGGAGAGTCCTTCCATTTGCATGACGGCATTGCGTGCCGCGCGGACCGCGGCGCTGCGTCGGCGACCATGTCGAAGAGGCCCGCTGACGTGATATGCGTAATCATACTACGTTATGCGTAATTTGAAAGGGAGCGGGGCATATTGCCTGGAAGTATGTCCGGCAATGAAGAGCTGGACTTGCTGTCGGGGGCGGAGAGCGGGCGCGCGCGGCAGGCGGTGCGCCTCTTGCGCGACCGTGCCGTCATAACGCCGTCTGGACAAGGCCGGACCGGATGCCTGCAATACGCTCCAGCAATAACGGTCCATGCCCCGCATGACCGGCACATACCCTGTCGGACACAGCCTCACGCCCCGCCGCCGTCCTGAAAGCGAATTGAAAGGATGGCGGCATACGCTATCGGCACAAACAAGAATGCGGATACGCGGCGCCGTGCAAGTGATCCTCTGAGCTTGCCCGGCCGCGCAGCGACGCACGAGGAGACGCCGCCTGGCTGGAAACAGCCGACCCAAGCCGACCGCTGCCATCGCGTAACCGCCATATCGCCATTTCGGCGTTACATCCATTTCAAGGAACGGTCATGAACACCAATGCATTTTCCCGTCGTCGCTTTCTTCTGTCCGCCGGCGCAGCCGCGGTGACGAGCCATCCGTTGGCGGGCCTGGCGCAGGCCGCCTGGCCGAGGCGGCCGCTGAGGCTGGTGGTGCCGTTCGCGCCGGGCGGCAGTTCGGAGATCGTCGCCCGGGCCGCCGCCGCGGAGATGGCCAAGTCCATCGGCACCAATGTCTATGTCGAGAACAAGCCGGGCGGGGCCGGCAACATCGCCATGCAGGAAGTGGCCGGCAGCACAGACGACCACAGCTTCATCCTTGGCCACATCGGCACGCTTGCGGTCAACCCGTTCATCTTTCAGAAGCTGCCTTACGATCCGGTCAGGGACTTCGCGCCGGTGAGCCTGCTGTCCAAGGTACCCAGCCTGTACGTCGTGCATCCGGATGTCCCGGCGAAGAACATGAAGGAATTCATCGCCTTCCTGAAGGCCAAGCCGGGCGGCTACAACTATGGGTCGGCGGGCAACGGCAGCGCCGGCCATCTCGCATTCGAATACCTGAAGATGGTATCCGGCACGTTCATGGTGCATGTGCCCTATCGCGGCACCGGCCCGATGCTCACCGACCTGATGGCGGGCCGCCTGGAAGCGGCCGCGGTCGGCGCGCCGGCGATCCTGCAGTTCATCAAGAACGGCAAATTGCGCTGCATCGCTACCGGCACTGCGCAGCGCCTGCCGCAGCTGCCCGACGTGCCTACCGTGGCCGAGCAGGGCTTCCCAGGCTTCGAGATGACGCAGTGGTATGGCCTGCTTGCGCCGGCGAAGTGGCCCAGGCCCAATGTCGCACGGCTGGAGACCGAAGCCATCAAGGCCGTGAAGACCGCCGCGGTGCAGGAACGGCTGTCGCAGGAAACCGCGCTGGCGGTGGGCAGCACTTCGGCCGAGTTCGCCAGCTTCATCAGCCAGGAACAGGCGCGCTGGAAGCCGGTCATTACCCGCGCGCAGATCAAGCCCGAAGGCAGCTGACGACACCGGGCGGCCCGCGATCCGTCATGGATGTCAATGTGGAAACCATGTTCCCGGTGAGAGCGGAAGCCGCCCTGTCACAATAGGCCTCTGCCAGACAGAGGTTAAGCTGGCTTGTTCAACAGTACCGACCAGGAACGAACAGTCGCGCAGTGCTAAACTCGGTTGACCCACACCCTAAACATTGCCGAGCACGACATGAAAAGCACTTCAAACGGTGGACTTGTCTATTCCACGGAGGGCGGACGCATGTGCCCCGAATGCCGGCGGCCGCTAGCGCAGTGCGCTTGCAGGAGCAAGCCCATGCCCGTGGGTGACGGTGCGGTGCGCGTGTCGCGCCAGACCAAAGGCCGGGGCGGAAAGAGCGTAACGCTCGTCAAGGGGCTGGCGCTCGATCCTGCTGCGCTGGCATTGCTCGGCAAGCAGTTGCGCACCGCATGCGGTTCCGGCGGAACGGTGAAGGACGGCGTCATCGAAGTGCAGGGAGACCACTGCGAGCGCATCATGTCGGAACTGAAGAAGCATGGCCATGACGCCAAGCGCAGCGGCGGCTGACCTGGAAGCCGCGAGTGCCTGCAACATGGGCCATAGGCCCTTTCGGCGCAACGCCGGCATACGGCCAGTTTCAGGCAAGGTGGTGCAAGGAACGGGAAAGATGCAGTGAAGAGCGAATCGCAAGGCTCCTCCTTCGATAGCGCTTAGTCCAGGTAGGCGCCGGCGTATCCGCGATACGGATTGCCATAGACCCGCCGGCCGAGCAGGTGATTTTCCTTCATGAAAGACGAAATGGCATCCGGCGATGCGCCCTTGAGCATTTCCTTGACAAGGCCGCTCGGTTCCAGGCTGCGGTAGCGCACCGGCATGCCTGCGCGCGCGGCTCCCTCGGGCAGGTCGGGCACGTTCAGCGTGGGATCGAGGAATAAGGCCGCACCCGCCTGCGGATCGTACCGCTCCCGAACCAGCCTGGCTGCTTCGAGGATGGACGACATGACCAGTCCGAACGGTCGGTAAGTCATCTTGGCCTGCCAGGAGGCGCGCATGAAAAGCAGTTCGTCCGGGTCCACGCCGGGACACTCGCCCTGGTAGGCCGCCGTCAGGCAGTGATCGGCGGCGGCCAGCAGCCGCTGCGTCGGATCGGGTTCGAGCTTCAGCAGTGCCAGCAGCTGTCCAAGGGACGAGCCGCGAAGATAATCCTGCGGACCGCAGTCGAATCCCGCATCGCCCGGATTGTGATGGTCGATGCGCAGAACCGGGTCGATCTGCCTGACCGCGCATTCGACGAACACCACCGGCTGACGCGGCAGGATCAGCCGGGCTTGCTGCCTGCCTCGCTCTATATGCAGCGCCGCATCGGCATCATAGGCCGTCGCCGAGTTGCACCTTTGCCGGCCGACCGCAGCCCATGCAGCCGCGTAGCCGTGCAGGCCCAGCACGCGTTCTATTTCGCGCATTTCCGGGTCGAGCGCGCCGAGGATGAAAAGCGTTCGGGCTTCTGGCTTGTGCATGAGAAATTAATGATAAATACCGAGGAAACTGACGAAGATGGCATGTTCCCAGGTATGCGAGCTGCTTGGACAGCGGCCCGATCATGAACTATCCCCGATGTCAGCCGCGTCGCCGGAGTGCCGCCGAGCTTGAATGCCAATGGGACGCATGCCGGACCGGATGTCGCGCCTTGGGCAGCAGAAGGCGGACATGAAAGGGCCCTCTATCCCGTTGCTGCAATAGAGGGCCATGAAGTTTTTCGACTCACTCGCCGCGATGGCTGCGGCGTACTGCATGCACGCGGCGCGGCGTGCGGCTTGCCTTGAAAGCCGGTCAGCGTCCGCGCTGCGACATCTTGCCCAGCGCGATGGCAAGCGCCGCGCCGCCGAGCGCTTTCACCAGGCCCGGGTTCTGCGCATAGAAGCGGCTCATCTGGTCGACGATGCCGGGGTTTTCGCGTTCGGCATGCCGGGCCAGTTCCTCGAATTCCTCCGGCCGCATGCGCTCGACGTCTTCGGGGCGAACCTGCATCTGCTGCTGTCCCGACGAGCCGTTGAGCAGGCCGCCGAGAATGCCCCCGAGCCCACCGCCCTGAGCACCGCCGCCGCGTCCGCCACCCAGGCCGCCGAGCATACCGCCCAGTCCACCCAATCCACCCTGTCCGCCGCCGCCCGCGCCTCTGTTGAGCATCGAGGAGATGACCGCAGGACCGAGTGCGGCAAGCAGCTGGTTCATCATGCCCGCGCGCTGGTTGCTGTCGGCCTGTCCGAACAGCTGTCCGACCATGCTGGGGAAGGGCGGCGTCTGGTTGGAGCGGAAGGCCTCGCTCAGGCCGTCGGCCAGGTCGTCATTCGGAGAATTCTGCGCCACCTGGTCGAAGTGCTGCTCGATGTCGTCCGGCGGCTGGTTGGGGTTGACGCCGCCGCCTCCATACTGCTGCAGGATGTTGCCGATATCGAATCCGAGTCCCATGATGTTCTCCTTCAAGTTGAAAGAATTGGAAAGGCAGCGAGGGCTGCGCCGCAGCCCTCGCTGCCTTTCCAATTCTTTCAACTTGAAGGAGAACATCATGGGACTC
>Ga0194137_10001706_pt1 | contig 13299 bp, 12 predicted proteins | sample TARM_MetaG_T3_14_FD_134025 | JGI IMG/M metagenome (GOLD analysis project Ga0194137, IMG submission 134025) | Freshwater microbial communities from Pennsylvania, USA, analyzing microbe dynamics in response to fracking - TARM_MetaG_T3_14 (version 2) | ecosystem: Environmental > Aquatic >... | reverse complement strand
CGATTGGAAGCGCTGCGCTTCCACGGCAGGACGAAACACCGATCAACGGACAGCAGGGGCGAGGCAGGGGGAGTCCAGAGGGGGCCTTGCTAAGGGGCTGCAAGCCCCGGCTGAGGCCCCTTCTGGTCCTGCTGAAGGCAGCAAAAGGAAGTCCAAGCCTGAACGTAATGCAGTCGGTGAATGTTCATGCAAGACAGAACCAACCAGCCTTGCAATTCCATCCCACCCCTTCCCTAAATAACATCATCCACAAGCGCGGCCTTGCGGGCCTCCAGCTCATTGATGACCACCTCAAGCTCACCCATCTTTTCCATAAGCTCTTCACCCTTTGCCTGCAGCGCATGAAACCGCTTGAGCAGATCAGACGCCTTGCCGGAATCGGCATACACGGCAGGATCAGCAAGCATGGCTTCCACTTCGCCCTGCTCTTCCAGCGAGGCTTCAAATTCCTTTTCCAGCTTGGCAAAGGCTTCCTGCTTGGGCTTGAGTTCCTTATAAATGGTATTACGCAACTCCGCCTGCTGGCGTTTGATGCGCTTCTGCTCATCACGGCTCAAACCACCGCCACGCGCTGCATCCGCATCCTTGCCGGCAGCCTCGGACGCAAGCTGACGACGTGCCTTGTCGTATTCCTCGAAGCCGGATTCGTAGACAGTAAACCCGTTCTCATCCAGCGACCATACCTGATCAGCCACGGAAGAAAGCAGATAACGGTCATGCGCCACCATGAAGATGGTGCCGTCGAAGGCATCCAGCGCTTCCACCAGCGCTTCGCGCGATTCAAGATCAAGATGGTTGGTGGGTTCGTCCAGCACCAGAAAGTTGCTGCGCGAAAGGAACAGCGTGGCCAGCAGCAGACGGCTCTTTTCGCCACCGGAAAGCGTGCTCACCTGCCGGTCGAAAAAGCTCTGCCCGAGCATGAACAGACCCAGCACGGACATGAGTTCTTCTTCTGTGGTACGCGGGTCAGACAGGCGGCGGATTTCGCCAAGCGCCGTGCCGGAGGCGTTCAGAATGTCCAGCTGATGCTGGCTGTAATACCCCATGCGCACCTTGGAACCCATGACCACGTTGCCGCCGTCCTTTTCCAGCCTGCCCGCAATGAGCTTGAGCAACGTGGACTTGCCGCAGCCGTTATGGCCGACCAGCGCCACACGCATGTCGCGATACAGCTGAAAATCAAGGTTCGGCCACAGTCGCGTGCCGTCGTCAAAGCTGTAGTCCAGCCCCACCACACTCAGCACGGTCTTGTCCGCCTGCACCGGCTCGGGCCACTTGAAAGCAAGGGTTCTGCGCTTGGCTTCCACCTGAATGCTTGAAAGCTCCTTGTCCAGCCGGGCGGCCATCTTCTGCTTGGAACCGGCCTGTCGCGCCTTGGAAGCCTTGGCCTTGAAGCGGCGCACGAAGTCCATCTTGCGCTCTATCTCGCCTGCCAGACGCTGCTGCTCGCGCACCTTCTGCGCTTCTATCTCATCCTGCAGGGCAAGGAACTGCGTAAAGTTGCCTTTGCGGAACATGGGCTTGGAAGCGCCGAGATACAGCACGTGTGTGCCTATCTTGTCCATGAACACACGGTCATGCGCCACGAAAACCAGCACGCCCGTGTATTCCAGCAGAAAATTCTCAAGCCATTCCACAGCTTCCAGATCAAGGTGGTTGGTGGGTTCGTCCAGCAGCAGCACATCGGCCCCCGCGGTGAGCACACGGGCCAGCTTGGCGCGTTCACGCCAGCCGCCGGAAAGCTGCCCGATGGACATATGCCACTTGCGCTCGGCAAACCCGAGGCCGGAAAGCACCGTCTTGGCGCGATGCTCCGGATTATGCCCGTAAATCTGCTCCAGCTCCGCCTGCCGCGCCCCCAGCGTCTTCAGGGCGCTTTCGTCGCCCGCCTCGGTGGCTGCTTCCCACTTCGCCCAGAAATCGTTCCAGTCGGGCAGCACTTCCAGCACCCATGTGAGCAGGGGCGTTTCCAGCAGGTTCTCATCCATTTCCTGCGCCACGTAGCCCAGACGGCATTCCTTGGGCATGGATACCTTGCCCCCGTCGGAGGAGGTAACACCCGCAATGAGCTTGATCAGTGTGGATTTGCCGCAGCCGTTGGGTCCGCACACGCAAAGGCGCACGCCGGACTGTATTTCGAGCGAAAAGTTGGCGAACAGGTCATGCCCGCCATAGGTCTTGGTCAGATTCTGTATATTGATATTCATTAATAGCCTCTTGAAGATGCTTGCGCATACCAGAACCCGCGCCGATTGGCTAGACGCGCGCGTCCGGTCTCCCCCCTGACCCTATACGCAAGTCCAACCCGCTGACCTGGCATACGGCCCTTGCCACCCTTGCGATGGGTGCCGAAGCCGAGCCCGGAGACGACGAAAACTGGCCCTCTTTTTGCAAATCCTTTTGCACGCGGCCTGCGCCGCAAGGAGGATTTCCATGCAAGACAGTATGTACAGCGCCCTGTTCGGAGCGCTCACAAACGAGCACCGTCTCAACAGTATTACCAATAATCTCGCCAACGTGAACACCACTGGGTACAAGAAGGACCAACTCGCCTTCAAGGATACCTTCATCATGTTCGCTCATGACCAGATCATGGAGCCTGTGGCAACGGTGCGGTCAAAAAAGCTGTTTCCGGAGCCTATCCACATTGCCAAGCCCCGCCTTGCCGTCTCCCAGACGGACTTCTCGCAGGGCAGCATGAAGATGACCGGAGGCCCGCTGGATGTGGCCCTGCATGGGGAGGGATTCTTCAAAGTACAGACACCCGACGGGGACTACGTGACCCGCAACGGACATTTCCGTCAAACTGCTGACGGTTTGCTTGTAACGGAGCAGGGCTGGCCCGTGCTCGGCAACGGCGGGCAGATCACCATTCCGCCCAACGCAAAAGTTTCCATCAATGAGGCAGGGCAGATCTTCAACGGCGACGAGCTCATCGACCAATTGCAGGTCGTCACCTACGAAGATCTCAACGTGCTCGAAAAACGGGGAAGAAACCTGTTCCAGCCCCGTCCCGGCCAGCAGCCTGCGGAACTCCCTCCGCAGGGAACCACAGTGGCACAGGGCTTTCTTGAAGCCGCCAACGTGGAGGTCGTAACGGAAATGGTGAACATGATTGAAGCTCAGCGCCAGTTCGAGGCGTACACCAAGGTAATGCAAAGCACCGACTCGCTGGACAAGGAAGCCATCCAGCGCGTTTCCAAGGCACGGGCATAACGCCCGCAGGAGGATACCGTCATGATGCGCTCTCTCTGGACAGCAGCCTCGGGCATGGTCGCCCAACAGCTGAATATCGATGTCATATCGAACAACCTTGCCAACGTGAACACGGTGGGTTTCAAGAAAAGCCGCGCCGAGTTCGAAGACCTGATGTATCAGACCCTGAAGATCGCAGGGTCGGTATCGGGCGACAACAACCGCATTCCCACCGGCATTCAGGTGGGTATGGGTGTGCGCCCCACCACCGTGCACAAGTTCTTCTCGCAGGGTGATTATCAGAACACCAGCAACCCGCTCGACCTTGCCATTGAAGGCGAAGGATTCTTTCAGGTGGATGTGAACGGCGAGTCCATGTACACCCGCGCGGGCGCATTCAAGCTCAACGCCGACGGCACCGTTGTAACGGCCAACGGCTACGTGCTGCAGCCCCAGTTCACCGTGCCTGCGGAAACCAAGAACATCGCCGTTTCCGAAACCGGCTACATTGCCGCGCTGGACAGCAACGGCGCTGAACTGGCCTCTGCCAACATCCCGCTCTACACCTTTGTCAACAATGCCGGTCTCGATGCCCGCGGCCGCAACCTCTATACCCCCACAGAGGCCTCCGGTGCAGCAACCGAAGGCGTGCCCGGCACCGACAACGTGGGCACCATCTCCCAGGGCTTCCTTGAAATGTCCAACGTGGAAATCGTGGATGAAATGGTCAACATGATCGTGGGTCAGCGCGCCTACGAAATGAACTCCAAGGCCATTCAGACATCCGACTCCATGCTGCAGATGGCAGTGCAGCTCAAGCGCGGCTAGCCCTGACCTGAGCAGGTAATAGAAGGATTCATGATGAGAACACTCGGGCACACCATACACCTTACGGCACTGACCGCGCTCATGGCGGTCGTGCTGGCGTTTGCCGCAACCGCGGTACACGCGCAGGTGGATGCCGACTGGCGTATTCACATCCGCGATGCCGCTGTGGTGGCGGGCGATCGCGTGAAGCTGGGCGAAATTGCCGATCCTGTCGGCAAAATATCTCCCCGCAACTGGGATAAACTGGCTTCGATGCCGCTGTGGTCCTCGCCTCCCAAGCCGGGGCAGCCCATGACCATCAGCAGGCACCGTCTGCGCAAGGAACTTTCCAAGTACATCGGCGCGGCTGCAGACCTTGCGGTCTACCCCTCTTCCATCGCCATCCAACAGGGCGGCTCGGTCATCCGGCAGGATGAACTGAACACCCTCGTCGTCAGTTCATTGACACGCTACACGGCAACCATAAGCGGCGAAACCAGCGTGCGCGACATTCAGCTGCCTGCATTCGTCTTTCTGCGCGATCGCATGAACAGGCTGGAAATGGAACCGCCAACGTCCATGGAGCCGGGCCAGTTCACCATACGCCTGCGCGAAGTCACCGCCACGGGCGATCTGGTCCGCCGTATCACGGGCGGCGCCATGCTCGACCAATGGGCCACGGTACCCTGCGCCGCGATTCCCCTGAACAGGTTCGACAACATCACGCCTGAATCCGTCACCTTTGTCCGCAAGAATCTCGCATATGTAAACGGCGACATATGGAACGGCAAAGGCGGCCCGTGGCGCATGCTGCGTTCCATAGGTGCAGGCTCGGTCATCTATCAGAGTGATCTGGAAATGACGCCCATGCTGCTCAAAGGCAGCCGGGTAGAGCTAATCTACATGGGCAAGACCCTGCGGCTGAGCGTTCCCGTTGAGGCCATGACAGATGGCAAACCGGGCGACCTCATCCCGGTCCGCAATTTGCAAAGCAAGAAAGAAGTATACGCCACCGTCCGCGATGCGAATACGGTGATCATCCAGAGATAACGGGCAGAGCGCCAAACGCCTGCTCCGCCGGGGAATCCGGCCCACGAGGTGGACCATGAACAACCGCACAAACACCGTCAGCATATTGGCTTCGGCCGGAACATCGGCCCGGCAGACCCTTGCGGGGGCACTGCTTATTGCCGTGCTGGCAAGCCAGATTGCAGGCTGTCAGGCAGCCAAGGAAAAACCGGCCCCCATTCCCCCCGTCATGCCGGCACCCGTGTCCATGACGCCGGAGGAAAAAGCCGCGAATCCCGGCTCCCTTTTTGACGATGCCGAAGCCAACTACCTGTTTTCCGACAACCGCGCCCGCCGCGTAGGCGATATCGTGCTGGTCAACATCGTGGAAACCACCACTGCCAAGAACAAGGCAGAGACATCCACCGAAAAGGAATCTGCCATCAATCTCGGCGTGAGCAACTTCTTCGGCACCCCCGGGCAGATGACCATGGGTCCCGTGACCATTCCCGGCGCCGTGGGCGCCACTCCCATGGTCAAGGCCTCTTCCACCTCGTCGTTCGACGGCAAGGGTGAAACCAAGCGCGAAAATACCTTCACGTCCACCATCGCCTGCCGCGTCATCAAGGTGCTGCCCGGCGGCCTGCTGGAAGTGGAAGGCGCACGTGAAACCCGTGTGAATGAAGAAACCCAGTACATCGTTATCAGCGGTCTTGTGCGCACCGCCGATGTGGAAGCCGATAACTCAGTAAAATCCACGCAGCTCGCCAATGCCCGCATCGCCTACTACGGCGAAGGTGCCGTGGCGGACAAGCAGAAGCCCGGCTGGTTCGTCCGACTCATGGACAACGTCTGGCCCTTCTAGTGTTGACGGAGCAATATACATGAAAGCCATTACCCGCACTCTGCCCCTTACCCCCGCATGGTGGCTGTCCGCCCTGCCCCTGCTGGCGCTGACCGTCGCCCTGGTGCTGACGTTCGTTTTTCCGCCTGCAGCCAACGCAGTGCGCATCAAGGACATCGCCACCTTCGGCGGCGTACGCGACAACCAGCTCGTGGGATACGGGCTCGTGGTCGGTCTCAGCGGTACGGGCGACGGCAAGTCATCCACCTTCACCATCAATTCCATGGCCAACATGCTCGACAAGCTCGGGGTGAGTGTTGACCGCACCGCCCTGAAGCCCAAGAACGTGGCCGCCGTGATGGTCACCGCCAAGATGCCTGTTTCCGCGCAGCCCGGCTCGCAGCTTGATGCAACCGTATCCAGCATCGGCGATGCCTCAAGCCTGCTCGGCGGCGTGCTGCTCGTCACCCCCCTCAAGGGGATAGACGGCAAGGTCTACGGGCTGGCGCAGGGGGCTCTCGCGCTCGGCGGTTTTTCCGCATCCGGCGCTGCCGCTTCCGCCCAGAAGAACATCACCACCGTGGGCATCATCCCCAACGGTGCAACGGTTGAGCGCGGTGTTCCCTTCCAGTTCAACAATCAGGACTCCCTTACCCTGCACATGAACACGCAGGACTTCTCCACCACCCAGCAGGTTGTGGAACGCCTGAACGAAACCATTGGCGGCGACTTTGCCAGCGCATCCGACATTTCCACCATCCGCCTGCGCATTCCTCCGGAATACCAGAGCAACCTCGTGCCGCTCATGGCGAGCATCGAAAATATCCAGATCACGCCTGACAACAAGGCCAAGGTGGTGGTCGACGAAAAGACCGGCACCGTGGTTGTGGGACGCGATGTACGCATATCCCGCGTAGCCATTGCCCACGGCTCACTGCAGATCGTGGTGCAGGAAAGCGCGCAGGTTTCGCAGCCCGGCGCCTTCAGCCCCGGCCAGACGGTCGTGACCCCGCAGACCGACATCGCCGCGCGTGAAGAAAACAAGCGCCTTGTCCTTGTGGAAGGTGCCACCCTGCAGGAACTGACCGACGGCCTTAATGCCATCGGCGCGACCCCCCGCGACCTTATCTCCATCCTCCGCGCCCTGAAGGCAGCCGGTGCGCTGCATGCGGAGCTTGAGGTGATCTAGCATGAGCAACCCCCTCGACACACAGGTGCTCAACGCACGCATGAGCGGACAGGACCTGATCCGCCGCAAGCAGGAAATAGACTCCCTGCGCCAGCGCCTTGCCGATCCTAATGCAAAGGACAAGAAGCTGCGTGAGGCCGTTGAGGGGTTTGAAGCCATTTTCGTGCAGAAGATATGGCAGCAGATGCGTGCCAACGTCCCGAAGGAAGGCTACCTGCACAGCAAAGATGAGGAATTCTGGCAGGGCATGTTCGATCAGGAACTGTCCAAGAAACTCACAGCGGCCGGCGGCATCGGTCTTTCCGACATGCTGTACGAACAGTTGCAGAACAAGCTGGGTGATGCGAGCAGAACCACGGCCCCCAGCCGTGTGAACTCCCCCATGCCCCTTGAACCCCTGCGCGCTGCAGATCGCCCTGCCCCGGCTGCGGACAAGCCTGCGGAGAGCGTTTACGACGAAGACCCTCTGTATACCCCGCTTGAACAGAACGGGGCACAGCAACCTGTCGTGCCGCTGCAGCCCGGCGCACAGCAGAAGCACCCTGCGCACCAGCAGGGCGCGGCAGCAGGCGTGGACACTTCTGCAAACGTTTCAGTGAACACTTCGGCGAACGCTTCGGCAGTCCGATCCCGTGACCTGGGCGAAGACACCATGCCCGTTTCAGATGAAAACGCTCCCGAGTTCCGCAGCAGACGTGGTGCCGTACCACCCCAGTTTTCCGCGCAGGACGGAGAGGCCATGAGCAGAGTCGAACGGCTCGCCAAGACCATCGTCAATGACGCAAAGGAAGCAGAGACGGTGGAACAGGCATACAAGCCTTCCGGCGGCGGTCTTGAACGTCCCGAAATCTTGTCGCGGCCCGTGTCCACACGCCTGCGTTCCAGCTCCGGTGTCGGTGGCCCCATCAACCGTGATCCGGACATGGGCATGCTCAACTGGCCCCTGCCCGGCCGCATCACCTCGGACTTCGGCTGGCGCAAGGACCCCTTCACAGGCGGTCGGGAATGGCATGCTGGCGTGGATATCGCCGGTGACGTGGGTGATCCCATCGCCGCCGCATGGGACGGCAAGGTAGTATTTGCAGGCGAACATGAAGGCTACGGCAACCTCGTGGTGCTGCAGCATGAAGGCGGCTGGCAGAGCTATTACGGCCATGCCAGCAAATTGACCGTGCAGGCGGGAGACGAAATCCGCTCCGGCAGGAAAATTGCAGAAGTAGGAAGCACTGGCCGCTCAACGGGCCCGCACCTGCACTTCGAAATCCGTCAGGGCGAGCTCGCTTGGAACCCCGAGCAGGTCAGAAACCGCCTGTTGGCGGGACTTTCTGTAGGACGCCGCAGCTAACGGAGGCACCCCATGTTCGAATATACACACGGAAATCTTGTCCGCCAGTTTAAGGGAATGCAGGTACTCGAGCTGTTGATCGAGGAAGAGTTTGCCCAGCTGCGGAACAACAAGCCGCAGGAAATTACCGCTACGGAGTTCGCCATTCATGAACTCATGCGCCAGCTTGCCGTGGAACGCCTTGAACTGCGCAAGATGCTCGGCGGCAAACGCCTGAGCGAAGTAATGCCCATACTCTCCGAAGAGCAGCAGGCCGTACTGAACGCCCAGCTCGCAGAGCTTGATGCGCTTGAGCAGCGTTGCGCCCGCCAGGCTTCCGTGAACGCCAAGCTTGCGCTCGCGCTGCACGACCAGAGCCAGTCTCTCCTCGATTACATTCAGGAGCAGATCAGGCCCAAGAATCAGAATACCTACGGCAAGAAAGGCCGGTACGCCCAGACACGTCCCGAAGCCACCCTTATTCAGGGCCGGTTATAGGAGAGGTCTTCCATGAGCGGTCTTACATCCCTGCTTAACATAGGCAACAGCGCGCTGTTTGCCTCCCAGAGCGCCATTCAGGTCACAGGCAACAACATTGCCAACGTGAATACCACCGGTTATTCGCGTCAGGCCGTGCGTTTTGAGGAAGGCATATCCATAGACAGCCGTCCGGGCCAGCTTGGAACCGGAGCCAAGGCGGCGGAAGTTTATCGCTATTTCAACAAGTTCGTGGAAGAACAGTTCAACGACCGCAACGCCATTTACAAGCGCTGGGACACGCAGCAGGAAGTGCTGAAGAGCGTGGAAAGCCTGTTCAACGAGGCCAACTCCGAAGGTCTGAACGCCATGATGAACCAGTTCTTCAAGGACTGGCAGGAACTGGCGAAACGCCCCGACGATGACGCCGTGCGCGAAGCTCTGCTCGCCCACACCGAAAACATGCTCATGCTCTTTCATGACACGGACCAGAATCTGCAGAGCATGCAGAGTCAGATGGACGACTTCATCAAGCAGGAAGTGACGAGCGTTAACGACCTCATCACCCGCATTGCCGATCTGAACAAGGAAATTCAGATCCACGACATTCCGGGTTCCAACAACGCCAACACTCTGCTCGACCAGCGCAACCAGCTGGTGCGCGAACTGGCCGAAAAGATGGACGTGGATGTCATAGACAACGGCAGCGGCGACTTTACCGTGAACACCAAGGCCGGTCACACGCTCGTGGACGGCGGCGAGGCGTTTGCCATCGATTTCACCGGCCCTGCAAGCTACAAGTCCCTGAATCCGGCTTCCTCTTTTGACGGCAGCATCGGCTTCGACGGTCAGGACGAATACGAATACACCGTGGAAGTGATGCAGTCCGGCACCATAACCAGCAACGCCGGTTCGGGCGCTGCCATGTTCCGTGTCTCTCTCGACGGCGGCCGCACGTGGATGAAGGATGAAAACGGCAACGACAAACTGTTTGCCGCCCGCCCCGAATCCGACAAGGTGAACGTACAGGGCATAGACATCTATTTCAATGCAGGTACGCAGGACCTGACCAAGGGTGACACCTTCACCGTGGTTCCCAAGAACCATCTGAAGTGGATATCACCCACAACGGAAGACCTGAACATCACGCCGCAGTCGTTTCTTGACGGCACCGATAACTCACGGCGTCTTACCGGCGGGTCCATCACCGGCTATTTCGCCCTGCGCGACTTCAACATAGGCCGCTACCGCGAACGGCTCGATTCCTTAAGCGAATCCATCGCGTGGGAAGTGAACCGCCTGCACAGTCAGGGTGGCGGAGAAAACCCGCTGAGCAACCTGTATGGTACCTACAGCGTGGACAAGACTGACCAGCCGCTGAGTTCTCCCAGTTCCGGCCTGCATTACGGCGACCGGCTGGCAGAAGGCAACGTCACCGTCTATGCATACGACACGAGCACGGGAGAGCTGGCATCCTCCGCCTCGTTCGGTCCGCTGGACTTTGACCCGGCAACGCCCGGCATTCAGAATTTCGACCCCGATGTCCACTCGCTGGAAGACGTGCGCGATGCCTTCAACAATTCCATGGGCAACTATCTTACGGCGAGCATTCAGGACAACAAGCTGGTGCTCAATTCCAAGAGCGGCTACGCCTTCCAGCTCGGTACGGATACGTCCGGCCTGAGTGCGGCACTGGGGCTGAACACCTTCTTCAAGGGTGAATCCGCCGCAACCCTCGCCATACGGGACGACGTGCGGCAGAATTCCTCGCTCATCAACGCAGGCAGCGTGAACGGCGGGGCAGAAGCCAACGACGGTGACAACAAGACAGCGCTTGCCATCGGGCAGTTGAAGGACAAGGACGTGCGCATCGACACCGCGTTCGAAACCTCCTCCAACCAGACGCTGCAGGAATATTACAACTCGCTGGTGGGCACTGTGGGTGCTGACACGGCAAACGCCAAGTTCAACTCCATGTTCAACCAGACCCTGGCCAAGGACCTGAACGAACGCCAGAACGAAGTGGCGGGCGTGAACCTCGATGAAGAAATGAGCAATCTGATCAAATTCCAGCATTCCTACAAGGCAGCGGCGAAGCTTATCACCACTGCCGATCAGATGATGCAGACCGTTCTCGGCCTGAAGAACTAACACCGCGAGCGGAAGGGGACGCGTTATGGCAGTCAGAGTATCACAACGCAGCATGTTCACGAGCTTCGTGAACAACATGAATACGTCGCTTGCCGACCTCATGGATTCCAACATCCAGGCCTCCAGCCAGAAGCGCATCAACAAGCCTTCGGATGACTCCATCGGCACGGCGCGGGTCATGAACTACCGCGACTCCATCGCCGGCATCAGCCAGTACAAGAAGAATATTGATACGGCAAAAAGCTGGCTCAACCTTGCGGACCAGACCCTCACGCAGGTGAACACCCTCCTCACCCGCATGAAGGGGCTTGCCGAACAGGCAGCCACCGGCACGCTGGATGCCAACAACCGCGAGCAGATCAGCTTCGAACTGCGCCAGCAGTACGAGCAGCTCATCAACCTTGCCAACACCCAGTACGAGGGGCGTCATATTTTTGCCGGTCACAAGACCGACGAGCCCGCCTTTGTGCAGGGGCTGAATCTTACGTCCAACGATACGGTCTTTTCCAACGGCAGCTTCTCCATCACCGGATCGGCTTCCAAGACCATGCTCGTGCAATTCACCAGCAATGCGACCATCGGCGGAGCCGGTGCCGTTCCGCTGCGCTATTCTCTTGATGCAGGGCGCACATGGCAGAACGGGTCCATTCCCGCAGGCGACAACCGCCTGAGCATAAACGGCGTGCAGGTTACCTTCCAGAACGGAACCGCCGTGCAGGCCGTGGATACGACCAACGTGCACGAAACCCTGAGCAACGGCAGCATGAACGGAACGTGGCTCTACATCCGCCCCACGGCCGTCTATCAGGGGGACGACAACGACCTGCCGCCAAGCATCATGCACTATGGTTCGGCTCCCGTCACGGCATCTGCCACGGGTGTCTTCTCGCAGGACATCACGGTGCGCATAGACAATTCCAATGCCAGCATGACAGGGCCCATCGAGTATTCGTACAGTCTGGATAACGGCAACACATGGGTTACGGGCAATACCGCATCCGATACCACCACATCGAACAGTGCCTCACTGATCATTCCGGGCGGCTTCCTTGTGCTTTCGGGCAGCAATGCAAGTCTCAACGGTGCGCAGAACCAGCAGTTCATCGTCAAACCCCACCGCGGCGACGTGAAGTTCGAAATAGCCCAGCGCGAGACCATTACGGTCAACAGCATCGGCAAGGATGTTTTCGGCGGTGTCTATACAAGTCCGGGCGACACCACTGCCTCACCCGCGTTTGACGGCAGCGGCAAGAACCTTTTCGAAACCGTGGGCAGGCTCATCGGATACATGGAGTCCAACAACCAGAGCGGCATACAGCGCGCGCTGAAAGATCTGGATACGGCCAGTTCGCATATCATGACCCAGGCCGCGTCCGTCGGCGGCCGTGAAAACAGGCTTGAGGTTGCCGGTAACGTTCTTACGACCATTGAACTGGACGAAAAGGCAAGAATGAGTAATATTGAGGACATTGATGTCGCAGAGCTGATGACCAAGCTCGCGCAGCAACAGCTTGTATACAACAGTGTGCTCAAGTCTTCCGCGCAGATCATGCAGATGAACCTTTCAAACTTCATTTAACGTCTATGCTCATTCTTACCCGGCGCCCGGGCGAAAGCCTGCACTTGGGCGACAACATAAAAATCACGGTGCTGAGCGTGCAGGGCAAGCAGATCAAGCTTGGTCTTGAAGTGCCCGGCGACATGACCGTGTACCGGGAAGAAGTTTACCTCCGAGTCAAGGAACAAAACCGTCTGGCCCTCGAAACGAGTGACGCGGACCTTCTGGCAGCTACCCAGTTATGGCACGGCAAAACGAAAAAATAGTTCAGACACGCCTCGGCAAACAGGTGGTCTCCTTGGATAAGATTATTTACTTTCCACGGGGCATCATGGGCTTTGAGGACAAGCACGAGTTCACGCTTCTTCAACTGAAGGACGGATCTCCCTTTCTTGTATTGCAGAGCATGGATGACCCCCGGCTGGGATTGCTGGTGGCAGATCCCTACAGTTTTCTCGAGGATTACCCCATACGCGTGGGCGAGGCCGAACAGAAGCTGCTGAGACTGCAGAACATCCGGCAGGTGGCCGTGCTGGTCACAGTGAGTATTCCCAAGGGAGAGCCGGAAAAGACGGCGCTCAACCTCACCGGCCCCATTCTCATCAACCATCAGGCCAAACTCGGCCTGCAGGTGCCGCAGGTGGACGGCAAATTCCCCAATCAGGTTTACCTGCACATGCCGCAGGAATAGCAATTTCCCTTATACGCAGATAAGCCCTGTCGAATCCGGCAGGGCTTTTTTCATG
>Ga0194137_10001705_pt1 | contig 13300 bp, 16 predicted proteins | sample TARM_MetaG_T3_14_FD_134025 | JGI IMG/M metagenome (GOLD analysis project Ga0194137, IMG submission 134025) | Freshwater microbial communities from Pennsylvania, USA, analyzing microbe dynamics in response to fracking - TARM_MetaG_T3_14 (version 2) | ecosystem: Environmental > Aquatic >... | reverse complement strand
AGATTTTTTTGACTGGTGTGAATCCCTAACTGCACATGGGAAACTTGGCACAGCAATCACCTATGCGCTGAATCAAAAAGAACGCATGATGAACGTGCTTGAAGACGGCCGTTTGGTGCTTTCCAACAACTTAGCCGAACGTGGAATCAAGTCACTTGTCATGGGAAGAAAAAATTGGCTTTTTTCAAAATCGTTTGATGGCGCACATGCCGTTGCGACTATTTTAAGTCTCGTTGAAACAGCAAAATCCAACGGATTACATCCGAGAAAGTATCTCGATTACTTATTAACTCACTTGCCCAACCGACAAAATACACCTTTGGAGGCTTATTTGCCATGGAATCCAAAAGTACAGATAGAATGTCGCTAGACATTCAGAATATTTTACTCTTCGGACATTTCTCAGTATAGAGGTGTCCGATTTTTTTGTAGGTGCTCAACTATTCATCGCTTACTAAGGCTGTTTAAAACTATTTGTGATTATTAATTCAACGATTCCTATGTTTCTTCAATCCTGTAGTTTCCAATCTTTAACACTTCCTATCCAGATATTTAATTACGTACCTTTATTTATATCTGTTATAATGATAATAAGTTTAATATCATTATTGAATTATATTTCTATTGTTTTTCATGAGATACGAAGGCCACAATTATGTTATAGTGCCGAGTAAAAGGAGGTGTTTCCATGATAAAACGTTGTAGCTGGGCAGGAGAAGATACACGCATGCAAGCTTATCACGATAACGAATGGTGTGTTGAGAACCATGATGATCGGTACTTGTTTGAGATGCTGACTTTGGAAGGTGCCCAAGCTGGTCTTTCGTGGCAATTAATCATTAATAAACGTGAGGCGTATCGGGAGGCTTTTCATAACTTCTCAATTGAAGAATGTGCTGAGCTTTCCGATTCTGATTTGGAAGAAATACGGGTAAATTCTGATATCGTAAAAAATAAACTTAAAATACGCTCCGTCCGTTCGAACGCGCTTGCGGTTCAGGCCATACAAGAAGAATTCGGTAGCTTTTCCGCCTACATTTGGTCATTTTCAGGACCAATCAATAATGACTGGGAACATGAATCCGAAGTTCCTGCTCAAACGGAAATATCCCAGATAATCAGCAAAGACTTGAAGAAACGCGGGTTCAAGTTCGTGGGTCCCGTCATCATTTATTCCTATATGCAGGCTATCGGAATGGTAAACGACCATATCGTCAGTTGTGATTTTAAAGGTGATTACTCAGGGCATGTTTAGCGCTCCGAGTAATCATTTTTCCAAAAAAGTGATTACTCAACGAGTTTTTTCTGCTCGAGTGATCACTTTAGGACAAGAAGTAATTACTCAAAGGCGTTTTCGCATGTGAGTAATCAAAAAGAACTCAGAAAAAGCTAATTTGGCTTTTTCTGAGTTCTTTTAGTTTTCTGTTAACAAAGCAGTGATCTGCGCTTGCGTATGCGTGTAATCAACATAGTCTGTCACGACACCCTTTTCCAAGCGGACCAGTTTGGGAACTGTTTTGACTTCATTCGCATCCAAAATATCCTGGAAATCACCGTCATTCTTATGTTTATCCGTATCATATTTATAGACCTTTGTTCCCGTTTCTTGGATAGCTTCATTCATCAACGGCTCAAATTCACGGCAATAAGAGCAAGTATCACGTCCGAAGTATAAATAAGCAACCTCTTCTGTCATAACCGCTTCATAACTGCCTGCATCCTTGACTTCCGCTACATATGACTGAGGTTGGGTGAAAAAATATAATCCGATCAGAACAACCAAGGTACCAATAAGGCCCAAGACCCACTTTGGCATTTTTTTCATTGAAGACACTCCTAAAAACTTATTTCGTTTGAAATGATTTTTTGATTTGGATCGAAATCAATTCAATTAAAAGAACAGAAGCCAAGATTAAATAGGTAATGGCGCCAACTTCACGCATATTATAATAGAAATTTCCGGACATGAATAGATTAAATCCAATTCCACCCGCACCAGCCGCAGCACCCATTCCTAAAGCCACGATATAATTGATTTCAAAACGCATAAAGATCCACGCAACCAAGGAACGGATCGTAGTGGGTAACACGCCTTGGAAAACAACTTCCCACCAACTTGCACCTGTCGCTTGCAGCGCCTCGATAACACCTTGATCCATTTCTTCAAAAGATTCTGAGAACATTTTTGTCAAATAACCAACGGAGTGAAATGACATACCAATGATAGCAGCGATGCTACCCAAACCAGCTACAATCGCAAAAATTAAAACCCATAATACTGTCGGAACGGAACGGATAAATGCCACGAATCCTTTGACAACATTTGAAACACGTTCATTCGTAAGATTACGGGCTGCCAATAAGCCCAAAAAGACGGATAGGATTGCCGAAAAAAAAGTTGTTAAAAACGTCATAGCCATTGTGATTAACACTTGATATAACGCATCTGGCAAATTAATACTACTAAAACCAGCTTCCGTAAAAATAATAGCCAAGTTATAAAAAGTATCGCGAATAGCTATTGGCCAATCGATAGTACCAAATTCAAAGCGCGTAAAGGAAAAAATGGTGATGGCTAACAAAGAAGCCAAAACAATCCACACATTCCGTAACGAATTACTTGGAACAACTTTTATATCTGGTTGTGGCAGGATGCGTTTCTTTTTTCTTACTCTCATTTTGTCACTTTCACGAATAAGGTTTTGCTCTGTCATAAGATAGACCTCCTGACACGGTTCGAAATAGTTTCCAACAATAAAACAATGAGCGCAATTCCGATGACAATCAAACTACACGTGTGATAGTCCAGGCTTTTATAATACAAACTGAACATATGGCCAATACCTGAACCAGTCAGCATCCCTATCAAAGTCGCACTACGCATGTTATTTTCAATTGCATAAAGAATCCAGGAAATGATGCCAGAAATCGCATCCGGGAAAATCGCCTGGCCGATGATTTGTAGCCAGGAAGCACCCGATGCGGTCAAAGCTTCAACCGAATCGCCCGCACTGTCGTCGATCGTTTCGATGAAGGCCCGGTTCAAGGTCCCAAAAGTCACGAAGAACAAAGCTAAAAGCCCCGTCATGACACTCATTCCGAAGGAGAACAAGAAAATCATGGACCAAACGATGTCCGGAACATTACGGAAGAAAGAAGCGAAACCTTTTGAGAACCATGCCAACCCTTCATTCCGTTTGGTCGTCTCGGCTCCAAACAAGGCGAATACGAAAGCAAAAATACTCGCCAAAGTGGCAGTAACGACCGCCATCAAGACCGTATCCAATAATTTTTCCATGATGTCCGGGACTTTCGCGAATGATTCCGCCGTCGGATAGAAATTATTTGCCATCCAGACCAGCGCATTTGGGAATGCCACCAATGCTTCCGTATAGCTGAATTCCAACAATATGGTCGCTCCGACCGTCAAGATAAGGAGAGTGGCGAAGGTCAGGAAAGAACCATATTTTCTTTTCGGTTGTGGTGATGTTAATTGCATGTCTTTCCCTCCTTAGGCAGATAAATCCGTGATCAATTCCCCGGCTTCAGAACCATAAATATGGTGGATCATTTCCGTAGTCAAGTCTTCAGGCTTTCCATCGAAGACCACTTCGCCATCCTTGACGCCGATGATGCGTTGCGAATAAGCCAATGCCACATCGACTTGGTGCAAGTTGCAAACAACCGTGATGCCCATCGTTTGATTGATATCTTTCAGATATTCCATGATTGTGCGGGATGAACTCGGATCCAGGGACGCAATCGGCTCGTCGCAAAGAATCAATTTCGGATCCTGGATCAAAGCGCGGGCAATGCCGACACGCTGCTTTTGTCCACCAGATAATTGATCGCAGCGTTGGTGAACAAAATCTTCCAAACCTAACCGTGTCAAAATATCAACGGCTTTTTCTTTGTCCTCATTTGAGAACATTCCAAACATCCCTTGCAAAGTATTTGTATAGCCCAAACGGCCATGGCACGTATTTGCCAAAACGCTCAAACGATTGACCAAGTTATAATGTTGGAAAATCATGCCGATTTTGCGGCGGGTTTCTTTCAAACCTTTGCTATCCAACTTCTCAACTTCCACACCATCAAATACAATACTTCCCTCGGTTGTATCAATCATGCGATTAATACAACGAAGGAGAGTTGATTTCCCTGCGCCGGACTTCCCGATGATGGAAATAAACTCCCCTTCTTCAACCGAGAAATGAATATCTGACAATGCTTTCTTTCCTTTCACGTATTCTTTCGAAACGTGGTTCAGTTCAAGAAATACCATTATTCGATTCTCCTTTTATGTATACAGATTATTGTGCTGATAATTCGCGGATTGGATCAAACCATGCATCTTCAGCAGGAACAAATTTAGAATCACCAGATTTTTCGAATAATGTAGACTCTTCTGAATCTTCTGGTCTCCAGATTAGTTCGTCGTTGTTCATTGCTTCGCCCGTGAATACTTCCAGAAGCGCTGCTTGATCTTCAGGAGAGGTCACTTCTGTATTGATTGCCATTGGTGCATTCAAGACAGGTGTCACTGAAATAGATACAAATTGTTCGCCAACAAGTGATGTAAATGGATCTGCTGCATCTTCTCTAATTTGGTAAGTTGTACCAACTGCATTCATTTCACCTTCAACTGGTTCTACATAGTTGGCTACACATGTATCACAAAATGCTGCTAGATCAGCACGTTCTTGCAACAAATTAACCGCAGAACCTTGGTGAGAACCTCCGAACAATACTTCGCTGAAGAATTTATCTTCCCCACCTTCCATCAAGGCTTCTTGGCTTAAATCTTCGTCTGGGAAGTTAGCCATGATATCCGATGTCGGAATGACAAAACCTGACGTTGATGAATTTGAAACGAATGAGAAACGTTTACCTTTAATATTATCGATTGAGTAGCTATCGCCATTTGCATAGTCGCCTTCGTTACCTTTTTTAACGTTAATCCAGCTGTAGTAAATAGCATCTTCCAACGTACCGGATTCACCTGATGGGACAACCAGTGGCAAGACCTTATCATTTTTATTATTAGCTTCTACATAGCCTTGTGCACCCATAAAAGCTAAGTTTGCTTGGCCATTTGCCAGTGCTTCAATCGCGATGGCATAGTCTGTTGTTAATTGGTGTTCTACTTCTTTTCCGGTTGCCTCTTCGACATAAGCGCCGATTACATCACGGGATACTGACATATCCGCACCGGATTCATTCGGATACCATACGATTTTGATCGTGTCTGAATAGTCCCCGGCCGTGTCGGTTGCGCCTTCCATTGCTGCTTCGTCCGTGTTCTCTTCTTCGGTTGATTCAGTTGTGCTGCCACAAGCCGCTAAAGTTAATGCGCTTAGAGATAATAATGCAATTTTAGAAAATAAGTTCTTCATGACATCCTCCAATTATTAATATTTTTCCTTACCCACTCATCCTAACATCGGTGTGTAAATTCAACGTGTAAATACTGTTAAATTTTAGCTATACAAAAAAATTACAAATATACCCTTTGTAAAACTTGTGTTAACCCATGCGTTCTTGCAGACGTGAATTAAATTCAGGAATACCAAGTTTTTGTTCAATCCAAAAGCGACCATGATAATCTGAGCCACCAAGCTCTAATAATTGCTCTGTTTCAGCGATTTTTTTGCTTTTTTCAATATCTTCTTCAGTGTGATCTGGATGGTACACTTCAATGCCATCCAGTCCGTAACGAAGTAATTCCGGAATCAATTCGTAGGAGTCTAGTTGTCCAGGATGAGCGATAACCGCAATCCCCTCATCCGCTTTTATGGCTTTGACAGCTAAATGGACGTCAATATATTCAATATCACCCGCACATATTCCTTTACCTTTGAACAATAATTTATAAAGAGATTGGTATCTAGCAGACTCATAAGGGGCTTCCGTTAAAGCTTCCATAATATGTTGCTTATACATTGTTTTTTTTGAATTTACAGCACGATTTAACTTTCCCCAATTAATGGCGTACCCTGCTCCTATAATTGTCTTCAGCTGGGCTTCCGTTTTTCTATTGCGTCGATCCAATAAATCATCGCAAATGGCCTTGATATTCGTTGCCTTCTCGTTATAGTTATATCCTAAAATATGTACTTTACGTTGGCGCTTAAAATCATAAGCTGAAATTTCGATGCCAGGAATCACATGAATCCCTCTTTTGTCACCTTCGACTTTTGCTTCCGCATAGGTATCAACCGTGTCGTGGTCGACAAAACTGATGTAGTCGATTTTTGCTTCTTTAGCTTTATCCAAAACTTCTGTCACTGTATCGGAACCGTCCGAATAATGACTGTGAACGTGCAAATCGCTACGCACCAGACATCACTTCCAATTCCGCTGTTTGCATATGATACGTGTAATCACATAGTCCTTCCATAAATTCCAAATCATGGAAAATTCCGATCATGGTTGTCCCAGCATTTTTCAATTTCTCAATGACTTCACGTACCTTTTGTTTGGATTCATTATCTAAACTAGCGGTGGGCTCATCCAGCAAGAGAAGTCGCGGATTTTTAACGATAGCACAAGCAATATTCAAACGTAACTTTTCTCCTCCTGAAAAGGTATTGGGATAGCTATCCCAGAGCTTTTCAGGAATGGCGAAATGACGCAATGCTTCTTTGGCTTTTTCAGTCGCAGAAGTTAAATCCTCTCCCATTTCCAAGAGGCTTTGAACCACCAATTCCAGACTCGTCGTCCGCGGCATGACGCTCAAAAATTGAGAAACATAGCCAATTTCATATTTTCGCAAATGTGTCATCTGCCGCTCTGACAAGGTGGCTAGATCAACTTTCCCAAATGCCTGGGAATCATACCAAATATGACCTTTAGTAGGTAGATAAGTCCGATAGATACATTTAATGATGGTGGACTTCCCACTACCGCTACGTCCGACAATCCCCATGAATTCACCTTTGCCAACTTCAAAAGACATATTTTTTAATGGCTCAATTGTTTTTTCCAAATGATGTGTCGTAAAAGCTTTATACAAACCTTCTAATGCTATGAGCGTATCCATTTTTTCCTCCTCTTAGTGATGATACTTTTCTACGAAAACTTCAATCGGCTGCTGAAAATCCGCTAACCGTTCCTTGATGGTTTCAGGCGACCAGTGCCACCATTTAATAGCTTCTAAGGCTTCTTGGATTTCTTCTGGAAAACGATATTTCACTACTGTGGCAGGGATACCAGTGACAATACTATATGGGGGAACATCTTTCGTCACCACTGCACCAGCTCCCACAATCGCGCCATTTCCAATCGTAACTTCCGGCATGATAATCGCTCCATGTCCAATCCAGGTATCATGGCCGATGACCGCCTTCCGGCTGCATCGCTCTTCAAAAAAGACAGAGTCATCCGTTTCAGAAAAACCATACATAGCTGGTCGATAAGTAAAATGATGGAGACTTGGACGATCATAAGGATGGGCAGTCGGGCCAATCCGCACATTAGCGGCGATATTAGCAAACTTACCGATTTCAGCATTTTGGACAAAACAAAATTGTCCGGTATAAGAAAAAGAGCCAAAATGAGTGTTTTCAATGAAATTCCAGACTCCGATTTCGTTGTAATCTTCAAAAGATACCTCTTTTAACTGGGTGTTTTCATGGATAACGGGTTTTTTCCCGAGCTCTTTTTGCTCAATAATCATTTGCGTAACCCCGTTCTATAAACGATTTTTCCATTCACCATTGCGGAAACAACGGCTGGGAAACCATCTTTTACCCCCAAAAGTAAAAGATCTGCTTTTTTATTCGGAGCAATGGATCCTGCTTCGTGGTCAATCCCAACAGCTTTGGCAGGATGCAACGTCACCATTTTGAATACTTCATGTAGCGGCATATTATATTGGCGGTGCAGAATATAAAGAGCATGAATCAAGCCAGAAGGGTAATAGTCACTGCATAGAATAGAAATACTTCCGTCCATAATGCCTTCTATCGCGCTTAAATTACCTGAGTGAGAACCACCCATCAACACATTTGGCGCACCGGCAATGGTCCACATTCCTTCAAGAGTCGCTTGGCGAGCCACATCTAAATGAATGGGAAATTCACTGATGGTAGCTTTGAATTTTTTCACTACTTCTAGTTTTTCCAACGTGTCATCATCATGAGAAGCTACAGCGATGCCACGCGCTTGGGCACGTTCCGCAATTTCCATTATTTCCTCAAGTTGTAGCGTGTCACGCGCTTGGCGGGTCGCAATAATGCCCTGGGTATCTTCATCGCTTAAATGACTTTGATATCCTTTAACTGTTTTTTTATATACTTCCAGATCACGATATTGTCCTTGACCGGGCGTATGGTCCATGAAAGAAATAAGATGAATTCTGTCTTCATCAATCCAACTGTTTACTTGGTCAACAATCTCAATGTTATTTATTTCTAAGCGGGCATGAACACGGTGGCGAATGACATGGTCGATGTCATGCATCTGATTGATAGCTTCAATCAACCGTTTCACGTTATCAGGACGGCGGATGGGTTTTACCCCGAAATCCTCATCTTTATAAAGAGAGAGCGAATGGTACATCGTTGTAATCCCATGAGTAATGAGAATCCGTTCGCTTTCCTTTAAACCAATATTAAAATCAATCATAGAGGTCGGGCGTGGGGATACGATATTTTCAATGTAATCAGAATGGATGTCGATGAAACCTGGTGCTAAATAGTAATCTTGGCAATCAATCCATTCATAATCCTCTTTTATATTTTGTGCTTCTTCCACTGGGAGGATGCGCGAAATATTTTCTCCTTCAACAACGACAGCAAAGTTCTCTAAAATACCGTCTTCCTGGATGATTTTTGCATTTGCAAGTATGTACATGTCTGGCCTCCTAAAGTAATGAATAGACGAGCTGTTGGGTATAGGCGTGTTGTGGATCTTCCAAAACTTGATCCGTCAAGCCTTCTTCAATCACTTCGCCGTTATACATAACCATCGTCCGGTCAGCTAACATACGAATGACAGACAAGTCATGGGAAACGACAATCATGCTAATTTTTAAGTCTCGTTGAATGGTTTTAATTAAATCCAAAACGTCTGCTTGAACACTCAAATCAAGACCTGTTGTCACTTCATCAAGCAATAAGACAGGTGGTTTGTTGGACAAGGCTTTGGCTATTTGAACCCGTTGCTGCATACCGCCCGAAAAATTTTGGGGTGCTTCTTTAGCTCGGAAAATTGGAATATTTACTTTATCTAATAACTCTTGCCCGCGTTCGGTCATTTCGCCGACGTTGCGGTGATTGGCAGCAATCATTTTTTCAGCGATATTGGCAATAGAGGAAAATTTCATCCGTAAACCCAGCATCGGATTTTGATAGACCATCCCCAACAACATATTCCGTACTTCTTTTTGTTGGTAGACGCCTGCTTCGTAGAGATTGACTTGACCACTTTTATATTTATCCAAATAATACTCACCAGAAGTAACAGCTTGATCGAAATAGAGTGTCTGCATCAAGGTGGATTTTCCCGAACCACTTTCCCCTACAATACCCAAAATTTCACCCTCAAAAACTTCTAAATTGATGGCACGACAGGCGTAAACCGTTCCGCAAGTTGGGCAGTAGTTTTTTTCAAGATACTCCGGATGGTCCAGGCAGTTCACACACCCGGTTCCGAATTGTTTATTCATATTTTTTACTTGAAGAATCGGTTGTTCTGTCATTATCCGGTCACCCCTTCTTGTTTGTTTAAAAGCTCCAGCATATAGGATTGATCATTGATTAAATAGTACGCTTCCCCTGTTTCTTCATCCTTAAGTTCGTCCAAATAAACATCGGTTGCGCCGGTCAAACGGCAAGCTTTGCCTACGAATGATTCGCGTTCAAACGGATAGTCCTCAAAATCTATGGACTTAACATTGGTATAAGGCGGAACAGCGTAAATTTTCTTCTCACGACCCGCTCCTAATAAAATTAACCCTTCATTTTGATGTAATTTCGGATTATCAAAACGCGGAATGGGACTAGGGGCCATCAAATAGCGATTATTGACAATAACGGGGTAGTCCGCATGCATGGAAGCTTGTCCGTATTTCACGATTTGTTCGAATAAATGTAACCACGATACTGAATAATCCGCATGGGCATGCATTTCCTTCGTTTTTTGTTCAGATGGTTCAACTTCTCGTAAAGGCTCAGGAATGGGAACTTGCAAAATGAGTGTTTGCCCTTCTTTAAGTGGGACTTCCGGTACCCGGTGACGCGACTGAATCAAGGTAGCTTCGTCGGTATGGACTGTCGTAGTAACACCCGTTGTATCAGTAATCATTTTTTTGATGTTGACCGCGTTCACACTTTCATCGGAACCTTGATCGATTACTTTAACGACATCCTCTGTTCCTACTAAAGAAAGACTTACTTGCAACCCACCTGTTCCCCAACCTCGTGCTATTGGGAGTTCACGTGAAGCAAACGGCACTTGATAGCCGGGAATGGCAATGGCCTTCAGGATTGTTCTTCGGATTTCTTTTTTTGAATTTTCGTCTAAGAAGGCAAAGTTTCTTCTTGTTGTCACGCTTCGTCCCCTCCTTTATTCTTCATTTTGCGCATACTATCCAATTTCGATTGAAAAGTCACATAATGTGGTAACTTCAAGTGCGAAATAAAACCAGATGATTCAACCGAATCGATGTGTAACAAGACAAATTCTTCATTTGCGGTCGGATATTCTGGATCTTTATATTCCAGTGCATAATCCAATACACTCATCGCGATAGCTTTTGTTTCATTCTGGCCAAAGGTAAAACCATAACCAATCGCAAAATCTTGGGTTGTCTGCCCAGCTTCATTGACCACATCCACTGGGATGAATCCTTCGACTTCGGTAACAGTGATGGCTCCCAAATAATATTCATCTTCTTCATTATCCTCTTGGTCCATTTGAACGTATAAAGGTAATTCGCCAATACGTAATTCCCCAATATTCGGATGGACTGCAACACCAAAGCCACGGATTTCTGCATATCCCAACGAAGTAACAGCTCCCGTTTGTCCCCGAGTTAAGGACTGGAGACGTTGGCTACGGCTAGCTGGGAATTGAATGCTTTTTTTCGTAATATCATCCGGTTCCGTGTTATCCATCGCAGGACGTTGGTATAAACCAACTTCCTCGAGGTAATCAATTACTTTAGTCAACTGTCGCAAATCGAGGTTGGATTCTGGCACAGGCTCTTCCTCGAAAGTTGCTCTCTTCTCACACAAATCACTCGGTGCTTCGTTGAATAAATCAAAATCCAGGAAACGTTGCGTAAAATCCAATGCCGTTCCCAAAATTTGACCACCAGGAATGTCTTTGAAAGAAGAAGAAACCCGCCGTTCAACGGCCATGTTTTTTGTATCAGTGGTGGTAGTATAATAAAGGCGCGGTAAGGTAGAGCGGTGTGCCCGTAACAAAAAAACCGCTTCTTCCATACTGCCACCTGCTTGCTTGACAGCCAGGGCGGCCAATTCTTCATCGTACAAGGAACTTTCCGACATAACTTGGTCAATCAAGGGTTTCATGGAAGCTTGAATATCGGCAACATCTAACGTCCGACCGGATTGGATCCGTAAATATTCCAATCGTTTATTTGATTCAGCAATGGCTTCTTGGCCACCTTTTACAGCAACGTAACCCATTAATATGCCCCCTTCACTTCTGTTGTTCGTGGCAAGCCAACCAATCCTTTATCTTTTCCGACAAAAAAGAGATCTATTCCAAAAGGAAATTCAGCAACTACCTCATTTCGAGCCTGTAACCATAATTCTTGGTCGGATATTCCAACTTGAATGTTTTCTTTAATTCCTGGTCCCATCCATGTGAGAACGTTTGGTTGAGCAACTTTTGCACTTTCAATAAAGACCGTCGCGCTTTGATCCGGATCCAACAATGAACCATATTTAACTTTTCTCAATATTTCTGCTGTTTTTTCACGTTCAGAATAAGGGATCACGATATAATCCGCCTTTTCAAGCGGAGCTGATTTGGATAGGGATCGAATTTTGATTTCTTGTTCTGTTTCCTCATCTTCGCCAACCAGATGAAAGGTTACTTCTGCATCTAATAACGTCAAAATTTGATCCATTGTTTCGGGATATAAAATACCAGGATACATGGTATCAGAGGCTACATTCACGACTCTACCGGGGTAAGATAGGGCTAGCATTAAATTACGAAATATCTTTTGTGTGTCCAATGACATGGTAAATCCTCCTATTGATTCATTGTTTCGAAATTTACTTTGGTTAAAGCAAGACGGTCTTGTTTCGCTTGCCATAGCATCTCACCAGCATGTTCCAATTCATCCAACACAGGAATCCAGTTTAAAGTTTCCGGTAGTTTTGCAGCAAAAGCTGCATCGATGATGGCAAGTGCACGGGAAAATTCACGTTGATTACCCTTAACTAGCCCAATCCCCACCTGATTTTCGATTCTGACTTTTGTTTCTGTTACTAAAACTTCTCCAGCATAAAACAATGAGTTCTGTGCTGTTTCGCGCATTTTTATCATTGTTAAAGCCTCTTTTGGATCAGAAATCATTTCAACTAAATAGTGTTTTTCAATTTCTTCTGACATTTTTAATGCAGTCTCTTTACCGTAATCAATCAAGATGCGTGTTCGTCTCTTTCTTTGCATAACCATCTCCCCTTTCGTATTTCATACTAGCTTGTCGCCAAGTTGGGTACCATCAATTTCCGGTAAAGCTTTTGTAAATTTGTAAAGTTGACACCCTCCATGAGAACGTTCACAATAAAGAGAATGAGAAAGGATGATAGCGTGAAAATCGAACATGTCGCTTTAAATGTCAATGATTTAGAGGGAGCAAAAAGATTTTTCACTCGCTTTTTCGGAGCAACGGCGGGAGAAAAATACCACAATCCCAAAACGGGGTTACAAACTTATTTTTTAAGTTTTGAGGATGGCTCACGTCTAGAAATTATGGCTCGACCTCAGATGAATGATGTACCAAAAGCGTTATATCAAACAGGCTATACGCATTTGGCTTTTAGTGTAGGGGGTAAGGAAAAAGTAGATAGCTTAACAAAGACATTGGCAGATAATGGTTTCGAAGTACTCAGCGGACCTCGTACAACCGGAGATGGCTATTACGAAAGTAATCTTCTGGCGTTCGAGGGAAATCAAATTGAAATAACAGAATAAAAGAGGCTGGGACAAAAGGTCTCTCAAAAAAATACACTCCCAAAACTATGAACTTTTTTGTTCAGTAGTGGGAGTGTATTTTTCTATATCTTTATAAAAATAAACGAAAGTGGGACTACTT
>Ga0194137_10001700_pt1 | contig 13318 bp, 12 predicted proteins | sample TARM_MetaG_T3_14_FD_134025 | JGI IMG/M metagenome (GOLD analysis project Ga0194137, IMG submission 134025) | Freshwater microbial communities from Pennsylvania, USA, analyzing microbe dynamics in response to fracking - TARM_MetaG_T3_14 (version 2) | ecosystem: Environmental > Aquatic >... | reverse complement strand
TTGGCTTTTTCCTGGGCATCCTCGTTTATTCCACCCTCGTTCTTACTCTGTCCTTTTCAGCAGGCGCCAGCTATTTCCCTGTTTCCACACTGGTTTCAACACTGCAACTCATCATCAGTTTCATTCTTTTTGCCTATTACATTCACTATGTATCCAAATCCATCCAGATCAATCATTACATCGATTCTCTTGTAAATAGTGCCATAAAGGATATCCGCGCCTACCAAAAATCCATCGAAGAAGACCCTTCCCTCATTCTTAAAACGCCTGAACAGCTTGAAGACCTATCGGAGAAAAAGGGCACGCCCTACCACGCAAAGAGCACCGGATACATCACAGGTTACACCAAGGAAAAACTAATCGAATATGCAAAAGAAAACGATGTTTTGATCCTGATTGAAAAGCCTGTTGGTGCACACGTCTTCGAAGAAGACACGCTCATTAGCGTATTTTCAAAAAGCACTGTTCAAATAGACAAAGAAACAATAGACGAATGCATCACCCTGAGCAATGAACAAAGTCCCTACAGCGAATACCTGTCAAGCGCCATCAAGCTTACTGAAATCGCCGTAAGAGCCCTTTCTCCAGGTGTCAACGACCCTGCGACCGCCATGCACTGCATCCAGCAGATCGGCTATATCCTGAAGACCTTGTCCGATTCCCACCAGAACCTCGTATACCAGGATGAAAAAGGTGTTGACAGACTCATCATGCAGGGCATCAACTTCGATCAACTGCTTTATGATACCTTCTATCAGATCAAGCTTTACGGCACCAAGGACTACAAGGTCATCCAGTCCGTCCTTACCTCGTTTGCCCGCATCGCCAAGGAAGCTGGGTACTTTACCAAACGCTCCCTTTGGAACTTCGCAAAATACATCATGGATGACATCCCCTATAGAACATTGAGCGACTATGACTACAAGGCGCTTTTCAGAAGTCTTTACCAACTCGCCATCCTCACGAACCACATCGAAGACTACAAGAAAACCTACAATCAAAGTAAGAAAGACGAAGAAGAGCTTTCAAAAAACGAAGCCATCGAAGAATGATTCCATAAAAAAAGTGTTTGCCTGAATCATAATTTCAGGTAAACACTTTTTGATTTAACTTAGTTCTTCCGCTTTCTTTTCAAAAGCTTCAAGTTCACTTTTGGTGTATAGTTTTTCCGAGATCAGCGCCGCGACGATAAATACCGCGAGCATGATGACGTTGATGAGCATGGCGAATGAGAACCCTAGCTGTGTGACCTGGAAGAACACGATGGGCAGTTTAAGAGAACTCCATACCATCAGGAAGAAAAGCACGTTTGAATACCGCGCGCCTTTTTTGAGCATCACCATCGCCAGTGGAAACGCTGCGATGGTTGGCCCTGCAGAAAAGGCACCGAGGAAAAACGCGAGCGCCATTCCTTTGATCCCTGAAGACTGTCCCATGAGTCTTATGACGGTTTCACGGTCGACCCATACGTCAAAAAGACCAATGAGAAGGAAAATCGGCGGGACAATGAGTAGCATGTCCAGCAACTGACTACCGGTGTTTTCAAGTGCTGTGTAGGTAAGGGTCACATCCACGAAGGTCATGATGGCGAGCAGGAGAAGACTGATCACCAGGAACTTGTTCTTTCGTATGAATTTCATCATCCGTAGATCACCGCCACAACGCCTACAACAATGATGGCGCCGATAAAACTCACACTGTTTCTGATAATCGCGGATTTCTTAGAAAAGAACTTGGTCTCTGCGGCGAAGTAGACAATCCCTACACTCATAAGTGTTACGAGAAAGCCTGCGACCTGTGGATAGGCGCCGCCACTTTCCAGCAGTTCCTTGCCAAGCGGAAATGCGACAAACGGCGGCATGAACGTGATGCTTCCCACACTGAGGCCAAGAACAATTCCGATAAAGCCGCTTTCTTCACCAAGAAGTGAAGAGATGAACTCCGGCGTAACCACCGCAAGCAATATTCCCACAAATAAAAAAAGCGGTATGAGCACAGGCATCAGTTTCAAAAAGCTTTTTGCACCTTTTTTAAAGCCATTCTTGGTTTTTTCAATATCGATGATGGCGGAAACGATGGTGAGTCCAATCGCAATACCATATATAATCATTGCGTCTAAAGACATACTTTCAACTCCTTCTATTGAATTTTATTGGTTTCCCCCCGCACAGTCAAAGCTAATGCATTAAAAAAGCCCAACCTGTGGGCTTTTTTGAACTTATTCCAAATGCGCGGTATCATTGAGTGCCTTTATTTTAAAGCGGTTCTTCTCAACACTGTATTTTAAAACGGTAATGGACGTGTTGTATATGTCGAATGCGTTTCTTTTCTGATGGGGGAGTTCGAGGATGTGACCGATGATCGACTTGATGATGCCACCATGCGTCACAATCGCCACGTGTTCCTCTTCGGATTCACCGGTAATCTTTTCAAGCATGGCCATGGCTCTTTTTTCAAGCATCTGATAGCTCTCGCCACCCGGTACGGCTGTGGTGTAGATATCATCATTGTCTCTTCTTTTTTGAATGAAATCGGAGTACTCGCTTTTTACCTGTTCGCGTGTCTTCCCCTGCCATTCACCAAGAGAGATTTCCTGCAGGTCCCGTTCGATGACAAGGTTCAAATCGTGGTACTGATTGATGGCACGCGCGGTTTCAAGCGCACGCTCAAGATCACTTGAATAAAGGGCCCCAATTGGATAGCCTTTGAATCGCCAGGCGAGAATTTTCGCCTGTTCCTTGCCTGAATCGTTTAAAGGAACGTTGGAATTCCCCTGATAGATCTTGTTGATATTGGCATCGGTCTGGCCGTGTCTTATGAGGTATAGATACATGCTGATTCCTTCTTTCCTTGTGGGTGGTTATACATCTATTTTAACATATTAAACGCCCTGGATATAAAAATAAAAGCCTCCAAGGGAGACTTTATTTTTCAACTCTTACTTTATTTGCGTTTTTACGGTCTTTTTCATTGAGATGTTTCTTGCGCATGCGGATGTCATCGGGCGTGATTTCCACGAGTTCATCCTCCGCAATGAATTCAAGCGCTTCTTCAAGCGTAAAGATTTTTGGATTGATGATTTTGAGTGCTTCATCGGTACCGCTTGAACGCACGTTGGTGAGTTTTTTGTTTTTGGTTGGATTGACGACGAGGTCGTTGTCTCTTGAATGAAGACCGATGATCATGCCTTCATAGACTTCGGTGGCAGGTTTGATGAAAAGGTTGCCTCTATCACTGAGATTGAACAGTGAATAGGCCATGGCTTTTCCGTTTTCCTTGGAAATGAATACACCGTTGCGTTCTGAGGTGATCGGCCCGGCGTGTGGGAGGTATTTGTAGAATACTTTTTCAAACGTGCCCGTTCCATGGGTCGCATTGATGAATTCGCTTCTGTATCCGATGAGGCCACGTGTGGGAACCAAGTATTCGAGTTTGGTGTAACCCGCGTCCGATGTCATGGACTGAAGCGTGGCTTTTCTCAGGTTCATCTGCGTGATAATGGTGCCTGCGTATTCGTCTTTGAGCGTAATCATAACCCTTTCGAAGGGCTCATGGATGACGCCTTCGCTTTCACGTAGAAGCACTTCGGGTTTGCTGACGGCGAGCTCATAGCCTTCGCGACGCATTTTTTCAAGAAGAATGGAGAGGTGAAGTTCACCGCGCCCGCTTACTTTGTAGCCTTCCTTGTCCTTGAGGGGTTCGACTCTGAGTCCGACATTGGTCTCGAGTTCTTTCATCAGACGGTCTCTGATCTGGCGGCTGGTCAGGAACTTACCGCTTCTGCCTGAAAACGGTGAATCGTTGACAAGAAAGTGCATGGTAAGGGTGGGTTGTTCAATCGTCATTGCGGGAAGCGCCTTGACGTGTTTTGGATCGGTGATGGTTTCACCGATTGAAATGGAAGAAATACCTGTAAAGACGACCATGTCGCCTGCGTGGGCTTCTTCGACTTCCACGCGTTTAAGGCCTGCGTTTACATAGACTTTTGCAATGCGTTCAGTGGAAAGAGAGCCGTCTCGTTTGATCTGGGTGACGGTCATGCCTTTTTTAAGAGATCCCTGAAGAATCCTTCCCATCCCCATGCGTCCCTGATAATCGTCATAATCGAGTGACGATATCTGAAACTGAAGAGGCTTGTGATCAAGGTTCGGATACGGCTTTACGTGATCTAGAATCAAATCAAAAAGCGGGGTGAGGTCCTTGCTTTCAACGTCAAGATCCGTAGTCGCAATACCATCTTTGGCAATGCCATACACAATTGGAAAATCGAGTTGTTCATCGGTCGCTCCGAGTTCGTCGAATAGGTCGAAACTCATGTTTACGACTTCTTCGCTTCTCGCGTCTTTTTTATCGATTTTGTTGATGAAAAGAATCGGCTTGAGACCTTTTTCAAGAGACTTTTCAAGTACGACACGTGTTTGTGGCATTGGCCCTTCACTCGAATCGACAAGCAAGATGACACTGTCCACAGTCCGCATGATGCGTTCGACTTCACTTGAGAAGTCCGCATGGCCCGGAGTATCGACGATGTTGATTTTTGTGCCGTTGTGTTCAATGGCACAGTTTTTTGAATAAATGGTGATCCCGCGTTCTCTTTCCAGATCATTGCTGTCCATGACCTGTTCCACGAGGGTTTCGTGTTCTGAGAATATGCCGCTTTGCTGAAGAAGTGCATCCACAAGGGTGGACTTTCCAGCATCGACATGGGCGATGACACCGACATTGATGATTTTTTGCATGATAGTTCCAACTTCCTACTTGGTATAGTTATCTTTTCCATAAAAAAACGATGCGTGAAAGTGCGCATCGCTTTATGGGTTTAATGACTGGGCCATTGTTCCAACGTGGGAGGTGCAAACGCATTGGTTTCTTACTGTGAACAGTATACCACGAATTGCTGTTTTACCAAGCTTTTTTACATTTCTTTGTGGAACACGGCCATGTAAATGCTCACATGAGGGATAATCAGTCTATTTTGTTGTTACCGTTTAAATACTTCAAGCGTGCCTTGTAAACTTTGGCGTTGCCAGATTCCTTTTTTTCTGAATGAAGGCAGGCTTCATACGTTTCAAGCATCTCGTCATCAAGTTCATCACAAGACACGATTTCCCGCAAAAGTTTTTTCTGCTTTTTACGATGCTTACCAACATTCATTGTCTTTTTTTTTGATTTTACCCTTTTCAACGTCACTTTCGTGATTATAGGTATGGTTTCGTTTGTAACTTATGTACTTTGAAGCCAATTGTCATCACTTACCTGGTAGTCATAGTGTGTTCACGATTATAGTATAAGGTATTTTTATGTGTCTGAGCAGCGTTTTTCTCTATGCAAAAATAATATTTATTATATTCCTTAATTGGAATGTTATTGGCATGAAGCGTTTTTATTTATAAAAACAGTCTTTTGCATTGTTTCTACATGCATGTCTCTTTTATAATTGCATTCAGTGATTCGCAACACAAACAATTTTACGGAGGTAGTTTATGTTTACAAATCTAAGAATTGATTCATGGCAAGTGCTTGCTTTATACATTGTGACCCTACTTGTTGTCGCATTCCTCATGGGTATGAGAAAAAAACGTATCAAGTTTTCCTACCGCGTGCTGAGTGCACTTGGGCTTGGACTCATTGTTGGGACACTCTTCGGTGATGATGCCACCATCATAAGACCGATCGGGTCCTTGTATGTAAGACTCATCATGATGATCGTGATTCCTTTGGTCTTCACATCCATCATCAAAAGTTTTACGGACCTGAAGGATTCAAGCAAAGTCAAATCCATCGGTGGCTGGTCGGTGTTCTGGTTGCTGCTTACAACAGCGCTTGCAACTGTCATAGGCCTCATTTACGCTAATGGTTTCAATCTTGGGCTTGATTTTGACACATCTTCAATCAGTTATACCCCCAGAGAAGTCGTGCCGTTTGAAGAAGTCATTCTCAATCTGTTCCCCAACAACATCGTCGCTCACATGGCTGAAAACCAGATGGTCCCTGTTATCATCTTTGCACTTTTCATATCCATTGCAATGATTGTAGAAAGAACGAAACATCCTGAGATGGTTGAACCTTTCAAAAACTTCATTGACAGCTTTCAACTTATCATGGTGAGAATGACCAAATTCGTCATGCGTTTCACCCCGTATGGGGTATTCGCGCTTATCGCGAATGCTGCGGGTAGAAACAACATCGATACTTTGAAGGCTCTGGGACTATACATCATCATTCATTACGTCGCTATGATTACACACTTCCTAATCGTGCATTTGCCACTTGTCACATTCGTAGCACGGTTGAATCCGATAAGATTCATCAAAAAAATATACCCGGCATCCATCGTCGGCTTTACTTCACAAAGCAGTTATGGAACCTTGCCAGTCACCATTCGATCGCTTACTGACAGAGTGGGTGTATCTGAGCGCATTGCTAGTTTCACAGCACCCCTGGGCGCAAATGTTGGAATGAATGCATGTGGAGGAATCTTTCCTGCCATGGTGGCCGTCATCACTGCGAACGCGTTTGGACTTGAGCTTGCAGTCAGTGATTACTTCCTGATTGTTCTTACCACAACCATCGCAAGCATCGGCATCGCCGGAGTTCCGGGGATTGCAAGCATCGCAGCAAGTGTAGTGCTTTTATCACTCGGTCTCCCACTAGAAGGCATCGGTCTTATCATCGGGGTCGACGCTTTGATTGACATGGGTAGAACCTCGCTCAATGTAACGGGCACCATGGTCAGCGCGACGCTCGTTGCGAACCATGAAGACGAGCTTAACCGTGATACCTTCTTTGAAGAACAGCCGCTTTTCAACAGTTCCATCGAATAGAAATAACAAAAGGAAGGGCTACCCTTCCTTTTTGTAGACGCTATAGGTATTTCCTGTCTCTTTGGCCTTGTACATGGCCTTGTCCGCCATATCAATCAGTTCATGGATGTCTTTGGTATGATCGTTGTATACGGCCATGCCAAGTGAAAAACTTAGAGGATGATCATGCCCTTCAATGGATATGGGACCGGACACACGATCGGTAATGGTTTCCCACAAAGATTCGGTTAAAGACGTATCCACTGCATCAAGGCCTCCAATGAAGACACCGAACTCATCCCCCGCAATGCGCATGATGATTGACGGGTCAAAAGGCAGAGTTCTTAGGCGGTCAGCGAATGTCTTCAAATAAACATCGCCTGTCTTGTGTCCGTAAGTATCATTGACCGGTTTGAAATCATCGATGTCAATAAAGCAGAAGATTCCGAATTTATCCGTATGTTTCTTGGTCATATTCCTTCTCAAGTTCAGGGTCGCGGTTGAAATGCGCTTCATAGACCCTGTCTGCAACTGTGCTGAATGCGTTGGATAGATCGTGAAATAACAAACCCATACCGCACCTCCTGAAATATTGAATAAAGTTCGGTGTTTGTATTGTTAGAAATGCAAAGTATTGATACACTTAAGATGAATAAGAAGGAGGCAATGCCCCGTGAGACAATCCGTTAAAATCAAGGCCATGATCATCCTGGTTCTTTTCACTATTTTCATTCTACTTTATGGCAGTGCCTCCATCTTTTTTGAATTTGAGTTCTTTTCCGTGGAACGGTTTCTAATACTTGGGACGGCTTACCTATTATCCATTCTGATAGGTATCAATGCTTTCCCACTCTTAATGACTTCCAAAAACCAGTCCCTTGATTCTCTTCGCAAACTCGCCGATACGACCAAAAGCGGCGTATACATTACTGATGAAGACGCACGGGTCATTTATGCCAACAAAGCCTTTTTGAAAATCACAGGGTATTCCATGTATGAAATCTATGGCGTGAACCCGCGTATTTTCAAAAGCGGCATGCATGATGATGACTTTTACAAAACCATGTATGCTTCGCTTTTTGAAAATGGCTACTGGGAAGGAGAAATATGGGACAAGAAAAAAAGCGGCGCAGTGTACCCAAAGCACGCACAGATCACCCGTATGGTCGATCCGGCATTCAAAACCACCTACTACATAGCCGTCCAGGAAGATATGACAGGCCACAACGCAAAGAAATACACGGCCTACAACCAAGGCACCTTCCTTCCCAATGAAAACTCCCTGAAACAGTTGCTTGCAAAAGACTTCCTGAACAGGGGAAGCGCATTCGTTCTTTATTACATTCGCATCTTGAACAGAACCTCTTTGGAAAGTGCGTTTGGGAGAAGCAACTATGAAAAACTGTTGAACGCTTACGCCAAGAGAGTCAATGTGTTTTTAAGAGACACCGCTTTTCTTTCTGAAATCTCAAGAGACACTCTGGTCGTGGTCTCTCCAATCCCCGAAGCAAGTGCCAAAAACGAAGTCATTCATCTTTTGCGTCAGGGCAGGGATCTCACGCACGAGGACATCCACGCCTACTTCAACATCAATATCGGAGTGGCGACCTATCCCGATAACGGAAAAACCGCAAACGAACTGTTAAGAGGCGCCCGGCTCGCACTTGATCACATCATGTACACCCCCGGTATTGCCTATGAATTTTACAACAACACCTTGAAAGACGGCATTATTAAGGAACTCACCATTAGCAACCACTTTCAAAGCGCACTGGACATGGAGGAATTTGAAATTCATTACCAGCCTCAATACGACGGTTCCACCAAGCACATTGTCGGTATTGAAGCACTGCTTCGCTGGCATAGCGAGGACCTTGGTGACGTGTCCCCAGAAACCTTCATAAAAGTTGCCGAAGAAAGCGGCTATATAGGAGACATTACACAAAAAGTGTTTGAACTTCTTCAAAAAGACATGCCTGAAATCTACAAAGCGAACCCTGATTTGAAACTCGCCATCAACATCTCATCATCCCAGCTCAAAGACGACCAGTGTCTAAGCGGCTTTTCCACCCTTCACGAGTTGATTGGTATCCCACCGAGCCAGTTGGAATTAGAAATCACCGAAGGCGCCATTATCAATGATGTGGAAGGTACTTCCGAGAAACTAAAAAATTTCAAAGCCACAGGCATCCGTATTGCCATTGACGATTTCGGTACGGGATTTTCTACCATGGCTCACCTTGGAAAAATCCCTGCAGACATGCTTAAAATCGACAAATCCTTTGTGATGAACTACCCTGAACAAGATGACGGAAACATTGCCTCCCTAATCATTAAAACCGCAGAGACATTGAACATGGAAGTCCTGGGAGAAGGCGTGGAAACAAGCGAACAAAGAGACTTTCTACTTGAAAACAACTGTACACTCATGCAGGGGTATTACTTCTCAAAGCCCCTTCCAAAATCAACCCTCATAAAGCTTCTTAAAAACGATTCAAAATCAAAGGAGTGATTGTATGGCCCTTAAAACAAAGCGTCTTTTCATAAGAGGGTTCAAACCGACAGATCTTGATGATTTCTATGAATACGCCAGTAAAAAAGGCGTGGGGGAAATGGCGGGATGGAAGCCCCATTCTTCAAAGGAAGTCTCCAAAGCCATTTTGAACCAGTTCATAGACAATCCAAAAGTATTTGCCATCGAACTGAGATCTAACGGTAAAATGATCGGATCCATGGGCCTTCACAACAAGCCATTTGACGACGATGATGATCAATACCGACAAAGAGAACTCGGCTACGTCCTTTCAAAGGACTATTGGAACCAGGGCATCATGAGCGAAGCCACGAAAGCCCTCGTCGATTACGCGTTTTACACCATGAAACTCGACCGCCTAAGCTGTGCACACTTCATTGGAAACGCCCGCTCTGAAGCCATCATCAAAAAACTTGGCTTTACCTTCGTCAAATACGACACCTACTACGCCAAAACACTGGACAAGACCTTCAAGGAAAAGAAATACATACTATACAACCCAAGAAAAAAATCTCTCAGATGAGAGATTTTTTTAATTATAGCCTTTGAGATCGTTGATAAGCGCTTGGTAGGCTTCTTCAAGTTTATCAAAGTTTACTTCATAGCGCCTTTTCTTGTCGCCAGCGGGTCTTAATATGTTCGTCGTCACAAACGCGTTGATGTGATAACTGATTGTGGCACTGCTTACCCCGAGATCTTTGGCGATCTGTTTGGTCGAGGTAATGCCTGAGGCGATTTTTCTAAGGACTTCGTAACGCGTCTTGTCCGCAAAATTCTTAAACAGTTTGGTTTGGCTCTCAACATGGGTTTCATACTTGTTGAGCAAGAAATCGAAGCCGTCCTTCATGTGAATGCCTGATACAATGAAGGCGTCTTTAGCATCCGAGACAATCATGAAACTGTAGGGAAACACAATGGAAACCAGGTAACGGTTCATATCGGGATTAAGCAAATCCTTGCTGACAAAGCCTTGAGTCAGTTCATCAAAGCCCTTTTCACCCTTATTTTCAAGTGTGCTTGAAAGCTCGCTTTCACACTGTTTTATGTCATCAATTCTGCTTTCATACGCTTCATCATAAATCGGCTTGAGCGTGTCCATCAACTGGATAAAGCCTGCAAGATGTTTTTTCGGGTCTTCAAGCATCACTAGAAGATTGAAGCGGTACCGTTCTTCAGTTGAGAGATTTCTTATGTAGGCGATTTCTTCGCTTCTGCTGCTTAGCAACATTTCTGTTTCATTGACAATCGTGTCTTCATCAATGTTCGTCTCTTCTTTGTCTGCTGATACGAGGCTTTGAAGGAGTCTTTTCTTGAAGTGATCATCATTCATGGCCTTGAGCGCTTCCAAGTAGCTTTCAAGTGAATCGTATCCGAAAAACGGGAAGGCTTTGATTAATAGATTGAAGAAATCAAAATCACTCATGAACTCATCTGCGTAAAATTCTCTGATGGCCTTTTCATAGAATTGAAGTGATTTTTGAAGCCATTCGACAAACGCCACATGCTCGCGGTTGGAGAAGTTTTCAAGATCTTCCTTGGAGACTCCGTAAGTAGAATCGGTCATACTCTCAGGTTTTAAAAACACGACTCTTGGAAGTTGCATTCTATCGTAGATAATGCTCTCTTTATCAAAGTATTTAAACTGCATGCGCTACGCCTTCTTTCTCGCTTTTCTGCTCAGGCTTCTCAATAATGGTGCTGGCCATGAGCAATCTTTTTCTAAAGACCATAATGCTTACAAGCAACAGGCCACCTGCTATCAGTATAACATAGAGCGGATTGATGGTGTCGAATAGAAATCCGAAACTCATCTGACCGATTGGAATCATGATGGTCACAAGCAAATTGAGGACGGTTGAGGTTCTTCCCATCATGTGAACGGGCACGATTTGTGCGAACAGGGTTTCGATGGTGATGTTCACCACACTGATTGAAAGCCCTATGAAGAATGAAATGACCATGAGTAGCGCGAATGGGAGAATGGAATTATCGAACATCCTGAAGCCTGCCATAAATGGAACAACAGCGATGGATACTACCAGCACTCCGACCACCATAAACGAGATGACGGTGACTTTTGGTATATCAAACTTCTTGATATATCCAGCAACAAGAATGGGAGCTCCCACCATGGATATGGCCATGATGGTCTGGTAAAGGCCGTATTCGACTTCACTGCCCCCAAGCACATCCACTATGATTACAAGATACCCAACTGCAAACAAAGGCCCAATCACGAAATTCACAATGGTTCCTAGACTAATAATGGTCGCAATGAATTTGTTGTCTTTGACCACTTTGAGCCCTTCTTTTAGATCCGTGAAGAAACTTTTGACATTCAGTTTTTCTGGTCTCTTGTGCATGGGCGGAACATGAATGAAGAGTTCCATCGCAGCACTTAGAAGGAAACTGACTGCGTTGAACACGAGCACGACAAGCAACCCTGCAAAACCGAAAAGCGCAGCCCCGATCATGGGTGAGGCAAGTCTTGCAATACTCATGGAAAGACTCATGAGCGATCTCGCTTCCACCATTTTTTCCTGTTTGACGATGCTTGGGACAATGCCTGATGAAGAGGATTCATAGAAAATCTCAGTAATCTCAAGCATTACAACGAGGATGTAAACACTAAGAAGATTGAAATCGCCTCTTACCATGAGAAGATAGGAGAATCCAAGTAACATGACCCCATTGAAGATATCAAGAGAGACAATCATTTTCTTGCGGTCAAACCAATCACCAAACACACCTGCGAACGGGGAGAACAAAAGTCTTGGCAGAATCGAAATCGCAAGCATGGACGCAAAAAGCGTAGCCGATCCTGTGAGTGCGTATACATATAAGGAAAGTGCGAACTGTTGAACGTTGCTGCCAAGCATGGAAGTAAGTTTACCGATAAGCAGCAGGGTCAAATCCTTGTTTCTCAATATTCTTAAGGTTTCCATCTAAATCACTCCGTTTATTAGATTATAATCTAATTATATTCGATATTTGATGAATGTCAACCATTTATTAGAAAATTATCTAATTTTATTGTTTTTTACCTAATCCTATCTAATTTATTTTCTATACTATAAGTGTTACGTATCTAAAAAGCTTTGAATATTATAATTTATGTAAGCGTTATACTTTTTTGCTCACCCCCCCTTGTATTCCCCGACGAAAAGCGATATTCTTAATAGATATGGTGTAAGTTATTAGGGCCGGAATTTCGGTCTTAAAAAATATATAGGAGGCTTTAAGATGAACAGAATCAGCTACAAGGATTCATTGGTTTACTCTAGAAACGAGGGGCTTGTGCAATGAAAAAAGCTCTGATTGTTTTCCTAAGCACACTCTTCATCACTACAATGGGACTAACGCTTTTACAAGGCGCTACGGCCCAAACGCACACAGAAACATTCGATACCTTCCCTGAAACAGGCAGCACATACCAAAATGGCAGTTTTACAGGTACCAGTAACATCTCATGGGACTATGAAGCTGCGCGTGGTGATCAGGATCTCGGATCGGGGCACGCCCTCACATTCGGAGATTCAGGAAGAAATCCTTCATTGATCGCTACAATTCAAGGCGGCATCACTGAATTCAGCGTGGATTACACCAATGCATTCAGTCAGCCATCTGGACTCGAGCTTTACATCAACGGGGCTTTATATGACAAAGCGTCCAATGTCAAAAACGAAGTCGCCACGTTCAATGTGACGAACCTCGACATTGATGGTGAATTCACTTTGGAATTGCGCCCAACCAAAGGACAGACCACCATAGACAATCTCAGTTGGACTGAGTACTCAGCGCCTGTTGCGACTTATGACATCACCCTTTCAAGCAACATTCCGTCTGCTTCACTGAGCGCAGACCCCGGTACGACGGTTGAGGAAAACACTTTGACTACCCTTACCGCCGAAGAAACCTCGGGCGACTACACCTTCAGTCACTGGGAGACTGCCAGTGGAGACACCCTCAGTACGGACAACCC
>Ga0194137_10001699_pt1 | contig 13330 bp, 21 predicted proteins | sample TARM_MetaG_T3_14_FD_134025 | JGI IMG/M metagenome (GOLD analysis project Ga0194137, IMG submission 134025) | Freshwater microbial communities from Pennsylvania, USA, analyzing microbe dynamics in response to fracking - TARM_MetaG_T3_14 (version 2) | ecosystem: Environmental > Aquatic >... | reverse complement strand
TAATAATATATACTATAGGAGAATTAAATTTAAGTTAGGGACATCCCCTTTCAGATAAACTTATTTAGTTATTCAAAAGACTTGACACATATACTCAAATATGATATAATTAACTTAGTTAAAAGAATAGTGTCCCTAACTTATTTTTTAACACAAAAAAGAGTCCCAGTAAATAAATACTAAGACTCAATAAGTTTAACTATTGAAGTAGGCTACAATTTTGTCTTTAGCCTCTAAGGCTTTCTTTTCCCGTTCAGCTTTTTCTTCCCTACTTGGAATATGGAAGTCGTTAATAACGTCCGCTCCCAAATCATCAATTTCAACTTCACCGTCTACACCAATACGGTAATAACCATATTGGTCAGGACGTTGAAACTCAGGTTTAACAAATTTATATAAATCTTGGATTTCCTGAGGAACGTCTACAACAACATTTGCCTCAGCCTCATTAATACGTTTTGCATTAATATAGACTTTATCTGTTAAGTCCCCACGAGTTGAACTACTATGAGCTAAAATAAGTGGTTCAGACTTACCCATGATTGAGGCATTAAGTTGAGACATAGCTGAACGACCCCCCGCTTGTGGAAATACAAAATAAGTCTTATCAGCAATAAGAACTTTAGCTACCCATTCTTTCAAAGGTGTATAATTTAGTAAAATCATTTTAAATTCCTTTCTTTTATGTTTGGGAAACTAAATTAGTAGTTTATTAACTAAATAAGTTAATAAGAGAGTTAAAACAGTAGATACAGCAGACCATAAAAGTTTGTTAATAAACTCTTTCCTGACTTGGGCATCATAATTTACCTCACTTTTAAAGTTATCAAATTCCTCATTCAGGTCCTCAATATGGTTAATGATTACGTCCAAGTTACCACTATTCCGCTCTAAGTACCTAACCCGTTCAATAATATCCTTAATACTTTCATTATTGACATCCATTTGGTGAGTTAAACTTTTTCTGTTATACTCACTTTCTAATGAACTCTTGTTGAGAGTGTTTAGACTTTCACTATACTCCTTTTCCTTAACCTTTAGGAGGTCATTAATATCGGATAAGGTGGACTCATAATCGTCTAAGAACTCGTTCAAACTTGATTCATTATTAGCTAGCCTTGCCTCTAACTCATTTAGTTTTTTAATTAGTTCCCCTAAATCATTATTAGTATTCAAGTGATTTAACCCCCCTATTAATTATTTTGGTTGTTGGGTGGGTCATAGAATTAAATATGTTTAGTTTAATACATGCTTAATATATCATAAACCTTTAGTATAGAGTAAGTTTTAAAACTATACTATATTAATATATGGTACTACCCTGTAGTAATTAATTGGTAGGAGGAGTAAATAGTGGTAGAAAGTAAAAATAACTCAGTAGATATTCGTAACATGCGTAAGGAGTTGCTGACCAAAAATAAAGAGGAGCCTAAGGACATAACAGTTATCCATAAAGGTGATAAGCGGGTTTTAGCAGATAAGTTCTGTTCAGTATGTATGCGACAGCTTACCAAGTGGGACCCCGTAACAAAAGATACTAGTGCACTATTTGATTATTATAATATCAAAGTAGGTAAGTTTGAAATACAGTTATGCCATAGTATTGCCAACTGTAAGAATAAAATAAATAAGGAGGGTAATAACTAGTGAGTTTAGCTGATGACCTAAAGAAAAGTTTAGATAATAGTAAAAAGAGCAAAACACAAGTTGATGAACTTACAGGACTGTTTAACGATGCCACAGTTTCCTCAATACGTAAATATATTGAGGGAGTAAGAGACGGTTCAATTGAGATTACAAGTTCAGCAGACCTGGCAAGGTTGTTTAACATATTTGCAGAGTTAAATAATTTAGGAAATGGAGAACAAGGTGAGGGTACTTTACCTGAGCTACCTTCAAGCCATCTTTCTTATATTTCAGATAATATTGAAACTGTAGAGAAAACAGACGACTCAGGTAATACCTATGAAGAAGACGTTGTTGACTTAGATGAATTAAGTAAGATTAGTGATGAAGCCTACGAGGAACTATTAGATAACCGAACTAAAGAATTAAACAATATGAACATAGGAGATGGTACGAATGGTTAGTAAGGCGGAACATTTACGTAAACAAGCCTTAGACATGTTTGGTACCACAAAACCAACAAAGGAAGAGTTTGCATACTTGATTGATATGCAAAGAGCAAGTAATTATATTTTAAGAAACCATACAATTGGTGGTAGACCAATTACATTTAATGTCCCTAATAGAAATCAATCAAAAGCATTAGGACATCGTCCTTGGCAAGTGGATAAACTAATATAAAATGTTCACTATAAACTCTACTAAACGGGTAAAGTAAAATAATGTACAAGAAAAAGAATATACTAGTAAGAGAGACTAAGTCCTATTGTACGAGGATAGAGTTGACCTACCGTGCTAAATCATGTTATAATAAACATGTAAAAGCCTAACGACTAAATTTCTAGGTAGTTATACAAATGGGTATAATGAGAACTAGATAAAAAGTAACAACTAACTAACAACTAACTATAAATTAACTATAAATTAAAATAAGGGAGGTGTACAGATGCCGAATAAACTTAGTCAAGAAGACGTAGTAGCTAAATTACAAGATAAATTTAATGGAGAGGTAGAGCTTTTAGGAGAGTATAAAAATACAAGAACAAACATTAAACTAAGAACAAATACATGCGGTCATGAGTGGGAAGTAAATTATAAAACTGCTCTTAAAATGAAACATAACTGCCTTGTTTGTTATAACAAAACCATTAAGAGAGTGGGACTTGATAAGCTAAATAAAGTTATTTCCTCTAAAGGTTTTAAAGTATGTGATGGTCAAGTATATAAAAATAATACGACTGATATTAAGTTCGTCCACAGTAAGTGTGGTAAAGAATTTTATGCCTCACCAACAACTCTAATGAAAAACTTAAGTTGCCCTATGTGTAGAGTAATAAAGTCTTCAAGACTGCTAACAACAGATGAGTTCAAGGAAGAACTATATTTAGCAAAACACGGAGAGTACTCACTAGTAGAAGGAAGTGAATACACAGGAGCCAACAATGAAGTTAGGATAGTTCATAATGTATGTGGACATACATGGGACGTAAGAGCCTCCCATATTCTTAAGAGAAGTGGTTGCCCTAACTGTGTAAAGTCTAAAGGAGCAGACCTAATAGCAAGGTACTTTGAAGAGAAAGATACACCTTACATAAGAGAGTACAAAATAGATGAGTGTAAGAATGTTAAACCACTTCCTTTTGACTTTGCGGTCTTAAACAAAAAAGGGGAGCTCTCCTACTTAGTAGAGTATGACGGTATTCAACACTTTAAACCTCAAAAGCATTTTGGCGGAGAAGAAAAGTTTAATAAACAGTTAAAGAATGATGATATAAAAAATAACTACTGTTTTGAAAACAACATTCCTCTAGTAAGAATACCTTATACTAAAACAAAAGAAGAGATTTTAGATATATTAAATAAAGTGTTAGTTAGTTAGTTACTGTAATGTAGAGATAGTTACACCAAAAAGTAATTATAAGATATAGTCTAGTCCCCTAATAAATATCGGGAAAACCGAGGGTATAAAATGATTTTGAACGATACCCACCCCAACGTAGTTGTACGCAAATCGAGACAATTAGGGCTGTCTGAGGTAGGTGTAGAGAAGATGATACACTTTGCTGATACTCACTCATATGCAAAAGTAAAAGCCTTGTACGCCTTCCCAACTGGTAACCAAATGGATACATTCGTTAAAACACGTTTGAACCCACAGCTGAATGACGGGTATTATGCCTCAACTATTACAGGTGACTCTATTAAATCAAAACAACTTAGAGACTCCTTCTTAATTTTCCGTACAAGTTCAAGACCAAGTACCCTAGAGGGTGTGGATATTGATTGGCTTGCTCTAGATGAGTATGACCGTGTACCTGCTCTAGCTGAGTCATCTGCCCTTCAAACATTGAAGTCAAGTGAGTTTAAAGTATTGAACAGATGGAGTACTCCTACTTCTCCTGATGTAGGAATTGATAAGCTATTTAAACAATCTGACCAAAACTATTATTATCATAAATGTAGTCATTGTAATCATTGGAACCTATTGTCACATGAATTATATGACCCAAGCAAAGTAGATGCTGGTGGAAATATAAAGCTATTAAACCCTGAGGGTATTGATAAGTTGGCAGGAATTGTAGTTCCAGGAACATTCCAATACGTTTGTCAAAAATGTGGTAAACCTTTAGACAGATGGTACAATGGCGAGTGGATTCCAAATTACCCTGACCGTACTAAGAATGGTGATGGTATTAGAGGGTACCATATTTCGCAATTAAATGCTGTGTGGATTTCAGCAGATGAGATTAAACAAGCTGAGATGACAGATAGTTCTAAACAAATGTTTTATAATTATACTGTGGGTATCCCGTATGAAAATGCTGGTATGAAAGTTTATGACAAAGACGTATATAGTCACTCATATGATTCATTTGGACCTGTGTTTAACAGAGATAACTACAAGTTTTTATCTGTGGGTATTGACTGGGGTAAAAACCATTGGTTGGTTGTTATGGGTATTACACATGATGGTGAAAAACATATCCTTAACTTTAAATCTGTAGAGAAACCAAGTACTACTGATATGATGAACATGGGAGCAGATATGGAACAAATTAAACTGTTTATATCTCGATATACTCCCGATATTGTTGTAGCTGATGTTGGGGATTCAGGAGATAAAGTATCTCAATTAATGAACTACTTTGGTAAAGAAACTGTTTACGGTTGTAGCTATAAATCTACACCTCGGTCAACAGGACAAATTGAAGCTAAATGGTCAGAAACAAATAACATTGTAAGCGTAGATAAGTTGATGCAAAATAAACGTTATATTAATATGCTTAAAGCTGGTGATATTCTTCATTACCAAAAAGTAGATAGTGACGAGTACTTACCACTTTATGTAGAGCATTGGCAAAATGTAATTATCCGTGAAGAGGATGACCAAGATACTGGTGAGATTTATGAGATTATCACTAGAAAAGGGGACGACCATTTTAGTCAAAGTTCTGTGTATGCACTATTAGGTTTAGAGAGATTACAAAACATATACTCTAACGACCCTAACAGCTTTAACAACAGTACAGCAATTGATATTAGTTTTAACCAAAATGGTTATTAGTATAGTAAGTTGACACGGATTAATTTCCGTGTTACACTTTTACTAAAGGAGGCACAGAATGGATTTAAGCGAAGAACAAAAAGAGGAGCTATTCAGAGGTATGCTAGAAGATATTAGAGAGTATAATAGAAGTCAGATAAGTAAAACTAACCTAACTACTTCTGATATTGAAAATATTATTGGTGTAGACTCTTTAGATGAGTTATTAGATATTAACAATGATAACTACTTAAGTATTATCTATGAGCCACTACTAGTATCTCAAGGATACGAGTCTTTTAAATCTCTAGTAGATGATAGTAGAGATAATGATGATATGGTATATAAACGAGCACCTAAAGATTTATCTAAACTAAACAAAGAAGAACGTACAGTTATCCGAAATGGTAAACCTATGAAAACAACTATCTATACAGATGGTGGTAAGGGAGACTATGACCCTAAAGGGAACCAGTTGGATGAAAACGGTAATGATAAACCTCAAGAGGTTGTAGCTAGTGAAATGAAATCTAAGCCTAGTCCTAATCCTAGTAGTGATGATAAAGCTAGTGAATTAGAGTCTGAGGGTTCTAAGAAGTATAAAGAAATTGTGAACCTAGAGCCTCTAGAGAGCTTTGACTCATTTACTGTATTAGAAGATGAAGAGGGATTTGAACAAGGTATTATCCTCTTCAAGTACGAAAGTGGTTATGTTAAGCTAGTTAAGTATGGTAACCTAGATACTGTAGAGAACATGCTAGGAAGAGCTTATAGCGAAACAATCCTTAAAGCTTGGCAAGAGAACCTAGGAGTAATGTTACCTTGTAATGATGACACAAGTTTAGCTGATAATATTGCTAAGTATTTTGAAATGAACAGGGTAGGAAATATTTATTTCCTGGATAAAGATGAAGTTATTGATGTATTAGGAGAACGTCCTTAGAAGGAGGAGTTAGTATATGTACACAACTATAGTTATTGTAGTTATACTAATTTCTTTATTACAATTAATAAGTACAGTAAAAAAATACTTTGAAGAAAAGAAACATAAGGATGTACAACTAAATAACATTAATGATACAATAACAGAAATTAGAAAATACTATTATTTATTAAATAGGGTAAAAATTATACAAGAGGAGTTTATTAATAATATGGAAAACGAATTTAACTTACAAGAACTAGTAGAGCATGAAGCAGGAGAAAAGGAATACCAAGAATACGTAGACTTAATGATTGAGTCAATCAAGAAAGCTTACGACAACTTTGAGTTCAATAAAACTAACCCCGTAAGTGGACAAGAGGACTTAGGTTGGAGATTAGAGTTTGTATTGTCTAAAGACAAAACAGAGAACTATAATGAGTTACGCAAAGCAATCTTAAGTAATAACCTTGAAGGTGATAAGATTAGTGAAATGTTCTCAGAGTCTGTAGAGGACGGAGAAGTATTAGAGCTAGGTGAAGCAGTTGTAAATGGTATGTACACAGGAGTAGGTGGTACAGCATTATCAGATAGTTTCCAAGCTATGATTTCTTTCACTACACCTCAGTTTGAGGATGAAGTTAAAGAGGCTCAGGAAAAAGCTAAAGAGCAAGCAGAGAAAGACTTAGCAGAGGAGCGAGAGAAAGAAAAAAAGCAAGTAGAGGCATATGCTAAGATTTCAGCTGTTCAACAAAACTTAGATTCTAGCTTACGAGATGCCTTAGAGGATACGCACCCCGAGGTACTAGAGAATATGGACGAACTATACAAAACTTATACTGAGACATTAGATTAGATTAAATAAAATATATAGGACTGCCAATAAGGTGGTCCTTTTATTTTGTAATAATTTGAAATACAAGGTTAATACTACGTTAACACCTATGAAATAGCCTTACCTATATTATACTATGTAAAAACAAGTATAAAGGAGAAATTTATTAAATGAAATTAAACAAGGTTATTCTAGCAAGTACTTTAGCATTAGGTTTATTCGCTTTCGATAAAGAGGCTAGTGCTAGTGAGTGGAAAGCTAGAGGCGTAGAAGAAGTTAAATCTGAATTAGTTACAGAGGATAATACAACTTCATACACAATTAAATACGGAGATACTTTAGGGGTAATTGGTAAAGCCTCAGGATTAAGTGTAAAAGAACTAGCAGGTATTAATGATATTGATAATGTTGATTTTATTTTACCAGGAAATAAAGTATCATTTGAAGAAGATGATTTAGGTAATATTGATTCTGTCTCTATTACAAACGAACAAGAGGAAGTATTAGTTGAGGAAACTGTTACAGAGGAACCAGTAGTGACTGCTCCTGTAGCTGAGGAAGTACCTTATTCAGCACCTGAATATGTTGCAGAAGAAGAAGAGACTTATGCACCACAAGCTAGTACCTCATCAGAGCAAGAGGCTAAAGATTGGATTATTCAAAGAGAGTCAAGCGGAAATCCTCAAGCTAGAAACGGACAGTATTATGGACTATTCCAACTTGGTGACCATTTAATTGAAGATGGTGCCTCAGTACAAGAACAACATGCGGTTGCTGACGAATATGTTGCTGAACGTTATGGCTCATGGTCAGGCGCTAAACAAGCTTGGCAACAAAAAGGATGGTATTAATATAAATACTTACAAGCCCTAGAAATAGGGCTTTTTCTTTGTGCAAAATTATTCACTATTTAGTTTACATAAGGTATATTTAGAAAATCTTATACTATATTAGTATTTGCGAGTTGACAAAGTTAAATAAAGGTGTTATAGTGTAATTAGTAAGAGAGGAGCATACATTATGGCAAAACTAATATTTAAATATGGGACATTAACCTCAGGAAAAAGTTTAGACTTACTAAAGGTTTATGACTCATATAAGAGACAAGGTAAGAACATTTTATTAACAACCAGTTCTATTGATACACGAACTGGAAAAGGTATTGTCTCAAGTAGAGTAGGTATTAAAGAAGAGGCATTTACGATTGACAATACTGAGGAAGGTAGATTTACTCTACTAGAATTAATTGATACACTATCAAGCGAAGTTCCGCTGGATTGTATAGTAGTAGATGAGGCTCAATTCTTATCTAGAGATATTATTGAATCTTTAAGCAGAGTGGTAGATAAGCTAAATATCCCAGTAATCTGTTATGGTCTAAAGAATGACTTCCAAAACAATTTATTTGAGGGTAGTGAGGCACTATTAATCTACGCAGATAAGATAGAGGAAGTTAAGTCAGTATGTAATTACTGTAACAACAAAGCCACTATGAACGCTAGAGTAGATTCTGAGGGTAAGCGAGTTACTGACGGTGAGCAGATTGTTTTAGGCGCAGAGGATAAGTATATCGCTGTGTGTCGGTACCATTACAATCAATTAGCTAAAGGACCTATCCGTAAAGGAACTGTTAAGTATATTTACGGAGATAAATTATGAGAGAGATAACATTGTACACAGATGGTGGGGTTAGAAGATGGGGAAAACCTAATACAGTTTCAGCCTTCTCTTATTATATCATTGATAAGGAAGAGACAATCCTTTACGGTAAAGTAGCACAAGGAATTACAGGTAACCAAGCGGAAATGTTTGGTGTTCTATACGGTGTACAAAAAGTACTTGATATATATGGAGTTAACGTCTCCATTAATATTATATCCGATTCAGCATATATTGTGGATACCTATAACCTAAAACGAATTGATATGTGGAAAATTAATGGTTGGGTAGCCTCTAATCAAGAACCTGTTAAGAATAAACTTATATGGCAAACATTAGATAAACACATTAAACAATTCAAAGAGTGTAAGTTTACTAAGGTTAAGGGTCATAGTGGTGATTATGGCAATGAAAGAGTAGATACCCATCTAAATGAGATTATGGATATGTATGATGGGAGAGAGCTTATTGATTAATTACAAGGATTATAACAGTTACCTAGAGTACCTAATAAACACAAGGACAAGTTACATTGGATACATACTAGGAAAACTAGTTGTATCAATACCTTTAAACATTATGCTGTTACACCTATTCCAGTTATTAGTAGGCTCAGCAATTGGATATGTTGGAGCGCTATACTTAACACTAATATTTATTACTGTATTCTATTTCACAATAATTGCTATTACAGATATTGTTAAGTCCTTTATTGGTATAGTTGGAGCATATAATTTAATTAAAAGTGTTAAAAAAGATTTAAAATTGCTTGACAAAGTAGATGAAGAGGAGTATAATTTTGTTGAGTACTGCGCCTACGTAAATAGAGATACATTAATATCTGATTTAGATGAGTATTCTTCAATAAATATTAATGAAGCTCTAGAAGTTTACAAGGAAGTAGTACTAGATAAAATAGAGGAGGAGCCTTTTGATGAATAATGTAGAAAACCCTAGTCACTACAACCAAACACCTGTAGAGACTATTGAAATGTTTTACTTGCTATTCCATGATAGACCTGATATGATTAAGGGAGCATTACTTTTTAATGTATTTAAGTACCGAGAACGATTCCGTAAAAAGAATGGTAAAGAAGACTTAGACAAAATGAATTGGTACCTTAATCAATTAGAGTTACATTATGGAGAGGAGTTTGAAGTGTTCTTGCGATACCACGGTTTAAAGGAGGGGTAGTGCATGAAAGGAAGAAGTATTGTTTTTATTAGTAAAGAGAATGGTACGCTAAATAAAGAAAAGTTAGCTGAGCTATTCACTAAAGCTATGAATATTGAGAGTGATATTAGGGTTTATGTCAGTAAACCTGACTACCCAGTACCTGAGCTAATTATAGTCCCTAGAGAGAACTTACATTTCAAACTAGAATACTATAACGAAATTCTAGACGAGAACCTAAGATTTAAAGCAGATAAAGAAGTGTTTATCTTACGGGCGGAATGTCGAGTATCAGATGCTAGAAAGTATCGTTTACGGGCAGACATTCCCTTATTAGATTCAAATACTAATGAGTATAAGGCAGTATATGTTGGAAAGAACCTATTAGATGGTACGTATGATATGACAACCAAAGAAGGTGGTATGGGAATTAATACTGCTTTTACTAAAGAAGAAATTCTTAAAATTGATAAGACAGGTCTAATTCTAGAAGACATTGAGGAGGAATAGGATTGGGAAAAGATTTAAATACCGAAACTAAACTAACAGAAACGATTTCATTTATTGTGGACAACATTCCTGGCACCGATACAAAATTAAAGTTAATTAAATTAGTAAAAGACCTTGACAACGAACATAAAAAGGTTTATAATAATGTTAGTAACTAGATGAACGAACCATCTCTAAACCCTATCGTTTAGAATTGTGACGTTCAACCTCTAGTTTTAAAGCTAGAGGTAATTTTTTGCCAACTTTGGGATTAACAGGGGGATAACACATATGAATACAACACTTGTAGACAATGCAAACTATGCTTTGAACTTGTATGACTGTAACGCAATTAGTGAGATTGAGCTAGAGGGTAAGTTGGAAACGTTAATTAAGAAGGAATACCCAACAGCCTCACCTAACTATATCAACCACATTAAATCAAAATTGTTGGTTGTAGATATTACCTATAGACCTAAAGTAAAGATTGAGTTAGATTAAGGAGGAGCAAATGCTTTTAGATTTAGAATTAACAATTAAGAATAAAGTTTTGGTTGTGGATAAGGTTTACTATAAGGATACAAACGGTTTGTCAAAAGACACGATTGAGACGTATGACGATATTGTAACAATGATTACAGGTGTTTCATATACGGGTAGTTCTCTATTAGGACTATTTAGTGGTATTGTAGGAGAAACACTTACAGTAGAAACAGACTGGGGTATGTTCTCAAAAGAGTTGTTAAAAGTATCACCTAAAGTAACTATTAGTTCTATTGTAGGTGAAGAAGAGGTTAAATTAACCGATGAACAGTTAGAGGACCTAAAGGATATGGATTCAGGAGGAGAGCTATGGGTTTATTAGTACCAGGTACACCAGGATATGTTAGCTTTGAACAAAATGAGAAACATAAACAGAGTGGTAATCGTATTGAGGCGCTAGAGAAAGAAGTACTAGAGCTTAAAGAAGAACTTGTCAATACTAGAAAGTACGTAAAGGATATTGAAGACAAGTTGGACCAAGTATTATACAATACAAATAGATAAATAGTTGTTGATATGCTTTGTATAATATGTTAAAATAAGGTTAAGGAAATAATAGAGAGGAGGAATAAAAACTTGGTAGCAATTACAAAGGAGCAAGATAACTTTACAGAAGAAGAATTACGTAATGAGAAATGGAAACCTGTTACATTACTGGATGATTTAATAGGTCTATATGAGGTAAGTGATTTAGGAAGAGTACGCTCACTAGATAGAGAAAAAACATATTTAAGGTTTGGTGAAGAGGAGACAAAACGTTTCAAAGGAAGAATGTTAGTAAGGAACTTAAAGAATAGTACAGGTTATTTAGAGGTATGTCTACGTAATGCTCCTAATAAGTATAATGTTTCAGTACATAGATTAGTATCTCATGAGTTTATAGGAAAAAGACCTGAGGGTTTAGTAGTAAATCATATTGATGAGAACAAATCTAATAACCGTGTTGAAAATCTTGAGTATGTAACAGTTGAGTATAACAATAACTGGGCTACCAGGAATGAAAGACTTTCTAATACTTTAAGAAAAGTAAAAGTTGGAAAACCAATTTTAAAAATAAGTATGGAAGATGAATTGGACGTAGAAGAGTTTAGTTCAGCAATTGAGTGCCAAAGACACTATAAGGGTTACTTTGATAGGTCAGCTATTAGAAGATGCTGTTTAGGAGAAAGTAACTATCATAAAGGATATTATTTTAAATATAAAGAACAATAATATAAATAGTTAAAAGAGAGAGGAACGTTATGCCAGTGATTATTTTTGATTCAGTTATAGGTGCAGGTAAGTCTACATACGCAAATAGACTACATGAGGAGCTAGGTACCCCCATTTTGTTAGAGAGTGTAGAGACAAACCCAATTTTAGAAAGATATTATTCCGATAAAGAGAAGTATGGTTTCTTACTACAGATTTATTTCTTAAACGAGCGATTTTCTCAAATTAAACAAGGTTATAGAACAAGAAATTCTATTATTGATAGAGCTATTTTTACAGACCAACTATTCACGTATGTAAACTATATCAATGAAAACTTCTCTAAGGAGGAATACGATACTTACTGTAGCCTACTGGATAACATGATGGAAGAGTTGGAGTTCTTCCCTGAATATAAAAAGAACCCTGACTTACTGGTTTACTTAGATATTACATTTGAGAATGAAATGAAGAATATTTCTAAACGTGGACGAGGATTTGAGCAGGTAGTTGATGATGAGGGTAACATCGTTGACCAAGAACAATATAACTACTTTAAACAGCTTTATGAGGCTTATGAATATTGGATTGGTAAAAAAGTAGACCCTACAGGAAACATTAAACCTTACGACAAGTCCCCCGTACTCTTTATTGATGCAAACAAATATGACGTACACAATGACGAGGACTGGGAAGAAGTTTACGGACTAATCTCAGACAAAATGAAAGAACTAGATTTATTAGATTAATATAAACAAAGATTAGGGGAAGATGGTGGGTAACTTAGGAGGATAAATGGACTTAGATATTATTTACAACCACGCAAAACACATTATGGAGAATGACCCATCAGGTCATGACCTAAACCACTTATCACGAGTAACTAACCTAGCTATGGCTATTGCTGATAGTGAGAACTTTACTCAATGGGAAAAGGATATGACATTAGTGTCAGTATACTTACATGATACCATTGATGATAAAGTAGTTAGTGACCGTGAACAAGCAATTGAAACAGTTATACTAGTTATGCAACAAGCAAACATGACCGACAACGAGATTGAGATTACGCTACATAGTATTATTAATGAGCCTTTCTCAAGAAACTTAAATGGTTTTGTACCATTACATAAGACAGGTCAAGTATGTAGAGAGGCAGACTACTTAGATGGTATTGGTGCTATCGGTATCGGCAGAGTATTCTTATACTCAGGTATTAAAGGCAGACCAATATATTCAGAGGACGAACCTCGTGATGTAAGTGGCATGACTATTGAAGAATACCGTAAAGGTGAAGCAAATACTATGAACCACTTCGTAGAGAAACTTTTCCATATTAAAGATTTT
>Ga0194137_10001698_pt1 | contig 13330 bp, 11 predicted proteins | sample TARM_MetaG_T3_14_FD_134025 | JGI IMG/M metagenome (GOLD analysis project Ga0194137, IMG submission 134025) | Freshwater microbial communities from Pennsylvania, USA, analyzing microbe dynamics in response to fracking - TARM_MetaG_T3_14 (version 2) | ecosystem: Environmental > Aquatic >... | reverse complement strand
GGTGGTGCCGGTGTTGGTGTTGGTGTCGGTGTCGGTGGTGGTGGTGTCGTCGTTGTCGGTGGTGGCGTGGGTGCCGGTGTTGGTGTCGATGTCGGTGTTGGTGTCGGCGTTGGTGTCGGTGTTGGCGTTGGTGTCGGTGTTGGTGTTGGTATCGGCGTTGGTGTCGCAGATGGCTTTGGCTGTTCTTCCAGGCGGGTCAGCAACTTGGAAGTGACCAGGGCTGCATCCTGGCGGCTTGCTTCATTGACCGGCCTGAACGTGCCGTCGGGATTTCCCGCGATGAGGCCGAGTTCAACTGCAGCGCCAACCGCATCTTTTGCCCAACTGGAAATGGAAGCCGCATCAGAGAAAGGTAAATGCTGGCCTTTTCCGCTGCTGTCGACACCCAGCGCATTAATAAATGTAACTGCCATCTGCTCACGGGTGAGGCTCAGGCTGGCGCCAAAGGCCCCATTGCCCATGCCTTTAAACAAACCTGCCTTTACCGCTGCTTCTACAGCGGCAAAAGCATAATTGCCGTTCGGGACGTCTTTGAAGGTAGCCTTTGATGGAGGACTGCCAAGATCCAGCTTGAGAGCTTTTGCCAGTATAATGGCAAAGTCCTGCCGCTTTATCGTGCCGGACGGGTCGAATTTGCCGTCGCCGATACCGTTGATGATTCCCATTTCGGCAAGCTTATTAATGGCGTCTTTGGCATAGCTGCCTGTAATATCGGTCAAAGATTCTTGTGCGGAAGCGTGGGGTACCAGAACGCTGAGCAACGCGGCCGTCGACAGGATAGACAATGATTTGGCTTTAAAACTCATTTTTATCTTGATCTCCTCAAATGGTTATTTCCCAGAAAATAAGGTTTCGCAGCAGGTGAATATAGCACACTTAAACTATTGTATTTATCGGTAAATCTTTAAGCAAGATAAATGATTTTGATCGAAAAGGCGTGCAGATATCCCTTTTTATCACGGAGATGACACCCGCCGGAAGGCAGCTGTCGGAATTTCTCCGCAACAAAGGCACTTTTTTTGCAGCTATGCCGTTCAACAGCGGGCATCCACACCGTCTCATGAAGCGGAGGATTCGCTTCTCCCGTGTCTTCCCGGCTGTAAACTGTACATGCTCGAAGGGAGTAGAACAACAAAAAAACCGGCCTCTGAGGCCGGTTATATCGTGTTGATTTCGGTATTCCGCTCTCTTTCGTTCACAAGAACCTGTGCTCTGGCATCAATCCGGAAGCCCGGATCAATCTATCGACCCCAACGAGTTATTGTCTTCGCCGAATTTTTCCGAATTGATGAAGGCTTGCTCCGGCTACGACCGCGCCGACAATGCCTGCCGCCAGCTTGACTCCCAGCTTCAGCGAAGATCCGTCGGCATCCATCGTGGCGGCCAGCAGGCACAGCATGGAGGAGAAGAATAGAAGATAGCCCAATTGGCTGCTCTTCTCGCTTCTTTTTTGTCCGTTCGTATTTGCCATGCTCTTCATTCCCCTCCCGTGTCCGATCCCTGAAGCTAGATTTTATAAGCCTTCATCGCCTTGCGCAGCTCCTTGATGCTCGGACGCTTGCCGTAGAGCAGGACGCCGGTACGGTAGATCTTGGCGGACAGCCAGCCGAACACGTAGATGCTGACCAGCATGATGCCGAGCGAGACGAGCACCTCCCATGTCGCCACATGGCCTACGCCTACTCTCAGAACCATGACATACGGCGAGAAGAACGGGATGAACGAAGTCACCTTGACCAGCATGCTGTCGGGATTCGCCAGATTGAAGATGCCCAGATAGAACCCGGCGAGCGATACGAACGTCAGCGGCATGACCGCCTGGCCGAGATCCTCGGTCCGGCTGACCAGCGAGCCGACGGCCGCGTACAGCGTCGCGAACAGGAAGTAGCCGGTCAGGTAGAACAGGAGAGCGAAGATCAGCAGGTCGGGACTGACGTCGCTGAGATGGATATCGAGATTGCCGAGCGCCTCCCTGTTGGTCGGAATCTGGATGTTGATGAGGACTGCCGCCACGTAGATCGCGATCTGGAGCAGGCCGACCAGGAACATGCCGAAGATTTTGCCGAACATGCTGTTCAGCGGAGACACGCTCGTAATCAGCACTTCCATGATGCGGGAGCTCTTCTCGGTCGTCACTTCGCTGGCGATGACCTGGCCCGTCGCCATGATCGACATGAAGAGCAGGAACAGGACCGCATAGACCATGCCCATGTTGACGCCTTGCTGGGAAGCCGTGCGGCCGGCATCCTCGGCCGTTCCATCCGCCGATATCTGCAGCGCCTTCACGTCGACCGGCGCATACAGCAGCGTCTTCTGCTCGGCCGTAAGGCCGGCGGCATTCGCCTTGACGATCTGCAGCGCGGTTTTCAATTCATCGACCGCGGAATTGTCGAGCATCTTCTCGGATTTGAAAAGAGCGGAGTAGAAGCCGGTCTCCTTGCTCGGCTCCAGCAGCATGTAGCCGCTGATCTTCCCGTCGGTCAACGCTTTCTTGAGAGCGGCCTCCGCCGAAGCCGCATTCGCTCCTCCATCGATCTTCTCCAGCTTGAGCTTCCGCTGGCCTGCCGGCTGGGAGTCGAAATATTCCTTGACCCAATCGCCGACGAGAGTCGGGGTCACGCTGCTTTGCGCCAGGTCGCTCTGCATGGAGGCGTACCCGATCGTCTTCGGGCTGTCCGAGCCCCCGGATTTGAACAGCGAGATGATGTAGGGAAGATTGATGGCCAGCGATAGAATAAGGACCAGGATGAGCGTCGTGATAAGGAAGGCTTTGCCTTTGACCTTGTTGCGGAACGTAAAGCCGGTGACCGTCCAGAACTCATTCATGTTTTTCACCTACCGTTTTTATAAAGATTTCGTTCAAAGTCGGTTCCATGATCTCAAAGCGGGTGACGTCGCTCTGCTGCATCGCATGACGCAATACCGCGCGCCCGGAAGCCTCGTCCGCGATACGCAGCTCGTAGGCATGCTCATGCCGCTTGACGCCGAGAACGCCTGGCAGCTCCTCCAGTCCGGAGACCTCTCCGTCCGCTGCCAGCATGACTCTCTCCTTCGGAAAACGGTTCTTGATCTCCTTGAGGCTGCCCTTGAGCACCTCGTTCGATCGATGCAAAATCGTAATGTTGCGGCAAAGCTCCTCGACATGCTCCATCCGGTGCGTCGAGAACAGAATCGATGCTCCCTGATCGCGGAGCTCCTTGACGGTCGACTTCAGCAGCTCCACGTTGACCGGATCGAGTCCGCTGAACGCTTCGTCCAGAATCATCAGCTTCGGCCTATGGATGATCGTCGCGATGAACTGGATCTTCTGCTGGTTGCCCTTGGACAGCTCTTCCACGCGCTTGTCATAATACTCCGGCACTCCGAAGCGTTCCAGCCACGTCTTGAGGCTTTTGTCGGCGTCCGCCGCCGACATTCCCTTCAGCCGGGCAAGGTAGACCAGCTGCTCGCTGACCTTGACCTTCGGATAGAGGCCTCGCTCCTCCGGCAGGTAGCCGATGTCTCTGAGCTGCTGCTTCGTGTACGGCTTGCCGTTGTACAGAATCCGGCCCTCGTCGGGAAAGATCAGCCCGAGCACCATCCGCATCGTCGTCGTTTTGCCCGCGCCGTTGGCGCCGAGCAAGCCGTAGATTTCTCCGCGGTCCACCTCCAGGCTGATGCCGTTGACGGCTGTTTTGTCTGCATATTGCTTGACGACTCGTTCCACAATGAGCGGTTTCACTTCTTGTTTCCCCCTGTTCGTCTTGAAATGCTGTCCAGACGTTTGCCTTTTTCGGCATCGCCTGCAATCTAGGCTTCGCTTTGCGGGTTGATTTCCTGTTGCTCATGCTTGGATCCGATTTGTGTTCCTTATCGCTTAACGCTTCTGCCGGATCAGGTCATCCAGAATATCGTCCAGCTCCAGCGCTTTCTGGCCGCTGATGAGATATCCTTGCTGGCGGCACCACTGCTCCGCTTCCCAAGCTCTGGAGGTGACCACGCGGCAGGTGCCTCCTCCCGCCTCCTCGACCCGTACGATTCCGGGCATCGCAGCGGCGGCGCTGGCGACGTCGCCCGGCGAAGCGCCTTCTGGGGAGGATAGGTAAAAGGTATGCCAGGATCCCAGCAATTCATCCTTCTCGTACATGCCGATGATCCGGCCCGAATCCATGATGGCGATATAATCGGCCAGCCGCTTCACCTCGTCGATGATATGCGTAGCCATGACGATCGTCCGGCTGCCTCCGTCCATGTACCGGTGGAGCTCGTCGACCATCGTGCGCCAGGCCAGCGGATCCAGGCCCGATGAAGGCTCGTCGAGCAGCAGCAGCTCCGGACCGTGCGCCATGGCGAGAGCCAATTCGTATTTCCGGCGCATGCCTTTGGACATTTTCCCCAGGCGCAGCGAAGGATCCACCTCGAATTGCCTCAGCATTCTCTCGAATTCGTTGCGATCCCATCCGGGATACCATTGACGGACGAAGTCCGCCTTGGCCGTGCCGCGCAGCCTGCCGTCGAGCTTGTCGTCTTCTTCCGGGACATAGCCGATCCTGCGCTTGAGCTCCGTATCGTCCGTTCCTTTGCCGACCGCTTCGCCCAGCATCGTGATCTCCCCTGCATCGGGGCGAGCCTGATCAAGCAGCAGTCGGAAGGTGGAGCTTTTGCCGCAGCCGTTGGGACCGACAATCGCGGTCACATAGCCTGCCGGAAGCTCCAGATCCAGGGGACCGAGCCGGAACCGGCTGCGGTTCAGCAGCACGCCCGAGAAGCTTGCGGCCGGTACGCTTCCAACGACGTCCGGCTGTGTTCCTCTATCCGCTGTCACCTTCGCATTCTGAACAGCTGTACTCACCCGGTTTCCCTCCGATCGGTTCGTCATGTCATCTTCCTCCGCTTCAGCTCTTCGCGCAGCATGCTCTCCAGCTCGGCACGGCCGAGGCCTGCGCTTGCTCCGGCGTCCACCGCAGCCGAGACGGCCGCCTCTACCGCCTCCAGCCGCTGCCTGGCGCCGGCTTCGACATCGACCTTGGCGACGAAGGTGCCTGTTCCCTGCTTCGTACGGAGCAAGCCCTCCGCCTCCAAATCCTGATACACCCTGCGGATCGTGATAAGGCTGCATTGCAGATTCTGGGCAAGCTCGCGGTTGGAGGGCAGCAGCGTATTCTCCTCCAGCTGGCCGCTCATGATCAGCGACCTGAGCTGGGATTCAATCTGGTGGTACAGCGGCTCGGCGCTATGCTCGTTGATATGAATGGGTAGCCGCACGGCTGCACCCCCCTAAATAGAAAACGTTCAAGCCGGGTTTACCCCAGCAGGTTGCGGCGGCTGAGCCGCCTGGCCATCGGCCCGATGATACCCGCGAAAAACACCGCTGCTGCTGCAAGCATGATTGCTGCCAAGGTCCAGTCGCCCGCCTGCACAGCCTTCAGCTGATGGATAACCAGCGCATATCGGTTGAAAGCCAGGAAAATCGCGACGCCTAGTATCAGAAACATGATGATGATGCAGGACCAGAAGTAGGCTTTCCCTGTAAACCCGAGCTCCAGAAAAGCATAAAAGCAGCCGATCGCGATGCCGTAGCCTAACCATTGCAGGCTGAAGTTCAAAAATTGCAGCGGAGTCAGGAAATCGTGATAAACAAGGACATATTGCGTTCCGAAATAAATCAGCAGCGAAGGTGCGAGGATGGTAACCATCGTCAGGATGCGTCCGACGGCGATCTGGCGGTAGCTGATCGGCAGCAGTCTGAATCGGGCCAATTTGCGTGCGACCTTGGCTTGCTTCCAGTTGCCGATGGTCGTCATGTTCATGAAAAATCCCAGGACCGGTATGATGGCCAGCATGATGAAGTCGATCGCCCATGAGCTCGAATCGACAAGCTCGAGATCACGGAGCTGCGTGATCAATGGCGTTGTCGTCACGATGAAGTAGAACAGCATCGCGATGTTGAACAACCACCCGTACCCGATCGACATCCAATCGTATTTGACTAGCAGCTTGGCGCCTTGCCAGGTGCTCAAGAGCGTTCCTCCCCCCACACAGTGTATATACTGTGTATATCTTTATATACACTATACACACCGATTCCAATTTTAGTCAATACCTAATTTTGGAACAGGTCTCATTTCCCCGACTCGTTCCAAAATTGGTCCCATTTCGCTTTGCTGTCGTCCAGCCACATACAAAACCATCAGGATGACAAACTAACCTTTATCTAAACCTATAGGGAGGAATAGGATTTGAATCAGCCAACATTAGGGGCGTTCCTGTTCAGCTGCCTGAGCCGAGCCGGGATATCCAACGTATTCGGGGTTCCAGGCGATTATAATTTCAGCATTCTGGACGAGCTTGGCCGCCATCCCGAGCTGAGCTTCATCGGCTGCAGGAACGAGCTGAACGCCGGTTATGCCGCCGATGCTTTCGCCCGCTTGAAGGGCATATCCGCCCTGCTCACCACCTTCGGGGTCGGCGAGCTAAGCGCCTGCAACGCCATCGCCGGCTCGAACAGCGAATCCGTTCCAGTGGTGCACATCGTCGGCGCTCCGCCTTCTATGGACCAGTCCGCTCATAAACTCATGCATCATTCCCTGATGGATGGGAATTTCGATACGTTCCGGAAGGTCTATGAATCCTTGACCGCCTATGCTGCGGCTATTACCCTTGAAAACGCCTCTTATGAAATTCCTAAAGCACTGCACATGGCCCAGACTCAAAAAAAGCCCGTTTATTTGACCCTTCCAAACGACCTGATAACCAAGCCGATTCATGCGCATGCAGAATCTTGGCCCGCACCGGTAACAACGGCTTCCTCCCTCGCAGAGGCGGCGGCCCATGCGGGCCGGCTGCTGAAGGGGAGCAGCCGTACGGTGCTGTTGACCGATGTGAAGGTGCTGCGATACGGCTTGGAGAATGCCGTCCGGCTTCTGGCGGAAAAGCTCCATCTTCCCGCAGCATCGATGGTGTACGGCAAAGGCTCGTTCGACGAGACCCATCCCAATTATATCGGCATGTACTCCGCGGGTTGCGGCGAGGAATCTGTCCGCCGTGCCGTAGAGAATGCGGATTGCGTCATTGCTGTCGGTCTCGTCTGGGCCGACACCAACACGGCCAGCTTCACGGCCAAGCTGGACTTTGCGAAGACGATTCAAATCAACCCGGACAACGTCCGGATCGGAGAGGCCATGTATGCCGGCATCCAAGCCCCGGATATGATGGATGCTCTCATGCAGCTCCAGATCGTACAGGCCGCTCCCGTTCCCGCTGCGGCCTTTCCCTATGATCTTCCGCAGGGACAGCCGGATGATGACCTGGCGGCAGCCAACTACTATCCGCTGTTCCAGCAATTCATCCAGGAAGGAGATGTCGTCGTCGTGGAGACCGGCACCTTGTTCGACGGGATGTCCCAGTTGAAGCTGCCCCGAAACGTCACCTACGTGGCCCAGGGGGGATGGCAAGCCATCGGCTATGCCACTCCGGCCGCCTTCGGAGCCTGCATCGCCGCGCCGGACCGGAGGGTGCTGCTGTTCACGGGCGATGGCTCCATCCATCTGACGGCGCAGGAGATAAGCTCCATGCTGGAGCATCAGTGCAAGCCGATCCTGTTCATTCTGAACAACGGCCTGTATGTTGTGGAGAATTATTTGAATGTCGACGCGGTCAATCCCGGCTATAATGTCATTCCCAAATGGGACTTCTCCAAGCTGCCGGAAGCATTCGGCGGAGACGCCTTCACCGCGACCGCCAGAACCGTCGCCGAGCTCCGAGATGCCATGCGGCAGGCAGCAGCGGAATGCCGTTCCAGGCTGTGCATGATCGAGCTCATACCCGGCAATCCCATGGATGCTCCGCCTTTCCTTGTGAAAACCAGAGCCATTCTCGAAGCGCAAAAAAAGAACCGTTGATCAAGAAAAAAAACCAGATCGTCCGGAAAGCTCCGGACAGTCTGGTTTTTTTGCAGGCATGAAAGCGGGATCGTTGCCCGCCGCCTCGATTTATTCGGCTGCAGGCCTTTTCTTGGCTGACGGCGATGCCTTGCGGCAACCTTCATTTCGCGGCAAGCAGGTCGTTGACCTCTGCGGCCGTCGGCAGCGCGGCGATCGCGCCAGGACGCGTCGTCGTAATCGCTGCGGCTGCATTGGCGAACGCGAGCAGCTCTCTCGCCGTCTGCGCCTCGATGCCGCCGAGAAAGTCCGGTTGGCGCTGAACGCCGTACAGCAGCGAGCCGATGAAGGCATCGCCTGCGCCTGTCGTGTCGATGACGCTTACGGCATGGCCCGGAACCTCGACGCGGAAGTCCTTGGACAGCCACGTCGCTCCCGCCGCGCCGCGGGTATAGATGACATGCCTGACATCGCCGGCGAACAGAGACTCCAGCGCCTCTTCCTCTTCGGAGATGCCGGTAATGAACGTCAGCTCCTCGTCCGAAATCTTCACGAGATGGGCCATCGGGAGGAACTCCAGAATGGCCTGGCGGCATTGTTCCGGGCTTTTCCACAGCGGCAGCCTTACATTGGGATCGAAGCTGACGATTCCCCCGGCTTCGCGGCATCTGGAAATCGCTTCCCTGTGCGCGTATTTGACCGGCGCCTCGATAAGGTCTACCGAGCAGAAATGCAGGAGATCTCCCGGCTCGAACCAATCTCCGATCTCGTCTTTCTCCAGCAGCATGTCCGCGCTCGGATTGCGGTAAAAGCTGAAATCGCGGTTGCCGTCCGCCTTCAGGCTGACAAAAGCCATCGCCGTATTCGCTTCCCTCGTCCTGAGCACCCTGGTGACGTCCACGCCGGCTTCCGCAAGCGTCTCGACCAGGAAGTCGCCGAAGGCATCCTCGCCAAGCTTGCCGATGAATGCGCTGCTGCCGCCAAGCCGCGACACCGCGCTGGCGACATTGGCGGGTGCCCCTCCCGCCGCTCGGCTGAATCCGCCGACTGCCTTCAGCTCCACGCCTCTCTGCTCCGGAATCCAGTCAATAAGGGCTTCCCCGATCGTAAATACCGTCGACATCCGTATCCTCCTCGATTCTGCGGCTTACCAGCCGAAAATAACGTGAAATACCGGCTTCGTGTGCCCGCCCGGATACATTAGGTACAGCAGGATGTATACGGCGGTTCCCGTAATGGCCGTAATGAACCAGATGACCGATGTGAAGCGCCCGATCCGCCGATGGCGCGCGAACTTCTGCTTGTAGCCGAGCACGATCGTCGTAATGCCGAAGACGGCTGCCACGGTGGCAAGCACGATATGGAACAGCAGGAACACGAGATAGTACGGCTTGAGGCTGTCCGGACCGCCCCAGTCGGTGTTGCCGATGACAAGCGTTCTGGACGTATAGATGATGAAGAAGATCAGGGCGGCGACCGCCCCGGCAAGCATCATTTTTTTGTGCGATTCCAGGCGGCGCTTGATGGCCAGATTCCAGCCGATTGCGACCAGAATCGCGCTCAGTACGATGAAAAAGGTGCTGATGGTCGGAAAAATCGTGTACTTGTCCAAGCTGATCCCCACTCCAATCCGAAAATAACCGCGAAGCAATCGCGAGGTTTAAACCGTTCCCGCCGGTCCCGTTCCGCGCAGGTCGCCATCCGACTCCGCATTTTCCTGACGGTACCATTGCGAGAAAATGTAAGCCAGAATGCAGCCGTACATGATTTCCTGAACCAGCTTCATCAGGATGCCGCCCAGCTGCTGATCCTCTGCAGGAGCCATCAAATTGAAGAAGGCTGGCCCCTGGAACTGGCTGAGCAGCTGCTGGGTGTTGCCGGCGACGCAGTAATTCATCGCCTTCGCCCATACGTTCGGATCGTTGTAGACGGCATACATCGGCTCGCCTGCGAAAATAATGAGCGCGCAGGCCGGAGTCAGCAGCACGCCGCTGGCGAATACGTACGCCATCTTCCGCAAGCCGTTGAGCCGGCTCCATTCCGGCACCGGGCAGGTGATCTGCCACCACATCATCATCGCTGTGACGAGGAGCACGAAATAGTAGAACTCATGCAGCAGATAGTTGGTCATGATGTAATCATGCGCTGCAGGGATGTGATAGAAGGAGAACAGCACATTGAACAGCACCAGCGTGAAGATCGGGTTCATGGACCTGCTGAACCGCTTCCAGAAAGGCTTGCCGAATGTGAATCTCCATACATAAGCCGGAATGCCCAAAATGATGAGCGGCGGAGCGATCAGATAGGAAATGGACATATTGGCCATATGAAAAGTGAACATGAGATGGCCCAGCAGATTCATCGGTCCGCCCTGGGCTATGTACAGCAGCACGATTCCCGAGACGGCCATGAGCTGCTGCCATGGCGTTGCCCGCCGTTCATTCGGGAAATGCTTCAGCCTCCAAGGGCCGATGAGATAGAAATATCCGATCAGCAAAGCGATCGTCAGAAACAGCAGCCAGGGACTCCAGAGAGCGCGGAAGCTGAAATATTCAAGTCCGAGCATGAAGCGGTCTCCTTTCTTTCGGCCGCGTTGCGGCCCGCTGCATCCGGCCATGAGCAGCATGGCAGCGGACACGGATAAGCTAAGCTTACTTGATTGGGGACGTCAAAGCAAAAGGCAATATTGAGAACTTCTTCCTCGTCGGGCGCCGGACGGCAGGACCGTCCAAACACATGGAAAACAACAAAAGAGGAGGTCGGTTAAGACTCTCCCCTTTCGTTCTGGTATAGATGAACCGGATTACCACCAGGTCCAGAATTCCGCCATGATGACGATCGTGAACACAACGAACACGCCGGTAAGGATGCCTACGATCGGGAACAGATGTCCCCGGTCCTTCATATGCATCCAGAAGCCCATCTGGATGATGACCTGCATGATCGCCATGATGATGAGCAGGATGTAGATGAAGGAGGTGTTGATTTCGCCGCCGATGACGGTAGCGAAAGCAACGAGCGTAAGCAGCATCGAGAAGACATAAGCAATGATATGCTTCTTGGGACCTTCATGCTTGTGGCGCTTGGCCGGCTCTTCGGAATGGGTCGTATGGTTGGACATTCGTTACCCCACCTTTCCCATCAAATAAACGACGGTGAAGATGAATACCCAGACGACGTCGATAAAGTGCCAGTACATGCCGGCGACATATACCTTCGGCGCGGTGACGACGGTCAGGCCCTTGCGGTAAACCTGGCCGATCAGCAGCGAGATCCACACGACGCCGAGCGCGACGTGGGCTCCGTGGAAGCCGACCAGCGTATAGAAGGAGGAACTGAAGGCGCTGGTGCTGAACTGATGGCCTTCATGCGTGTACTCGATGAACTCGTAAACCTCGAGGCCGAGGAAGGCAAGGCCGAGCACGACGGTTACGATGAGCCAGTTCTGCATCGCCTTCACTTGGCCGCGGTGCATCGCCTGGATGGCGAATACGCTCGTCAAGCTGGATGTCAGCAGGATGACGGTAGCAATCGCCACCGTGGCCAGCTTGAACAGCTCTTGAGAAGTCGGGTTGCCGTCGCCGACCTGATCGCGAAGCGCCAGGAAGGCGGAGAAGAGAGTGCCGAACAGTACCGTCTCTCCTCCAAGGAACAGCCAGAATCCGAGAACCTTGTTGCGTCCTTCGAGGGTCGCGCGTTCCGGTTCATGAGGCAGCTTGCCGTCTAGATGCGAATGTGCGCTCATGCCTTAACCCCCTTGCCCGTAATTTCTTCCGGCTCGATGTGGAAGCCGTGATCGTCCTTGAGCGAGCGGACGACCATGCATCCCAGCGTAATCGCGAGGCCTAGGCCAGCCACGATATGGTTGCCGAAGATGTTGGAGACAAATGCATTGTTCCAGTCGTTCTTCGCGTACAGGAACCCGAAGCCGGCGATGAACAGGCCGACGGACATCAGGAACGGAAGGATCGATGGGCTCGGCATGTGGATCGGGCCGATCGGCTCCGCAGGCGACATGCCTTCGTTGCCGTCCATCTTCTCTTTCCATAGAGCGTCGTACCCGCGGACGAGCGGAGTCTGGGCGAAGTTGTATTCAGGAGCCGGGGACGGGATCGACCATTCCAGCGTGCGGCCGTCTTCCCACGGATCGTTGCCTGCGTTTTTCGGCTTGGCAGCCGTAACGATGATGTTGATGATGAAGAAGATCGTGCCGAGGCCCATCAGGAAGGCGCCGATCGTACTGATCAGGTTCATCGTGTTGAAGCCCAGTCCGTCCAGGTACGTCCAGATCCGGCGCGGCATGCCCATGAGGCCGAGGAAATGCTGCACGAAGAACGTCAGATGGAAGCCGATGAAGAACGTCCAGAACGTCAGCTTGCCGATGAACTCGTTCAGCGCGCGGCCGAACATCTTCGGCCACCAGTAGTGCAGGCCGGCGAACAGGCCGAGCACGAGGCCGCCTACGATGACGTAGTGGAAGTGGGCAACGACGAAGTAGCTGTCATGATACTGGAAGTCGGCCGGAGCCGCGGCCAGCATGACGCCGGTCACCCCGCCCATGACGAACGTCGGAACGAAGCCGACGGCGAACAGGTTGGCGGAGGTGAAGCGGATCGAGCCGCCCCACATCGTGAAGATCCAGTTGAAGATCTTGATTCCGGTCGGAACCGCGATCAGCATCGTTGCGATGGAGAACAGCGCGTTCGCTACCGGTCCCAGGCCTACCGTGAACATATGGTGGGCCCAAACCATGAAGCCGAGGAAGCCGATCAGGACGGTGGCGAATACCATCGAGCTGTAACCGAACAGCCGCTTGCGCGAGAAGGTGCTGATGACTTCGGAGATGACCCCGAAAGCCGGGAGAATCAGGATGTAAACCTCCGGGTGGCCGAAGATCCAGAAGATATGCTCCCATAGGACGGTGTTGCCGCCGCCCGCCACTTCGAAGAAGTTGGCTTCGAACAGCCGGTCGAACATAAGCGCGACCAGGCCGACGGTAAGGGCCGGGAAAGCGAACAGGATCAGGGCTGAGGTGATGAATGCCGTCCAGGTGAACATCGGCATTCTCATGAAGCTCATGCCCGGAGCGCGCATGTTGATGATCGTGACCAGGAAGTTGATGCCGCCGATCAGGGTGCCGATACCGGCGATCTGAAGGCCGAGAACGTAGAAGTCGACGCCTTTGTCTACATTATATGTAGGGCTGGCGAGCGGAACGTAGGATGTCCAGCCCGCATCCGGAACGGTGCCGGCCAGCCAGCTGATGTTGAGCAGCAGGCCGCCGAAGAAGAACGTCCAGAAGCCGAGGGAGTTGACGAACGGGAAGGCGACGTCGCGCGCGCCGATCTGCAGCGGCACGATCGCGTTCATGAGCGCGAAGATGACAGGCATCGCCGCGAGGAAGATCATCGTCGTGCCGTGCATCGTCAGCAGCTCGTTGTACGTGTCCGCGCCGACGAAGTTGTTGAGCG
>Ga0194137_10001695_pt1 | contig 13344 bp, 13 predicted proteins | sample TARM_MetaG_T3_14_FD_134025 | JGI IMG/M metagenome (GOLD analysis project Ga0194137, IMG submission 134025) | Freshwater microbial communities from Pennsylvania, USA, analyzing microbe dynamics in response to fracking - TARM_MetaG_T3_14 (version 2) | ecosystem: Environmental > Aquatic >... | reverse complement strand
CTGGACGTGCTCGATCACACCGCCACGGCGATGGGCAGCCGCCTGCTGTGCCGCTGGCTGAACCGTCCGTTGCGCGACCTGCCAGTGCTGCGTGGCCGTCAGGACAGCATTCGCTGCCTGCTCGAGCAGCATGCCCATGAAGAGCTCAAGCCAGTGCTCAAGGGCATTGGTGATATCGAACGGATTCTCGCCCGGGTCGCCCTGCGCTCGGCCCGTCCACGCGATCTGGCACGCCTGCGCGATGCACTGGCGCTGCTGCCGGAACTGCAACAGCAGCTGGCTACCCTCCAGCAACCGCACCTGCAACAGCTGGCCAGCCAGATCGGCTGCTGGCCAGAGCAGGCCGAGCTGCTGGCCCGCGCGGTGATCGACAACCCGCCGGCGGTGATCCGCGATGGCGGAGTCATTCGTGAAGGCTTCGACGCCGAGCTGGATGAGCTGCAGAACATCAGCGAGAACGCCGGCCAGTACCTGATCGACCTGGAGCAACGCGAGCGCGAGCGCAGCGGCCTGTCGACCCTGAAGGTCGGCTACAACCGGGTGCACGGCTATTACATCGAACTGTCGCGCGGCCAGGCCGAACAGGCCCCGGCCGACTACATCCGCCGGCAGACCCTGAAGGGCGCCGAGCGTTTCATCACCCCCGAACTCAAGACCTTCGAAGACAAGGCCCTGTCGGCCCGCAGCCGCGCGCTGGCGCGGGAAAAGCAGCTGTATGACGAGCTGCTGGAAGCACTCAACCAGCCACTGGCCGGCCTGCAGGACAGCGCCGCCGCGCTGGCCGAACTGGATGTGCTGGGCAATCTGGCCGAGCGTGCCAGCAGCCTCGACTACTGCTGCCCGCGGTTTGTCGAGGGTAGCCAGTTGCTGATTGAGGACGGTCGTCACCCGGTGGTCGAACAGGTGCTGGATACCCCCTTTGTCGCCAACGATGTGAGCCTGGATGACGACACCCGCATGCTGGTGATCACCGGCCCGAACATGGGCGGTAAATCCACCTACATGCGCCAGACCGCACTGATTGTGCTGCTGGCGCATATCGGCAGCTTCGTTCCGGCGCGGCGGGTCGAACTGTCCTGCGTTGACCGCATCTTCACCCGCATCGGCTCCAGCGACGATCTGGCCGGTGGCCGTTCGACCTTTATGGTGGAAATGAGCGAAACCGCCAACATCCTCAACAACGCCAGCAGCGCCAGTCTGGTACTGATGGACGAAGTGGGTCGCGGCACCAGCACCTTCGACGGCCTGTCACTGGCCTGGGCTGCCGCCGAGCACCTGGCCAGACTGCGCGCCTTCAGCCTGTTCGCCACCCATTACTTTGAACTGACCTCGCTGGCCGACAGCGACCAGGGCGTGGCCAACGTGCACCTGAATGCCACCGAGCACAACGAACGCATCGTGTTCCTGCACAAGGTCCAGCCCGGCCCGGCCAGCCAGAGCTACGGACTACAGGTAGCGCAACTGGCCGGGGTGCCGGCGCCGGTGATTGCCCGTGCCCGTGAGCACCTGCACCAGCTTGAGCAACAGAGTCTGCAGCAGTCTGCCAGCAGCCATCCGCAGGCCACCAGCCAGCCACTGCAGAGCGACCTGTTTGCCAGCACACCACACCCGCTGATCGAGGCACTTGAACGCCTGCAACCGGATGACCTGAGCCCGCGTCAGGCGCTGGAACTGCTGTACCGCTGGAAAGGCGAATTGCACTGAACTATCAAGAAAATGAGTATTATTCGCAACAAATAGCGGACAACAGCCGATAACGACCAAAATACCCGCGCCAGTCTGTACCGCTACGCAAAAACTGCTAGACTACGCGCCACGTTTCGCGACGACCGCCTGATTCTGATGGAGACCTGCCATGACCTTTGTTGTTACCGACAACTGCATCAAGTGCAAATACACCGATTGCGTTGAGGTCTGCCCTGTCGACTGTTTCTACGAAGGCCCGAACTTCCTGGTCATTCACCCCGACGAGTGCATCGACTGTGCCCTGTGCGAGCCCGAATGCCCGGCCAATGCGATCTTCTCAGAGGACGAAGTGCCCGAGGATCAGCAGGAGTTCACCGCCCTGAACGCGGAACTGGCGGACATCTGGCCGAACATCGCCGAGAAGAAGGACGCCCTGCCGGATGCCGAGGAATGGGACGGCGTACCGGACAAGCTGCAGTATCTGGAGCGCTGATTCAGTCGCCCTCACCAAGCAGCAAAAAAGGCCAGCGTATTGCTGGCCTTTTTTATGCCTGACCGGAAACGCTTTAACGCACCCCAGAATCGCCGGATTGCACCCGGCATTAGCAGTAAAAATCACCCCGATAAGGCTGTGAGGGAAGGACTAAAGTTGCCCACAGAAGCTGTGGATAACTCTGTGCAAAGTCCTTTGAAAACCCTCCCCGCCCCTAGTACTTGGTAGCCTGCGGCAATTTGCACAAAAAACGAACAGAAATAAAATAGTTCTTTATATTCAACAACTTGACAAAAAACAGGCGAATTTGTCAAAAAAAATCAAACGGGGGATTGACAGCCTGCAGCTCCCTCGAAGTCAATGTGCACAACCTTCACCTGCCAAGGCCCTGTAACTGCTGCAACAGGACATTCGCGTCAGCCGCTGCCGGGCTGCGCGGGTACTCCCGTTGCAAATAGCGCAACCGCTGCTGGCCCTCGTCAGCACGGCCGGTTTCCAGTGCCAGTCTGGCCAGACGATACTCAGCCGCAGCCATTGCATCGTGCAACTGCTGCAAATGGTTCGCCGCATCCTGGCGATAGGCCGACAACGGATACTCACGAACAAAAGCGGCATAACGCTGGTGGGCCTCGCGTCCAAGCACCAGCCGCTGCCGGTCGTCTTCGCCGGCCAACTGGAAACGCAGCAGGCTGGTAACTGCCTGCAGATAGGCAGCGTAATCTGCATGGGCCGTCTGCCGGCTGCTGGCCGTGTAGGTCTTCAACAAGCCTTCGGCAGCGTCCGTCTGCATTTGCTGAACGCAAACCCAGGCCGCCTGCAACAGCAGATCCGGTTCACGCAACGACTGTACTCGTCCACTCAGCTCCTCATCGCAACGCCCATTATCCAGTTGCAGCAATACTTCACTGCGCCTGGCTTCCACCGCCGGACCAGAGGTGCTGGCACACCCAGCCAGCCACAGCGCGGCCACAATCAAGATCAGAATTCTCATTGCAGACTCGCCTCCCATTCAATCCAGCCTTCGGCATCCGCCCGCCCAAGTAACGACAAGGCCGACCCCAGTGCCGGGTCTGCCTGCGGCCTTGCCTGCAGGCCGGTATCCAGGAACATTGGCCGGGTTGGCTGCCAGCGCGCATTGCCGCGCAGCCCCAACGGACCGCCCTGGTCAGCCAACGTCAGCGTCAGCCAGCCATCCTCGGCACGCAACGCCGCCTGCAGATCACCGAGCGCCAAGGGAACCGGCAGCCCGGCAGCGGCACCACGCCAGGTCAGCCAGCCTTCGGCATGGGTCACCTGCGACGGCTCGGCCAGTTCAATCCGCTCGATATCCAGCAACCAGCGCCCTTCAAGAATGAACGGGGCACGGTGAAGTGCAGCCATGCCCTGGGCGTCCAGCTCACCCTGGACTGAAGAGAGTTGCAGCCGACCCGGAGCGGCAAGCAGGCGGGCGCTTACCTGTCCCTGACGGGGCAACCAGTGCAGGTCAGCGACAAGACGCAAACGCAGCAACCCGGACGGGCGCACCTTCCAGCTCAGCTGGCCGTGGTCCAACCCCTGCAAGTGCAATCCCAGCACGCGGCCACGCCAGACCGTGCCCTGTACTTTCTGCACCTGTATATCGCCCGGTAATTGGCCGGCAATCTGCTGCCATACCAGCGATGCCGGCAAAAACCACAAGAGCCCAAACAAATAGCCTGTCAGCAACGCAACAACCGCAGCAATACGCAATGACCTCATGGAGCCGGCTCCAGCAGCAGCCGCGCAGACACCTGCCCCGGCTCGCTGCCACGATCAAAAGCCAACTGGGTGACTTGCAGGGCATTGCGTTGTTCAAGTTCAGCCAGCCAGGCCATCAGCCGGTCAAAGGCTACAGCTTCCAGCCAGAGTCGCGCGCCCTGGCCTTCCGGCTGGATTCGCTCCAGCTGCTCGCGCAACCCGGCCGCACTGGCCGACACTTCGACCAATGACAGGATCGAGCCGGCGCTCGGACGCTGAACGCTGGCCCTGCCTGAACCGGCTGCACGCCGGCGTACTTCAGGCGCCACCTGCTGCATCCATGACAAATCGGCTTGCAGCTGTGCATTATCTGCACGTAACTGCTCGCGCTTGAGCTGCAACGGCTCCCACAGCAGCAACCAACCCAGAATCGCCGTCAGCGCCAGCGAACCAAATAACAGCACACGCTGGTCCCGAGCCGGTAGTGTTGCCCACCAATCCTTCATGTTCCCCTCCGGCTTACACGCAGACGCGCACTGACACTCTCACCTGCCGAATCGGCACCCTGCAGTTGCTCCTGCAGGGTTCCGCGCCCTGCGAGTGCCTCTCGCAAGGCTTCAAGCTCGGCATAACTGCCCAGTTCCAGTTCCATTTCCAGCTCACTGCCACTGGCCCGCAACTGCTTCAGGGTTACCCGTGGCTGCTGACGCAGCGTGTCCAGCACGTCATACAGCAAATTACCCATGCCCGGCTTTGACTGGCTGTTGCTGGCGGATGCCCCGAGCAGTTGCCGGAATTGCTCAACCGGCATCACCCGTGTGCTGCCCGGCAGGGTTGTATCAAAAAGCGCGTCAATCGCATCCGCAGTCTGCATGCGCTGGCGTTCCAGCAGCCAGGTTTCTGCGGCCAGTTGCAACCAGCCAAGCGCCAGCAACAGCACGGCAACCCAGGCCAAAGGGCGCAGGCGTTGCCAGCTGGCCGATTGCTCACGTACGGCAAAATCACCCGTCAACAGGTTCAGCGGCACCTTGTTGCGCATGGGCTGCAACCAGTGCTGCATGTCAACCGCTGTCTGTTGTTGCAGGCTGACGCCGGCGGGCAACCCGGCGGCCGACAGGTCACAACCCAGCGCTACCACGTCGGGTGCAGGTTCGCCCAGCTGTGCCAAGGTGCGCGGCAGCCATAGCCCGAGCAACGAAGATTCGACCAGTTGCGCTTCCTGCCCCGGCACCAGCGCCAGCAGCGCGCCCTCGGCCTGTGGCCAGTTGGCTGGCAGCAACACCAGCTGCTGAGGCTCACGCCAGCGCTCGAACAGCAATGCCACCGGCACCAGTGCCGTTGCCCGCATACCGGCGCGGGTCACCAGTTCAAGCCAGCCCTGCAACAACTGACGATCAACCACCGCTGCCAGTAACCGGCCATCCTCACGACGCGGACCGGCAACCAGGTGCACTTCATCCAGCTCCTGACTCAGTTGCTCTTCCAGCGCATAGGGCAAGGCCGCGCGTATGGCTGCCGGCCGTCTGGACGGCAGATCAACACGCAGCAGCGCCACCGAGCCAGCCGGTGCCAGCAATCGCAAGGGCATTCCGGGATACTTCTGGCCCAGCAAGACCAGAGTGTCACAGCCGCAAGCGGCCACCATGCCGTCACCGTCAAGCTGCCACCAGGGCAACGGCGCCGCGTCCTGCCCGGCTGCGGGCAACCGCTCGGGCATCAGTACTATCAACATGACTGCCTCTGTTTTCTCATGGCTCGCAAGCCGTCTGTTCCCTGATGATGACCAGCCCATTCGACGCATCCAGCAGGGAACACTGGAAAAAACGCCGGTCAGCAAACTCAACCACCACCTCCAGCCGCATAAACCAGGGTTTTTGTTGCGGCTGCGGATAATCCGCAAATACCCGTTGCAACAGTTCCGGACTGCGCTGATCGTCAATCACGCTGATGGCCCCCGGATAGACCGTGATATAGGGTGCCAGCGCCGTCCAGGCGTCCATCTCCAGCCGGGCAATGGCTATCAACTCGGAAGCCAGCATCAAGGGCCGGTTGCCGGAATAGCGCGGCGGCTCATGCAGGCGGTATACGGGGTCATCGGTCTCGGCACTCATCCAGTCACTGACTTGCAACGCCAGTTCACTGCCAGGCGGCAAGCGTACCGAGTAACTGCGCGACACCTCATCCACCAGCCGGGCAAAATAGGCCTGCTGGTCCTCGTCGGCACCCGCCAGGGTGTTCAGGTTGTAACGGCACTGCAGGTTGTCCAGACTCACCAGCACCCGCACTCCATCCACCTGGACCGGCAGCTCCGGCGAGCGGCATTCCTGCCACATCAGGCCATTGGCATCACTGGCCTGCTCGAGCAGTCGGATCGCCATCTTTTCTGCACCCAGTGCGATATGGCGGGCACTGTCGCGCTCGAACACGGCAGCAGTCCGGCGGATATCCGTTTGTCCGCGCACCGCCATACCAACTGCCGCACTCACGCACAACGCCATGACCAGCAATGCCGTCAGCAAGGCCACGCCACGCTGTTGCCGGGGCCCGGTCACAGGCCCACCTTGATCAGTCGACGGATGACACCCAGATCCGGCAACTCCAGCACCACTTCGACAGCCAGCGGTAGCCCGGCCTCTGCCAACTCCACACCGGGCGGTGGCCAGCTGTCGACGCGTTCGAACCCGCTGCTGCCACGCACAATAAAGACAAAGCCGCTGTCCAGCCCCAGGGTCTGCCCGGCGCCCGTCAGCTCTGCCAACGGCTGGATTCGTGACGCGTCGGCATCGGCAATATCCACCCCTGGCCACAACTGCCGCTGCAAACCGCGCGAGCTGACCAGCCAGGCACTGCGGCGCAGTCGCTCGCTGCCGCCGGCACCGGCACGCACCAGCTCAAGCAAACGCGCATCACCACCGGCACGCAGGCGCAGCGGCGGTAACCAGTCACCGAATTCATCACGCACCGGACGGCTGACTACCTGGGCCAGATCCCGCTCCAGCACACTCAAGGTCACCTGCAGATCAGCCAATCGGCGCGCCTGCTCCCGGGTAACCTGTTCACTTTGCAGCACCGAGTGCAACCCCTGATAGGCCATCACGCTCATCAGCGTGAATACCACCAGGGCAATCAACACCTCCATCAGGGTGAAACCGCGCTGAGCGCCTGACTGGTCGTGCGTCATGGCAGCACAAATCCACTGACCTGGGCCAGTTGACGTGATTCATCGGTACCCGCCGGCCACACACGCACATCAATCCGCCTGACCGGAGGCAACGCCACCACCGCCTGGGGGCTGTAGTTGCTGACCTCGACCCGGAACGCCAGGCGTAACGGCCCCATCTCCACCTCGCCGGAATGCCCGGCACTTGCCGGGCGCAAACCGGCCTCATACTCCGCCAGCAGATTCTGGCCTGCCCAGTGCGCCAGAGTTCGCTCACGCAGGTACTGGGTGTTGCGCGCGTGATCCGAACCCGCCTTGATCAGGGCGCCCAGCGCCACTGTCAGCACCGTCAGCGCCACCAGCACTTCAAGCAGTGAGAACCCCCGCTCACGGACGCTCATGCAGTACCTCCAGCCGCCCCTCGAAGGCAATCTGCAGAAAACGCTGCTGGGCTCCGCGCGTACGCAATTTCAGTCCGATCAACGCCGGTGTCATCTCACCGGTATCACCTATGCCCACATGGGGCTCCCAACTGCCAGCAAGAGACAAGGGGATGCGCCGGCCGCCCTGCTCCAGACTGATCTCGAACAGGCTAGCGTCCAGCTCGCGCTGGCCCAGCAAACGGTCGTTGACCGCAGCCCACTCACGCCGCCGATCATCCAGCACCCGCAATTCCAGCAGACTGTAACCATCAGCTCGCAACCCCAGCGCCCGCTCACTGCCACCAGCGATCATGGCCTCATCACGCGCCAACTCAAGCACCGTCTGCAAACGCTCGATCTCGCGCTGTAACTGGCGCTCGGCCGGATCGCCAATTGCAAGCACCGCCAGACCAGCAACAATGCCCACCAGCACCAGCACCACCAGCAACTCGATCAGGGTAAACCCCCGACTGCGATTGCCTGCTCGCCGACTGGCGATGCCCATGGCCAATCAGTCCTGCAATTCCCAGTTACCGATATCGGCATTGTTGCCGGTGCCACCCGGACGACCGTCGGCACCCATGCTGAACAGGTCAAACTCGCGATCTTCACGTCCCGGACGCAGGTACTGGTAGTCATTGCCCCAGGGGTCTTTCTGCAAACGTTCCAGATAGCCACCGGCACGCCAGTTGCGCGGAGCATCCTGACCGGTGGGACGGGTCACCAGAGCGCGCAGCCCCTGCTCGGTGGCCGGATAATCGAAATTGTCCAAGCGGTACAGATTGAGCGCCGCCTCGATCGCCCGGATATCGTTCTGCGCCTTGCTCAGGCGGGCCTGATCGGGCCTGTCCATCACCCGCGGCACCACCACGGCAGCCAGAATGCCGAGAATCACCACCACCACCATGATTTCGATCAGGGTAAAGCCCTGCTGGCGGGCCCGTTGCAATGTTGTAAGGCTATGCATGTCAATTGACCATCTGGTTGAGTTCGAAGATCGGCAACAGGATTGCCAGTACGATAATGAGCACAATTGCGCCCATCAGAAGAATGATCAGCGGCTCGAACACGCCCATGACAATGGCGATGCGCGCTTCCAGCTCACGTTCCTGGGTTTCTGCCGCGCGCTCGAGCATGCTGTCCAGGGTGCCACTGGATTCGCCGCTTTTGATCAGGCTGAGGGTCATTGGCGGAAAATAGCCACTGCGCTCCAGTGCCGCGCCAACCCCGGACCCCTCCCGCACACGCTTGGCCGCCTCGCTGACCGCCTCACGCATTGGCGTGTTGCTGACCACACTGGCGCTCATGTTCAGCGCATCCAGCAAGGGCACACCGCTGCCGGCCAGAATGTTCAAGGTGCGGGCAAAGCGTGCGGTATTCAGCCCTCGGGTCAAGCGCCCGATCAAGGGTAGCCGCAGCATCCCGGCATCCCAGCGCAGGCGCAGAAGCGGTTTCTGCAACAGCACCCGGGTACCAACCACGGCGGCCACAATGGCAGCAGCCAGCAACAACCCCCAGCTACGCATGAAGTCGCTTACGGCAATCAGGCTGCGCGTCAGCAACGGTAACTCCTGATTCATGCCGGCAAACACCTGTACCACTTGCGGCACCACATAAGTCAGCAGCGCCACCGTGACCAGAATGGCCACCAGCGTCAGTATTGCCGGATAGAACATCGCCAGCTGGATCTTCTGACGCAGCGCATGTTGCGCCTCGACATTATCAGCGAGCCGCTCCAGCACCAGCTCCATCCGCCCGGCCTGCTCGCCGGCGGCGATGGTAGTGCGGTAGATCGGCGGAAATACCGAGGGGAACTCCCCCAGCGCATGGGCCAGCGGCAACCCTTCCATGACCCGGGTGCGTACGGCCGACAGTGTGGTGCGCATACGTGGCGACTCACTCTGTCTGGCCACGGTGCCAAGCACTTCCTCGATCGGCATGCCGGCACGTGCCAGGGTGGCCATCTGGCGGGTCGCCAATGACAACTCCAGCGGCTTCACACCGCGCTCCAGCAGGGGCCGCCGACGGCCGGAACGCCGCTCGGCCACCTGCTCGACCTGCATTGGTGTCAGCCCCTGTTCGCGCAGACGCGCTCTTACCTGACGCGCCGAATCGCCTTCTTCCACCCCCTTGCGGGTTCGGCCACGATTGTCCAGCGCCTGGTATTCGAAGGCCGGCATCTCAGTCCTCCCGTGTCACGCGCTGCACTTCTTCCAGGGTGGTCTGGCCATCCAGTACGCGACGCAGCCCATCCTGACGGATGCCCTGCTGCGACAGCCGTGCATGCCGCAGCATGGACTGCTCACTGGCTCCGTCGTGGATCAGGCCGCGCAGGGTGTCATCCACCTCGATCACTTCATAGATACCGGTACGCCCGCGATAGCCACTGCCATTGCAACTGTCGCATCCAGCCGGCCGGTATATGAGCGGTGCCGACTGCGGATCAACACCCAGCAACTGGCACTCCGCGGGGGTTGCCGGATGGGCTTGCCGGCAATCCCGGCAGAGCGTGCGCACCAGCCGTTGTGCCAGCACACCATTGAGCGTCGAGGACAACAGAAAAGGCTCTATGCCCATATCGCGCAAACGGGTAATGGCCCCCACGGCGGTGTTGGTATGCAGGGTAGAGAACACCAGATGGCCGGTGAGACTGGCCTGAATGGCAATCTGTACGGTTTCCACGTCACGGATCTCGCCCACCATCACCACATCCGGATCCTGACGCAGGATTGCCCGCAAGCCACGGGCAAAGGTCATATCAACCTTGGCATTGATCTGGGTCTGGCCAATCCCGTCCAGGTAATACTCAATCGGGTCCTCAACCGTGAGAATATTGCGGCTACGGTCGTTCAGGCGCATCAGCGCGGAATACAGGGTGGTGGTCTTGCCCGAACCGGTCGGGCCGGTCACCAGCACAATACCGTGCGGCTTGCTGATGATCCGCTCCATTGCCTCGTAGTGTCCGTCACCCATGCCCAGCTGGCGCAGCTCCAGGCGCCCGGCCTGCTTATCCAGCAGACGCAGCACCACCCGCTCGCCATAGCCTGACGGCAGGGTCGATACCCGCACATCAACCGAGCGCCCCACCAGCCGCAAACCGATGCGACCGTCCTGTGGCAGACGCTTCTCGGCGATATCCAGCTTGGCCATCACCTTGATCCGCGAGACGATTACCGGCGCCAGCGCACGTGGCGGCTCCAGCACCTCGCGCAGCACGCCGTCGACACGGAAGCGCACCGACAGGCGGTTCTCAAAGGGTTCGATATGGATGTCCGAGGCATTTTCCTTGACTGCCTCGGCCAGCAGCGCGTTGATCAGCCGGATAATCGGCGCCTCGTCCTGCGACTCGAGCAGATCCTCCGGCTCCGACAGCGACTGCGCCACCGACATCAGATCGGCGTCATCGCCCAGGCCCTCGACAAACTGCATGGCATCGTTGGAGGAACGCTCGTAACGTTCGCGCAGTCGCGCGGCAAAACTGTCGTCATCCAGTTGCACCGGACACAACGGATGGCCACTGCGCCGGCGCAACTCCAGCAGCGCCTGCGGATCGCAGTCACCACGCACAAAGACTTCCAGACCGTTTGCGCCCAGATCACCCGCCAGTACCCCGAAACGCCGGGCAAAGCGGTACCCGGTTTCACCGGGGCGTTCGGCAGTACCCGGCAGCTCGGCAGACTCCAGCATCTCGCTCATCGCGCTCACCTCAAGGCTTGGGCGGCGCAGCGACCGGAATCACCGTCGCAGAGCCCATGCTGTTCTCGAAGGGCGGCGGCAGCGTCAGCAGATAGTTCCAGTCCGGCAACAGCGGCCTGGCCTGATCGCCCAGCAGGCTGCCGCCACGATTCTGCTCATTCAGTTGCTGGTCACGGATATAACTGTACTTGCTGTGGGTCAGGCTCTCGGCCACCGCCGAATCTCGCACAATCACCGGCCGCAGGAAAATCATCAGATTGCGCTTTTCTGCCCGCGCTCCGTCGTAGCGGAACAAACGACCCACCCCCGGAATACTGCCCAGCCCCGGCACCTGGTCACGGGTCTCCACCACCTGGTCGTCAATCAGACCACCAAGCACAATCAGCTCATTGTCATCCACCATCACATGGGTATTCAGACTGCGCTTGTTGGTAATCAGGTCAGCAGCACCGTCGGCCCCCTGGGCAATCTGCGAGACCTCCTGGGAAATCTCCAGACGCACCGCATTGCCCTCGTTGATCTGCGGACGAATGCGCAACTTGATACCCACATCCTCGCGCTGGATGGTGTCAAAGGCCTGCCCCGAGGTTTCAATCGAACGGCCCGACCTGAAAGGCACATTCTGGCCGACCACAATTTCGGCCTCCTCGTTATCCAGCGTCAGCAGACTGGGCGTTGACAGAATATTGCTGGAGCTGTCGCCACGCAGGGCATTCACCAGCAATGCAATCTGAGTGCTGCCGCTGCGCCCTATCCCACCCAGACTCAGACCGGGGGCCAGTGACGGTGGCTCGGTAACATTGCCCTCAAGAAAGGCACTGACACCTGCTGCAAGATCGACAATACCGCGTCCACCACGGGAAAAATTCACCAGACCCACGCCATTGCGTTCGTTGCCTATTCCCCACTGCACGCCCAGCTCACGGGCGCGATCATAGGACACCTCTGCAATCACCGCCTCGACCAGCACCTGGGCGCGGCGGATATCCAGCTGGCGGATCACTGCCGACAAATCCCGCGCCAGTTCGGCCGGCGCATTGATTACCACCGAATTGGTACTGTTATGTGCCCGCACCAGTACCGGCTGGGCTGCGGACATGTCCGTCTGGTGCTGGGCGCGCCCTTCGGCAATCCCCTGCAGCACCTCGGCGACATCCTCAGCCTTGGCATAGCGCAGATAATGCACCTGGGTATTGCCATCCTCACCCGGCACATCCAGTTGCAGGATCATGTTGCGCAAGGTGCTGCGCTGCTCCGGATCGCTGCGCAGAATCACGCTATTGGTTCGCTCATCCGCCATTACCCGCGGACGCTTGGTGATGTCTTCGCCCTGCTGGCTGCTTTCCAGCCCCTGAATGATGCGGACTATGTCACTGGCCGAGGCATGACGCAGGGCAATCAGTTCGATGTCCTCCATCGACTGCTGGTCGATGCTCTCGATCAGCGCCTGGATACGCCGGACATTGGCGGCCGTATCGGCAATCACCAGTGAGTTGGACTCGGCTGCCGCGGCCAGATGGCCGCCCTTGGGTACCAGCGGACGCAGGATGCGTACCAGCTGACCGGCATTGATGTGCTTGACGCCGATCACATGGGTAATCATTTCATCGCCACGGGTATCACCGGCCAGACCGGGAATCTCGTTTTCCTTGGCCTGCACCTCCGGCACAATGCGCACTACCCCCTCGCTGCCAGCAACCGCCGCAAAACCATAGGACTTGAGCACCCCGAGAAACAGGTCATACAGCTCGTCGCGCTTGACCGGCCGCCCCGAAACCACGTTGACCTGGCCACGCACCCGCGGATCGACAATAAAATTGATTCCGGTTTCCTGACTGACAATCTCCACCAGCCCGTTGATGTCGGCGTCCCGCAGATTCAGCACCAACTCGTCCCCACTGGTGGCGCCTGCCACTTGCGCCTGTGTCAACGGAGCGACGAGCGAAAGGCCCAGCATCAGCGGCAAGGTCAAACGGGCAATGGATAACATCTTCGGCATTGTGGTTCAGTCCATGCTTATGGTTATTGTGATCGGCTCGCCATTTCGCTCCACCGCCAGGCTCACTGAGCCGACGCCGGAAAGGTCCTGCAACAGGTCGCGATAATCGTTGATGTCAGCGACCGGGCGCCCTTCCACGGCAGTCACCACATCGCCGGCCTGCAGGCCGGCG
>Ga0194137_10001694_pt1 | contig 13345 bp, 13 predicted proteins | sample TARM_MetaG_T3_14_FD_134025 | JGI IMG/M metagenome (GOLD analysis project Ga0194137, IMG submission 134025) | Freshwater microbial communities from Pennsylvania, USA, analyzing microbe dynamics in response to fracking - TARM_MetaG_T3_14 (version 2) | ecosystem: Environmental > Aquatic >... | reverse complement strand
GTCTGAATGGTGCGCACCAGCGCGCCGATCTGCTTGGTCGCTTCGCCGGAGCGTTCCGCCAGCCGCTGCACCTCTTCCGCAACCACCGAGAAGCCGCGTCCCGCCTCGCCTGCCGATGCGGCCTGGATCGCCGCATTGAGCGCCAGCACGTTGGTCTGTTCGGTAATGTCGGAAATCAGTTCGGTGATCTCTCCGATCTCCTGCGACGATTCGCCCAGACGCTTGATGCGCTTGGAGGTTTCCTGGATCTGATCGCGGATCTCGTTCATGCCCTTGATCGCATCTTCCACCGCCCGCGCGCCCTGCTCCGCCGCCGACACCGACTGGCGCGCAACTTCCGCCGACTCGGTTGCGGAACGCGACACGTCGGTGATCTGCACCGCCATCTCCAGCACCGCCTGGCCGGTTTCCTGGATCTCGCGCGACTGCTTCTGCGACGCCTGCATCAGTTCGCTGGAAATCGTCTGCGCCTGGTTGGATGCGGCGGTGACCTGCTCCGCCGTCTTGGTAACGCGTCCCACCAGCCCGCGCAATTCCTCCACGGTGTAGTTCACCGAGTCGGCGATGGCGCCGGTGATGTCTTCGGACACGGTTGCCTGAATCGTGAGGTCGCCGTCCGCGACTTCCTGCAGTTCGTTCATCAGGCGCAGAATCGCCGCCTGGTTCTGGTCATTGGCCTGCTTGGCCTCTTCTTCCTGCCGGAGCGCCTGCAGGCGCTGTTCTTCCGCTTCCTGGCGGCGCTGGTCCGCTTCCTTGGTGCGGTTGCGGCTGTCCTGCAGCAGCACCAGCGCAATGCCGAGCGCCGACAGCAGGGCCGTCACGGCGCTGACCGTCATCAGCCATGAAGACCAGTGCTGCGCGTCCTCTTCGCCGCGGTAGGCATTCTGCAGATTGGTGATGCGCTGCTTGAGGGTTTCGTTTTCGGCGAAGATCAGCTGCTCGGACTGCTTTGCGGCGATGAAATTCTGCAGGTTGCCGAGAATCGCCGCCACCGATTCCTGGTATTCCGCGAAGACCTTCTTCAGCTCTTCCAGCTTTTCGCGGGTGTCCGCATCCTTGGTCGCGCCCAGGCGCAGCACGTCGCTGCCGTCGAGGAAGCCGTCGGTGATGTCGCGGAAGGTATTGGTGTCCTTGCCGAGCAGGAAGGCGGTCTCCGGGTTCACGCCTTCGGACGTCAGGAATTCATTGGCGCTGCGTCCAAGTCGCTGGGTCAGCATGACCAGCTGGCCGGCGGCGGAAATTTCGCGCGGCGTCGCACCGCCCTGCGCCTTGAGGGTGGCGATCTGTTCGGTCAGCTCGAGCAGCACCGGCGACAGGCTGTTGAGCTTCTGGAGCGTGGTGCCGAAACCGGTCAGCTCTTCCTTGAGCTTGAGGATGGTTTCCGCCGCCTTGTCCGAGCTTGCCCATACCTTCTGCGTCTCCTTTAGCAGATACTCCATTTCCGCACTTGGCGCGGAAACGTCGCGGCCCTGGTAATCGCCGCCGTTGAGCAGCACGCTCAGGTCGCGGTTGAATTCGCGGCGGCTTTCCTCGAGCTGCTTGAACGCCGCCAGGTTGCCCTGGATCGCGTTCGGCGCGGCCTTGCCGACGCGCTGCGAATGCATCAGTGCGTCGCCGGCGATCTGCGTCTGCGTCGACGTCAGCGAGGAATGGCTGGAATTGATCCAGACGAAGCCGGCGCCCAGCACCAGCGAAGCGCCCAGCGTGCCGAGCAGCAGCCGCACCTGCTGCTGCAGGGGCAGGTTGCCGATGAACGGCAGGCGGATGTCGCCGCCCTTCTGCAGCGCGTCTCCGATGAAGGTCGCATTCATGCTGCGCTCCGCGGCAGCATGAGCCTGGGCATGCGTCTGCGTGCCGCCCGGCGAATACGGCGCCGCATCGGGCATGGAAAAGTCGGCCCTGCCCGGCGTGCTGTCTATCGTGACTGCAGCAACCGTGACGGCATCGTCGATGGAGTCCTGTTTCTTCTCTTTCGACATGAAGGGTACTTTGAACGCCATTGCGGGGTCTCCTCGAATTACGGAATGGGGTGAAAGGCGGGCATACGTTGCTGCGCAGGCCGCTTCAGACACCGATCTGCAGGAATTGCGGATCCTGCACGATTAAAGAAAGATTGAGTTCGTTCCAGACGTGGGAATCACGGTCCAGATAGCGCTGCGCGATCCAGGGGTTGTCGGCGGACGGCTGCTGCGGCTGCGCCTGCATTTCCATGTCGGCGACATTGCGCAGGCCCATCACGCGCGACACCAGAAGGCCACAGTTGAACGACAGGGAAGGCGCGAATGCGATGACGCGGCTGTCCTTCTCCACCGGCGTGGCCGCCATGCCGCGAAAACGCGCCAGGTCGATCACGCTGACGAGATTGCCCCGGACATTGATCAGGCCGACGAACCAGTCCCTGGTGAGCGGAACCGGCGTCACCGTGCCGACGGAAACGATCTCGCCCGCCTCCTGCAGGTTCAACAGCCAGCGCGTTTCGCCGATCATGACGCCGAGCTTGCTGGCCTGGCTATGCGCGCCGCTGCTGGCGGCCTGCATGCGCTCGACCAGCTGCGCCTGGAATTCGCGAAGGCGATTGCGCCGCGCGCCGCCGTCGCTCTCCTTCAGTGCGGCGCCGGGTCTGCTGTCCAGAGAAGACTCGCTCATGGCAGGCTCAGCCGAGCGCGGCGATCTTGGACAGGAGTTCCTGGGGATTCACAGGCTTGACGATGTAGTCGCGCGCGCCTTGGCGCAGCCCCCAGATGCGGTCGGTTTCCTGTCCCTTGCTGGTGCAGATGATGATCGGCACTTCCTGGGTTTCGGGATCGCGCGCAATGGAGCGGGTGATCTGGAAACCGTTCTGGCCGGGCATCACCACATCCATCAGGATCAGCTGCGGCTTGTCGGCCTTGACCTTGAGCAATGCCTCTTCGCCGCTCTCCGCAGTGGAAACCGAAAAGCCATTCTTGATGAGAATGTCGGTCAGGAAGTAACGCTCGGTTGGAGAGTCGTCCACCACAAGAATTTTCTGTATGGGCATTCTTTTACCTTTGAAGCTGAAAAATTACCGGGCAAGCGCGGGCGCCGTGTGTTCGCGCACCGTCTTGAGCAGGCTGTCCTTGGTGAACGGCTTGGTGAGATAGGCGTCTGAGCCGACCATCGCGCCGCGCGCGCGGTCGAAGAGGCCGTCTTTCGAGGACAGCATGATGACCGGGGTGGAATGAAAGCGGGAGCTTTTCTTGATCAGCGCGCAGGTCTGATAGCCGTCCAGACGGGGCATCAGGATGTCGCAGAAGATGAGGGCCGGACGATGGTCGTTCATCTTGGCAAGCGCGTCAAAGCCGTCGTCTGCAAGAACCACCTGGTAGCCGGCCTGTCCGAGAAAGATCTCTGCTGACCGACGAATGGTGCTGCTGTCGTCGATCACCATGATCTTGAGACTGCTGTTCTCCACGGATGTTGTCATGAGCTAATCTCGTTTGCCGTTCGCCGAAAATAGAACCCAACTGTAACAAAAAGCAAGATGCTTTAGAACAATATTGCCGTTGATTTTTTTGCAACGTGGTATTTATGCGAAAACGAAATCGACCATAACATTGCCATGGAGAATCACTACGAATTACTACATGGAAATTTGATATTGGTTAAAGACAATATCAGATTGCTACCATTTCAAAATCTTCCTTGCGCGCGCCGCACTCGGGGCAGGTCCAGTTCATCGGCACGTCGGCCCAGCGCGTGCCGGGGGCGATGCCCTCGTCCGGCAGGCCGGCTTCCTCGTCGTATACCCAGCCGCAGATCAGGCACATCCAGGTCTTGAATTCCTCGTTCGGTGTCGCGTTGCTCACAGTTGACTGCCCTTCAATCAAGTAAAATGCAAAGTCGCATATCTTAATCTACCCGCCGTGCAAAACCAAACTCCTCCCCTGATACTGACCTTCGGCGCCACCGATCCGGTGGGCGCATTCGGTATCCAGGCCGATCTCGCTTCGTTCGCGGCCATGGGATGCCACGGCCTGTCCGTGGTCACTTCCATCCTGATCGGCGATACCGCGCGCATCGAGGACGTGCAGCCCATCGATGCCGACTGGGTCGCGGACCAGGCGCGCGTCATCCTGGAAGACATGCCGGTGGCCGCCTTCAAGGTCGGCGCCGTTTCCAGCATAGAAAACGTATCGGTCATTGCCGAAGTCGTTTCCGACTACCCTGACGTTCCGCTGATTCTCGATCCGTTTCTGGCGGCGATGCCGGACCAGGGACAGGACAGCGAAGACATGCTGATCGCCATCCGCGAGCTGCTGATTCCCCAGTCCACCCTGTTCCTGGCGTCGGCCATGGAACTGGGGCGCTTCGCCGAAAGCTGGCGCGAACCGGCCTCCGGCGACGTCATGCTGGCCGACGTCATGAAGGTCATCGAAATGGGCTGCGAATATCTGCTGATCACCGGCACGCCCGGCGACGTGCATGACGTCAGCAATACGCTGTTCGACGAATCGGGAGCGGTGCGCCAGGACGCCTGGCAGCGCCTGCCCGGATCGTTCAGCGGCGCCGGCAGCACCCTGTCGGCGACGATCGCCGCCCTGCTCGCCAACGGCGTCGACGTGCCCGAAGCGGTATTCGAAGCCCAGGAATTCACCTACGCCGCGCTGTCAAACGCGCACCGCCTGGGCATGGGCAAGCTCACGCCCGACCGCTACTTCTGGGCACGCGAATCCGACGCCGACACCAAATCCTCCTAATCACCGTTGAACGTATGACTTCAAAGAACGACATCCTGTTTGCCCGCGCGCAGACGACCACGCCGGGCGGCGTCAATTCCCCGGTACGCGCCTTCCGCTCGGTCGGCGGCACGCCGCGCTTCATTACCCGCGCCGACGGACCCTTCTTCTGGGATGCCGACGACAAGCGTTACATCGACTACATCGGCTCCTGGGGGCCGGCCATCGTCGGGCATTCGCATCCGGAAGTGATCAGGGCGGTACAGGAAGCCGCCGCCCGCGGCCTGAGCTGCGGCGCGCCGGCCGTGGGCGAGATCGTCATGGCGGAAGAGATCTGCCGCATTCTTCCCTCGGTGGAACAGGTGCGCCTGGTGTCGAGCGGCACCGAAGCGGCGATGAGTGCGCTGCGCCTGGCGCGCGGCGCGACCGGCCGCGACAAGATCATCAAGTTCGAAGGCTGCTATCACGGCCACGCCGACTCCCTGCTGGTCAAGGCCGGCAGCGGCCTGCTCACCTTCGGCAATCCGACATCGGCGGGCGTCCCGGAAGATTTCGCCAAGCATACGCTGGTGCTCGACTACAACGATCCCCAGCAGCTCGAAGAGGTGTTCGGCCGGATGGGGGACCAGATTGCCTGCGTCATCGTGGAGCCGGTTGCGGGCAACATGAATCTGGTGCGTGCCACGGAGGAATTCCTGCAGACCATGCGGCGCCTGTGCAGCCGGCACGGCGCGGTGCTGATCTTCGACGAAGTCATGTGCGGCTTCCGCGTCGGCCTGACCGGTGCGCAGGGCATGTACGGCATCACGCCCGACCTGACCGTGCTCGGCAAAGTGATCGGCGGCGGCCTGCCGGTGGCGGCGTTCGGCGGCCGCAAGGAACTGATGAATTTCCTCGCGCCGTTGGGTCCGGTGTACCAGGCCGGCACGCTGTCGGGAAATCCGGTCGCGGTGGCGGCAGGCATGGCCACGCTCAAGCTGATCCAGCAGCCGGGCTTTTATGAGTCGCTGTCGGCGCAGACGGCGAAGCTGGCGAAGGGTCTGTCGGAGGCGGCCGCGACAGCGGGAGTGACCTTCTGCGCGGATGCGGTGGGCGGCATGTTCGGCCTCTACTTCGGCGAAAAGGTGCCCGGCAGCTTCCAGGAAATCATGGCCTGCGACAAGGAGAAGTTCAACCGCTTCTTCCACGCGATGCTCGATCTCGGCGTCTACCTTGCGCCCTCGGCATTCGAAGCCGGCTTCGTCTCGTCCGCGCATGACGATGCGGCAATCGGCGCCACCGTCGAGGCGGCGCGCGAGGCTTTCGGGAAAATCGCTCAGGCCTGAAGCTTGCGAAGCCTGTACGCCATGCCGGCGCTGACGCGCCGGCATGGCGCAACTTTCATCGGTGCCGGATCAGTTCAGCCAGCCGCGGCGGCGGAAATACCAGAACGGCGCAACCGCACTGCCCAGCATCAGCGTCAGTGCAAACGGATACCCCATGCTCCAGTTCAGTTCGGGCAGGACGCGGAAGTTCATGCCGTAGATGCTGGCGATCAGGGTCGGCGGCAGGAAGGCGACGCTGGCCACCGAGAAGATCTTGATGATCTTGTTCTGGTTGATGTTGATGAAGCCGACGGTGGCATCCATCAGGAAGTTGATCTTGTCGAAGAGAAAGGCGGTATGGCCGTCCAGCGATTCGATGTCGCGCAGGATCTGGCGCGCCTCCTCGAACTGCTCGGTATTGAGCAGCCGCCCGCGCATCAGGAAGCTGACGGCGCGGCGCGTATCCATCATGTTGCGGCGGATGCGTCCGTTCAAGTCTTCTTCCTGCGCAATCGAGCTGAGGGCGTCGGCGGCATCCTGGTCGGTCAGCTGCTTCTGCAGCACGCGCCGGCTGACTTCTTCCAGGCTTTGATAGATGCCTTCCAGCGCATCCGCGGAATACTCGGCATCGGTGGCGTACAGGTCGAGCAGCACATCCTTGTAATCGCCGATCGAACCGGGGCGCGAACGCGCGCGCATGCGCACCAGACGAAACACCGGCAGGTCGTCGTTATGCACTGAAAACAACATGTTGCGCGCCAGGATGAAGGCCACCGTCACGACGCGCGAAGGCCCGTCGTCTTCTTCCAGCAGGAAGTCGGTGCGCAGGTGCAGGTCGCCGTTCTCGGCTTCGTAATAACGGGCCGATGCTTCGATGTCCTTGACTTCGTCTTCACCGGGCAGCGTCACGCCGTAGATGCTTTTGACCCACGCGCGTTCTTCATCGTTGGGATCGGTCAGGTCGACCCATACCGGCGCCGCCTTTTCCAGGTCGTTCCGGGATTCAATATTGACCTGGTTCAGGCGCCCGTTCTGCAAGACGAATACATTAATCATGTGCTCTCCCGGCTGCGTCCTCTGTTAGGCCGCAGCCACCTGCGGGGATGTGCCGCAGGCTGATTGATTTTTCAGGGAACGCGGCCACGGGATTGGCCATGACGCGTCCGCCCACCAGCTTGTGTGGCGAGTAGACGCTGGAGATGCAAGTACAGCGCTAACTCGCCGGTTGACCGCCGCCCGACGGTCGACTATGTGTACTGGGACTACCCAAGACGGGTCTCCGGAAATGAAAACTCCGCAAGTGTACTGAGATAGACGACGGCAGGCAAGCGAGTTGCGGGCAAGTCGGAGCAGGCTTTGCGATGGTTCATACCGGGCGCTACGGCAGCGCCGCGGCACCCATGCGCCGCAGGATCAGATCCGTGCGCCGGGCAAGATAGGCGGAGTTGCGATTCTTGTCGTAGAAGCGCGGGCGCGGCAGCATCACCGCCAGCCGGGCGGCCTGATACGCGTTCAGGCTGGCGGCCGGCACACCATAGTAATGCTGGGCGGCGGCTTCTGCGCCGAACACGCCGACGCCCCATTCGACGACGTTCAGGTAGATTTCGAAGATCCTTTCCTTTTCCATCAGGTTTTCCAGCATGTAGGTGATCACCACTTCCTGCGCCTTGCGCAGGTAGCTGCGCTCGCCGGACAGGAACAGGTTCTTGGCGAGCTGCTGGGTGATGGTGGAGCCGCCGGCGATGACCTTGCCCTTCTTGGTGTTTCTTTCGTAGGCCTTCTGCATCGCTTCCCAGTCCACGCCTTCATGCTCGGAAAAATTCGAGTCTTCGGCGGCGATGATGGCCCGCTTCAGGTGGTTCGATATGCGGTCGTAGGGCACCCACTTGTGCTTGAGCCGGGCATCCGGATTCTTTTCGCGAAGCACCGCCAGCTGTAGGTTCATGAAGCTGGTCGAGCCGGGATTGTGATCGATCCACCACCAGATTTGAACAAGGAAGTACAGCTGCATCGCGAGCACGACCAGGATCGGCGTGACGATCAGCCACAGCAGCAGTTTGCGCAGGAATTTCATGGCGCTCAGAGCTTGGAGCGCAGGTCGGCGTACACCGTCCGGGTATCGGGACGCACGCCGCGCCAGACATGAAACGATTCGGCGGCCTGCTCCACCAGCATGCCAAGCCCGTCGCGCGTCGCCGCGCCGTGCTGTTGCGCGAACGTCATGAAGACCGTCGGCGCCGGCCCGTACATCATGTCGTAGGCCAGGCAGCCTTCGCCGAATGCGCCTGCCGGTACAGGCGGCAGGTCGGCCGACAGGCTGGCCGACGTGGCATTGATGATCACATCGAAGCGGCCTTGCAGCGACGGAAAATCGCTAGCCTTGACAATCCCCTTGCCGGAAAACTGCGCCGCCAGTTCCGCCGCCTTCGATTCGGTGCGGTTGGCGATCACCAGCTGCTCCGGCGACTCGGCCAGGATGGGCAGCACCACGCCGCGCGCGGCGCCGCCGGCGCCCAGCAGCAGGATGCGCTTGCCGCGCATCGCCACGCCTGCATTGACCATGATGTCTGTGACAAGGCCGACGCCGTCGGTGTTGTCGCCGGCAATCCTGCCGCCTTCGAATTTCAGGGTATTGACCGCGCCCGCCGCCTTGGCACGCTCGCTCAGTGCGTCTGCCAGCGCAAAGGCCTCGAGCTTGAACGGCACGGTGACGTTGGCACCCTTGAAGCCCTGCCCGGTCAGGTTTCGCACGGTCGATGCAAAGCCGTCGAGCGGCGCAAGCAGCCGCTCATAGCTCAGTGCCTGTTGGGTCTGCCTGGCGAAAGCCGCGTGGATATCCGGCGACTTGCTGTGCGCGACCGGATTGCCGATCACGCCGTAACGCTCTGCTGCTGCGCTCAATGACTGCCTCCCTGCATCTCCGCTTCGAGCTCGTTTTCTCTTGTGAATTTGAAGCGGGTGGTCATGACCCACACGTCTTCCTTGTCGCTCGATCGCATGTTCTTGGCGAAGGCGCCGAACGGCGCGGCGCGGCGCACGATGCGGCGGGCCGCGTCGTCGAGCGCCGGATTGCCGGACGACCGCTCCACGGCAATGCCCTCGTCCTTGTCTTTCACATAGATGCTGCCGTCCTGGAAGATGGAAATGGAGAGCGTCAGTTCGCCGTACATCTTCTTGCCATCCTTCTGCGGGAAATTGACGGTGCCGACCTTCTCGATCTTCTCGCGCACGCTGCTGAAGTACATCGCATAGCCGACTTCACGCGTGCTGGGAGAGATGAAGGTCTTCCTCGGACGCTTGTTCTCGTCTTCGATGCGCTTGGCGATTTCCGCCTCGCGCCGCAGGATTTCCTTGGCGTTTTCGGTCGCATCGGCGGCATTCGGCTGCGGCTGGGCGACCTGAGGATTGGGCTGCTCCTTGCTCGGCGCCGACGCCACCTTGGACTTCTTGTTCATCTGGGTCAGCATGCGCTGCTGCTTTTCGAGTTCCTCGATGCGGCGCTGCATGGTCTTCATGCCGTCGCCGTCTTCGCTGCGCCGCATGTCGGGCAGCGGCGAGGTCGAGCGTCCGGCTTCGGCGTTGCCGCCGCCGTCGAGGTTGGCCTGGGCGAGCGCTTCGGCCTTCAGCGGTGCGCGGTCATGCTTGGCATTGACCAGGATGACTTCGAGGCCCGGGTCCGCCGGCTTGAACCTGAAGGCGTCGGGGGCCGCGAACCGCACCGCCAGCAGCGCCCCGTGCACCAGCACGGAGGCCGCGATGGCGATCGACAGAGTGCGGTTTTGTGGAAAAAGTAACTTCACGCAGCTAGGAAAAAGCGATTGCAGGAGCTTGGGATTTTACGATAAAGCCGCCCCCGCCCAACCGCTCTTTTTCACTCAGAAACAGACTCGGCGCCCGCTTCCGTCTCGCTTGTGGCAATTTCGCCCTCGATGGTTTCCGTACTTTCAACTTCCGGCACGGTAGCGCTTGTCAGTTCGATCAGGCGTGCCTCGATATGCAGGTCGACCTCGTCCCAGCGGATCAGGTCCAGCTTGACCTGGGTGCCGCGCGCGGCCTGCGGCATGCCCGGCAGGCGGATGATGAGCGGAATGTCAACCAGCCTGAGGACCTCGTCCTTGAGCACGACCGCGTCGACATGTTTGGCGTTTTCCTGCGACAGCCAGCGCAGGCACCAGAAGCGCTCCATGCCGTTCTGGAAGTCGGCATAGGCGCCGTAGGCGGCATCGAAGGCGGACACCACGGCGAACAGGTCTGCGTCCTTGGGCTTGAAAGGCGCCGCCAGCGGCGCGGTCACGCCGTGTTCGATGCAGGCCAGGATCTGCCACTGGTTGACGAGGTCGGTATAGCGGCGCAGCGGCGAGGTGCTCCAGGCATACTGGTCGACGCCCAATCCCTGGTGGGGCGCCGCATGCGTGACCATGCGCACCTGCATCTTGGCCGCCCATCCGCCGCCGGAGGCGCCCTGGCTGCGATAGATGCCGGGCACGCCGTGGTCGTGCATCAGCTTGCCCCAGGTGCTGTTGGCGAAGATCATCAGTTCGGCGACGATCTTGTCGAGCGGGGCGCCGCGCTTGCGGCGCACGATGGACACGATATCGTTCTCGACATAGAAATTGAAGTCGACGCGGTTGTTCTGCTCCGGCTTGAGGCCGAAGCTCTCGCGCTTGGCCATGCGGCCCTGCTCGAGCACCTGCGCCCATTGCCAGAGCAGCGCGATGTCGCTCTTGTGCGGATACTCGCCGGAGCCGGTGGCGAGATTGTCTTCGGTCACCAGCGCATCGAGGTCGTTGTGGCGCAGGTTGGCCGCAATCGGCACCGCCTCGGCGCGCGTTTCGGTGGAGATGACCGACCAGTCGGCGGTATTGAGCGTCGCATACAGCGACAGCGCCGGGCAGTTGCGCCCTTCGCCCAGCGTGAAGGCGTCGACCAGCTCATCGGGCAGCATCGTGATCTTGTCGCCGGGCATGTACACCGTCGACATGCGCTGCCGGGCAATGGCGTCGATGGCATCGCCGCGATGGATGCCCAGCCCCGGCGCGGCGATATGTATGCCGACGCGGATCTTGCCGTCGCCCAGATCCGTCACCGAAAAGGCATCGTCGATCTCGGTCGTGGTGACGTCATCGATGGAAAATGCCTTGACGTCCGCCAGCGGCAGCTGCTGCCGCACCTGCGGGATGGCGATGGACGGAAAAGCCGTGCCCCTGGGAAAATACTCCTGCAGAAAGCGCATCATGTGCAGCTGCTTTGCCGAGTCGAGGCCGCCGACGGCAAGCATCAGGCGCTGCGGCGTGGTCTGCAGTTCCGAGCAGGCGGCGTCCAGCGCCTTGTACTCGATGCCGTTCTTGTCGGGCTTGAACAGCAGCTGCATCACGATGGGCCTGAAGCTGTCGGGCAGGCGGCCGGCTTTCAGCTCGTCCACATACTGCGCCTGGATCACGGCCTGCTGCTTTTTCTTCTCGATGCCGGCCAGCGCCGCCTTCAGTGAATCCTCCGGCGCCGCCTTGTAGCGTCCCTTGCCCTTCTTGTAGAAATAGATGGGCGCGTTGTGCAGGCGCAGCAGCAGACCGGCCGCTTCATGCGGCTTGGGGTCGTGGCCGAAGTATTCCGTACCCAGCTCGGCGAAACCGAATTCCTCCTGGCCCGCGACTTCCCACAGGAAATCGAGATCGATTTCCTCGGCGACGGCCTTGGCATCGGCCAGCAGCTGCGCGGGCTCGGGCGCGGAGAACTGAAGCAGCACATCGCGTGCCTTCACCTTGGTCCGCTTGCCGGATTGCATCTCGACCTGGTATGCCTCGCCTTGCTGGGAAAGAACCGCGCCGGCCTTGAAATCGCCGGACTCTTCAAAAAATAGATTCATGGATGGCTTCGCTTTTCAGCGTATGTCAGCGTTTTGATTCGTTGTGTCGCCGTGGCGTCTGCCCTGGGACGGTTCGAGGTCGGCGATGGCGGGAAGAAAGACTTCAGTCACCAGCAGCACGCCTTTGTTTCTTTGATACAGGCATCGGCGCGCAAAGAGCGGCGATGCAAATACTTGCCCTTCGAGTGCGCGGCTTGCGCGCCGGGTCAGCGGATGCTGCGCAGGCAGCCTCGCGTAATGCAGCCTGCCTCGCACCACGCGCGGATCGCCGAACAGCGTGGTGCCGAGAGAGCGCTCACCAAGAGTTCCGAAGAACGGCCAGTCGGCCGCGCTCGCGTCGAGGGGCACGACGGTATGCGCAAAGACGACCGGCCGGTCGTCGCAGCGCAGCAGCACATCTCTTTGCTGCACCTGCAGCGGACGCGGCAAGCCCGCGAATGCAAATTCATCCCGCAGGCACAGGCTGCGCGCCTGGCGCAGGCGCTGCACGCGGAACTGCCCGCGGTGCGACAGCTTCTGTGTCAGCGACATGTCGTCCACCAACCAGCCGCGCATGGCCGGCTCCGGGCGCACGGCATTGACATGCGCGCTCCAACGCGCATGCGTCAGGGAACGTGCGGTCACTGAGGCGATCCCGTCTCGATGCCGCAGAACTGCAAGACACGATCGGCATACGCCTCGAATTCGGAAATGCCGTGATCGCTGCCGTTGATGACGATGTGCTGCGCACCCGGATAATGCGCCACCATTTCCTGCCAGTCGAGCACTTCATCGCCGGTGGCTGCGATCAGGAAATAGCGCTGCGGCAAGCTGATCCTTTCCACCGCAAGCGATTTCAGTTCGTCAATATATTCGTGCTTGAATTCGAAGCGTTCGTCCGAATGATAGGCGGTCGTGACGCCGACGTACTTCTCCAGGTCGCGCGGCGGCTGCACGGCGGGGTTGAGCAGCACCGCGCGGCAGCCCAGCGCTTCGGCGAGATGCGTGGCGTAGTAACCGCCCAGCGACGAGCCGATCAGCGTGAGTTCCCCGGGTTTTGCAGCGCCTGCAATCTCGCGCGCCAGCGCGATGGCTTCGCGCGGCGAAGCCGGCAGCTGCGGACACGCATATTCCGAAGAACGGCCGAGCGCCTGCATCTTCTGCGCCAGGATGCGCGCCTTGAACGACTGCGGCGACGAACGGAAGCCGTGCAGGTAGAGAATCATTGCGCCAATGCGTCCAGGATTTTCTGGTGTACGCCGCCGAAGCCGCCGTTGCTCATCACCAGCACATGATCGCCCGGCCGCGCGGCCGCCACAATCGCCTGCACCAGCACGCCGATATCGTCATAGGCGGATGCCTTCCGCCCGAGCGGCGCCAGCGCCTCGCCCAGGTTCCAGCCGAGCGCATCCTTGCCGGACTTTGCTCCGTAGCCGAAGACCAGGTCGGCATCGGAAAGACTTCCCGGCAGCGCTTCCTTCATGGTGCCGGGAAGTCTTTCC
>Ga0194137_10001693_pt1 | contig 13349 bp, 12 predicted proteins | sample TARM_MetaG_T3_14_FD_134025 | JGI IMG/M metagenome (GOLD analysis project Ga0194137, IMG submission 134025) | Freshwater microbial communities from Pennsylvania, USA, analyzing microbe dynamics in response to fracking - TARM_MetaG_T3_14 (version 2) | ecosystem: Environmental > Aquatic >... | reverse complement strand
TGCATCCCAAGTGTCCGGCCGGATTGTTCGAGCGCTATCGCGCGCTGGCCGGCGCCAATGCCGCTTTCGTCGAGCCCGAGCAGCTGATGCCGGCCCAGCGCGCGATAGCGCTCGAACAACCCGGTCGGACACTTGGGATGCAGGGTCAGCAGCCAGTAGCGTTCGCCGCCGGCAATGTCGGCAGCGATGGCTTCGTGCAGGTGCGGCGCCGCGCTCAGGCGCTCGGTAAAGGTGGAGCCGAACAACACCACCGGCCGGCCGGCGGCCGGCGCACGCAGCGCCGCCGATGCGCCGCCATCGTCGCGGAACAGCGGGTCAAGCTTCGGCCAGCCGGTTTCGACGACGGCGAAATGCCGCAAGTCGCGCGCCAGCGCAGCGAACGGCGCCGTCGTCGCCGGCCCCTGCGTGCAATACAGGTCGAACAGGCCGCGCACGCGGAAATGGCCGCGCCCGTCCGAACGTTTTTCGACGTTGAAGCCGTGGAACAGCTGCACCTTGGCGCCGGACACGAATGTCGGCACCTCGTTGGAAGCGCTGAACACCGCCCGTGGCCGCAGCGCCACCGCCGCACGCGCATCGGCCACCGGCATCACCTTGCCGGCCAGCCTCGCGCCCGCCGCGCCGGCTGCCAGCCATGCATGCACTTCGTGGCCGGCGCGCAGCAAGGCATCGGCCAGCGGTTGCAGGATCGGCAAGGCGTAGCGTTCGGTGCCGAACAGCAGATACCGGCTCATTCGCGCTCCAGCCCGTGCCTGACCAGCACCTCGCGCGCCAGCCCGACCGAAGCCGGATTGCGCACCATCTCGTAGTAGCGCATGCGCTTGTAGACGGCATAGGCGGCGCTGGTCTGCGCGATCACGAAACCGCGCCAGCCGTCGAGGACGGCCAGCCGCAACAGGTATTCCTTGACGAACGAGGCGGCGAACACGAACGGCGTCTGCCACATGCGCGGACTGCGCCGCCTGGCGTGCCAGTCGCGGGCCTTCAGCTCGGCATACGTGAGCACCTTGAGCTGCTTGTGTACCAGCGTGGGGTTGTGCAGGTGGTTGAAGGCCGCCGCGAATGCGGCCGTGGCCCCGTCGAAACGCAGCGATTCGTGCACGCGGGCATCGGTCCAGCGCGCCCGCCCGCGATGGTAGATCCGGGCCATGCGCTCGCCGATCATCGGCCGGTACCAGCGCATCGGCGCACCCATGAACCAGGTGGAACGCCGCAGCCATGCCCCGGCCTTGTCCGAGGCCAGCAGGGCCGGCAAACCGGCCGCCAGTTCGGCAGCCAGCTCGGGAGACAGGAACTCGTCTGCGTCCAGCACCAGGATCCAGTCGTGCAGCGCCCGGGTGCTGGCGAAATTGCGCTGCGGGCCGAAGCCCAGCCAGTCCTGGTGGATCACGCGCGCGCCATGGGCGCGGGCCACGTCGGGCGTGCCGTCGTCGCTGCCGCTGTCCACCACCAGCTTGTCGGCCGCGAACGGCACGCTGTCCAGGCATCGCCCGATGCCGGCGGCCTCGTTGTGGGTGATCACCACCAGTGAAAGGGGCAAGGTCTGCTGCATGGCGCACATGGTAGCCGACCGCCGCCGGTCGGCATTAAGCCACGCCGCCCCCGCGATGGAGGACAATTGGCACCTCCGAATACCCAACCCGTTCCCATGCAACGCATCCTCGTCACCGGCGGCGCAGGTTTCCTGGGCTCGCACCTGTGCGACCGACTTGTCCGACAAGGCCACGACGTCCTGTGCGCGGACAATTTCTATACCGGCGGCAAGCGCAACGTGGCGCACCTGCTCGGGCACCCCCGATTCGAACTGATGCGCCACGACGTGACCTTCCCGCTGTACGTGGAAGTGGACCGCATCTTCAACCTCGCCTGCCCGGCATCGCCGATCCACTACCAGCACGACCCGGTGCAGACCACCAAGACCAGCGTGCACGGCGCGATCAACATGCTCGGCCTGGCCAAGCGGGTGAAGGCGCGCATCCTGCAGGCTTCGACCAGCGAGGTCTACGGCGACCCGGAGGTGCACCCGCAGGTGGAAGGCTACTGGGGCCGGGTCAACCCGATCGGCCTGCGCAGCTGCTACGACGAGGGCAAGCGTTGTGCCGAGACACTGTTCTTCGACTACCACCGCCAGCATGCGCTGGACATCAAGGTGGTGCGCATCTTCAACACCTACGGCCCGCGCATGCATCCCAACGACGGGCGCGTGGTCAGCAACTTCATCGTGCAGGCGCTGCGCGGGCAGGACATCACCCTGTACGGCGACGGCAGCCAGACGCGCAGTTTCTGCTACGTGGACGACCTGATCGAGGCCATGCTGCGGATGATGGACACCCCGGCCGGCTTCACCGGCCCGGTCAACATCGGCAACCCGGGCGAGTTCACGATGCGCGAGCTGGCGGAAAAGGTGCTGTCGCTGGTCGGCGGGCCTTCGCGCCTGAGCTTCCAGCCGCTGCCGGCCGACGACCCGCGCCAGCGCCAGCCGGACATCTCATTGGCCCGTGAAAAGCTCGGCTGGGAGCCCCGGGTTCCGCTGGAGGACGGGCTGAAGGAAACCATCGCCTACTTCCGCCGCCTGCTGGCCGAGGACAATGCGGCATGACCCGCTTCGCCGTCGTCGTCACCAACTACAACTACCGCGCTTTCGTCGAGGAGGCGGTGGACAGTGCGCTGGCGCAAACCCGCCCTGCCGCGCAGGTCATCGTCGTGGACGATGGCTCCACCGACGGCTCGCCCGAGCTGCTGCGCACACGCTACGCCGGCGACCCGCGGGTGACGCTGCTGATCGGCGAAAACGGCGGCCAGCTGGCCGCTTTCCAGCGCGGCGTGGCCGCCGTCGATGCGGACGTGGTCTGTTTTCTGGATGCGGACGACCGCTGGGCACCGGATTACCTCGAAAAAATCGGCCAACTTTACGACGCACGCCGCGACGTGGATTGCGTATTCACCGACGTACAACTGTTCGGCGAAGAGACCCGGCGGCTGGCCTATGCCGACCGGGCCTTCGATCTGGGTTACACCGCCATCAGCACCTACAGGCTCGGGCATTGGTACGGCGCGCCGACCTCGGCCCTGTCGCTGCGGACGGGCATGGCCAGACGTTGCCTGGACCTGCCTGACTGCTTGGTGCCGGTCTGGCGGATTTCGGCCGACAACTGCCTCGTTTTCGGCGCCAGCATCTTCGGCGGAAGGAAGTATTTCCTTCCCACCGGGGCCATGCACTACCGCATCCACGGCAACAACGGCTGGTGGAGCAAGCGCACGCCAGACAGCGACTACCTGGGCCGCCTGCGTTCGCGCGGCCTGATCGCGTTCTACGCGCGCCGCGCGGGGCTCGACGAGTTGTGCCTCAATCTGACCAAGCGCGAATTCCTGACCAAGCCCGAGCCGACCTGGCGCGAAGCCAAGCGTTATGCCCGCATCGCCCTGCGCGGGGATACAGGCTGGCTTCGCAATGCCAACCGGGCGTTTTCCATTTTGCGCCGCGCCTGGCTGCGTCGCGGCATTCCGGTGGAAACTTCGGGGAAAACCTGACATGCCGCCCCGCCGCATCAGCGTCGTCGTGACCACCTACAACTGGCCGCAGGCACTGGAAAAGGTGCTGCGGGCGCTGGCTCGCCAGACCCTTCTGCCCGCGGAAGTGATCGTTGCCGACGATGGCTCCGGGGAGGACACCCGAGCCTGCCTGCAGCGGATGGCGGCAAGTTACCCGGTGCCGTTGCGCCACTGCTGGCAGGAGGATCAGGGCTTCCGCGTCGCCCGGGCGCGCAACCTCGCCATCGCATCGGCCAGCGGCGACTACGTCGTCCTGCTGGACGGAGACATGGTCCCCCACCCCTCGTTCCTGGCCGACCATGCCGCAATCGCGCGCCGCGGACATTTCGTCCAGGGCAGCCGGGTGTTGACCACGGCCGGCGTGCGCGACCGCTTGCTGGCGACCGACCAGCCCTGGCCCAGCCTCTTCGACCGGGCCCGTGGCAAACGCCGCTACACCCTGCGCTTGCCCGCAGTCGCACGCGCCTGGGCCTGGCTTGGCACGCGCTGGTCCGATGCGGGCATCAAGACCTGCAACCAGGGTTGGTGGCGCGAGGACCTGGTGGCACTCAACGGTTTCGACGAGCGCTATGTCGGCTGGGGGCGCGAAGACAAGGATCTTGCCGTCCGCGCCCTGCATCTGGGCCTGGGCTGCCGCCCGATGCGCTTTGCCGGCTTGGCCGCCCATCTCCACCACTTGGAGCGGCACGATGAAGGAGCCAGCCCGAACGATGGCCTGCTCGATGAAACCCGCGCCGATCCACACCGCATCCGCAGCCTGATCGGACTGGACCGCCATCCGCACACGCCGCCCTCGATGCCACCGGATCTGCGCGGGCTATCGTCCCACGCAATCCCGGACGGCATCCCGGTCCACCAACCACCAATCGCGGCGGTTGGCTGCACCCAGGCCTCGCAGGCGGTTGCGGTCCAGACAGGCCGGCATCGCATCGCTGCCCTGCCCGAGCAATATCCGCGGTGCCGATGACGACTCGCCCAGCCAGGCGATGCCGCGGCGCCACTGCTCGTCGGCCGGCACGCGAAACCCGAATTCGGTGACCGGGCCGGTGGCCTGCAGCAACAACTGTTCGCGCCAGTCGACCAGGCCGACCACGGTATTCGGGCCGACGTGCTCGCGCGCTGCCTGCATCAGGCCGCGACCGGAGTTCTCCTCGTCCAGCATCGGCGCCAACGCCAGCGCATAGAACAGCCAGACCGCCACGTTCATCGCCAAGGCCAGCACCGCCGCACGGCGCGGACGCAGCCATGCAGCCAGCGCGCACAACAGGCCGCCGAGCACCGCCATCGACCACCACATGACATGGGCACCCGCTGCCTGCAGCCCGCGCTCGGCCTCGAACTTCACCGCGAATTTCGGATCCCCGAGTGCCGCCATGCCGCCGGCGACGGCAAACCCGAGGCCCATCGCCAGCACCAGCCCGAACAGCAGCCAGCGCAGCCCGGCACGCCGCGACAAGGCTTCCAGGTACGGGGCCGCCGCCACCGCCACCATCGGCAATGCCGGCAGGATGTACATGTCGCGCTTGCCCGGGCTGGCGCTGAAGAACACGAACACCAGCAGTGCCCATGCGAGCGGCCACCAGACCCGTGCATCGCGCGCGCGCCACGCCTCGCGCCACGGCTGCACCAGCCATGGCAGGAACGCACTGAACGGCAGCCAATACAGCAACACCACTTCGACGAAATACCAAGCCGGCTTGTGGTGATGCCAGGCGCTGACGTAGCGGGTAGCGGTCTGGCGGAACAGCAGGTCGTCCAGATACGCGCGATGGCCGGCATCGCCATCGAGCAGGGCCAGCGACAGCATCGGCACAAACCACAAACCGATTGCCAGCAGGAAGGCACCCGCGCCCAGCCACCAGCGTGCGGCGCCGCGCGGCGCGGGCTCGGCCAGTCCCTGCCAACCGCGCCAGCGCATCAGGAAATACGGCAGCAGCGCCAGCAGCGCCAGGAACCCCACGCCCTTGCTGATCACGCCCAGTCCGGCGGCAAAACACCCCAGCCAGTACCAGCGCCACGCCGGCCCGAGCAACACGTGCCGGCCGATGCCGTACACGCCCAAGGTGATGAAAGCCACCACCGTCGGGTCGATCTGTGCACGCTTGCCCTGATAGACGAACTGGAACGCGCACAACACGCCGAGCATTGCCCACAGCCCCGCGCGCGGCGTCCACAGCCGCCGGGCGAAGTCCCAGGTCAGCCACAACGTGGCCATCGCCGCGACCAGCGACGGCCACAAATAGGCCCAGTCCCAATCGCGGAATACCGCATAGCTCGCGCACAGCAGCCAGAAATACAGCGGCGGCTTGTCCGAATACAGCTCCTGCCCGCGATGCGGAAACCACCAGTCGCCGGACTCCCACATCTGCTTGGCCACCAGCACGAATCGCGGCTCGTCGGCCGGCCACGGCGCACGCAGTCCGATGCCTGCCGCCAGCACGACGAAGGCCAGCACGAAAAACCAGAACACGGCCCGCGTCGAAGGCTGATCTTCGCGCGGAAGCGACAGGGACATCATGGAGAAGCTCCGATGGGGGTCTCATCATCACGCCAGGCCAATCCCAGCAGCGTACCGACCAGCATGCCGAACAATCCCGAGGTGGCGGCGTGGGCCATGATCGACTGCGTCATCCCGCACAGGACGAAACCGCACACGACCAATGCCCCGGCCCATGCCGGCCCGACAGATCCCTGCGCGCGCCGACGCCATCCCATCCGCACGAACATCGCCAATGGCACGCCGTAGACCAGCACGATCAACACCATGCCGGGGATGCCCAGCGTCGCGCCCCATTGCGCGAGATCGTTGTGGGCATGGCCCAACTCGCACCAGCTCGGTTGCGGAGGCATCCGGCACGCCGGTTGGCGCCGGACCTCGGCACCGAACTGCCCCATGCCGACGCCCGTCAACGGATGCGCCGCGATGGCCCGGCCGGCAATGCCCAGCAACTCCAGGCGGGCTCCGATCGAGGTATCCATGTGCCCGCGCTGGATCTGCTGCGCATCATTCACGGCTTCATCGATGCGGGTGCGTTCGCCGAGCACGGGGATGGTGGCCAGTACGATCCCGCCTGCCAGCACCACGAACGCCAGCATGCCCACGCGTGGCCACAGCTTGTCGCGCTGCCCCAGCAACAACACCGACAGCAACAAGAGCGCCACGCCCGGCACCACGCCGCGGCTGCCGCTGAGCAGCATCGCCACGATGGCCACCGCGACGCCGATCGCAGCGCACCATGCCGCCCAACGCCGTACCGGGGGGCGGCAATACACGGCCAGCACCGCAAGCTGCATCGTCACGATGGCGAACACCAGCGGATTGCTCCAGCCATGCACGCGTTCGATGCCCTCCATCACCTGCCAAAGCGCCACGCCCGCCACGCCTGCAAGCCCAGCCAATGCACCGGCCCACAGCCAGCAGATCGACGGCCTCAGGCGCCACGCCAAAGCCGCGCACCACGGAACGACCAGCAAGCGCGAGGGGTAATCGACCAGTCTCCACGGCCCGTCGGAAAGCCCGATCGGCAAGATCACCCAGGCGATCATGACCAGCATCACCGCCGTCACCGAACGCCATGCCGGCACTGCGCGCCAGACCTGCCTGAACGTGTCCGGCACCAAGGCCGTCGCCGCCAGCAACAGCAGGATGAAGGCCATGTAGCTGTCCGGCCAGGCGGGCGGAAGATTGGCCAGCCCCAGCGGCATGAACACGCCCGCACCGAACAACACGGCCGCCAACCGTTCGCGCGCCGGTGTCACGCCGGTCGCCGGCAGGGCGCGCGATGTGGACTCGAACGGGGCGGGAATCGGGCTCAGCATGAGGTCCTGTGCAGACGCGTGCAGAAGAATCCGTCGGCACCCTGCTCCCCGGGCAAGCGCTGACGGCCGACGTTTCTATCATGGCCGAAGGCTTCGGCGAGGCCCTGCACCCGTGCATCCGGCCAACGCTTCAGGAAGCGTTCGATCTGGCCTTCGTTTTCGTCCTTCAGGATCGAGCAGGTGGCATAGACCAGCGCGCCGCCCGGCGCGAGCAACGGCCACAGCGCATCGAGCAGGCGTGCCTGCGCCTCAAGCAGTGCCTCCAGGTCGGCCGGGCGCCTGTGCAGCAGGATGTCGGGCTGGCGCCGGACCACGCCGGTGGCCGAACACGGCGCGTCCAGCAGGATCGCGTCGAACGGCACCCCGTCCCACCATGCGGCGGGCTCGGCGGCATCGGCGGCCTTCAGCACGGCATCCCCGGCCAGGCCGAGCCGGGCCAGCGTGTCGTGCACCCGGCGCAGGCGGCGTTCATCCACGTCCAGTGCGGTCAGCCGCAAGCCCGGCACGCGTTCCAGCAGGTGCGCGGCCTTGCCACCCGGCGCGGCACAGGCATCGAGCACGCGCGCGCCCGGAGGCAAGGGCAGCAGCGCCTCGGCCACGGCCTGCGCCGACGCGTCCTGCACCGAAACCTCGCCATCGGCGAAACCGGGCAGCGCCGACATCGCCACCGGCACGTCGATGCGCAGGGCATCGGGCCAGCCGTCCATCGTGACTGCCGGGATGCCGGCTGCCTCGAGGCGGGCGAGGTATTGCCCGCGCGCGCCGCGCCGACGGTTGGCGCGCAGCCACAACGGTGCCGGCTGCGCGCTGGCGGCGAAAATGCCGGCCGCCTGCTCCGGCCAGTCGGCCGCAACCTTGTCCCGCAACCAGTCCGGCCAGGCTTCGGCCGGATCGGCCGCCGGCACGCCCTCGCGCTGGGCGCGCCGGAGCAAGGCATTGACCATCCCGGCCTGGCGCTCGCGATGCAGCGCCCGCGCGGCATCCACGGTGGCCGACAAGGCGGCGTGCGCCGGCAAGGCGAGTGCGTCGATCTGCGCCAGCCCGGCGAGCAGCAGGCCCTGCAGCTCGCCGTCACGCGCGCCGAGCGGACGCGGCATCCACCCTCGCAAGGCGGCTTCGTAGCGATGGCGCTGGCGCAGCGCGGCAAAACAGATCGCCTCGACCAGTGCGCGGTCGCGCGGGTCGTCCAGCGCCGGCAGGACGCGGGCCAGTTCGGCCTTCAGCGAGCGGCCGCGCCGCACCACCGCGTCGAGCACGCGCGCGGCGGCCAGCCTCGGGGCAACGCCGGGAGCGGACATGGCCGGATCAGCGCGCCGGCGACACGAGGTCGCGGCGGGCATTGAGGTAATCGGCGGCGGTGATCGCCTTGCCACCGTCGCGCTGGATCACCCGCAGCCGCAGCACGCCTTCGCCGCAGGCGATGTCCAGACCCGCGCGCGTCGCCGCCAGCAACGTGCCCGGTGTGGCTGCGTGTGCGGCATCGAGCGCCACGGCGCCATGGATGCGCAGTCGTTCCCCGGCCACCTGCGCTTCGGCCACCGGCCACGGCTCGAACGCGCGCACCTTGCGCGCCAGTTCGGCGGCCGGACGGCACCAGTCGAGCCGGGCCTCGGCCTTGTCCAGCTTGCGGGCATAGGTGGCGCCCTCGTCCGGTTGCGCTTGCGCCACCGGCACCAGTCCGGCCCGCAGCAAGCCCAGGCCGTCGGCCAGCACTTGCGCACCGAGCTCGGAAAGGCGGTCGTGCAGTTGTCCGCCGGTTTCGTCCGCCCCGATCGGGATGGCCTTGGACATCAGCACCGGGCCGGTGTCCAGACCGGCCTCCATCCGCATCAGGCACACGCCGGTTTCGGCGTCGCCGGCCTCGATGGCACGCTGGATCGGCGCCGCGCCACGCCAGCGCGGCAGCAGCGAGGCGTGCACGTTCCAGCAACCCTGCGTCGGGATGTCGAGCACGGCCTGCGGCAGGATCAAGCCGTAGGCCACCACCACCAGCAGGTCGGGCGCCAGATCGCGCAACGCCTGCTGCGATTCGGGCTTGCGCAGGGATTCGGGCTGCAGCACCGGGATGCCGCGGGCGATGGCTTCGAGCTTGACCGGCGAAGGCGTCAGCCCGCGTCCGCGGCCTGCCGGGCGGTCGGGCTGGGTATAGACGGCCACTACCTCATGGTGCTGCGCGGCGGCGCGCAGGCAGGGCACGGCAAAATCGGGCGTACCCGCGAACACGATTCTCATGGGGCTTTATCCGGTGCAGTGCGCGGACCGGGCAGGCACCGCCGGCCGGCGGACACAGCCGCCGCATCCGGGCATTACGCCCGCATCCGCGCCGAATTCGAACGGCGTGGTCAGGCGGCGTGGCGCCGCTGCTTGGCGAGCTTCTTGCGCACCATCTCGCGTTTGAGCGGGGAGAGGTAATCGACGAACAGCTTGCCGTCCAGGTGGTCCATCTCGTGCTGGATGCATACTGCCAGCAGTCCGTCGGTGTCCAGTTCGCGCGGCTGGCCGTCGCGTTCGAGATAACGCACGGTGATGCGGTTGGCGCGGGTCACGTCGGCATAGATGCCGGGCACCGACAGGCAGCCTTCCTGATAGACCTGATCACCGTCACTGGCGAGGATCTCGGGGTTGATGAACACCTGCGGGGCATTTTTCTCCTCGCTGACGTCGATCACCATGAAACGCTGGTGCACGTCCACCTGACTGGCGGCCAGGCCGATGCCGGGCGCGGCGTACATGGTTTCGAACATGTCATCGAGCAGGCGCTGGAAGTCCGCCGCGGCAATCTGCGCGGGATCGACCGGCACCGCCTTGGTACGCAGCCGGGGGTCGGGAAATTCGAGAATGGGGAGCATGGCCATGACGGTATCCGTGATGGAGGCACCGGTCCGTACCGGCAAGACCCGGGCATTGTAGCGCGAGGCTTGCGTTCAGGCCCGTGTTCTGGACTATAGTGCCGAAACCTGCAGGGGAATCAGGCGGATCACGCACATGTTTGAGAGATTCCGTACAGTCGTCGCCGTGGCGCTGTTGACGACCGTCGCCGGCGCCACCGCCGTGGAAGTGGCCCAAAACCATCCGGATACCTACGTGGTCCGCAAGGGCGACACGCTCTGGGACATCGCGGGCAAGTTCCTGAAAAAGCCGTGGCTGTGGCCGGAAATCTGGCAGGCCAACCCGCACCTGATCTACCCGGGCGACGTGCTCAGCCTGGCCTATCTGGACCGCACCGGCACCCCGGTCGTCAAGCCGACGCCCGGCCAGCGACAGGAAGCGCCGATCGACGCCATCCCGCTGTCCGAGGTTGAACCCTTCCTCAAGGATCTGCGCGTCGTCGACGAATTCCAGTCGCTGCCCTACGTGGTCGGCATCGAGGACAACCAGCTGCGCGGCAGCGGCGGCAATCTGGTCTACGTGAAGGGGCTGGCCGACGCCATGCCTGGCCAGCGTTATGAAGTGCTGCGCCCGACCCTGCGCTACGGCGGCCCGCACGGGAATCAGGACCTGGATTCCCGCGGCAAGGAGCTGTATGCCGTGGGCAGCTACTGGAAGGACTATGCCGCAACCTTCAAGAGCCGCGAGTTCCTCGGCTACGAACTGGCCCGCGTCAGCGTCGGCACGTTGACCCGCGCCGGTGCCAATGGCACCGCCGTGGGCACTCTGCTGCTCGAGGACAACGGCCATGAAGTGAGGCCGGGCGACCGCGTGGTGCCGGTGACGGCCAAGCCCTACGACCTGCAGTTCTTCCCGCATCCTCCCAAAGCCACCGTCGAGGCCGGCAAACTGCGCGTGCTGGCCGTGGCCGATACCTATGCCACCGCCGGTCCGCGCGACGTGATCGCCATTTCCGGCGGCAGCCGCGACGGGCTGGACAACGGCACCGTGCTGTCGGTCTGGCGCATGGGCAGCGGCGTCATCGACCGCATCAAGCATCCGGGCACATCGCAGGTCGACGATGCCGCCACTGCGTCGCAGGGCGCGGGACGCACGCGTTTGCCGGACGAATATGCCGCGCACGTGATGATCTTCCGCACCTTCGACAAGGTCAGCTACGGGTTGGTGATGGCCGGCGTGAAACCGGTGATGGTCGGCTACGAGCTCAAACACCCCGACGCGCAGTGATCCCGGCCGGCCCGAGGCCGGCACGCTGCGGGGAAACCCTACCCCGCACAACGACGGCACCTTCGGGTGCCGTCGCCGTTTCCGGGCAACGCTGTCGGCATGACGACGATCACTGCCGCCGACATCCCCCCTGACGAGGCCGATGCCTCCTGCCTGCTGGCACTCGTGCTGGCCGGCGGCGATACGGCCACGCGCCGCCAATTGCTGGAGCGGCATGGCTCGGCCGAGCGCGCCGTGACAGCCGCACTTTCCGGCGGGCCCGCGCCGCTGGATGCGGGGCAACTTGCGCGCCTCGCGCATCCCGATGCCGGTGTCCACGCCGCCGCAATGGCATGGCTGGCCAGGCCCGGCCATCACCTGATCGGCTGGCACTCGCAGGATTACCCGCCCTTGCTCCGGCACATTCCCTGCCCGCCCCTGGCCTTGTTCGTGGACGGCGACCCGGCCGCGCTGTGGAAACCCGGCATTGCCGTGGTCGGCAGCCGCGCGCCCAGCGCGGGCGGCCGCGACAATGCGGACCTGTTTGCCCGCGCTCTGGCCCGGGCCGGGCTGTCCATCACCAGCGGGCTCGCGGCCGGCATCGACGCGGTCGCGCACGACGCCGCCCTGTCCGTCATCGACGGCACTACCGTGGCCGTGCTCGGCACCGGCCCGGACGTGGCCTACCCGCGCCAGCATGCCGCCTTGCGCGACCGCGTCGCGGCCGGCGGTGCCGTCGTCAGCGAACACCCGCCGGGCACGCCGCCACATCGCAGTCACTTCCCCAGCCGCAACCGGATCATCGCCGGCCTGTCGTTGGGCACATTGGTGGTGGAGGCCGCCGAACGCTCCGGCGCCTTGATCACCGCCCGGCTGAGCGGAGAGGCCGGGCGCGAAACCTTCGCCATTCCCGGTTCGATCCACAATCCCGTGGCCCGCGGCTGCCATCGCCTGATCCGCGACGGCGCGCAGTTGGTCCAATCGCCCGACGACGTCCTCGAAGCCCTGCTGCCGGGCATCGCGCACATGGCCAGAGCGCTCCCCGCCTTTGCGCCGGCCACCGGCACCTCCGCGATGCAAGCCAGCCAGCCCCCGCCCGTCGACCCGGACTACCAGATGTTGTGGGACGCCCTCGGTTTCGATCCCATGCCTATGGATCGACTGGTCGAACGCACCGGATTGACGGCCGCCGCCCTGTCCTCCATGCTGCTGCTCATGGAGTTGGACGGGAAAGTCGCCGTGCAGCACGGCCGATACGCCCGCAGGGCCATCGCCGGCTGAGCCACCGGGTTGAAATCGGCCCTCCCCGCAACCACTCCTGTCCGCCGGGTACCCACCCCACAGCGCCGACGGCGCAGGCCGAGGGACATGAAAGAAAGCATCCTGGACGTACTGCTCTACCTTTTCGAACACTATTTCAGCGAAGACACCGATCCGCTGCACGATCGCGACTCGCTGCAGGGCAACCTGCTCCAGGCCGGCTTCAGCCCCGCCGAGATCAGCAAGGCCTTCGACTGGCTCGACGCACTGGCCGAACAGCGCCCGGCGGCTTCCGCGCCCCGGGCCAACGGGCCGGTGCGCGTGTTCCACGGGCCAGAGCTGGACAAGCTCGACATCGAATGCCGCGGCTTCCTGCTGTTCCTCGAACAGCACGGCGTGCTCGATGCCGACCAGCGCGAGCTGGTGCTCGACCGGGCGATGGCGCTGGACCAGGACGAGCTGGATCTGGATGACCTCAAGTGGGTAGTGCTGATGGTGCTGTTCAACCAGCCCGGCGCCGAGGCCGCCTATGCCTGGATGGAAACGCAGATGTTCGCCGACGAACCCGAGCCGGTGCACTGATCCACGCGAATGACCGGCGGGCGGTGCATCCGGACAAGCGC
>Ga0194137_10001692_pt1 | contig 13350 bp, 11 predicted proteins | sample TARM_MetaG_T3_14_FD_134025 | JGI IMG/M metagenome (GOLD analysis project Ga0194137, IMG submission 134025) | Freshwater microbial communities from Pennsylvania, USA, analyzing microbe dynamics in response to fracking - TARM_MetaG_T3_14 (version 2) | ecosystem: Environmental > Aquatic >... | reverse complement strand
TTCCCCGCGGGGAACATGACCTGCTGAGCCTGTTCGGTCGAGAAGAAGACGCTGGCCGAAGCGGCGGTCGAGGCGACAGCCAGGGGAACGGCGAAGAAGGGTTCCCAGCGCATCAGAACGGCACTCCCAGCTTCAGCACGAACTGGTTGCGTGTGTGCTCGTCGCCGTAGATACGGCCGCCGCTGATCACCTCCTTCTGATCATCCTGGAAGCCACTCGCCCAGGGCATCTGGCTGCGCCAGGCCGCCGTCAGCCACCAGCCCTTGGTGGCGTAGTGGACGTTCGGCCCAAGGAACCACGCCGAGTGGTTGGCCACCCCGTACCCGTAGCCCGTGAACTCGCGATGGTTGCGGACTTCGATACCTGCAGACCAGTTGTTCATGAAGCGGTAGGAGACCCCTGTCAGCAGATCGAGCTCCGTCGCCTTTTCGACGTCGCTGCCCCGCTTGTTGTTCTCCAGGGCGGTGCTCAGATTGGTGGCCCAGATGACGCGGTCGTCCAAGAAGTTCTTCTGCAGGATGAGCTTGAATTCCAGCTCCTTGTTGCGACGCCCCCAGGAGGGCTCGACATAGACGGCCAGCCCGACAGGGTCCACCAATGGGTTGGATAGCTGATAGATGTTTTCCCATGACACCGACTCCACGCGACTCATCTTGTAGCGGGATGTGGGATCGAAGGTGTCGGGGATGTCGGTGTTGGGGCCAGCGGTCGTGCCGTCCATCTGGTTGCGATAGGCGCGGATGAAGCGGGAGTTCAGGTAGATGGCCGTTTGATATTTAGACGTGATGCCGAACTCCAGCTCGGAGCGCAAGCGGACGTTGGTGTAGTCGCCCCGTGTCTGCTTGGTCTGAACGTCGACCCATTGCTCGAATTCCCTAGTCCCTGGAGGCGCGACTTCAGCGGTGTAGATCCAGCCCATAGGGGATTCGCCAGCGACGGCGGAGCGAGAAAGAAGGGCCAGGCCAATGACCGTGGCGGTCGCCACGCGCTGAGAAGACAGGAGCATGCTTATCCAATGCAAATGAGAATCGTTATTATTCTCATTGTGTGCGCATGGTGTCAACGTGCAGCTGTCAGCCAGCTTTCTGCAGAAGGAGCGAGAGCGCGGAGCGTCAGTCGGCCAGCTCGTCCAGGATCGGGCAGTCCGGCCGATGGTCCCCGTGGCAGCACTCGGCCAGGCGCTCCAGGGTTCGCTTCATGGCGTCCATCTCCTTCATCCGGACTTCCAGGTCGGCGACGTGCGCCAGCGCGATGCGCTTGACGTTGGCGCTGGCCCGGCGCCGGTCCTGCCAAAGCTTCAGGAGTTCGGCGATCTCCGCCATGCTGAAGCCCAGGTCCCGAGCTCGCCGGATGAAACGCAGGGTGTGCACTTCCTTGTCGGTGTACTGGCGATAGCCGGAGTCGGTCCGCCCGATCTTGGGCAGCAGCCCCAGCGATTCGTAGTGCCGGACCATCTTGGCGGACACCCCCGACTGGCTGGCCGCCTCACCGATGTTGAAGGGGCCGGTCATGCTCATGCTGCTCATTGAATACTTCCTTTCCAGCGGCGCAGCATCAGCGCGTTGGTGACGACGCTCACGCTGCTGAAGGCCATGGCCGCTCCTGCGACCACCGGGCTGAGCAGCCCGAAGGTGGCCAGCGGTATGCCGACGACGTTGTAGGCAAAAGCCCAGAACAAGTTCTGGCGGATCTTGGCGTAGGTGCGCCGCGAGATGTCGATGGCGTCAGCGACCAGCGCCGGGTTGCCCCGCATCAGAGTGATCCCAGCGGCGTGCATGGCCACGTCAGTACCTGTCGACATCGCGATGCCCACGTCGGCAGCCGCCAGGGCAGGGGCGTCGTTGATGCCGTCGCCGACCATCGCCACGCGCCTGTTTCCGCTCTTGAGCTCGGCAACGATATCGGCCTTGTCCTGGGGGAGGAGCTCGGCCCGGAATTCGTCGATCCCGAGCTGGCGGCTGATGGCGGTGGCGCTGCCGCGGTTGTCGCCGGTGAGCATCACCGTGCTGACGTCCATCTCATGCAGGCGCCGAATGGCGTCCACCGCAGACGCCTTGGCCGCGTCACCGAACGCCAGCAGTCCAAGCAGGTGAGGGCGCTCACCAGCTTCGGCGAGCCAGGACACCGTGCGTCCCTGAGCTTCCAGCGCGGCGGCGATCTTGGCCATCGCCGACAGGTCGACGTTGAGTTCCTGCATGAACCGCGTGCTGCCCAGCCTGAGGTTTCGGCCGCGCACGACGGCCGCCATCCCACGTCCGGCAATTGCTCGGACCTCGCTGGCCGGCGGCACACCGACCCGCTCCCGCTTGGCAGCCTCGATGACAGCACGCGCCAGCGGATGCTCGCTGTTGTTCTGGATGGCTGCAGCCGCTCCGAGCATGCTGCTGGTGTTGCCATCGACCGCCTCAAACGCCACGAGTTCCGGCTTGCCCTCGGTCAGCGTCCCGGTCTTGTCGAAGGCGACGACCTTGACGCTGTGCGCGACCTCGAGTGCTTCGGCGTCCTTGATCAGAATCCCGTGACGTGCGGCAACGCCGGTGCCGGCCATGATGGCGGTGGGCGTGGCCAGGCCAAGGGCGCACGGGCAGGCAATGACCAGCACTGCAACGGCATTGAGGATCGCAGCCTCCCAGTTGCCCGTGCCCAGCCCCCAGCCCAGCAGTGTCAGGGCAGCGATGCCGATGACCACCGGGACGAACACGGCGCTCACCTGGTCGACAAGTCGCTGGATAGGCGCCTTTTTCGCCTGCGCCGACTCGACAAGCCGAACGATGCGTGCGAGGGTGGATTCGGCACCGACCGCCGTGGTCCGGATGAGCAGCAGACCCTCAGCGTTGACGGAGCCGCCGGTCACGCGGTCACCGACATGCTTGGCCACGGGCAGGCTTTCACCGGTGATCAGCGATTCGTCGATCTCGCTGGCACCCTCAACCACCTCGCCGTCGACAGGAATCCGCTCGCCCGGGCGCACGACAACCTGGTCGTCAACACGAACCTCGGCGATCGCCACATCCAGATCGGCACCGTTGCGGCGAACCCGGGCTCGTTCGGGGCGGAGGGCGTTGAGCGCGCGAATCGCCTCCGTGGTCTGCCGCTTGGCACGCGTCTCCAGCCACTTGCCGAGCAGGACCAGCGTGATAACGACCGCCGAGGCTTCGAAGTACAAGTGGTTCATGCCCCGGTCGCCATGGACCCACAGCTGATAGGCGCTCAAGCCGTAGCCCGCACTTGTGCCCAGGGCGACGAGCAAGTCCATATTCCCGGCGCCGGCGCGCAACGCTTTCCATCCAGCCCGGTAGAAGCGCGCGCCAAGCCAGAACTGGACCGGCGTGGCCAACGCGAGTTGCAGCCAGCCCGGGAGCATCCAGTGGGCACCGAACAGCGTGGCGAACATCGGAAGCACGAGCGGGGCGGAGAGCGCCATGGCCACCGCGATGGGCCACCATTCGGGCAAAGCCGGTTTTGCCGACGGAGCATCCCGGCCGCTTAAATCATTGGCACTGGCTGCAGCTGAACCAGGGGCGGGTACGACGCGCGAGGCGTAGCCGGCCTTGTCGACGGCCGACAGTAACGCGGCGAGGTCGGCTTCCCGTGTTGTGACCTTGACGTGGGCTTGCTCGGTGGCGAGGTTGACCTCTGCCGCGGTCACCCCGGGCACCTTTTTCAAGGCCTTCTCGACGCGCGCGACGCAGGATGCGCAGGTCATGCCCTCGACCTGGAGCGTCACGGCCTGCTCGGGAACGTCGTAGCCGGCTTTCTGGACCGCGGCGCGCAGGCTGTCGAGGCTGACCTCGGGCCCGGCGTCGACCGTGGCGGCCTCGGTGGCGAGGTTGACGGTGGCCTCACGCACGCCAGGCAGCTTGGACAGCGCCTTCTCGACACGGCTCACGCAAGATGCGCAGGTCATGCCCGCCACGGGAAGCTGCCACTGCCGGGTGGCGGCGCTGGGTGTGATGGAGGCCGTCGTGTTCATGGTTTTCCTTTTCCGGCGCGTCGTGTGTCGGCCATGAACGGAAGTCTCAAGCTTGCCATGATGGGAAGGTCAAGCGGTTTTTGCGTAGAACTTTCGGCGACCCGCCGCGACCGGCGTGTCTCAGCCCAGCAGCCGGACCCGCTCCTCGATGAAGCCGGCAATCTGGGCCGGCGTGAAGCGCCGGGCGTCGACGTAGCCGTCGGTCTTGAAGACCCCTTCCACGGGCCCGTCGTCGGTGCGGACGAACATGATCCGGCCGTGATCGCGCTCCATGAGGATCTCCTTGATCGCCCGGAACTCGATGCCGCACCATTCCTTGCGCTGGTAGTCGCCGCCGATGAAGACGACGATCAGCTTGGAGCGATTGCGGTAGAGGTCCTGCAGCAGGTTGTCCAGCGAAGGACGGGCCAGCTGCGACACGTAGTTGTTGTCGTAGAAGTAGGAGTTGGGCCCGAGGCGCCGTTCCAGCTCGGCGGCCACCGCTTCCACCGTCGCTCGGGCTTCCCCGGGGAAAGACAGGCCGACGTCGAACACATGGGTGGTGATGTCGACTGCTCGCGAGATGTCGCGGACCCAGGGCGGCAGCGCGATGCCGGTGGCCCGCAGCTCCTTGGCCAGGTTGACCTCCTTGACCGCCCAATGGGTGCGGTTCAATTCCCACTTGCCGATGTCCAGCTCGAAGGAGTACGTGACGAGGTCCTTGGCCGACAGGAAGGGCTGCACAGCCTGCAGCTCGTATTCCAGGCGCACCTGGCCCTGGCGCTTGGTGATGTCGGTCAGCACGCCAAACTGGGGCGGCGTGCTGCTCGGGGTCTCATACGCGAAGATGCAGGGGAGCTTCTTCAGCTCGTTGATCGCCCCAGCGTCCAACGCTTCGAACTTGCGGCTGATTTCCTTGTCGGTGTACTCGCACACGCAGCGCGACGCCTCGATGGTCCAGGGGCTGCCGTCCCAGGTCCCGTCTCTGCCAGATACCAGCAGGTTGTACATGCGCTTCCCATGTCGTTGACTTGATGGCGGCTATTTTCCCGCGCGAAGGCGAAGCGAGTTGAAGACGACGCTGACCGACGACAGGCTCATGGCCAGGGCGGCGATCATGGGCGACAAGACCCAGCCCGTGAACGGGTAGAGCACGCCGGCGGCCAGCGGCACACCCAGCGAGTTGTAGATAAAGGCGAACATCAGGTTCTGCCGCATGTTGGCGACCGTCGCCTCGGAGATGGCCCGGGCCCGGGCGATGCCGCGCAAGTCACCCTTGACCAAGGTGACCTGGGCGCTGTTCATCGCCACGTCGGTGCCGGTGCCCATGGCGACGCCCACATCGGCCTTGGCCAGTGCAGGGGCGTCGTTGATGCCGTCTCCGGCCATGCCGACCACGCGACCCTCCTTTTGCAGGCGGTCGACGAGGGCCAGCTTGTCGGCTGGCTTCACTTCGCCGTGGAACTCGTCGATGCCCAGTTGGCGGGCGACGGATTCGGCGGTGGTCAAGCCGTCGCCGGTGGCCATGACCACCCGCATCCCAGCGCTCCGAAGACTCTGCACCGCCTCTGGTGTGCTCTGCTTGATCGGGTCCGATACGGCCAGGATCCCGAGCAGCCAGCCGTCCTCCGCGAGGAACATGACGCTGCTGCCCTTTTGCCGCAGTTCCTCTGCCGGGGCGCGAAGCGGTGACACATCGACCCCGTCCTGTCCCATCAACGCGGTGTTGCCCAGCGCCAACCGGCGACCGGAAACCTGGCCGCGGACGCCGATACCGGTGGACGACTCGAAATCAACGGCCTGTTCCAGCGGCAGCTTACGGGCGCGGCCGGCGTCCACGATGGCATGGGCCAGCGGATGCTCACTGCCTTGGTCCAGGCTGGCCGCCAGAAGGAGGATTTCGTCGTCAGACCGTCCTGGGACGGCGATGGCTCGCTCGAACGTCGGTTTGCCCTCCGTCAGCGTGCCGGTCTTGTCCACGATCATGGTGTCGACGCGGCGGAAGTTCTCGATCGCCGAGGCGTCACGGAACAAGATGCCCTGCGTTGCCGCCTTGCCGGTCGCAACCATGATCGACATTGGCGTCGCCAGGCCAAGAGCGCAAGGGCAGGCAATGATCAGCACCGAAACGGCGTTGATCAGCCCGTACTGCCAGCCCTGGGGACCGCCAAGCAGACCCCAGGCGAAGAAGGCGGTCAGCGAAATGCCTATCACGACGAGCACGAACCAGCCGGCGACCTGGTCGGCCATGCGTTGCATCGGTGCTTTCGAACGCTGGGCCTGCGCGACCATCTGCACGATTTGGGACAGCATGGTCTGGGAGCCCACCCGCTCGGACTGCATCACCAGGGACCCGGTGGTGTTGATCGTCGCGCCGATGACCTTGTCGCCAGGCCGCTTCATCACGGGAACCGGCTCGCCGGTCAGCATGGCCTCGTCGATCGCGCTGGAACCTTCGAGGACCACGCCGTCGACTGGGACTTTTTCACCAGGCCGCACGCGCAGCCGATCGCCGACGTGAACATGGGTGAGCGGCACGTCGGCTTCGGAGCCATCCGGCTCGATGCGGCGGGCGGTCTTGGGCGCCAGCCCCAGCAACGACTTGATGGCCGCAGAGGTTTGCGAACGAGCCCGCAACTCCAGCATCTGACCCAACAGCGTGAGCGAGATGATGACGGCCGCAGCTTCAAAGTAGACGCCGATGCGGCCATGAGCCGCGAAGCTCTGCGGGAAGAGCTGCGGCGCCGCGGTCGCCACGACGCTGTAGAGGAACGCGGCGCCGGTGCCGATGCCAATCAACGTCCACATGTTGGGACTGCGGTGCAGCAGAGACTGCCAGCAGCGCTCGAAAAAGGGCCAGCCCGCCCAAAGCACGATGGGCAGCGAAAGCACCAGTTCGAGCCAGCTTTGCGCGGCGGGCGCCATCAGGCCCAGGCGGTGTCCGCCCATTGCCAGGACCGTGACCACGATCGTCAGCGGCAACGTCCACCAGAAGCGCCGTGAGAAGTCGCGCAGCTCCGGGTTGTCGTCGTCTGCCGTCGCCTCAGGGATCAGCGGCTCCAGCGTCATCCCGCACTTGGGGCAGTTGCCCGGCCGATCCTGTCGAATCTCCGGGTGCATGGGACAGGTGTAGATCGTCACGCCAGCCGCAGCCGCTTCTCCCACGTTGGAGGTCGCGGCCGCGGCAGGCCGCAACGCGGCGGCGGGGCCCGCCGACGCCGGCGGCTCGTCGGGCACCGCCCCGTGGTCATGGTGTTTGTGTGCGGCCGACATGCCGTGGACGGCATGATGTCCATGGTGGTCGCTGCCCTTGGCTTTGGCCGAGGCGCCTTGCAGGACGAGGTTCATGCCGCATTTCGGACAACGCCCGGGTGCCGGCTGCTGGACCTCAGGGTGCATCGGGCAGCTGTACTGTGGCGTCACGTCTGGCGCGGACGGGTGCTGGCCGTGGTCGTCATGGGAATGGTGATCCAACTTGTTCTCCACATTGAACCTGCAGCGGTCGCCGGGCCGGCCGCCAGAACTCAATCGTCGTCTTTTGGACGCTCAATGTGCTCTTTCTGATGTGCGCCGTGACCGTGGCGGTGTCCGAAGAGATGCATCAGTGGGCATGCCAGCAGAAGCAGGAAGGGCACCGCCTGCAGGACGTGGTCGAAATGGCGTGTCAACAGGAAGTAGGCGCCAATGGCACCAAGCACCCAGGCGACGACGGCAACGAAGCGGCGAGCCGGGCGATTCGAGGAGGAGGTGGGCGTGTTCATGAGCCCATGCTCGGTGAACTGGCGGCCCCACCCCTTGACCTCGATCAAGCGCCCGCCTCAGTGGCACTCACCGCAACAGCTTGCACCGGCCTGGGAGGACGGCGTTGCTGCTGCCGAGGCCGGGATCGGTGTGTAGCCGGCTTCTTGGATCGCTTCCTTGAAGTCGGCCTCATCGCCTGATTTGGATTCGATCTGGACGCGCTTGGTGGCAAGGTCGACGGAGACGTCGGCGTCCTTGTCCGCTTGTTTCACCGCCTTGGTGATCATGCTCACGCAGTGGCCGCAGGTCATGTCGTTGACTTCAAAAGTGATCATCTACAACTCCAGGTTGGTTACTCGGTGCATGCACTTTGAAGCTTCCCACCGTGGCAAGGTCAAGCGGTTTTGCGCAAATTGTTTTTATGTGCCGCGGACCGTTCAATCACCGTGATTGCCACCGCTGTGCTGGCCCTTCGGCCCTCCACGGCTGCCCGCAAGCGGCTCACGCCCCTTGAAGGGCTGGTAGTCAGCGACGCCAAAGTGCCGCTTGAGCTCGTTTCGCATCATCTCGATGTCAGCCGTTTGGCTCATCCACATGGTCCGGCATTCCCTGCGCAATTCTTCGTGGCTCAGGTCGCTGCCGGTGACGCACGCGTTGACGGGTTCCATCAGGGTGTAGTGGTGGCGGCTGAAGACTTCATAGAACAGGTGATTGAAGTCGGCACCTGGCCGTGCCTGGTCCAGCACGGCGATCATGCGGCGGCTTTCGTCGCGAAGCTTGGGCTGGTAGTCGATGCCGTACCAGTCGCGCAGGAAGCCTTTGAGCGTAAGAATCTCTTCGCGCTGCATGCGGTTGTTGCGCCGTGCCATCGACTTCAGGTCGTCCAGCGTGGCCTTGGCTGGCGTCACGGCGAAGCCGGGCGTCGGTGAGGTGCCCTCGGACGGTGAAATCTCACCGTTGCGCTGTGCGTCCGTTCCGGCAGCCAGCTCGGTGATCCGCAGCGCTGCGTAGTGGTGATCGATGCTCATCTGCAGGAACTCGATCTCGAATGCGGCAGTCAGTCCAACGCCCGGGGCGTCGGCCTTGGCCGTGAAGGGCACCACGAGGGATGTGCAGGTCACCGCAATGGCAGCCCAGCGGGTAAGAAGTCGTGTAGTCATGTCATGTCTCGGCAAGGGGAGGGGGACGCCGCGCCGTTTGATGGCCTCGCAGAGGCTCCACAGCCAGAGCGTCGGCTGCATCGCTCGCGCCTCAGGGGCGGATTGCGGCAGCGCTTGGAACGGCGCTGATCAATGCGAGTGATCGGTGCCGGACTGACCTGTTGTGGAAGTCGATGCCTGAGCCATGCGACGGCACTCGTCGGCGCAACGACGGCACGCCTCGGCGCACGCTTGGCAGTGGTCCATCTGGTGCTTGGCGCACTCCTCGGCACATGCCTCGCAGATGTCAGAGCAAAGCGTGCAAATCGCCGGTGCGTTCTCGCTGCCCCGAGCCATGGCGGCCGAGGCAAGTTGGCAGATGGCTGCGCAATCCATGTCCAGCGCGATGCAGCGCGCCATCATCTTCACGTCCTGCTCTTGCAGGCATGCCGTCGAGCAGTGATTGCACGCGGCGGCGCATTGATCGCAGGCCTCGATGCACGAGGCGTGTTGTTGGTGGGCCATGTTCTTGCTCCTTCGATGAAACCGGAAATTCGGCTCCCTCAAAAGGCAAGACGCGCGCCCACTGCTACCCCAGCCAAAGACCCAAACACAAGCGCACCGACCCCTGCCTGCGCTGTCCGCGAGACGTCGGTCGATGCTTCAGGAAGATGTTGCAGTCGTTCAGGTCAAAACTACATCTGGCTGGGGTCGGAGGCAAAGAGGCTGGGTACACGCTTGCGATGAAAGCCACGACGGGCGGTGGCTCTTGCAGCGCGCATAGGCCACCTTAGAAGCTCCTACCGAACGCCAAACGCACACGGAGATGACATTTCCGTAATGTTCGGCGCCCTCGATGGGCGAGCGGATTTAATGCCGCCGGCAGGCCGCCGTGACAGCGGATGACGGCGCAGCCGGCTTCACTTCAAACGCGGGGGTAGCGAGCGTTCGTGCTTGACCTTCCCATCGGGGCAACCTTCATGATCTGCGGCTCGCGTCCTGCGCAGGGCGCCGACGAGCGACATACCTCATGACCTCACCGCAAGAGCTGGGACATTTCGAGCATCGGTTTGAGGCCAGATCCGAAGCGCGCCGCCGCCTCCCGATGCTGTTGCAGCTGGCTGTACGGAAGGTAGCGGATGCCGAGCTCCGACACGCGGGAGAACGCCGGTCGCCTCAGCTGCAGTTGAACATCGTCGCGCCGGCTGTCGGGCGCCACAAGGAACAGCGTGCTGCCCGCGCCGACTGTGGTCCCCAGCGCCAGGTCCAGCATGCGCACGATGCCCGAATAGATCGATGTCGAGTGCTCGACCTCGAACGCGGCGCACACCTTGCCGCTTCCTGCCTCGAGCCAGACCACGTCGATGAGCCGGACCGACTCTGCGCCGGCCGTGCTGGCGCGGGTGAGCTCAGCGGTGCAACCGTCTCCGAGTTGGCCGTCGCCATAGGCCCGGCCTCGATCATTGGTGGCGATCCACACCTCGAACCCCAGCGCCTTGCCGAGGTCCCTCAGCCAGCCTTGAATCTGCGTGTGCGTGGTGTCGCTCTCCCGTTCAGCCGCCCACTGCTTCTGCAGGGCCGCAGACTCGGCGCGCACCTGCGCCAGGTCGGCTTCCCAGGCCTGAAGGCGTGCACTGTCAGTGGCCAACGGAGGCGCCTGGTAGCGACCCGAGCCGATTTCGAACAGCAAACCAGCCAGCGCGCCAAGGTCGTTGGACAGGCGCGTGCGGTGTTGAGTATTCAGCCGGATCGCCCCCTCGCGCATGGACAGGTAGTGGTCCCAGCGACCAAGCTTCACATTGCTGCCCGTCACCGCGTTGTAGCCCTTGACGATGGCGGTGTTGAACGGCAGGACCAGCGTGGGGTGGATGAAGTACAGCAGGTTTGCGACCGCTGGGCCCAGCCCCTTGATCTGCTGCGCGTCGATGCGCTGGATCGCGTCGATGACCGCCTCCGCGGTATCGCAGCAGTCACACGCGTGCAGCAGCCGCGCAAACGCCCGTTGGTTGTCGGCGTTTTCGTAGATGTCGGGGATGCGGAGCTTGGGCTTCCACAAGAAGGCGTGGTCCGCACCCTTGAAGATCTGCCGCTGCTCGGCAACCGAGCCCACCACCGTCTCCAACGTCGAACCACGGTACGCGTTGCCGAAGGTTCCGGCCTCGATGTCCTTCACCACCTCGCCGATGCCTCGGCGGATCGACCGGAAATTCTTCAGCCGCTCTTCCCACAGGAACCAGCTGTTGTAGGTGCTGTGCGGATCGGCCTTCCAGTGGTCAATCAGCAAGGCAAGGCTGTCGTGCATTCAATCCTCCCAGATCAAGGTGGATTGTGGCGGTGGCCATGCCCAGTGGACATGCAGAGGAACGCGTATTGCCACCGCGCGACCTTCAGCGTGCCGGCGGCCAGCCCCCTGTCGCCGTGTTCCGCTGCGCCCGCACCGCCTATGTCTCAGCTCTCGGAGAACCCATGATCGTCCAGCCCATCGACTATTTCCTGATCGTCTGGTTCGCGCTCGCCGGCCTGAGTGCGGCCTACGTGGCATGGGACCAGTTTCGCCACAACCCCGAGCCCGTGGTGATGAAGTGGGGGTTCGTGCTGGTGACCCTCTACATGGGGCCGATCGGGCTGCTGCTGTACGTGATGGCGGACAAGGAGCCTGCGCCGGGCGAGCACGAGGTCTTCATCAAGCCGCTTTGGAAGCAGGGCGTGGGCTCGACGATCCACTGTGTCGCAGGCGACGCGACCGGGATCATCCTGGCCGCGGTCGTGACGGCATCGCTCGGGCTGCCGATGTGGGTCGACTTGATCGTGGAGTACGTGGCGGGCTTCGCTTTCGGCCTGTTCATCTTCCAGTCGCTGTTCATGAAAAACATGATGGGCGGCAGCTACTGGGAGAACGTGCGCAAGTCGTTCATGCCCGAGTTCATCAGCATGAACGCCATGATGGCTGGGATGGCGCCGGTGATGACCTTGCTGATGATGGGTCGGGACATGCGCGCCATGGAGCCGACCGAGATGCTCTTTTGGGGTGTGATGTCGGTGGGCGTCATCGCCGGCTTTGCGATCGCCTACCCCGTCAACGTCTGGATGGTGTCCCGGCAGATGAAGCACGGCCTGATGACGCAGCGCGACAAGGCTCATGACGAAAAGGCGCCGAACGCGCCCACGAAGCAAAGCGCCGAGAACACGCCGGCCTCGATGGCACACCAGGACCACGCGGGCCACGGGAAGCATGTGGCCGAAAGCGCTGGACACGAGAAGGCCATGGCCCCGGCCAGTCGTTCTTCTAACCATGGAGAACACGCGAAGTCGGAGGGTTCCGAAACCGGTCAAAGCGGTGCATCACAAGGCGCCTCGCATGGCGGACAACATGGCGCTCATGCCATGCAGCCTCAGGTGACGCGGCCGCAACTGGTGACGGTCAGTCTGTTCACCACGTTGATGCTGGCCGGCGGCATGACCTTCCCGGCGATCTTCGTGAACATGCGACTCTCAGCGCGTGACGTCCAGGCGTCGATCATGCCGCCGGGGATGAAGTCCTTCTGGGACACGCCAGGCGAGGCCATGCGCGACATGGCGGCAGTCCATCCGCGTCTGGTCCAGCACGAGCCGCCTGCCGACGCGCGTGGAGACCGCCCCCTGTTCGAACGCAATGAAGACGGCGTCAAAGTGTTTGAGCTCGAGACCGGGGTCGTGCGCTGGAACGTGCTGCCCGACGTCAAGGTCGAGGGCTACGCCTTCAACCAGCAAATCCCCGGCCCACGCATCCGCGTCACCGAGGGCGACCGGGTGCGCATCAAGGTGACCAACCGGCTGCCCGAGTCGACAACGGTGCACTGGCATGGGCTCATCTTGCCCAACGGCATGGATGGACCCGCCAACATCACTCAGCAACCGATCCCCCCAGGTGGCAGCTTCACCTACGAGTTCACGACGGAGCAGGCGGGCACATTTTTCTATCACACGCACGATCACGCAGACCGTCAACAGGCGCTGGGACTCTATGGCGCGCTGATCATCGATCCCAAGCCGGGATCACCGGCTGCAACCGAGCTGCGCGCCGACAAGGAATACGTCATCCAGCTGCAGGAGTGGCTGCAGCGGGAAGGCCTGACGTACCCGGCCATGCTGATGGAGGGCGGGTTGCCGAACTACTTCACCATCAACGGCAAGGCCTTCCCGTCGACGGATACCGTCACGATGAAGGTAGGGCAGACGATCAAGTTGCGCTTCATCGGCACCAACAACAATTTCGTTCACCCCATGCACGTGCACGGCGGGCCGTTCACCGTCGTCGCCCGCGATGGCTACGACCTCAAACCAAGCGCGCGATTCGAGGCGGACACTGTCAATGTGGGCCCTGGCCAGCGCTACGACGTGCTCTGGACGGCGCGCCGCCCCGGGGCGTGGCTGGTGCATTGCCACATCCCCCATCACACGACCAACAACAACGTCGAGCACCACGGAGGCGGCGGGCTGATGATGGTGTTGAATGTCCGAGACTGATCGGAGACAGCA
>Ga0194137_10001687_pt1 | contig 13386 bp, 15 predicted proteins | sample TARM_MetaG_T3_14_FD_134025 | JGI IMG/M metagenome (GOLD analysis project Ga0194137, IMG submission 134025) | Freshwater microbial communities from Pennsylvania, USA, analyzing microbe dynamics in response to fracking - TARM_MetaG_T3_14 (version 2) | ecosystem: Environmental > Aquatic >... | reverse complement strand
TTCTGGGCCTGAATGTCGAAGGTAAAAAAGAGCTGCTCGGCCTTTATCTGTCAGAGAATGAAGGGGCCCACCACTGGTTAAGCGTGCTGACCGATCTGCATAATCGGGGTATCAAAGACATACTGATTGCCTGCGTTGATGGCTTGAAGTGCATAATCGCTCCTGTTTGACCACCCAATCGCATCAAGCTTGACCACCTAATCGCATGAGATTGACCATGTACACTACAGCAGCAATGTTCGATGCCTGTTCCGAAGATTTATGGTCAATCCAAACTAATTCGGATCCGTCTTTAACTGAGCAAATGCAGGTCTTAGCACCATGAGTAGGCATGCAGCACTTATGGCACATCCGGTTGAAAAGCTGAACGCGACCGCTGGCGAATAGGTCTGATACAACCATCCAAAGATCAACGACGCGGGCAACAACATCACACCACATACCAGATTGAACCAACCAAAGGCCATTCCTCGGGTCTCCTTGGGAGCGATATCCGCAACTAAAGCCTTCTCCACCCCTTCGGTGGCGGCCATGAACAGGCCATACAGGGCAAAGAGTACGAATAGTGCACCACCATCGGTTTGAATAAACCCCAAAGACAAGTAGACGAAACCGTATGCTAAGTACCCGCAAGTCAACATGCCTATACGACCATATTTATCCGACAAGGCGGACAGTGGCGTTGAGAATAGAGTGGCAACGGCAGACACCGCCGCCCAGAGCAACGGGATATGAGCTTGAGTAACGCCAAGCTCCTGAGCTCGCATCAGCAAAAACATGTTGGAGGAGTTACCCAACGTAAATAGCGCGACGATGGCTAGGTAATAGCGATACCCTCTTGGCAGAGCACCAATCTTCCACGACCAGTTCAACCTTGATGGAGATTGGGGAGTTGGCGGCTCTTTGATTCGACTTGCCAGCCACAGACACAGGAGCGCAGGAAGAAATGCTAACAGGAAAATGCCCTTGAGTGATAAACCGGCCCCTAGCAGCAGTGCCGCTGCTAACGGCCCGATAACAGCCCCGGCATTATCCATCGCCCGGTGTAATCCGAAGGCAAGCCCTCGTTGTTCACTGTTCACGGCGTTCGCCAGTAAGGCATCTCTCGGTGAGGCTCTGAGCCCTTTGCCAACGCGATCGGCAAAGCGGATCACCAACAGCCAAGGCCAACCGCTAATAAAGGCAATGAGAGGACGCACCAAGCCCGCCATACCATATCCCCATAAGAGCCAGGGCTTGGCCTTCTGCGTCCGGTCGTATAGCAAGCCAGAGCAGAGCTTTAACAAGCTGGCCGTCGCCTCTGCTATCCCTTCAATCAAGCCCAGCGATTTTGGCCCCGCCATCAATACGGTGGTGAGATAGAGAGGAATCAATGGGTAGAGCATATCACTGGCACTGTCGTTGATCAGGCTGATGGCACCAATGAGCCACACCGTTCTTGGCAACTGTTGAACCATGGCTAAAAAATTCATCTGTTCATCCCTGATTTGAATTTGATTAAGTCAAAATGGTTTTCATCTGGCGTAGAAAAGTGGGCTCTGGGGTTGGTTGTTGTCCGTTTACATCCAGGCTGGCTTGAAATTGTAGACAGCGGTTAATCCCCAACGTAAGCAAACTCTGCCCACCTATCTCGTAGTCCTCGAACTAAAGAGCTATTGCGCCGTCACGATAGTTATTCCAATAACTCACAATGATGCAAAACCACGCGAACCTGCTTTAGCTCTTCAGCATGTTGCTGAATGAAATCCCGCAGCTTGTGCTCGATGTCGATGAGCTCAATACAACTTGGATGATGAAGTGCGCTGACCTCGGGGGTGCGAACACTGGGTTTATTGCCCGGCAAATATCCGGCATGAACACTGTGATGCAGAACCTGCTGAATACCGGCACGATGTGCCGACTTGAGCAAATAGTGTCCCAGAGACGGCGGTAGCAAGCGATGCCAGAACTTGGAGCCGCGCGCATGGGCCGAATGGGGAAAGTAAAGGCGTACAGCAGCTAGTTTGTTCATTTGGATACTCTCTGAGGAATAGCAACATCGTGAGCAGCGATGGCTTGATCCTTTCTATAATCCGGAATGTCCGCCAGCTTGATATTCTCCGGCATAGGAGCATGTTTGGCGGAGCCGACTCGCTGCGAGCGATAAATGCTGGCATACCCCGAGAAGAGATAGCTGACGACACAGGCGATCCCCGCATAGACCCCCATTTCGGCGCCAAAGAGCTCGACGGCCATGAATGTGGATGCCAGTGGCGTATTGGCCGCACCAGCAAAAACGGCCACAAAACCGACCCCCGCAAGCAGCGGAAATGGCATATCCAGGATTGGGGCCAGAGCATTCCCTAGGGTTGCACCTATGTAAAAGAGTGGCGTGACCTCTCCACCCTTGAAACCACTGGCCAGCGAACTCACCGTAAAACCCAACTTGGCGATGAAATCATAAGAGGGTAGCGGCTGACGAAACGCATCCACAATGGTAGGGATGCCCAAGCCCAGATATTTGTCTCCACCGCAAAACCAGGCGATAGACACTATTACCAACCCGCCCAGTAACGGACGTAATGGTGCGAAGGGCACGGTTTGTTTGAATATCTTGCCCAAGCCATGGGTCAACATAGAGAACAGCTTGCCGGTCAAGCCGAAGATGGCTCCGGCGATCAGCATGGCGCAGATCCCCCAGAGAGATACTTCCGGAATAGAAGGGATGAGGTAGTGGGTGTGCTGGATACCCCACCATAGGCCAACCTGATCGGCCACAATCGAGGCGACGAAGCATGCCAGAATGGCATCATATCGCATACGTCCTATCGCTAGGACTTCCAACCCGAAGACGGCACCGGCCAGCGGAGTACCAAACACCGAAGAAAAACCGGCACTGATGCCCGCCATTAGTAAGACTCGACGCGCGTCCCGTGAAAGCCTGAACACGCGAGTCAGTTGATCAGCCAAGGCGCCGCCCATCTGCACGGCGGTTCCTTCGCGTCCCACCGAGGCCCCAAACAGATGAGAGACCACAGTCGCACCAAGCACCAAAGGAGCCATGCGTAACGGGATGACTTTCTTGGGATCATGGATTTCATCGATCAACAGGTTGTTACCCGCCTCGACCTGTTGACCGATCTTCAGGTAGATCCAGCCGACAACAAAACCGGCGAGGGGTAACAACCAGATCAACTCTCGATGACCAAGGCGGGTCTGGGTTGCCCATTCCAAAGCAAACAGAAAAAGTGCGGATGCCGAACCGGCAAGAATAGCAACAAGAGCAGAGAGAACGAGCCACTTGGCCAAGTAGGGGAGCAACTCAATACCGGGCAACGCATCAAGCTGTCTATATCGATGTTTATGCTTCATATCAGTCCATGGAATGAATAATTCATTGCCCTGAACAAGAGAGGAAGCAGCGGATGCAACTACACCTTCCTATCGAGCTCAGGAATTGATGTAGGCATCATCAGCCTTCAATAAGGCGGTTTCTGAAACGGAGGAATGCCATCTCCGGTAAATATGTTACCACAATTATTTTCTTTGCGAAGCCAGCGCCACCACGACCGTATGTAGCCATTAGTCGAGCACTCCAGACTACGCTGGGGAGAGAAGGGTGAAACGAGAAAGGCGGACACCCACCCAGACCAAGGTGGGTGTCCGCTGGTGGTTACTTCATTGCCTGCTCGACAGCCACAGCGACCGCCACCGATGCGCCAACCATGGGGTTATTCCCCATACCGATCAGCCCCATCATCTCCACATGGGCAGGCACTGAGGAGGAACCGGCAAACTGGGCATCGGAGTGCATACGCCCCATGGTGTCCGTCATGCCATAGGAAGCAGGTCCCGCCCCCATGTTGTCCGGGTGCAGAGTTCTTCCCGTACCGCCGCCAGAAGCCACCGAGAAGAATTTTTCGCCAGCCAGTAGTCGCTCCTTCTTGTAGACCCCCATCACCGGATGCTGGAAGCGGGTCGGATTGGTCGAGTTGCCGGTGATGGCCACATCGACCTGCTCCTGATGCATGATGGCTACCCCCTCACGCACATCATCCGCGCCATAGCAACGCACGGCAGCACGCTCTTCGGATGAATAGGCTTTCTCACGGATGATCGCCAGCTTACCCGTAGCATAGTCAAAGCGGGTCTCCACATAGGTAAACCCATTGATCCGCGAGATGATCTGCGCCGCGTCTTTGCCTAGGCCATTGAGAATGACCCGCAGCGGTTGTGTTCGCGCATTGTTGGCCGAGCGGGCCAAACCGATGGCGCCTTCGGCGGCGGCAAAGGATTCATGTCCGGCACAGAAGGCAAAGCAGGCTGTCTCTTCACGCAGCAGCATGGAGGCTAGATTACCATGGCCAACCCCGACCTGCCGGTCATCGGCTACCGAGCCGGGAATACAGAACGACTGCAATCCCTCACCGAGGGTGATGGCCACATCTGCCGCTTTCGTCTGGCCACGCTTGATCGCCACCGACGCACCTACCAAATAGGCCCACCCAGCATTTTCAAACGCAATCGGCTGGATGGACTTGACGATCTTGCGCACATCCACCCCACGCGCCAGACACAACTGTTCAGCCTCTTCCAACGAGGCCATGCCGTTCGCCGCAAGAAACGAGGAGATCTGGGCAATCCGTCTTTCATATCCTTCAAACAAAGCCATGGATGACTCCTTATTCCTTGCGTGGGTTGATAACTTTGACGGCTTCGGCGAAGCGGCCATAGGTTCCGGTTGCTTTGATCAGAGCACTCTGGGCATCCATCCCCTTGGCGATGTCATCCATCATCACCCCCAACTGGACAAACTGGTAACCGATGATCTCGTTGTCAGCATCCAGTGCTAGTTTGGTGACATACCCCTCGGCCATCTCCAGATAACGGGGGCCTTTGACACTGGTGCCATACATGGTGGCCGTCACACTACGCAGACCCTTGCCTAGATCTTCCAGACCCGCACCGATGGGCAACCCGCCTTCGGAAAATGCCGTCTGGCTACGCCCGTAGACGATTTGCAAAAAGAGTTCGCGCATGGCGACATTGATGGCATCACAGACCAGATCGGTATTGAGCGCCTCCAGAATGGTCTTGCCCGGCAGGATTTCGGCCGCCATGGCCGCCGAGTGGGTCATTCCGGTACAGCCGATAGTTTCGACCAGTGCCTCTTCAATGAGGCCATTTTTCACATTGAGCGTGAGCTTGCAGGCCCCCTGTTGCGGTGCACACCAACCCACCCCGTGGGTCAGGCCAGAGACATCGCTGACCTCCTTGACTTTAATCCATTGCCCCTCTTGCGGTATGGGGGCCGGGCCGTGGTTTGGCCCTTTGGCAACCACGCACATCTGCTCTATTTCATGTGTCTGCATCATGAGTCCGAGTTCCTTCGTATTGATGGAAGTCTGAACCTATCAGAAAAACCACATAAAAAATCGGGATATGCGTCATGTATCCATACCCCTCAACACTAACCCCCTAAAAGAGTCAGTGGGTCACTCTGCACAATGATCGTAAAATCATGGGGTTAGCACCAATTACTCGCATCAGGACAATCACGGTTATTTCCCCCGCGTATCGCTGGAAAGATATTCGGCACTGAAGACTTGCAGTTGTTACAACCTTATTCAGTGCGTTCGCTTACCATCCCAAACTCTATAGGCGTAAGCGTGTAAAAAACATCTATCTCATTATTTTTCAATAGTTCGAATATGGATTCAGCTTCCTCCGGCGTGACCGCCAGCGTCACCTCCAACGGTTGGTCACTCAATTCAAAAAAATGTACCGAGTGCAGTTTGTGATCGTGACCAAAGCCCTCGCTGGCTGCAAACATGGTTGCTCCTCTGACCCCGATGTTTTGGGCTGCTTCAATAATCCATTGGGCAATAGACTGCCCATGAACATGCCGATCCTGCTGGGTAAAAAAGGACAACTTGTATCCTTGCATAGAACCTCCCATCAACCTCGATGGAATATGGAGACCGTGGCTATCCCGAGCAGGGTCATTGCAAGGGAACCGATCACATGCATCGATACTGATACACATGCCCAGAGCCATCGACCTTGCTGCAATAGGGAGCTAACCTCTGCCGAGAAAGTGGAAAACGTCGTTAGCCCACCAAGAAATCCGGTAATGACAAGTAGCCGCCACTCCACAGCCACATTTGGATTTAGTGCAAAAAACGAAACGGCAATACCAATAAGATAGCACCCCAGCAAGTTTGCCATGAGGGTGCCAGGAGGAATGGTTGGAAACATGGCATTAAGACCTAAACCAAGAAGCCATCTTAGTATCGCGCCACATGATGCACCAAGGCTGATCATGAATATTGAGTTAACCATACAACGACCTCAGTGGCAGTACAGAGTCACATCTTATAGCCTTCACCATCACTCAACCAGCGCCACAGATTTAACCTATAAACACCAAGACAGGGGAACAGTAGGTCAACATATAGCGTAACGCTCTGTCATGCCTTGGTGAATCGAGCCAGGATCATCTCTTTGGCGTTCATGCCTTACCTCTGGGATTTTTCTGAACGATCCAGATGCAGGCCGAGCAGGACCAGAAAGGAAAACACCAACATGACGGCAGCTAGACGATGGGCATCGGCATATTCCATGGCCTCGACATGGTCATAAATTTGTACTGATGCAACCCGAGTGACACCCGGCAAGTTGCCGCCGATCATCAGCACTACACCAAATTCACCAATCGTGTGGGCGAAGGTCAGAATGCTGGCGGTGATAAACCCCGGCAACGCCAGTGGTATCGCTATTGTAAAGAAGCGATCCAGCGGCGAGGCTCGCAAAGTCGCAGCCGCCTCAAGAGGTCCATCACCTATCGCTTCAAAAGCGTTCTGTATCGGTTGCACCATAAACGGTAGTGAATAGAACACGGAAGCAAACACCAATCCGCTAAAGGTAAACGGCAGGGGGCCAATTCCAAACTCTGCCAGCAGTTGCCCGACAAAGCCCTGAGGCCCCATAGCCAACAGCAAATAAAACCCCAAGACTGATGGCGGCAGCACCAGGGGTAAGGAGACCACGGCTCCGATAGGTCTCTTGAGCCAACAAGTCGTTCTGGCTAACCACCACGCCAACGGCGTTGCCAGTATCAGTAAAATCAGGGTGACAAGAGAAGCCAGCTTTAACGTCAGCAAGATGGCTTGCCAGTCGTTCTCTGTTAATGACATAAATATCCCTCGCACGGACTAGTGGGCATGGCTGAATACTTTGTATGCCGCGAGCAGCAGGATGCCTCCCAGGCCAATCATCAGAACATGAGCCGGAACTATCCCCACTAATTGCGATCCCAATGCACTTCCTGCTATCGAACCCACCACCATGGTCCACAACAATCCACGCTCTTGACTCAGAACTGTAAATGCATTGGCTTGGCGATAACGCATGAAGCCAACCAACATAGTCGGTAGGCTGACGGCCAGAGAGACGCTCCCGGCCAGCTTGATATCCAATCCGAATAACAGCACACCTGTTGGGATCAATAGTTCACCACCTGCGACCCCTAACACGGCAGCCACAGCACCAATCCCTAATCCTGCAACCACGCCAGCCAATCGAAGTAGCCATGGATCATCCAGCAAGGGCTGTCCCATCGTTCGGAGAGGAAAGAAGGCTTCGCTCAGCATCAACACAGCCAAGGTCAGTAGTAACAGCAAGATGATCCGGTTCAGCCATCGAGCCGAGAGGCGTTGCATATACCCTGCGGCCCACCAAGCGCCGATCAGACTACCCGCCAGTAAGTTGAATACCACCGCAGATGCTGACCACAAGGTGGAAAATTGGATGGCATGACTGCGAAACAGCATGGCACTACTGACCACCACCAAACTGATGGCCTTATTCAGGATCACGGCTTCCAGCGTTGGGATGCCAAATGCACCAACCAACACCGGCAGGCGGAACTCTGCACCACCAAGACCGATTAGCCCGCCCAGAGAGCCAATCAAAGAACTACTGAAGAAAGCACCGCTATTACGGTGCCGGAACATCCGCCATGCCATAGCATCTCCTTACTTAGCCAACTGTTCGCCGGGTAGTACAAATCCATAGCGCACCATGGTGGCCCGACTGGCGGGGCTCTGCATATAATCGGCGAAGGTTTTGGCAAGGGGATTGTCTTTGCCATGGTTGGTAATCACAAACGCTTGATTCAAGGGCTCATGCAGAGAATCAGGAAGCAACTGGTAAAAACCCAACTGGCTCATCTTCGGGCTCATGGCCAGAGAAAGCGCCAGTAGCCCCACTTGGGCATTGCCGGTCTGCACAAACTGAGCGGTTTGGACTATGTCTTCGCCCAGTACCAGTTTGCTTTCAATCTTTTCCCAGACTCCCGATGTCTTCAGCGCCTCCTCTGCCCGTTTGCCATAGGGCGCATGTTTCGGATTGGCAATGGCAATTTTCTTGATGTCAGGAGCCAGCAGATCCTGCATGGTCATCGTCTTGACCTTGGGATCTGTGCTCCATAACACCAAACGACCTACCGCGTATGGGATGGGCTCAGGTTGAGCAAACCCCTTGGCAATCAGCTCCTTGGGGAACCTAATATCGGCAGAGAAAAACATATCGTAGGGAGCACCCTGTTGGATCTGGGTAAAGGACTTACCTGACGAACCGAAAACGACTTCAACCTTGTCGCCGGGATGACTCTGATTAAAAACGGCAGCAATCTCTGCCATCGCAAACTTCATATCGGCAGCTGCGGCCACAGTGAGTGTTCCTGCGCTCGCAGAAGAAATAGACACAACTACAAAGCAAAAGAGTAAAGCAAGATGACGAGCAATAGACATGGGAACTCTCCTTGTACCAAATAGAACAAAAATGTTGGGGTGGCGACCTAGATCTGGCTAGAAATGTCAATTGTTGCGACAAGCAGCGTTATATAGATCCAGCTACAGAGTGCAGTTCAATATTTGGGCCAGAAACTGGGTGGTCGGAGAATCGATAGGTAAGCTAATAGTGAGCGCTTTAGCGGAGGGCAAATATTAGGCGTATAGGAATTCGTGGTAACGCAATATTCTTAAATGCATAACGGAGAGGCCGATGTAGAGATCCCATCACCGGTGTATTCCGTTGGTGGCCATTGTCCGTACTCAAAAATAACGGCGGTTGAATTCAGACGTCTTGGAAAGCGATCCTTTATCAATAACCACTCCTCACCCTGGCAAAGGGGATTACCTTTTGGACCAGGATATTCAACAACTACTTCCATCGGTGGAAACTTTCCAATTTCTTGGTGAAGAATGCAGTGCCAGCCCCAAGCCCAATACCGCCTACGCTGCTCCCACTCCGCCCAATCTAGCCGGGTAGGAGGCCCTAAATCCCATGCAGGCAAACAGAATGGCTCCAGTGCAAACTTCATATCAAACCCCATTTCTCCGGATAGTAGTTTGTTGATTTTTATTGTTTTCTTCTTCCATTCTTGTGTACTCATGACTTGATTCTGGGGCTTGATAGGATGATGGAGCACTAAAATACTGAGGTGAAACGTGCCAGGGTCGGTACCAAATCGTCCAACGGCCCATGGCGTGCGATCAAAAATCACAGACGTGAATAGCATCAATAATTCAGCATGTAATTTTCGGTGGTAAAAGAGCACACCGACCACCAACAACATGCGATAAATGGTGGTCGCGACATATTCGATTTCTTTGGCCGAACCTTGCGATTTTGCGATGCCCCAATACACAACCAAAGCCGCTAATGCATCCAGGTCGCCATGTCGCAACAATTTATTCGCCACTTGTCGGCTAAAGGGTACCCAGCAGCGCGGCGCACCAAAATGAGCATTGTGGAGTGGCTTAAACACAATCGTCTGGACGTTTGGATCCAGTTTGCTCATGTCATTCGATGTGAGCGGTCGAGTGGAGCCTTGGCGTTTTAAAAAATGCCACAAGGGATGCTGAAGCTCTCGCTGTGTTCCGGGGGCTCGCTCCTCAACCATCTGGAGCAATTTCAGTTGTGGAGTATTGTTCCCCGCCGCATAACGACCCCATTTGTTGGGGTACGAAGTCCGTTGATTCTGACGTCGAAAATGTTCGGGCTCGAATAACTTCTCGAGTTGATATGCCGCATGACAATTCAGCGCCTTCGATACCCCATGAAACCAATATTGAACCCGCAACACATCGGCTGGATGACGATTGGGATTTTTGGGTTCTGGTAACTGTTCGTTGCGGAAGATTTGCATTGCGTATGCGAAATCAAGCGCCATAACAACTATCCCCAATAAAACAGATGGTTAGGTTATCAACATACAGTAAGAATTGAGCCAACTTCTATGGGATAGCCAGCAGAATGGCACCTTGCTAGGCTATTTTGCGTAACCATAACGGACCGTGACATATGCTATCTCTCGGTGATTTGACTGCTGAATTAGAAAATGAGCTGCTCGATCGATACGGATTGATGCTACCGAGTCGAGTGCTTTGGAAAGTGCTGGGGTACCCCAGTTCGGCCGCTTGGCGGCAATCGATTAGCCGAGGCTCGGTCCCCATCCCCATCTTTCGATTGGCCGGCCGCAGTGGGTACTTTGCTTTATCACGGGATGTTGCCACATGGATGGCAGAGGCAAGAGTAAATGCCGTTGAAAAGGTAAATACCAAAGGCGAGCCGTCATCGTGAGAACACGTCAACTTGGCAGCAGGTGTTCATCGCTGAAGGCTAGAGAGAAAAACGCTTGTACTTTCAGGTCGCCGATATATCCGGTCGGTATGCCTGTCCTCGGAATCGAATAGCGGGAGGTTGACTATGAACTAAATCGAATGAGCAATAACCTACTTCCGAGGCCATGACGAAGAAAGGGCACTAGAGTGGAGTCCAGTGCCCTTTCTGAGAAGCGTCAATTTTCAGTTCTGACGCATAAATTCTCCTTGCCTGCTCTGCTGACGTCAAGTCGGTTGGCCTCTTTTTATCCAATTTTCTGGATTTTCTTTTCAACAGGGAAACGGCAAGGAATTAATCAACATGCAAACACCAATTTTCACACAACGCGAAATCGTGCGATTGCTGGAACAACGACAACTCAGCAATCGAGCGATTGCCAGGCAGTTGTCGATCTCACACAACACCGTCGCAGTTATCCGCTCTCGCTTGCAAGTCACCGGGCTTTCGCATTGCGAGCTAGTAGCGCAGACCGATGATGCTTTTGCTCGTGCGCTGGGAACCGTCAGAAAACCATCCCAAACAGAGACATTGCTCCCGGAATGGCATGAGCTCCAAACTGAGTTGCAAAAGCGCGACATTACTCTTGCCCTGCTGTGGGAGGAATATCGTCTGGCCAATCAGAGCCAGCTAGAGCGATGCCTATCCTATTCGCAATTTGCCAGACGCTTTCGGCAATGGCTAAAGCAGCAACGGATCAGCATGCGACAGTTCCATAAACCAGGCGATAAGGTCTTTGTCGATTTTTGTGGCCGCACGATGCCGATTATTGATCCCGACTCGGGGGATAGCTCCTCGGCTCAGGTTTTCGTCGGTGTACTCGGCGGTTCTGGACTGACCTTTGCCTATACGGTGCCGTCGCAGAAAACCCATGACTGGATTGAGTGCCATATCAAAATGTTCGATTTTTTCGGCGGCGTACCGCAGCAGGTTGTTCCCGACAATTTGAAATCGGCCATCATCAAACACAATCGTGACGAGGTAATTACAAATGCTGCATATGCTGACTGGGCGGAGCATTATGACGTTCTGATAACGCCTGCTCGAAGCCGTAAACCCAAGGACAAATCGCTTGCTGAAGTTGGGGTTCAGATCGTGCAGCGCTGGGTATTGGCATCACTGCGAAAGCAGCAATTTTTCAGCATAGATGAACTGAATAAACAGATTGCTACCCGGATCCATCAGCTGAACGACAAGGTATCTAAAACCTATCAGAAAAGTAGAAGACAACGCTTCATAGAGATCGATCAGCCTGCATTGCGTCCACTGCCGCTACAGCGCTATGAGTGTGTGGACTGGCGATATAGGGTTAGAGTTCCCGATGATTATCACATTGAGTATGCGGGTAATTACTACTCGCTCCCATACCAATATCGGGGGCATCTGGTTGACTTGCGAGTAACCAGAACCACGCTGGAAGTGCTATTAAATCGCCAACGGATCGCGAGTCATCAACTGTGTTCGACTTCGGGCCGCTCGACCTTGATAGATCACATGCCGCTAGAGCATCAACGTCAAAGTGATCAGGATCCAGACCTTCTGTTGGCGTGGGCGCAAAGCGTTGGCCCAAATGTAGCGGAATGGGTTCGTCACAATCTTCAGCAACGGCGAGACTTTGCTAATGGCCTGAAATCTGTGCGCAACTTACGACGGTGGGTGCGAGAAGAGCAGAACCATGAGCGAATCGATCCCGCCTGTGAGTTTGCTATGAAGTTAGGGGCTTTTTCATTTTCTCGTTTGAAATCAATCATTAACAATCGAAGTGATCAGCGGGCTTCGACTGAGTTGACTGCTTGGGTTAAGCACCATAGTAACTTACGAGGTCCCGAATACTATAAGTCAACAGGAGGGCTGCCACATGCTGAATAACCTGACCCACAGTAAATTGCACGAGCTTGGGCTGAATGGCATGGCAAGAGCTTTGGCGTTGCAGCTAGAACAACCACAAATGAGTCAGTTGATGTTCGAGGAGCGCTTAGGATTGTTGCTGGATGCAGAAATCAGCTCGCGTGATACAAGGCGGATTGACCGATTACTCAAAGCGGCTCGATTACGCCAAGGAGGAGCATGCCTCGAGGATGTCGATTACAGACCGGCCAGACACTTGGACAGGGCGACCGTGATGGCGTTGGCTGATTGTAACTGGATACCCCGGCGGCAAAACCTGATCTTGACTGGAGCCACAGGCACAGGGAAATCTTGGCTTGCTTGCGCGTTTGGAAAGCAAGCCTGTCGAACCGGCTATACCGTCAACTACACAACCGCAACACAACTCTTTGAAGACCTAGTGTCAGCCCAAGCTGAGGGAGCGTTGCCAAAATTGCGGCGAAAGTTGATACGCACCCAACTGTTAATCATTGATGACTTGGGCATTGGAGGGATCGACATCAATATTGGACCAATACTGCTGGAAATCATCGACCAGCAGTCGGCGCAAGGCTCTCTTATTATCACAAGTCAGTTTCCCGGTAGTAAATGGTATGACTTGTTTAATGATCCAACCATCGCTGATGCCATTCTTGACCGGATTGTGCATCGAGCCCACGTCATTGAGCTGAAAGGGGAGTCAATCCGGAAACTGAAAGCGAAAGGAATGTAAAACCTAGTTGGCCATCCTTGATCGAGGGTGGTCAACTTCAATAAGAATGGGTGGTCAAACTGGATAAGAATTGATGGTCAAGCTTGATGCAATTGGGTGGTCAACCTAGGTAAGATTCCGCA
>Ga0194137_10001686_pt1 | contig 13389 bp, 8 predicted proteins | sample TARM_MetaG_T3_14_FD_134025 | JGI IMG/M metagenome (GOLD analysis project Ga0194137, IMG submission 134025) | Freshwater microbial communities from Pennsylvania, USA, analyzing microbe dynamics in response to fracking - TARM_MetaG_T3_14 (version 2) | ecosystem: Environmental > Aquatic >... | reverse complement strand
GAATACACAACAGTACGGAGTTTCTGCCGTACTCGTATTTCTTCTGGCAACCCTGGCCGCCACCTTCTATCAATACTGTGCGACCGAACTTTTTCCCCAGGATTCGCCGCTCAGACTGATATTGCCCGCCGCTGCGGGGCTGCTGGCCACCCTTTTCATACGGCTGCTCGCCGCCCGCCACTGCTCCCGCTGCCCCATGCCGCAGGAAAACGGTAATCTCAGAGAAAATCTGGAACTTCAGCAAAACGCCCTCGCCCGCCAGCACCGCATGACATCCGAAGCGGAGCGCCAATCCATGGCACTGCAGCGCCATGCGGCAGAATCAGTCCACTCCGACATCGCCATGAAGCGGCATGAAAACCGCTTTCAGGTTGCCTTTCACGCCACACCCGACCCCATCCTCTTCATAAATGCCGACACGGGTCTGGTCATGGACCTGAACGAGAGTTTTCTGCGCCTCCTCGGGCTGAGCTGGCGCGAGGTGATGGGAATGCCCATCCAGAGCATCCTGCAATGGCATACGTCCGAAGACGGCAAACGGTTCGCCGAACTTCGTCAGCTCGGGTCCATAAGCAACCTGAGAGCCGACATCCGCGATTCCGGCGGGCGCATCCGCCAGGTTCTCATCTCAGCCCGGGCCATAGAACTTGATGGAATCCGCAGTGATATCGTCATCGCCCGCGACATTTCAGACCTTGAAAACCTGCGTCACGAACTGGCAAGCAAAAGTGAGCTGCTCGAATCCATTCTCCGCCACATTCCCTACTACATCTACTGGAAGGATACGAACCACCGCTATCAGGGAGGCAACGAGCTGTGCCGCGCGATGTTCCGCAGATTTTCAGCACAGCGCATAGAAGATTTCACGGACGACATGAAAGATGAATTCTTCCCGCACAGAAAGCACCAGCAGGTATCCACGCGTGAAGAAGACCAGCAGGTCATGCAGACCGGGCAACCGATCATCAATGCCGAAAGAACCATGCTGGTCGGGGAAGATGACCAGTCCATACGTCAGGCCGATGTTCTGGTCAGCAAGGTTCCCCTGCGTGACAATGACGGAGTGGTTTCAGGCATGCTCGGCATCATTGCGGATGTATCCAATCTGCGTCAGCACGAACGTCTGTTCCTGCTGCTGCTTAACGGCATACCGGACCCCGCATGGCTCAAGGATGCCGAAGGCCGCTACCGCATAGCCAACCGCGCTCTGGGCGACATGCTGGGCAGGCACCCTTCCGAACTGGTAAACCTTACAGATAATGAACTGCTGCCCGACGAAATGGCGCGACGGTGTTCCGCCAATGAACGTGCCGTGGTGCAGACGGGCATGACACTGCGCAATGACGAGCTGTGTCAGGTAAACGATACGTCGAAGTGGTTCGAGGTAATCCGCCAGCCCCTGACAGAAGAAACGGCAGACGGACAGATACGGGTGGTCGGCACCATGGGCATTGCCCGCGACATTTCAGAACGCCGCAAGGCCGAAGACGAAATACGCAAACTCTCGCGAGCGATCGAGCAGAGCACCACAGCCGTTGCCATCACCACCCGCGACGGCATCGTGGAGTATGTGAATCCCCGTTACACGGAGATAACCGGCCTCATGCCGGCCGAAATTTACAAAAACCCGCCGGATATACTGCACAGCCTGCCGGACACCACCCCGGACGAGGTATGGCGGCTCATCCAGTGCGGCGGGCAATGGAGCGGAGAAATCCACTACAAGCGCAAGAACGGCTCCCCCTGCTGGCTCCTCACATCCATCTCTCCGGTCATGAACGATGCGGGCAACATTCTCAACGCGCTCATCGTCATGGACGACATTTCGGGCAGAAAGGAACAGGAGGAATACATCAGCTTCATGGCTCTGCACGACGGGCTCACGTCTCTGCCCAACCGCAGCCTGTTCATGACAAGGCTGCGTCAGGCGGCTGCCATGTTCCAGCGCGACGGCACACCCTTTGCCATTCTCTTCCTCGACCTGAACAACTTCAAGGAAGTCAATGACACACTGGGCCACGATGCCGGAGACATTGTTCTGAAAACCGTGGCGGAGCGCATTTCCTCCTGCCTGCGGGAAGTGGACTCGGCCGCCCGCCTCGGTGGAGACGAATTCGTTGTCCTTCTGCACAACATCCGGAACGAATCGGAAATCGACAAGGCTGGAATGCGCATAGCAGAGGCCATACGCCGTCCGCTCTCCATTTCAGAGAAGGAAATACACATTGAGGCCGCCATCGGTGTTGCCCTGTGTCCGCAGCACGGCACCGAGCCGGACACCCTGCTCTCCATGGCTGACAAGGCCATGTACCAGTGCAAGTCGGAACACCAATGTTCCTACGTCACCTGCAGCATGCAGGAGCCGTCCTGAGCCTGTCGCTTACAACACTGCATACTCCCCGTTGCCCTGCATAGCGGGCATCCTGTCCACCGACCATTCCGGCCGCCCCGCCAGTCCCCCACGGACCAAAGTCCGGAGCAGATATCCGCACCGCAGCCCCTGACCGGACGATACCGTCTGCCGCTCTGTGGAGACAACCTGAACTGCCGCCAGATGCTGACGCCATATCAAACGCTCTGGCTAGACAAAGAGATCGGGGTCTGATGGTGTGCGGTCCCACTGAATTTTACCATGACTTTTCTTGAGCTTGCGCAGCATCACATAGATGGCTCCTGCTCCTCCGTCTCGCGGCTGTGCCGTGCAGAACGCCAGCACCACACGCTTGAACGGGTCACGGGTCAACCAGTGCTGCACCTTCTCGCGCAGCACGCTGAACCCCTCAGGTGAGTTCCTTCCCCTGCCGGGAATGAGCAGAACCGTGCGCAGCCCCTTGGTGTAGGCCATGCGCATGAAGGTTACCAAAGCATCATAGGCTTCCTGCGCCACCATGCCGTGCAGATCAAGATGCCCTTCAGGGCTGTACTGGCCGCTGCGCAACTTGCCCAGCACCATCGGGTCAAACCCGCTCACATGCCCCTGAATGAACTCCTCGGAATATTCCAGCTGAAATTCAATGGTGCCGTCCAGCAAGTCCTGCAGGGCCTGTGCTGCATGAACCGCCCCCTGCCCCTTCCGGACCGGCTCGGGGTGCTTGCGGATATCACGCCCGCGTGAGGTAATGCCCGACACTCCCTCCATGGCCTGAATAAAGTCGATATCCTCAGGGGAAGCTTCTGCCGGCTTTTCTTCAAAGGCTTCATCACTGCGCTTCACCACGGCGTCGCGCGAACGCTGACGGGCCCCGCTGTCTTCGTGTGAGGGCTTCATCTTCTGCGAAGCGCCTTTTCTGGTCACGGCCTTGAACTCGTCAAGGTCGGCCATGGAGAACATGCCCTCATCTTCGTCCGCACCTGATTTGCGGGAACTTTCCGCAGGCGCGCCTGATCCTGCTCTGCTTCCTGCTGCAGCCTCCGGCTTCTTCCCTGCTGCTCCCCCTTTACCGTCCATACGGGCAACGCCCGTCATGGCACGCATGAAATCCGCCATCCCCTCTTCCGGCTCCGCCCCTTGCGCCATCCCCACACGGTTGGCTCCCTTGGCCCGGCCGGACTGTCCCGAAGACTGTGCGCCCTTCTGCGCACCGGCAGACTTGCCGTCGGGGTTCTCGGCATCCTTGAACTGTTTCTTGTCCAGCTTTCTGAACGGATTGGCTTCCTCAAAAGACATATGTATCTCCCTGCCCGGCCTCTACACGACCGGGCAACAACTCATTGAAAAACATGAACAGGCAACACGGCAATTGCCCGCAACCGCATGTCGCGTTACCATGCAAAAGTGCGGCAATTGCTCTGCCTTGTCCAGCACTCCCATACTCTGATCAAGACTTCAAGGAGTTGACCATGCGAACCTCCCTCCTCTGCGCCTTTCTGCTTATTCTGACAATGCTCGCCTCCACCGGCTGCGCCCCGAAAATGAAATTGTTCGGCGAACCGGCCCCTCTGCAGCAATACACGCTGCGCGGAGAAGGTGACGAAAAAGTGCTGCTCATCAACATCCGCGGCGTCATAGACAACACCCCGCGTCAGGGCTGGCTCTCTTCCCGTCCGGGCATGGTGCAGCAAATCGTCACCCGTCTTGAGGCCGCCCGCAGCGACAAGGACATCCGCGCCCTGCTGCTGGTCATAGACACCCCCGGCGGCGGCGTCACCTCCAGCGATATCATCCACCACGAGATCCTCAGATACAAGCAGGATACCGGCAACAAGGTCGTGGCCCTGTTCATGGATGTTGCGGCTTCCGGCGGCTACTACATAGCAACCGCCGCAGACGGCATCGTGGCGCACCCCGCCACAGTCACAGGGTCCATCGGCACCGTCTTCATCCGCCCGCAGGTTTCCGGACTCATGGACAAGATCGGCGTTGAGGCTGTTGTCACCAAATCCGGCAGCCTCAAGGACATGGGCTCACCGTTCAGAAAGGGGACGGATGAGGAACAGGCACTGTTCCAGACCATGATAGACAGCATGAACATGCAGTTTCAGACGCTGGTACGGCAGAGCCGCAACCTTACACCGGCACAGGCGGACCTGATAGCCGATGCACGCATACTCACCGCCCGGCAGGCGGAAGAGGCAGGTCTGGTGGACAGGATAGGATACATGGAAGACGCCCTGCGCATGGTCGAATCCAAGGCCGGTATCACCAGCCCCAGAGTAATCGCCTACCGCGAGACCAGCTACCCCAACGACAGCGTCTATAAGAACATGGAAGCCAAGGGCGGAGAGAGCGCAGCCCTCATCAACATCAGCCTTGCAGAATATCTGGCCGTACCCCGTACGGGATTCTACTATCTCTGGGCACCGGAATACGCCCGATAGCCCGTCATTCCTGATCAAGGGGCAGGCTTATGATAAAGGTCGCCCCTTTTCCAACCTCAGACTCCACCTCAAGGGTGCCGCCGTGCTTATTCACGACCACGTCACGGGCAATGGCCAGCCCCTGCCCTGTCCCCTTGCCCACCTCCTTGGTGGTGAAAAATGGATCAAAAATCATACGCAGATGCTCTGCCGCTATCCCTACGCCGTTGTCGGCAATACGGATACAGACCCTGCCGTCCTGCACTCCGCTGGAAATATGAATCTGGCCCATCTCCCCTGAAACGGAAAGAACTCCGGTAGAGCTGTCGCGGTTGATGTGCTCGGTTTTCAACTTTTCGACAATGGCATGTGCCGCGTTTATGATGATATTCATGAACACCTGATTCATTTCCGTCAGCAGGCAGTGCACCTCCGGCAATGACTCGTCCAGGTCCAGAACCACGTTTGCCACATACTTCCACTCGTTTCGGGTGACCGTCAGAGTATTACGCAGGGCGTCATTCAGGTTCGCCTGTTGCTTTTCCTTACGGCCGGGGTGCGAAAATTCCTTCATGGCACTGACAATGCTTGATATGCGTTCAATGCCTTCCAGCGACTGCGCAATGGCATTGGGGAGTTCATCGCGGAGAAAATCCAGCCCTTCCTCTTCCGCCCTTTTTCCCCATGCGCTGAAAAATTCCTCGGTATCGGCGTCCGTCCCGGGTGCCTGACCAGCAATGACGTCACAGGCATTCACCAGTTCAAGAAGGGTATCAGTGGAATCCTGAATAAAGCGCAGATTGTCACTCACAAACTGTGTAGGTGTATTAATCTCATGCGCTATGCCTGCCGCGAGCAGCCCAATAGATTCCAGCTTCTGCGCCTGCAGCAGTTTCGCCTCCATTACCCCCCTCTCGGATATGTCGTTCTGCACACCGACAAGCCAGCGTGCCTTCCCGCTTTCATCGCGAACGGCAGAAACAGTGAGCTCCGCTTCATATACGCTCCCGTCCCTGCGCATGGCGGTCAACCTTCCGGCCCACACATTTCTGCTGCGGACAGAAGCAAGGATGCTTTCGAGAATATCCTGCTCGCGATACAGCGCTGCGGCAAAATCTCTGAACGGCCTGCCCGCAGTCTCTTCACGATTCAAGCCCGTATCCTCTTCAAAAGCGCAGTTCACATACCGGATCAGACCGAAATCCTCCTCAGTAATGAAAATGGCACTGCTGGCCCTTTCCACTGCCCTTTCAAGCAGTTCTCTGTCCCGCTCCACCCTTCTGCGCTCGGTAATGTCCACCAGAACGCCTATGATGCCGGCGGGCTTGCCCTCCCTATCATGAAACACGGTCTTGTCGATGACGAAGTCGTGAAAATGCCCGTCCGCGCATGGCAGTACCTGCTCAACGGTCATCCGCCCTCCGCTTCTGAGCAGGCGGGCATGACTCTTCATTATGGTGCTGCTCAACTCATGGGAATAGGTGCCTCCGAAATCACGCAAGGTCTTACCCTGCACAGCTTCGGGCTCGGTTCCCAGCACGTCGTGGGCGTAGCTCCTGTTGCAGCCCAGAAACCGTCCGTCTGCCCCCTGATAAAATACAGGGCTCGGAATCGCCGACAGCAGAGTATTCAGAAAAGCCACCTGCAGCCTCAACTTTTCCTCTGCCAGATTCTTCTGGTCAATTTCCCGCAGATACTCGTTATTAAGGTGCGCCAGCTCGCGGGTGCGCTCCTCCACTGTCCTTTCCAGAAAATCGGTCTGCCGTTGCAGGCGCTCCATAAGCTCATTGAAATAGCGGCCCATGGCCCCGAGTTCATCCAGCCCTCCCCTCCGGCTCCGCACACTATAGTCCCCTTTGGCCCCGCGGCGGAAACACTCGGTCATTTCTCCCAATGGCCGGACAATGGACATGCCCGCGAGATGTCCGACTCCCGCAACCAGGACAAAAAACATGGCGAAGACGCCTGCAATCCAATATTTAACCCGATATACCGGAGCATAGATCGCATCAACATAGCCGGAAGTACCCACTATCCAGTTAAATTTCGGCAGCTCCTGAAACACGATCAGGCGCTCGCGGAATCCCGAACTGCTCGGGTCCTTCCATTGATATTCGATTCTGCCGTTTTTTCTCCGCATCATGTCGCTGACAAACAGTTGATAGACCGAGCGCAGCTCGGACTGCGCCGTACTGTTGGAGGCATTGCCCAGAAGCAGAGAACCATCGCTGCCGATAAGAAAGGTCAGCCCGCCGGGCGACAACGCGACAGAGGAAAGCACCCCCTTGAGATCGGCCATGGTGACAAGGCTCGAGAATTCATCCCGATACCCCGAAACGCCTACATACCATCCCCAGGGACGAAACAGCGCCACATAGGCTGCCTTGGGACGCGGGGCAGCTTCTCCTGCATTCTTCCATTCATACTCGATATAGCCGTTCCCCGTTTCCAGCATACGGCGGAGAATGGCTTCCTGCCCATCCTCAGCGCCGGACTGCCACGAGCGGGGGCGAAACACAGGTTTGCCCTGATCATCCAGACAGAAAATATATCCGCTCTTCCCTACCGTCTGGGCGGCAAGAAACTCGGCAGCCCTTCGGCGGGCCTCTTCCATGCCATGCCCTTTGCGCAGACTTTCAGAATACAAGGCCTGCACAACTCCGAGAATGGTTTCTGCCTGTGCCTTCAGATAGCTCCTTAGGGCCATCTCACCGGCAAATTCCATGTTGCCTGCAACCATTCCGGATGCCAGCCTGATCCGGGATTCAACCCGTTCAAGAAAGATGTGGGAAACAAAAAGATAGGTGAATCCGCCGCCCATGCAGAACAGAAGCAGCAGAAGGATGGCATTGATGCCTATAAGCTTGATCCGCACGCTGGCGTTACGCAGATAATGGATCATGAGCACCTGTATCGGAAAGATACCTGGATAAAATGCGCCCGGACAAACAACCTTTACATTACCTGAGGGCCGCCGTAGAGTGTGCGCCACAACCAATCAGGAGCACTAATTCTCATGTATACGTTCACCCCCTCAGGTGTGTGCGCCAAGCAAATCCTCTTCAGCATCACGGACGGCAAGATACATAATCTGCAATTTGTGGGTGGCTGCCCCGGATCACTCACCGCCATCACCCGCCTTCTTGAAGGGCAGGAAGTGGAAACTGTCATCAGCACCCTTGCCGGCCTGCCCTGCGGCAAAAAAAATACCTCATGCCCCGACCAGCTGGCGCTCGTTCTCCGCGACATCACAGATGGCAACGGAGACAAGCACAAACAGGGCCCGGGACTGGGGCAGGTAATTCGTTCTCTCAATCCTTTCGGATAAATCAGTTTTCCGTCTGCACAGACGGTTCTTCAAGGGGTAGACGGATAGTGAATCGGGTGCCCGCACCGGGCAGAGATTCCACCTCCATCTGCCCCTTGTGATTTTCCGTTACGATAAAATACGATACGGAAAGTCCCAATCCCGTTCCCACTCCCGGCTCCTTGGTCGTAAAAAACGGTTCGAAAACGCGGTTGCGCACCTGTTCATCCATACCCGGCCCGTTGTCTTCCACTTCCACGGTCAGATACTTCCTGCCCTCACCGGCAAGATACACCGTCTCACTGCGGGTACGCAGCGTAATAACGGGCTTTTCTATCTGTACCATAGCCTGTGCCGCATTCCGCAGCAGGTTCAGCAGCACCTGCTCAATCTCGGTTCTCGAACAGGTGATGAGAGGCAGGTTTTCTTCGAAATCCCGGACAATCTCAATATGCCGAAAATCGTAGCTTTTCTTGAGATCATAGTCAGTAGAAGCCAATCGGACAGTATTATCCATTATTTCATTCAGCTGCTGCGTACTGTAGGTAGATTCGCTCTTGCGGGCAAAACTGAGCATGTTCTGCACTATGTCTGCCGCGCGCACGGCAGCTTCGCGTATTCCTTCAAGCATCTTCAGAATTTTACGCTCTTCAATGTAGGCCTGAATGGAATCAAGCGGACATCCCACAATCTCTGCCGCGTCGCGGTTGGCCTGCAAATCCGATGAAAGCCGCCGCAGAATATTTTGCGCTCCCTGCAGAATCCCGCCCAGCGGGTTGTTAATCTCGTGCGCCATACCTGCCGCAAGCCCGCCCACAGACATCATCTTTTCCGTCTGAATCATTATCTGTTCCAGACGCACCTGCTCGGTCACATCATCAAGGCGGATAACCGCTCCGCCCGAATCGCCGCATTCATCGCACGGCAGGGGAAATATGGTCACACTTTCTATGCGCAGTCTGCCGTCCTGATACATCTGCCTGCGCGGCAAGGTAATGGGCTCACCGGATGCCATTGCCCTGCCCACTTCATCAAGCATGGAAGCAAGTCTGGGATACGCCTCGCGCAGCGGTTTGCCCATGGCCTCTGCGGCGCTCACGCCGGAATCATTCTCAGCCTGCGTGTTCCACTGCACCACACACCCTTTCGGGTCCACCCCCACAAGCACAGAGGGCATGGCGTTGATGATGTTGGCCAGCAGAATCCTGAGCCTGCGCGATTCCTCGGTGGCCCGAACCCGTTCGGTCACGTCGCGGGCCACCCCTATGCCACCGGCCACGCGGCCATCTTCAAAAAATGGCCGTTCAAGAACTTCCAGCACGCCGATGGTGCCATTCTTAAAGCGCAGTTCCGCATGGAAGGGCGGAATCTCCTCACCCTGCAGAATACGCCGGATATTGTCGTCGAGAGAGCGGTTCATGGGATTGTCCGTCCGGTACATCCGTCCGCTCTCGATAAATTCTTCAGCGCTGTAGCCGGTTACGTGATAAATGGAAGGCGAAATATAGCTGAACCTGCCGTCCATGCCACGGCGGTACAGACAATCGCCCATGTTGGACAGCAGGAACTCAAGTTCCGAGGCCATGTCGGAAATCCGCTGCGCAGACTGTTCGAGCTTCTGCTCCGCCCGCAGACGTTCGGAAATATCGCGGGCCACAATCACGGCATATTCCACGCCGTCCAGATTATGCAGGCTGGCTGAAACTTCAACTGGTATGGAGCGTTTGAGATTGCGGGGCAGTTCCGTCTGAAAGGTCACATGCCTGCACTCACCCGGGTGCCGGAAGAAATATTGAAGCCGGTCCGCCATATCCTGCCCGAAGAGTTCCTCCATACGGTGCTCTTCAAGAGATACACACGCTCCGAAACACTCCATGGCGGCATAGTTGGCGTGCACCACGCCGGGCGGGTCAAGGCGGACAAGATATATGTAATCCCGTGCCGTATCCACAAGGACCTGAAAGCGTTCCAGCTCGGCAATCTTGCGCCGCAGTTCAGGATAATAGCTTTTCCGCAGAGAGCGTTCCCCGAGCCCAATGAGCTTTTCAATCTCCAGCGTCTGCCCGTCGTCCGGACCGACAAAGGCGTCTGCCATATGCTCAGGGGCATGCCCTTCACCCTGTTCGGAGGCAGGGCGGGGTATCTGCGGTCTACCACGCCTCTTCATACAATTCCTCTATTTCGGCCTGCGTAAACCTGCGGGGGTTGGTCAGCATGCAGGCATCCTGCATTGCCGTCTTGGCCAGTTTAGGTATGAGCGCCTTGTCCATGTTCATCACCCGCAGTCCCTCGGGTATCCCTATCCCGCGGCTATAGGCCTGCAACCCGTCGAACAGTCCCTGCCGCAAGACATCGTCCGGCAGGCCCGCTTCGGCTATCCCGAATGCACGGGCAAGATCGCGGTACCGTTCCGATACGGAAGCAAAGTTCGCCCGCACCAGATGCGGAAGCAAAATGGCGTTGCACTCTCCGTGCGGCGAATCGAGCACGCCGCCCAGACTGTGCGCCATGGCGTGCACCGCCCCGAGAATGGCGTTGGAAAAAGCATAGCCCGCATGCATGGAAGCCCGCATCATGCCTTCACGCGCAACGGCATCATCAGGCTGCGCCACCGCGCGTTCAAGGTATTTGCGGATAAGGCGCACGGCATCAAGGGCAAACAGATCCGTGGTGGGAGAAGAAACCGTGGAGACATACGCCTCGAATGCGTGTGTCAGGGCATCCATGCCGGTCGCCGCTGTAAGGGCGGGGGGCATGGAGTAGGTGCATTCGGGATCGATGAGTGCCACATCGGGAATGGCGGCCTGCGCCACAATGGCAATCTTCAGCCTGCGGGCCGTGTCGTTGATGATGCAGAACTGCGAAATATCGGCACTGGTTCCCGCCGTGGTCGGTATGCAGATCATGGGCGGGGCGGGTGACTCAACCTTATCCACTCCCTCAAAGGAAATGACATCAGAACCATTTGTGGCCATGAAGCCTATGGCTTTTGCCGCATCCATGGGGCTGCCACCCCCGATGGCCACCACGCCGTCGCATCGGGAATCCAGAAACACGGCTGTTCCCTTGCGGGCCTGATCATCTCTGGGATTGGGAGAAATGTCGTCGAAAATGGTCGTGCGGATACCCGCCTCGTGCAACGAGGCCACAAGGTCGTCAACAAGCCCTGTCGCGCGCACGCCCTTGTCGGTCACAACAAGGCAGTGGCTCAAACTGAAATTCTGCACATACTTGGTCAGCAGAAATCGCGCGCCGTTACCGAAGATCACCTCCGGCGCTGCGAACTTTCGCAGGGAATGGATTCCACTCATGCAAAGCCTCCTGCTTCTATAGGGAATTACAGATTATCACAGGGTGTTAGCGAACGAAACCCCCAAGAATGAAATAATACTTCCTCCGCAGGAGCAGATTATCCCTCATCCCTGTATCTGCGTACTTCCTCAAGAAAAAGTTTAAGCGACGGGGCAGGATTATCCTTCTTCCAGACAACACGCAGCTCAGGACTGGGCATGTCCCCGAGCAACGGCCTGTAGACCACTCCGGGCCGGATGGAAGCACTCACCGAAGCCGGATGAATGGAGCAGCCGAGTCCGGCAGCCACAAGGGCCTTGCCTGTTTCAATACGGGCCACGCTCTGCACCACATCCGCCACCACGCCCGCATCACGGAAGCTGGCAATAAGCGCATCATACAAAATAGGGTGCGCCTTACGGGGAAAAAGAATGAGAGGCACCCCTTCCAGCCGTTCCAGCGGCACAGCATCAAGCTCGGCAAGAGGATGCCCTTCTGGCAGGCAGAGCATGAACGGCTCCTTGCGGAACAGCAGGCTGTCCAGCTTCATGGGAACCCCGCGCACACAGCTGATGAGCCCCACGTCCAGATCATCAGCGGCAATCATCCGCAGCTGGTGAGCGGTGGAAAATTCCCACAACTCCATCCGCACCTTGGGATAACACTGCTTATAAGCCCGGATAGCCTGCGGGTAGCCCGTCATGAGCGCATAGCCCATGAAGCCCACCCTGAGCAGCCCCTCCTCACCTCTGGACACGGCCTGTACCCGTTTAACGGCCTGCTCCATGCGCTGCATGATCTCACGGGCGTCCACAAGAAGAGCGTCGCCCTCCGGCGTCAGGGAAACACTCCGGCTGGTCCTGCGGAACAGGCTCACGCCCAGCTCTTCCTCAAGCTGCCGAATCTGCTGGCTGAGCGGAGGTTGTGACATATGCAGCCGCCTTGCCGCCTTGCCGAAGTGCAATTCCTCTGCCACGGCCACGAAATAGTGCAGGTGTCTTATTTCCATAATTGATATGTACCACGTATCAATCCTGTCATAAAGCAATATTGGACATCTCAATACCGCAAGCGCAGTATCCCCTCATCGCAGAACGGTTGATGCAGGAGGAAAGCATGAACGCGATTCATTATTTCAGCAGTTCCGACATGGCATGGATGATTCGCCGGACACTACCCCTGGTGTGCCTGCTGGCAACACTTGTCAGTCCGCAGGTTGTCCGGGCCGGAGCGCAGGCTGTCTCTCCGGACTCTCTTCAGACAACTCCGCTACCAGCGCCCGTGACGCCCCCGCAAAGGCAAGGGGTCCGCATCGTGCTGCACACGGAATCGGCAGCTCCGGTATGTCTGGCCATGGACGCGCACGGAGCCCTCTATGTGGCAGATGAAAAAGCCGGTACCATTCGCTGCGTTACCAGAGACGGCGAATCCGGCCTGCTGGTCAGCGGCCTGCACGCGCCCTGCGCCATAGCCGTGAGCCATCACAGAGAACTGGTGGTGGGTACCCGTCTGGGCGAGATATGGAAGATTATGCCCGACGGCAGCGCCGAGCTTGCAGGAAAGATGGATGAGCCTGTGGTATCCGTGACCATGGACAGAGACGGAGCAGTGCTTGCAGCCACGGAGCGCGGTACTGTGCTGCGCATTCCGGCGGCACAATAAGCGTTGTTACCTTCGCCTAAGAGCATTCCGTTAAGAGCATTCCGTGTGAGGGTGCAAGGCCCCCCCTGCGCAGGATGACAACGGGAGTGGATAAGGGACGAAGCTGGCCGTCCCGTTCTGCGGCATGGCGCGACCACATTGCGGCCCAGCCCGCCCAGACAGTTCTGCAGCCATCTAAGCAGACATCTGAGCAGACATCTGAACACCCGTAGTTTAGGACGCGCCCAACAAGCGTACAGACGGATCAGCAGGCGCAGTCAACGGGTGAAGCCAATGGGCGTACTCAATGGGCGTACCCAACGGGAGTATTCAACTGGAGGACCCAATGGGCG